>Ga0182743_1000620_pt1 | contig 41714 bp, 42 predicted proteins | sample eDN3rd30CKraftOP_FD_128522 | JGI IMG/M metagenome (GOLD analysis project Ga0182743, IMG submission 128522) | Enriched Organic Plus compost microbial communities from Emeryville, California, USA - eDNA 3rd pass 30_C Kraft OP (version 2) (version 2) ... | reverse complement strand
CGTCGAGAGGTACGAGGCGCCGAGGCGCGGCACTTCGTCCTTCGTCACGAGGTAGGGGCCCATCGAGCCGGATCGCTCGAAGTTCTTGCCCGGGATCCACTGCGTCGAGTGCTTCTGCCAGTCTCGGACGGAGCCGTCGTTGAAGCACGAGTAGCCGTAGACGACGTCGAGGGCGTCCTCGACGCGCGCGTCCTTGACGCGCCGCCCGATGACGACGGCGAGTTCGCCCTCGTAGTCGAAGCGCTCGGAGGCGGCGGGCTTGAGGAGCTCGGCGCCGTGTCCGACGTGGCTGTCGGGGAATCGCGTGAAGATCGTCGGGTGCTCCGGCCGGTCGGCGGCGAGCTTGCCCTCGACGCGGTGGGTCGCGAAGTTCACGCCGGCGCACACGACCTTCGAGAGCTCGACGGGCGGGAGGAGCGTGACGTCCTCGACGGCGATCGCGGGCGCCTCGGCCGGGACCTCAGGCACGCGTCCGCTCGCGATGAACTCGCGCACGGTCGCCTCGTCGACCCCGGCGTCGCGGCGATCGACGATGCCGGCGGCCGTGACGAAACCGTAGGACTCCACGCCGTCGTTCGTGAATCGGGCGATCTTCATCGATGCTCCTCGTGATCGGTGGCTCGCCTCGGATGCGGCGTCGCTCGCAATTTAACAATATCCGGCGGATTTTGGAAAATGACCCTGCTATCGTACTCGGCATGGTCAAGAAGGCGGGAGCGCAGACGCTCGCGGGCGACGTCTACGAGCGTCTCCGCGCCGCGATCCTCGCCGGGCGGTTCCACGCCGGCGAATGGCTGCGTCCCGCCGAGATCTGCGCCGAGTACGGCGTGAGCGCGAGCGTCGTCCGCGAGGCGCTCATGCGTCTCGCGGAGCAGAAGCTCGCGGTGCTCTCCCCGAACCGCGGCTACCACGTCCTCACCTTCCGCGATCGCGACGTGCGCGAGCTCGTCGAGTTCCGCGTCATCAACGAGACCGCCGCGTTCCGGCTCTCGATCGAGCGCGGCGACGTCGAGTGGGAGGGCGAGGTGCTCGCCGCCCACCACCGGCTCAAGACCGCCGCATCCGGCGACGGCGTCGGCTCCGACGCGTGGTTCGTCGCGCACGCCGCGCTCCACCTCGCGCTCCTCGACGCGTGCGGCAACGACCTCCTGCTCGAGACGTGCCGCGACAGCCTCGCCGCGGGCGACCTCTACCTGCGGTGGCACCGCCGCGAATCCGGCGTCGAGCCGGGGAAGACGGTCGGCGGCCGCGCCGTCGACCTCGAGCACGCGGCCATGGTCGACGCCGCGCTCGCGCGCGACGCCGATCGAGCCGCGCAGCTGTATCGCGATCATCTGCAGCGGACGGCGGACACGATCGCGGCGATGCGGCGCGCGCCGATCGAGACCTGAATCGCCCCACGGGCGCACCACTCAACTCAAGCGAAGGAGCCTGCCATGGCCGTCGGACGCATCTCCCAAATGGGCTACGTCGCCCTCCGGACGCGCGACCTCACGGAGTCGATCAAGAACGCGAGCGACATCTTCGGACTTCGGCTCACGGCCAACGACGGGAGGAAGGCGTTCCTCGCCGCCTCGGACACGCACCACGAGCTCGTGTACATCCAGGACGAGCAGGACGGCGCGGACCACTTCGGCGTCGTCGCGCCGAATGCGGACGAGCTCGAGGCGATCCGCGCGAAGGTCGACCGCGCCGGCTACCGGGTCCTCAGCGAGGGCCCGATCGAGGACTACGTCGAGCAGGGCTTCGCGTTCGTCGGCCCGGAGGGCTACACGTGGCAGGTCTACCTGCCGCCGCAGTGGCACGACATCCGCTCCGGCGGATACGGTCCGGACCGGTACGGGCACATCAACATCCGCGCGCAGGACTCGGTCGAGATGACGCGATTCCTCGTCGAGACCTTCGACTTCAAGGTCTCCGACCGCATCGGCGTCGACAGCGCGTTCTTCCTCCGCTGCAACCCGGAGCACCACGGTGTCGCGGTGCAGAAGGCCGACAGCGCGAAGCTCCACCACCACGCGTGGCTCACGCAGTCGATCGCCGACCTCGGCCGACTCGGCGACCGCCTCGCGCGCGCCGGCCGGCGGCTCCTGTGGGGTCCCGTCCGGCACGGCGCGGGACACAACATCGCGGCATACTTCGTCGAGCCGAACGGCACCGTCATCGAGCTCTACACCGACATGGAGCAGATCTTCGACGACGATCGCGAACCGATCGTGTGGGACGCCGACGACCTCTACTGGGTCAATCAGTGGGACGGCCTGCGGCAGCCGGCGATCGGGAACTACGGCACGGCGCCCGTCGCGCGATGACCGGTCCGCGCATCCCGGAGTTCCTGCCGGCGGACATGACGCCGCGGCAGCTCGACTTCCACGGCCGCTACACGACGGGACCGCGCGCCGACCCGAGCTCGCCGTTCCGGCTCTCCGACGAGCGCGGCGTCCTGCTCGGGCCGCCGTCGGCATGGGTGCTCGCACCGGAGATCGGGCTCGCGCTCGAGCAGCTCGGCTGGCAGATGCGGTACGGGATCCACTTGAGCGACAAGGGCCGCGAGGCGGCGATCCTCGCCGTCGCGTACCACGAGCGCAGCCCGTTCGAGCTGTACGCGCACGAGGCCGCGGGTCGCGCCGCGGGCTTCACCGACGAAGACCTCGCGGCGATCGCCGAGCGGCGCGTTCCGGCCGACGCGGACGAGGAGCTCGTCACCGTGCTCGAGGCCGCCTGGCGGCTGCTCGACGCGGGGACCCTCGACGACGCCGAGTTCGCCTCGGCCGTCGACGTGCTCGGCCTCCCGCGCGTCTTCGAGCTCGTGACGCTCGTCGGCTACTACCGCATGGTCGCCCTCCAGCTCGCCGCGTTCCGCATCCTTCCGCCGTCCTCGCGGTAGAACTGGGAGGGTGGCGGCACCGGGCAGCGGACGAGGTCGCGGCGGTCGCCGCATCGAGGGCTCCGGCCTCGCGCCGCGCGCATACCTCAAGGCGGCGAAAGAGATCGCCGCGCTCACATGGTCGGCGACACCGGGGACGATCGTCCTCCAGATCGCCGGCGCGTTCATCACCGCGATCCTCCCGATCCTCACGACGTGGTTCGCGAGCCTGACGACGACGGCGCTCGCCGAGGCGTTCGCGGGCGACCCGACCGCGGGCGGTCGTGCGATCGCGTTCGTCATCGTCACGGCCGTCCTCGGGCTCCTCATGACGGGCTGGCGCAGCCTCGAGCAGTACGTCCAGCGCCTCATGCGCTACACGCTCGAGGCGCGCGTGTCGGACATCATGTACGAGCGCTTCCTCTCGCTCGATTTCTGGCGATACGACGACAAGGACACGATCGACACGTACGAGCGCGCGCAGCGCTTCTCGCAGTTCTACGCGCAGGCGTTCCAGACGCTCTCGCGCATGGTCTCCCAGGTCATCACGCTCGTCGCGAGCGTCGTCGCGCTCGTGCTCGTCGGGTGGTGGCTCGCGCTCATCCTCGCGGCGGCGATCATCCCCGGGGTCTACCTCCAGTTCCGGCTGTCTCGCGCGCAGATCCGGCACTGGAATGCGACGGTCGACATCCGGCGATCGAAGTCGATCATCGAGCGGCAGCTCCTCCAGCCGGAGCACATCGCGGAGCTGCGCCTCTACAGCGTCGTCCGCCACCTCCTCGACCTGCGTCAGCAGCTGCGCGACGCCGATGAGCGGCAGCGCCTCGTCTTCGAGCGTCGATACATCCTGTGGCGACTGCTCGCCGACGCGATCGAGCTCGTCGCCGAGGTCGGATCGCTCCTGTGGGTGACGTTCCAGATCATCGCGCACCTCCAGCCGATCGGGCAGTTCCTCTACGTCCAGCAGATCGTCTCCCGCGCGCTCTCGGCGATGAACGGCTTCGTCACGGAGCTCTCGGCGCTCGACGAGCAGCTCGCGAACCTCGCCGACTACCAGGTCTTCATGGAGCTCCCGACCCGTCAGGGCGGCCACGTCGTGCTCGAGGGGCCGCCCGAGGTCATCGAGGTGCGCGACGTGACGTTCCGCTACCCGAACGCCGAGCGTCTCGTCCTCGACGGCGTCTCGCTGACGATCCGGCGCGGCGAGCGCGTCGCGCTCGTCGGGGAGAACGGCGCGGGCAAGTCGACGCTCATCAAGCTCATCTCCGGGCTCTACTCGCCGACGAGCGGCGCGGTCCTGCTCGACGGCGTCGACCTCCGCGACATCGCGACCGACTCGTGGCACGCGCAGCTCGCGGTGCTCCACCAGGATTTCCTCGCGTACAGCTTCGCGACGGCGCGCGACAACATCCGATTCGGCGACGTGTCGAAGCCCTTCGACGAGTCGGCCTTCGAGGCGGCGCTCGACAAGGCCGAGGCGCGCGAGATCATCGAGCGGCTCCCGAAGGGCGCCGATTCGTACGTCTCGCCGTGGATGGGGCACGAGGACGGCACACCCGGCGTCGACCTCTCGGGCGGGCAGTGGCAGCGCCTCGCGCTCGCCCGGAACTTCTACCGCGACGCGCCCGTCATCGTCCTGGACGAGCCGACGAGCGCGATCGACGCGCTCGCCGAGTCGCGCATCTTCAACCACCTGTTCGCCGACACGCGCCAGACGCTCCTCATCATCAGCCACCGGCTCACGACGATCGAGCGGGCGGACGTCGTGTTCATGCTCAAGGGCGGCCGGGTCGTCGAGACCGGGACGGCGGCGGAGCTCACCGACCGGCGCGGCGAGTTCTTCAGGATGTTCGAGTCCCAACTCTGACCGGCGGCGTCGGGAATAGCCGCGCCCCCTCGGCGCTTCGCTCTCTTCGTGACGTCGGACATCGGACTGCGCTCGGAACGCGGTCCGGTGCTCCTCTCGATGATGATGTCGGTCGCGCTCATCGCGATCGAGTCGACCGTCCTCGCGACCGCGGTTCCCTCGATCGTCGAGGACATCGGGGGCTTCTCGTCGTTCCCGTGGCTCTTCTCGATCTACCTCCTGACCGCCTCCGTCACGGTCCCCGTGTACTCGAAGCTCGCCGACATGATCGGTCGCAAGCCGGTCATGCTCTTCGGCATCGGCGTCTTCCTCGTCGCCTCGATCCTCGCGGGCTTCGCGTGGGACATGCCGTCGCTCATCCTGTTCCGCGGGCTCCAGGGGATCGGCGCGGGCGCCGTCCAGCCGCTCACGATCACCGTCATCGGCGACATCTACACGCTCGAGGAGCGCCCGCGAGTCCAGGGCTACATCGCGTTCGTGTGGGGCGCCGCCTCCGTCGTCGGCCCGGTCCTCGGCGCGGTGTTCGCCCAGCTCGACGCGTGGCGCTGGATCTTCTTCATCAACATCCCGCTGTGCGCGATCGCCGCGTGGCTGCTCATCCGCAACTTCCACGAGCGCTTCGAGCGGAAGCGGCATCGCATCGACGTCGCCGGCGCAATCCTCGTCACCGCGTCGATGTCGCTCATCATCCTCGGGCTCCTCGAGGGCGGGACGGCGTGGGCGTGGGATTCGCCGGCGTCGATCACGATCTTCGCGCTCGGCGGCGCCCTCCTCGTCGCGTTCCTCCTCGTCGAACGACGCGCGGCCGAGCCGGTCCTCCCGCTCTCGATGTTCCGCGGACGAATGCTCTCGGCGGTCGTCATCATGGGCGTCGCGATCGGCGCCGGTCTCATCGGGGTGACCGCCTTCGTCCCGACCTATCTCGAGATCGGCGCCGGATTCGATCCGATCTGGGCGGCGGCGCCGCTCACGGCGATGCTCGTCGGGTGGCCGATCGCCGCGACCCTCGCCGGGCGGCTCTACCTCAAGCACGGCTTCCGGTGGGTGATGATCCTCGGCGCGATCCTCGTCGTGGCGGGCGGCGTGCTCCTCGTGGTCCTCGCGCCGCACGCCTCGCCGCTCTTCGTCGCGCTCGCATGCCTCGTGCTCGGCTTCGGCTTCGGCTGGGCGGCGGTGCCCGGCCTCGTCGCGGTGCAGACCGAGGTCCCGTGGCACGAGCGGGCCGTCGTCACGGGGACCGTCATGTTCTCCCGTTCGTTCGGTCAGGCGATCGGCGCCGCGGTGTTCGGGGCGATCGCGAACGGCGTCATCGCCGCGATGGGCGGCGACGAGCAGGACCCGGCCGTCATGATCGCGGCGAGCACCGCCGTCTTCGTCGGCGTCGCGATCGCCTGCCTCGTGCTCCTCATGAGCGCGATCGCCGCGCCGTCGCGCGCGGCGGTGCGAGACTAGCCGCGTGACGGACGGAGCGACCGACGACGCCGTGCGGCTCCCGCCGCCGACGCCGCACCCGGAGCTCGAGCAGCTCATCGCGGTGCTCGAGCACTTGCGCGCGCCGGGCGGCTGCGCGTGGGATCGCGAGCAGACGCACGCCTCGCTCGTCCGCTACCTCGTCGAGGAGGCGTACGAGCTCGTCGACGCGATCGAGGCGGGCGATGACGAGGAGCTCGCCGAGGAGCTCGGCGACGTCCTGTACCAGGTCGTGTTCCATGCCGATATCGCCGCGGAGGAGGGCCGCTTCACGCTCGAGGACGTCGCGCGGCGGATGCGCGAGAAGATGGTCGGCCGTCACCCCCACGTCTTCGGGACCGCGGTCGCCGAGACCGCCGACGCTGTCACCGCGAGGTGGGATGAACTCAAGCGCGTCGAGAAGCCGAAGCGCACGAGCGTCCTCGACGGCGTCCCGAGGAGCATGCCGGCGCTCGCGCTCGCCGACAAGCTCTTAGGCAAGGTCGAGAAGGTCGGCGTCGCGGTCGAGCCCGCCCAGGTGCCCCCGGACGAGGATGCGCTCGGCGCGGAGCTCCTCGCGATCGTCGCCGGCGCGCGCGCTGCCGGCCTCGACCCGGAGCGGGCGCTCCGTCGCGCGATCCGCGAGCTCGAGGGCCGGGCCCGCGACGCGGAGCGCTCAGGCGATGCGTGACCCCGGCGCGAGGCGCCGCGCTGGCGTCCGCGTCGCGGAGATCGCGCCCCACAGGAGCGCCGCGGCGCCCGCGACGTGGAGCGCGAGCCCGACGAACCAGCTCGGGAGCGTCGAGTCGATCAGCTGACGCGAACTGTCCCATCCCGCGACGAGTCCCGACGCGGGGTCGCACTCGTTCCAGCCGCTCGGCGGCTCCGGCGGGAGCTGCGCCTGCCGGACGCCGACCTTGATGAACCCGAAGAGGCTCACCGGCTCGTCGTCGCGGCTGTACGCGGTCGGCACGGCGTCGGCGAGGACGACGTACGGGTTCGCGGCGAGCGTCCACCACACGGTGTCGAACCGCAGCATCGTGTAGTCGTACGTGTTCGTGATCGTGCAGTACTCGGGCTTCGGCTGGCCGCTCGGCTGGTACGGGTTGATGCCCGCGTCGTAGTCGCGGTACACACGCTCCCAGTCCGCATTCGTCGCCTGGTAGGTGCCGCGCTCCTGGATCGCGCTGCCGATGAGCGTGAACGCGATGAGCGTCCCGACCGACAGGAGCGCGACGAGGAGATACGTGACGACGACGGAGAAGAGCGGGCGGCGGAGCATGCCGGACAGGCCGACGCCGAAGGCCGCGATGACGCCCATCTCGACGAACAGCACCGCGAGCGACACGACGACGGTCCACACGCTCAAGCCCCCGACCGCGACGGTCAGGATGATGAACGGCGCGGAGGCGGCGACGAACGCGAGCGCGCTCAGCCACGCGGCGAGGAACTTCCCGAGCACGATCTGCGCCGTCGAGGCGAGCGTGACCTGCATCGTCGCGAGCGTCCCCGCGTCGCGCTCGCCGTTGATCGCGTTCCCGGCGAGCGCCGGCGTCACGAGCGTCGCGAGGAGGAGCGTGAAGTAGATGACGATCGCGTAGAGCGCGTCGCCCACCTGGTCGGCGCTCGCGAGCGCGAGCCAGGCGATGAGCGTGACGACGAGCTCGAGGAAGAAGAAGATCGCGAGGAGCACGTACCACGCGACGCCGCGCACGCGCTGCCGCAGCTCGATCGCCGCGACCGTCCACAGCCCGCTCCAGAACGTCATGCGCGCCCGCCCTCGTTGAGGTCGAGGAACGTGTGCTCGAGCTCGCCGACGGCCGGTGCGAAGCTCGCGACGCGCACGCCGTCGCGCACGAGCCGGGCGAGCGCGTCGGCCGCGGCCTCCGTGCCGCCCTCGATCATGAGTGACTCGGTGCGGCCGTCGACCGTCGTGTACCGCCATTCCCGGCTCGTCCGCTTCGCCGCCGCAACGCGCTCCTCGCTCACGGAGACGCCGCGCTCCAGGTACGTCGCGGTGTCGGCCATCTCCTCGAGCTCGGCGAGGATGTGGCTCGAGATGAGGACGGTCCGTCCCTCCGCCGCGAGCCGCCGGACGAGGCGGCGCAGCTCGACGCGCGCGCCCGGGTCGAGGCCCGACGCCGGCTCGTCGAGGAGCAGGACGCGCGGGTCGTGGATGAGGCAGCGCGCGAGCGAGAGCCGCTGCTTCTGCCCCCGGCTGAGCACGCGCGTCGGCCGGTCGGCGAGCTCGACGAGGTCGACGAGCGAGACGAGCTCGGCGGCCCGCGCCCGCGCGGCCTCCGGGGCCATCCCGTAGAGCCGGCCGGTGAGCGCGAGCGTCTCGCGGACGGTGAGCGTCGGCCACGAGCCGAGCGAATCCGGCATCCACCCGATCGCCGCGCGCACCGCCTCGGGCTCGAGCATCGGGTCGTGCCCCGCGATCCGGATCGCGCCGGTGTCGGGCGCGAGGAGCGAGGCGAGCATGAGGAGGAGCGTCGTCTTGCCCGCGCCGTTCGGGCCGACGAGCGCCGTGACGAGGCCGGGCTCCGCGGTCAGGTGCGCGTCGCGCACCGCCTGCACGTCGCCGAAGGAGCGAGCGACGTGCTCGACCGTGATCCCCCCTGGACCCTCCACGACTCGAGCCTAGAGGCCCGACCGTCTCGCCGGCATCAGCCGGAGCGAGATGGGGAGCAGCACGACACGAAATAGGGCGCTGCGCCGCGGAGGAATAGGGCACCCGCCCGATCCGCCGGACCCGGCTGAGCGCGAGGCTGGGTGCATCACGAACGAGATGGAGTCGAGATGTACGAGTCGAGCGCATTCCTGCACGGCGCGATGCACCGCGAAGCCGAGCGGCGCCTGTCGGACCGTCTCGAGCGCGACCGCGCCGTCGCCGAGCGCCTCGAGCGCCTCGGGGAGTCCCCGCAGCGCCGGCTCGGGTGGCTCCGTCGCGCGATCCTCGTCGCTCGGCACCGTGCCGTCTGACCTCCTCGCCCCGGCCGATCCTGTGCACGGCCGGGGCGAGGAACACGTCGGTCGTGGGTGGGACACTGAGTCCATGCGAATGGGAGGCGCGCGGCTCGTCGGTCGCGACGCGGAACTCGCCGCGCTCGAAGCCGCGCTCGCCGACTCGGTGCGCGGCGCATTCCGCGCGGTCGTCGTCTCGGGCGAAGCGGGCATCGGGAAGTCCCGCCTCGTCCGGGATTTCGCCGAGCGCAGCGCGAGCCGGGCCCTCGTCGTGACCGGGCAGGCGGCCGACAGCGGCTCCGGTCCCGTCCCGTTCGCCGCGATCGCGGCCGTCCTGCGCGAACTGCGCGTCTCGATCGGCGCCGACGAGCGACTCGACGGTGCCCGCGAATCGCTTGCGAGGCTCGACGAGGTCGTCGAGCGACGCGAGCACGAAGGCGACGGCGAGGTCCTCGAGGCGTTCCATCGCGCGATCTCGCGCCTGCTCGAGGACGTCGCGAGGTTGCGGCCCCTCGTCGTCGTGCTCGAGGACCTCCACTGGGCGGACGGCGGTTCGCTCGCGTTCATCCGGCACCTCTTCGGCACCGTCCGCGGCGTCCCGCTGCTCCTCGTCATGACGTACCGCGACGACGACGTCGCGCGACACCACCCGCTGCGCGGGCTCCTCATGGAGCTCGATCGCGCGCGCTCCGTGGAGCGCGTCGGCCTTCGCCGACTCGACGAGTCCGGCGTCGCCGCCCTCGCGGAGGCGATTCTCGGACACCGGCTCGATCCCGTCGAACTCGGCTCGGTCGTCGAGCGGACGGAGGGCGTCCCGTTCTACGTCGAAGAGGTCGTGTGCTGCCTCGACGAAGAACTGCCGACGTCGCTTCGCGACATCCTGCTCTACCGCTACGCGCAACTCGACGCGTCGACGCAAGCGGTCCTGCGCGCGGTCGCTGCGGGCGGGACCGCCGTGCGGCACTCCTTGCTGAGCGCCGTCGTCGATCTCGCCGAGCGCGACCTCGACGCGGCCGTGCGGCAGGCGGTCGAGGCGCAGATCCTCATCGTCGAGGACGACGGGTACCGTTTCCGCCACGCCCTCATGCGGGAAGCGGTCTACGGGGAGCTCCTGCCGGGGGAGCGCTTGCGACTGCACACCGGCTACGCGACGGCCCTGTCGACGCGGAAGCCGACCGCCGCCGTGCTCGCCGAGATCGCGAACCACTGGTGGATGGCCCGCGTCCCCGACCGTGCGCTCGAGACCGCCGTCGCGGCGCAAGGCGCGGCGCTGCGCGCGTGGGCGCCGTCGACCGCGGCCCAGCTCGGGGAGCGCGCCCTCGAGCTGTGGGAGCAGGTCGACGACCCCGCCACGATCGCCGGCGTGCCCCGGCACGAGCTCCTCCGTCGGACCGCGAACGCGCTTCGCGACGACGGCGTCGTCGTCCGCGCGCTCGAGTTCGCGCGGGAGGCCGCCGAGGCGTGGCCGGCCGACGATCGAGCCGGGTACGCGGCGGCGCTCGGCGAGGTCGCGGAGATCCTCTCGGAGACCGGCGGTCCGGGCTCGCTCGAGCTCCTCGAACGCGCCCTCGCGCTCCTCGAACCCGGCGAGGCGGACTCCGCTCGCGCCCGACTGCTCCTCGAGAAGGCGCGGACACTCATGCTGCTCGGGCGGTTCGCGGAGGCGATCGCCGTCGCGACCGACGCGCACGACACCGGAATGCGGGCCGAACGGCCCGTCGTCGCGTCGCACGCCCTGAGCATCCGGGGCGTGTGCCGGGTGCAAGTCGTCGACCGCGGAGGTCTCGAGGATCTCGAGCGGGCACGGGTCCTCGCGGACGGCGACTTCCCTGCCCTCATGCGCTATCACGTCAACGCCTCGGAATCCCACCTCGCCGTCGAGGACTACGAGTCGGCGCTGCGCATCGCGGAGGAAGGGCTCGCGCGCTCGCGAGAGTACGGCGGCCCGATCTCGTCGACCTACGTCGGCGCGAACGTCGTCGAGGCGCTCATGTACCTCGGCCGCTGGGAACGCGCACTCGACCTCATCGACGACATCGCGGATCGGATCGGCCCGAGCATCTTCAAGGTGTGGATCCAGGAGCGGCTCCTGTGGATCCTCATCTGGAGCGGTCGACTGGGCGAGGCGGAGGCGATCGTCAGGGCCAATCGCGCGCTCTTCGATCGCACGATCAAGGTCGACATCCAGTCTCGCGGGCCCATCACGTCCGACATCGCCCTCCTCGCACTCCACCGAGGCGATATCGACGAGGCGCTCGCGGTCATCGGGTACCTCGTCGACGGGGAGCGATCGGCGTTCATGCGCAACGAGCTGCCGCTCCTGTGGACCGCGGCGCGCGTGCTCGCGGCGGCCCGCGCCTCGCGGGCGGTCGACGTCGAGCCCTACCGCGCGACGCTCGAGCGCTATCGCGCGTCGCCCTCGCACCCGCTCTGGTCGGCCCTCTTCGCCGCGGAACTCGGCGAGGCGCCGTGGGAGCCGATCCTCGACATGCACGGCCCCGCGCACATCCGCCCGTACGCGCGGATGCGCCTCGGCGCGCGCGTGCTCGCCGACGGCGATCGGGCGAGCGCCCGCGGCCACCTCGCGCTCGCGATCGAGGAGGCCGCGCGGATCGGCGCCGGGCTCATCGTCGACGAGGCGAGTGCGCTCCTGGCCGATGCGGGCCTCTCGCCGAAGGCGAGCGACCACTTGCTCACGCCGCGCGAGGAGCAGGTGCTCGCGCTCATCGCCGAGGGCCTCACGAACGCGCAGATCGCGAGCCGCCTCTTCATCAGCGTCAAGACCGTCTCGATCCACGTCTCGGCGATCCTCCGGAAGCTCGGGGTCTCGAGCCGAACCGAGGCGGCCGTCCGCGCCGTGCGCTGAGCCGAGCGGTCGCGCTGGGAGAATGGGCGGGTGGCATCGCACGTCAACCCCCCGCGCGGGATGCGCGACTTCCTCCCCGCGGAGAAGGCGCGCCGCGAGGCGGTCCTGTCGATCATCCGGCGGACGTATCGGGCGCACGGCTTCGCCGAGATCGAGACGCCCGTAGCCGAGGACAGCGAGCGCCTCCACGCCGGCCTCGGCGGCGACAACGAGAAGCTCGCGTTCGCGATCATGCGCCGCGGCCTCACGGCCGAGGACCTCGCGGCCGCGAAGTCGCCGCTCGATCTCGCCGACCTCGGCCTGCGGTTCGACCTGACCGTGCCGCTCGCGCGCTTCTACGCCTCGCACCGCGCGGAGCTCCCGAGCGTCTTCCGCGCGATCCAGATCGCCCCGGTCTGGCGCGCCGAGCGCCCGCAGAAGGGCCGGTACCGGCAGTTCGTGCAGTGCGACATCGACATCATCGGCGAGGCCGGCCCGCTCGCCGAGGTCGAGCTCCTGACCGCGAGCCTCGCGGCGGTGCGCGCGCTCGGGATCTCGGGTGCGACCGTCCGGATCAACGACCGTCGGCTGCTCGTCGCGATGCTCGAGCACTTCGGCTTCGCGCCGACGGAGCACGACGGCGTGCTCATCACGGTCGACAAGCTCGACAAGATCGGTCCCGAAGGGGTGCTCGCCGAGCTGCGCGAGCGGGCGGCGACGCCGGCCGCCGTCGAGGCGCTCGGCGCATTCCTCGTCCGTCCGACGACCCTCGAGTTCCTGCCCTTCGGCGAGCGGCAGGTGCGCAAGGCGCTGCCCGCGGGGCTCGAGCACGAGGCGATCGGCGAGCTCGTCGAGATCGGCGAGGCGGTCAGCGCCGCGGCGGGGGCGAGCGCCACGGGCGAGCAGTTCGTCCGCTACGACCCGTGGCTCGTCCGGGGCATGGGGTATTACACGGGCCCGATCTTCGAGATCGTGCACCCCTCGCTCGGCTACTCCTTCGGGGGCGGCGGCCGTTACGACGGCATGATCGGCCGGTTCCTCGGGGAGGACGTGCCCGCGACCGGGTTCTCGCTCGGCTTCGAGCGCCTCATCGACCTCGTCTCGCTCCCGGATGAGGCGCGGGGGAATGCGGTCGCGATCGTCTACGACCCGGCCGCCGAGCCGGGCGCGATCGTCGCGGCGCGCGACCGGTTCGTCGCGGAGGGCCGGGAGACGCGGCTCCTCAAGCGACCGAAGCGCCTCGCGCCCGCACTCGACGCGCTCGCGGCGGACGGCGTCGGCGCATTCGTCCTCGTCGAGCCCGGCGCCGACCCCGCCGCGCTCGTCCCGAAGCCCCTCGCGTCCCGCTGACCCCACCCCCCCCACCCCCCACCCCCCCGCGAGGGGACACTCTCGCCGTCGTCCGGGCCGTCCGCGTCCGCGAGCGTGTCCCCTCGCGGCATAGGATCGAGTGGCCCATTCGCCACCAGGGAGGTCAGCATGGCAGCGATCGAGACCGTCGGTGCTCGAGAGATCCTCGACTCGCGCGGCAACCCGACCGTCGAGGTCGAGGTGCTCCTCGAAGACGGGACCGTCGGGCGCGCCGCCGTGCCCTCCGGCGCGTCGACGGGCGCGTTCGAGGCGACCGAGCTGCGCGACGGCGACCGCAACCGCTACCTCGGCAAGGGCGTCCGCAAGGCCGTCGAGAACGTCGAGGAGGCGCTCGGCCCGGCGATCGAGGGCTTCGAGGCCTCCGAGCAGCGGCTCATCGACGCCGAGCTCATCGCGGTCGACGGGACCGACAACAAGTCGAAGCTCGGTGCCAACGCGATCCTCGGCGTCTCGCTCGCCGTCGCGAAGGCCGCCGCCGACGCCGCCGACCTCCCCCTCTTCCGCTACCTCGGCGGGCCGAACGCGCACGTCCTCCCGGTCCCGCTCATGAACATCATCAACGGCGGCGCGCACGCCGACACCGCGCTCGACGTCCAGGAGTGCATGGTCCTCCCGATCGGCGCCGAGACGTTCTCCGACGCCCTCCGCTGGGGCGCCGAGGTGTATCACGCGCTCAAATCGACGCTCAAGGCCGCCGGCCAGTCGACGGGTCTCGGCGACGAGGGCGGCTTCGCCCCCGATCTCCCCGGCGTGAAGGCGGCGCTCGACTTCATCCTCGAGGCGATCCGCACCGCGGGCTTCGAGCCGGGCCGCGACTTCGCGCTCGGCCTCGACGTCGCGGCGACCGAGTTCTACGAGGACGGCGCCTACCGCTTCGAGGGCCGTTCGCGCACGGCGGCCGAACTCACCGCGTTCTGGTCCGAGCTCGTGCGCGACTACCCGCTCGTGACGATCGAGGACCCCCTCGCCGAGGAGGACTGGGACGGCTACGCCGCGCTCACCGCCGAACTCGGCTCGACGGTGCAGATCGTCGGGGACGACCTCTTCGTCACGAACCCGGCGCGCCTCGAGCGCGGGATCGAGGCGGGCGTCGCGAATTCGATCCTCGTCAAGGTCAACCAGATCGGCACGCTCACCGAGACGCTCGACGCGGTCGCGCTCGCCCAGCGCTCCGGGTACACCGCGATCCTCTCCCACCGCTCGGGGGAGACCGAGGACACGACGATCGCCGACCTCGCGGTCGCGACGAATGCTGGGCAGATCAAGACGGGCGCGCCCGCCCGCAGCGACCGCGTCGCGAAGTACAACCAGCTCCTGCGGATCGAGGAGGAGCTCGCAGAAGCCGCGATCTACGCGGGTCGGCGCGCCTTTCCTCGCTTCCGCCCCTGAAGGCGCACGCTCGACTGAGTCGGATCCGTGAAAGCCCTCCAAAACGGGGGGTCAGGGGACCGGAGGGGTAGGCATCGGCCACCCGGCTGGTAGCCTGGACGGGCCCTTCCGGGCGGTCCGGTCTCGCCGGAGCGGCCGGCAACCCGATGGGCGACGGGATTTATGAAGCGAGCACTCACGATAGGCGCGGTCGCTGCCCTCATGATCGGGGTCAGCATTCCGGCGGCAGCGATCGAGCGGGGGACCGATCCTCAGCTCGACCTGAACGCACCCACGACGAGAGCGGCCGTCGGCGAGGCGCAAGACCTCGAGGTCACGGTCGCGGCCCCGGTCTCGGCCTCGCGCGACGCGTTCTCCGCCGCCGCCAAGCCCGCGCCGGTCGTCGAGGAGACGAGCTACGCGAGCAGCTACTCGAGCACGTACAGCGGGCCGATCCCGACGCAATTCCTCGGGATGTTCTCGGTATGGCCGGCCAACGGCCCGCTCGGTGACGGCTACGGCTACCGCCCCGGCTCGTACTCGGGCGACTTCCACGCGGGCATCGACATCCTCGCGCCGCGCGGCTCGGCCGCGATGGCGGCCGCGGACGGCATCGTGACCGAGACATCCTCCGGCGGCGGCTACGGCAACTACGTCGTCATCGCGCACGGCGACGGCGTCGAGACGCTCTACGCGCACCTCGACGCGATCTGGGTCGGCGCGGGTCAGACGGTCGGTGCGGGCGAGGGGATCGGCGCCGTCGGCTCGACCGGGTACTCGACTGTCGCGCACCTCCACTTCGAGGTGTACATCGGCGGGAGCACGGTCGACCCGATGCAGTTCTTCGGCTGATCCGGCGACTCCTCTGTCGGATCGCTCTCCTACGCTGGATGGCATGGCGCGACGCATGCGACCCGAGCGGCCCGAGCGGCCGCGGCGCCTCGCCGTCGGCGGGCGCGAGGAGACCGCGCCCGAGCGGTGGTTGCGCACGCTGCGCGCCTCCGGGTTCAGCGCGATCGCGCTCGGCCTCCTCATCCTCGCGGTCGTCGTCCTCGCGCCGAGCCTCCGCCTCCTCGTCGAGCAGCAGCAGCAGATCGCCGCGCTCGAGCGGAGCGTCGAGGCGCAGCGAGCCGAGGTCGCCGGGCTCGAGTCCGAGCTCAGCCGCTGGAGCGACCCCGCATACATCGAGGCCCAGGCGCGCGAGCGGCTCCTCTTCATCTACCCGGGCGAGTACAGCTACCTCGTGACGGGCGCGCCCGACCAAGCGGACCCGGGCGAGACCCAGCCGGTCTCCGCCGAGCTCCAGACGACGCGCGTCGACTGGCTCGCCGGCATCCTCGCTGCGACCTTCCAGGCGGGACTCACCGAGGCGCCCGCGAGCGAGCTCGACGTCGTCGGGGGGACGCCGTGATGGCGAATGCGCTCGACGTGCGGCCGGAGGACCTCGCCGAGGTCTCGCGCCAGCTCGGTCGTCCCGCTCGCGACGTCCTCGCGATCGCGGCGCGCTGCGCGTGCGGCGCCCCGACGGTCGTCGCGACGAGGCCGCGTCTCGCGGACGGCACGCCGTTCCCGACCTTCTACTACCTCACGCACCCCGCGGCGACCGCCGCCGCGTCCCGGCTCGAGGCGAGCGGCCGCATGGCGCAGTACCAGGCGCTCCTCGAGGGCGAGACGCTCGAGCGCTATCGCGCCGCGCACGCCGCCTACCTCCGGGACCGCGACGCGCACGGGCGCGTGCCGGAGATCGAGGGCGTCTCCGCGGGCGGCATGCCGGAGCGCGTCAAGTGCCTCCACGCGCTCATCGCCCACGCGCTCGCCGCGGGACCCGGTGTCAACCCGATCGGCGACCTCGCCCTCGCCGAGAGCGGCTGGTCGCCCGAGGTGTGCGAATGCGCGCCACGGTCGACCGCGGGAGGCGAGCCGTGAGGCGCCCGCTCGCCGCGGTGCTCGCGGCCGTCGCCGCATTCGCCGCCGCGCTCCTCCCCGCCGCGCCCGCGGCGGCCGACGGCATCCGGGACGGCGAGTACTGGCTCGACGAGTACGGCATCCGCGCCGCGTGGTCGGTCACGCAAGGGGCGGGCGTCACGATCGCGGTCATCGACACGGGCGTCGACCCCGATGTGCCCGAGCTCGCGGGCGCGGTCCTGCCCGGCGCCGACTTCTCGGGGATCGGCGACCCGCTCGGCCACGCGCCCGTCGGCGACGACTCGCCCGACCACGGCACGCTCGTCGCCTCGATCGCCGCGGGCCGCGGCACGGGACCGAACACGGGCCTCATCGGCGTCGCGCCGCAAGCGATGATCCTCCCGATCTCGATCGGCTTCGGCGAGGGGACGGTCGACTCGGACACGCAGATCGAGCAGGCGGTGCGGTTCGCGGTCGACAGCGGCGCCGACATCATCAACATGTCGCTCACGCGCAACACGCTCGAGTGGCCGCGCTCGTGGGACGACGCATTCCTCTACGCGATGGAGCGCGACGTCGTCATCGTCGCCGCGGCCGGCAACCGCTCGAGCGGCACGACCGTCGTCGGCGCCCCCGCGACGATGCCAGGCGTCCTCGCGGTCGCGGGCGTCGACCGCAACGGCGAGGCGAGCTACGACGCGTCCTCGCAAGGCATCACGATCGGGGTCGCGGCGCCGAGCGAGGAGCTCCTCGGGGTCGCCCCCGGCGGCGCCTACATGCTGTGGGGCGGCACGAGCGGCGCGGCGCCGATCGTCTCGGGCGTCGCCGCGCTCGTGCGCGCCGCGCACCCCGACCTCGACGCCGCGAACGTCATCAACCGCATCGTCGCGACGGCGCACGACGCGGGCGCCCCCGGCCCCGACGCGATCTACGGGTACGGGCTCATCGACGCCGCCGCGGCGGTCGCGTCCTCCGTCCCGCTCGTCGACCGCAACCCGCTCGGCGACCTCGCCGAGTGGATCGCGCTCTACCGCCCGGCCGACGTCGACCCCGCGCCGCTCCCGACGCCGGTCGTCGTCGTCCCGGAGCCGCAAGAGCCCCTCGACGTCGGCATCGCGAGCCCGATCGGGCGCCTCCTGCCGTCGATCGCGCTCCTCAGGGACGTCGGCATTCCCGCGCTCGTCATCGCCGCATTCCTCACCGCGCTCTCGCTCCTCGCGCTGTGGGTCCATCGCCGGATCGAAGCGGCGAATCGGAGCCGATAGGATCGACGCTTGGCCGTGTTCAACCACACCCACGCGCACGAGGGGACCACGCAGTGCCAAAGATCCTGATCGTCGGCGGCGGCTACGCCGGCTTCTACGCCGCATGGAGGCTCGAGAAGCTCCTCAAGCGCGGCGAGGCCGAGGTCACGCTCGTGGATCCGCTGTCGTACATGACGTACCAGCCGTTCCTCCCCGAGGTCGCCGCCGGATCGATCGAGGAGCGGCACGCGGTCGTCCCCTACCGCCGGCACCTCAAGCGCACGCGCGTCGTCGCGGCCCGCGTCACGTCGATCGACCCCGAGGCGCGGTACGGGATCATCACGCCCGCCGATGGCGACCCGTGGCACGAGTACTACGACGTCCTCATCGTCACGGCCGGCTCGGTCACGCGCACATTCCCGATCCCGGGCGTCGCCGACACCGCCTTCGGCATGAAGTTCATCGAGGAGGCCGTCGGCGTCCGGGACCGGTTGATGGGCAACTTCAACCGCGCCTCGAACCTCCACGACGGCCCGCTCAAGCGCCGCCTCCTCAACGTCACGGTCGTCGGCGGCGGATTCGCGGGCGTCGAGACGATCGCCGAACTGCGCAGCCTCTCCTCTCACCTCGTCGGCAAGTACCCGACGATCGACTGGGAGGAGACGAGCTTCGACCTCATCGAGGCGATGGGCCGGATCATGCCCGAGGTCTCCGAGAAGTCCGCGGAATGGGTCGTCCGCGACCTCGAGAAGCGCGGCGTGCGCGTCCACTTGAACACGCAGCTCGTGAGCGCCGAGAACGGCGTCATCGAGCTCTCGACGGGGGAGACCTACGAGACCGACCTCCTGGTGTGGACCGCGGGCGTCATGGCGCATCCGTCCGCGAAGGCGTTCGGTCTCCCGCAGGACGACCGCGGGCGGATCATGGTCGGCGCGGACCTCCGGGTCCGGAATGCGGCGGGCGAGATCCTCGAGGGCGTCTGGAGCTGCGGCGACGTCGCCGCCGTGCCCGACCTCACGGGCGGCGGCGTCGGCGGCTACTGCGTCCCGAATGCGCAGCACGCGGTCCGGCAGGCGAAGCTCCTCGCGAAGAACGTGACGGCGGTCCTCCGCGGCGAGGCGCCGCGCGAGTACTTCCACCGGAATCTCGGCGCCGTCGCGGGCCTCGGCCTCTACAACGGCGTCATGCAGAGCGGCCGGTTCTCGCTTCGCGGCTTCCCGGCCTGGGTCGCCCACCGCGGCTATCACGGCTTCGCGATGCCGACGTGGGAGCGCAAGATCCGCGTCATGGCGGACTGGACGCTCAACTTCCTCCTCCGCCGCGAGCTCGCCTCGCTCGCGCTCGGTCGGCCGCGCGCCGCGTTCCAGGAGTACGCGCTGCGCCCGAAGGGACGCTCGCGGCCGGAGCACTGAGCTCGGGGGCTGGGATCCGCCGCGTCGGCTGGAATGCTGCGCGCATTCCGTCAGCCGGGCGCGAAATCCCAGCCCGGAACCGGGCGGTGTCAGCGCGCGGGCGACGCGTCGCGCGCGTGCCACGCGCGGATCGCGCTCGCGAACTCCTCGGGCGCGTCCGATTGCACGAAGTGGCCCGCCCCGCGGATCATGACGACCTCGGCGCCGGGCAGCTCGCGACGCCACCGTTCGAGTTCGGCGCGGCGGAACGCGATGTCGCGATCGGCCCACAGGAGGAGCGCCGGGAGGTCGCGGAGCGCGGGCAGCCCGGCCTCGACCTCGGCAAGGAAGTCGGCGCTGCGCACGATCTCCCGCGGCAGGACGGCTGAGGCCTCGCGTCGCGCGGGAGTCGCGAGCGGCTTGCGGTAGTGCCGCATCTCGGCGCGACTCGGCCGGCGGCGCTTGTGGCCGACCGGGATCATCGCGTTGACGAAGAGGTTCGCGTGGCGGATGAGCCATGTGCCGACGCGGCCGCCCATGAACCCGGCGAACCGCTCGAAGTGCTTGTCGCCCGTGACCGGCCACGCCCACGTGTTGCCGAGAACGAGGCCCGTGAACCGCTCCGGCATTCGCTCGACGATGCTCAACCCGATCGGACCGCCCCAGTCCTGCGCGACGAGGACGACGTCGCGCAGGTCGAGGTCCCGGACGAATGCGCCGAGCACCTCGGCGATCGAGGCGGGGCGCCCGTCGAAGCCCGCTGGTGCCTCGGAGAACCCGAAACCCGGCAGGTCGGGCGCTATGCAGCGGAAGCGGTCGGACAGCGTGCCGATGACGTCGCGCCAGACGAACGACCACGTCGGGTTGCCGTGGAGCATGAGGAGAACGGGCCCCTGCCCCTCGTCGACGCAGTGGATGCGGTGCCCGGCGATCTCCCGCGTCGCGCCGTCGAACGGGTACAGGCTCCGGTCGACCCAGTCCGGCGTCTCCATCCGGGCTCCCTCTCCTCGTGATGGTTTAGAATATAAACCGCAGGAGGGACTGAGGGAAGGGCGAGGATGGCCGACTACCGACAGTTCTGCGGGCTCGCCCGCGCGCTCGACATCATCGGCGACCGCTGGAACCTGCTCATCGTGCGCGAGCTGCTCATCGGCGAGCGCCGGCACAACGAGTTGAAGGCGGCGCTGCCCGGCATCGCGACGAACCTCTTGAGCGAGCGACTCCGCGAGCTCGCCGATGCCGGGGTCATCGAGCGCCGGGAGGAACCCGCCCGCCGGGCCGTGACGTACGCGCTCACCGAGTCCGGGCGTGAGCTGCGCGAGCCGGTCCTCGGCCTCGTCCGGTGGGGCGCCCGCGGCATGGCCTCGGGCCCGCGACCCGGTGACGTCGTGCAGCCGCAATGGATCGCGCTCGCCCTCGAGGCGCTCCTGCCGAGCACCGGCTTGCCCGAAGGCTCGATCCTCCTCGTCGCCGACGGGCGCGAGTTCACGCTGCGAACCTCGGGCGAGGGCGCGCGCGTGACCACCGGACGGGATACCGAGCCCGAGGCGACCGTCGAGGCACCGGCGGCCGTGATCCTCGGCCTGTTCGCCGGTGCCATCCCGCGGGACGCGCCGCAGCTCGCCGCCGCCCGGATCGAGGACCCCTCGGGGCACCTCGACGCAGTCCTGGGGGCTGGGATCCCCGGGTCGGCTGGAATGCTGCGCGCATTCCCTCAGCCGGGCGCGAAATCCCAGCCCGCCGCTAGCCTGGGGACTGCCCCGGTAGCCCAACGGCAGAGGCAGGCGACTTAAACTCGCCGCAGTGTGGGTTCGAGTCCCACCCGGGGCACCTGACGCGCGGATGCCGCCGTAGCATGGCACGCATGCTCCTTGCGTTCTCCGTCGCCCCCTCCGGCACGGGCCGCGCCGACGGATCCGTGCATGACGCGGTCGCGGCGGCGGTCAGGGTCGTGCGCGAGTCCGGGCTGCCGAACCGGACGACGAGCATGTTCACCGAGATCGAGGGCTCCTGGGACGAGGTCTTCGACGTCGTCAAGCGGGCGACGGAGGCCGTCGCGCCATTCGGCTCGCGCGTCTCGCTCGTCATCAAGGCCGACATCCGGCCCGGTTACGAGGGCGAGATCGACGCGAAGATCGAGCGGCTCGAGCGCGCGATCGACGAGGCCGCGGGGGAGTGACTCCGCCGACCGGGGTCACGCCCGGCGCGAGCGCATCGCCCGGTGCTGCCGCACCGAATCGTCGGCCGCGAGTTCGTCGTATCGTTGCGAGCCGAGCGCGACGAGCGCGACGCGGCCGTCCGCGTCATGATGCACGCCCCAGCCGTACCGTTTGCCGAGCGGCGACGACCGCAGGCAGGCCTGCGGCTTCGCGAAGAACGCCGCTCTCGCCGTCTCGCGCTCCTCGACCGGGATCCCGTGCCTGATCGCGTGCACCTCGAAGAGCACGTCGTCGGACGTCAGCTCGTAGGGGCGCGACGCGATGAGCTCGTACTGCAGCGCCGCGACCGTCGGTCCGCTCGTCCCCGCGGGCGGCACGTGCGCGACCTCCACGGGGCAGTCCTCGGCCACCTGGATGAATGCGCTCGTGTAGTTCGTCGTGCCCATCCGACGATTCTCGCAGCCATGTGCGCGCTTCGCACCCGCGGCGTCGATCGTCGCCGCGTCGCCGCGCCTGCATAGCATTGCTCGCGTGAGCGAGCCGGCGGGAATCCTCGACCTCTCGCGGCCGGCGCCGCGCGAGGCGGGCTGGGCGGCGCTGACGGCGGCGACCGCGGAACTCGACCCCCCGTTCGCCGTCCTCGACCGCGGCGCGCTCGCGCGCAACGCCCACGACCTCGTGCGACGCGCGGGCCACCGCCCGATCCGCCTCGCGACGAAATCCGTCCGTGCCCGCGGCGTCATCGACGCCGTCCTCGCGCTCGAGGGGTACCGCGGCGTGCTCGCCTTCACGCTCACCGAGGCGCTGTGGCTCGCCGAGACGATCGACGACGTCGTCCTCGGCTACCCGAGCGTCGACCGCGCCGCGCTCGCCGCGCTCGCCGCGGACGAGCGGCTCGCCGCCCGCGTGACATTGATGGTCGACGCGGTCGAGCAGCTCGATACGATCGACGCCGTCGTCCCGCCCGAGCGCCGCCCCGCGATCCGCGTGGCGATCGAGCTCGACGCCTCATGGCGCTCCCCGCTCCTCGGCCACATCGGGACGCGCCGCTCGCCCGTGCACGCGCCCGCCGAGGCCGCCGCGCTCGCGGCCGCGATCGTCCGCCGCCCCGGATTCCGCCTCGTCGGCATGATGGCGTACGAGGCGCAGATCGCGGGCATCCAGGACGCGCCCGCCGGTCGGCCGGTCGCGGGGGCCGTGCTCCGCGCGATCCAGCGCCGCTCCGCCGCCGAGCTGCGCGAGCGCCGCGCGGCGGCGGTCGCCGCCGTCCGCGCCGTCGCCGAGCTCGAGTTCGTCAACGGCGGCGGCACGGGCTCGCTCGAGCTCACGCGCGAGGACGAGTCCGTCACCGAGGTCGCCGCCGGGAGCGGGCTCTTCGGTCCGACGCTCTTCGACGGGTACTCGAGGTTCCGCCCCGAGCCGGCCGCCGCATTCGCGCTCCCCGTCGTCCGCGTCCCGGCGCCGGGCATCGTCACGGTCCTCGGCGGCGGCTGGATCGCCTCCGGCCCGACCGGACCCGACCGGGCGCCGAGCCCGGTCTGGCCGGAGGGACTCAGAATGCTCCCGCGGGAGGGCGCGGGCGAGGTCCAGACCCCGCTCACCGGCCCCGGCGCGCGCGGCTTGCGGGTCGGCGATCGCGTGTGGTTCCGCCACGCGAAGGCGGGGGAGCTCAGCGAGCACGTCGCCGAGCTCCACGTCGTCGACGGCGACCGCGTCGTCGGCGCCGTCCCGACCTACCGCGGCGAGGGGAAGGCGTTCCTGTGAGCGGCGCCCAGGCGTGGCGCAACTGGGGCCGCTCGGTCAAGGCGACCCCGCGGTTCGTCGTCCGGGCGCGCACGGTCGAGGAGGTCCAGGCCGCGGTCCGCTTCGCGCGCGAGCGCGACCTGCCGGTCAAGGCCGTCGGCGCCGGCCACTCCTTCTCACCGATCGCCGCGACGAACGGCGTCCAGATCGAGCTCCGCTCGCTCGACGGCCTCCTCGCGGCCGACGGCTCGCTCGTGACGCTCGGCGCCGGGACGAACCTCTACCAGCTCCCCGCGCTCCTCGCGCCCCTCGGCCTCGCGATGGAGAACCTCGGCGACATCGACCGGCAGACGATCGCGGGCGCGACGTCGACCGGGACGCACGGGACGGGGCTGCGCTTCGGCGGGCTCGCGACCCGCATTCGCGCCGCGAGGCTCGTGACCGCCGACGGCGGCGTCCTCCGCGTCGCCCCCGACGAGCACGCCGAACTCCTGCCGGCCGTCGCGCTCGGGCTCGGCGCGCTCGGCATCCTCGTCGACGTCACGATCGAATGCGTCCCCGCCTTCGCGCTCCACGCGGTCGAGCGGAAGGAGCGCCTCGACACGGTCCTCGCGGAATGGGCGGAGCGGACCGCCTCGAGCGACCACTTCGAGTTCTACACGTGGCCGCACACCGCGTGGACGCTCACGAAGTCGAACACGCGCCTGCCCGCGGGCGCCGCGACGAGACCGCTCGGGCGCGCGCGATCGTGGTTCGAGGACCGGTTCATGGCGAACACCTTCTACGCCCAGCTCCTCCGCCTCGGGAGCGCGATCCCGCCGCTCGTCCCCGCGATCAACCGCGCCGCGGCGGCGCTCGCGAGCAGCCGCGAGTTCAGCGACGACGCGCACGCGGTCTTCACGAGCCCGCGCGCATTCCGCTTCCGCGAGATGGAGTACGCGCTCCCGATCGAGGCGGTGCCCGAGGCGGTCCGCGCCGTCCACGCGCTCGTGGCGCGCAAGGGCTGGCGCATTTCCATGCCGATCGAGGTGCGCTCGGCGGCGGCCGACGAGCTCTGGCTCTCGACCGCCCACGGCCGGCCGACCGGGTACGTCGCGCTGCATCGCGTCGCGACCGAGCGCATCGGCGACTACTTCGCCGAGGCCGAGCGGATCTTCACGGCGCTCGGCGGCCGCCCGCACTGGGGCAAGATCCACACTCGCGACGCGGCGTCGCTCGCGCCCGCGTACCCGCGCTTCGCCGACTTCCTCGCGGTCCGGGACCGGCTCGACCCGGACCGCGTCTTCGCGAACGGCCACCTCCGGCGAGTGCTCGGTGCGTGACGCGCGGCGGAATGCGCGGGCACCCCTCGCGGGCGCGGCCGTCGCGCTCGCGGCGGCCGGGCTCCTCGCGGGTTGCACCGCGCCGACCGATGTGACCGCCAACGTGACGTCGGTCGACATCGTCGAGCACGTCGAAGGCCAGTCGTGGATCGAGGCGCGCGGGATCGTCCACGGCATCGCCGAGCGCGGCGGCGTGTGCCGCTTCACGTTCTGGGCGGAGAACGGCGCGGCCTCGAGGCTCACGTCGACCGGCCGGATCGAGGGCGGCGCGACCGTGTGCGGGCCCGTGTCCGAGCAGGTCGGCCGCACGGTCGTCCCCGGTCGCTACGAGGTCGAGCTCCGCTACGACTCGACCTCGACCTCCGCGCGGAGCGAGCGCGTCGAGGTCGACGTCCCCGCGCCGCCCGCAGCCCCGTGACGATCGTCCGCCCAGAGCCGGATGTCACCGAGCGGGCCTAGGATGCTCCGCATGGATCTCGCCCTCTGGATCGTCATCGGCGTCGTCGTCCTGCTCGTCGTCGTCATCGGCATCTACCTGTGGTCGACGTACAACGGCCTCGTCACGCTCGGAGTCCGCGTCGACGAGGCGTGGAGCGACATCACGGTGCAGCTCAAGCGTCGCGCCGACCTCATTCCGAACCTCATCGAGACCGTCAAGGGCTACGCGAGTCACGAGAAGGCCGTCTTCGAGTCCGTGACGAATGCGCGTGCCGCGACGCTCACCGCGCAGACCCCGACCGAGGCCGCGCAGGCCGAAGGCATGATGCAGCAGGCGCTCAAGTCGATCTTCGCGGTCGCCGAGGCCTACCCGCAGCTGCAGGCGAGCCAGAACTTCCTCCAGCTCCAGGCGGAGCTCGTCGACACCGAGGACAAGATCCAGGCGGCGCGGCGCTTCTACAACGGTGGCGTCCGCGAGTTCAACACGAAGATCCGCGTCTTCCCGAACACGCTCTTCGCGCGCCGACTCGGCTTCGCGGAGCGGGACTTCTTCGAGGTCGCGGACGCGTCGGCGATCGCGGAGCCGCCGCGCGTGCAGTTCTAGCCGTGTACAGCGCGATCCGCAGGAACAAGATCAACACCGTCCTGATCATCCTGCTCTTCCTCGCGATCATCGGCGGGCTCGGGGCGCTCGCCGCGGTCATCTACCAGGACTGGGTCATCGTCGTCGTGACGCTCGCGATCGCGAGCGTGTACGCGCTCATCCAGTACTTCGCCGCCGGTTCGCAAGCGCTCGCGATCGCCGGCGCGCGGGAGATCACGAAGGCGGACGACCCCCGCCTGTGGCGGATCGTCGAGAACCTCTCGATCGCGACCGGCACCCCGATGCCGAAGGTGTACATCATCCCGGATCCCGCGCCGAACGCGTTCGCGACCGGGCGGGACCCGGAGCACGCGGCCGTCGCCGCGACGACGGGCCTCCTCGAGATCATGGACGACGCCGAGCTCGAGGGCGTCATGGCGCACGAGCTCGGGCACGTCCGCAACTACGACATCCGCGTCTCGATGGTCGTCTTCGGCCTCGTCGTCGCGGTCGGCTTCCTCGCCGACGCCCTCCTCCGGCTCGCGTTCTTCTCGCGCTCGCGGAACGCCAACCCCGTCATCCTCGTCTTCGGTCTCGTCGCGATGATCCTCGCGCCGATCATCGCGGGCGTCGTGCAGGCGGCGATCTCGAGGCAGCGCGAGTACCTCGCCGACGCGACGGGCGCGATGACGACGCGGTACCCGGAGGGGCTCGCGCGAGCGCTCGAGAAGCTCGCCGCGCACGGGCGGCCCGTCCGACGTCAGAACACGTCGATGGCGCACATGTGGTTCGCCGACCCGACGCGACCGGGCTTCATCGACCGGCTCTTCGCGACGCACCCGCCGATCCCCGAGCGCGTCGCGCGGCTCCGCCGGATCGGCGCCGAGTTCTGAGCGTCACGCGCGAGCGAGGAGCACCATGACCTCGCAGTGCTCGGTGTGCGGGAACATGTCGAAGAGCCGCGCGCGCACCGGCCGCAGGCTCGGCATCAGGGCGAGGTCGGCGGCGAGCGAGTCGGGGTTGCAGCTCGAGTAGATGACGTGCGGGACCGCGGAATGCTCGAGCCACTCGCTCAGCGCGGCGCCGAGTCCGCGGCGGGGCGGGTTGACGACGACGAGCTCCGGCAGCGACTCGGCGGTCTGCGCGGCGGCCCAGCGCGTCGCATCCGCCTGGACGATGCGGGCCGCGAGCCCGCATTCGCGCGCGCTCGCTCGCGCGGCGTCGATCGCGGCGGCGCTCGACTCGACCCCGACGACCTGTCGCCCGGCCGCGGCGAGATGGAGCGCGAAGCCGCCGATCCCGCAGTACAGGTCCCAGACGCTCGCCGGTCCGAGCTCGTCGGTCCACGCTGCCGCCTGCTCGTAGAGTCGCTTCGCGATCCACGTGTTCGTCTGGAAGAACGCCTTGGGCGGGAGCCGGAGCGTGACCGAGCCGAGTCGCAGCCGGAGCGCGTCGTCGGGCGTCAGCACGATCTCCTCCTCGCCCTCGAGGACGGCGACGTGGGTCGGGAGGAGGTTCGCGCTCACGACGCGGGCGGTCGGGAGCTCGGCGAGGAGCGCGGGAAGGTGCTTCCGGATCCGCGGGAGGCACTCGGTCGAGCGCAGCACGAAGCGCACCATGAGCTCGCCGTCGGGCGACTCGGTCACGAGGACGTGTTTGAGCTCGCCGCGGCGGCTCGCGACATCGTACGGCGCGATGCGCGCGGTGCCGATGAACGTCGCGATCGCAGGCAGCGCGGCGCGGATGCCGCTCGCCGTGACGCCGCATTCGCGGAGGTCGACGCCCCGATGATGCGCGTCGAGGATGCCGAGCGTCGGCGCTTCGATGCTCCCGCCGACGACCATCTTCGCGCGATTCCGGAATGCGCGCTCGGCCCCGACGACCGGCGGGAGCCAGTCGACGCGAGCGTCGAGGAGGGCGCGCGCCCTCGCCTCCTTCTCGCCGACCTGCCGGGCGTGCGGGACGCCCATGAGCGTGCAGGAACGGCACGCGCCGGCGTCGAAGTAGGCGCACCTCACGGCGCGACGCCCCGGCCGAAGGTCTCGTGGGCGGCGCGGATCGCCCGCGTCTGCTCGGCGGGCACCCCCGCTTCGCGCGCGAAGTCCGGCCACGCGTCGACCGCGTCGCGGACGCGCTCGAGCTCGCGCTTCGCGTAGGGGATCGCGAAGCGGTCGGCGAGGCCCAGCATTCGATCCGCCGTGACGAGCCGGAACTCGCCGTCGATCCCGAGGCAGTGCTGGCCCATGTACGGGTGGCCCTGGACGTTCGAGTACGTGACGTCGTACGCGGGCGCGAGCGCCCAGCGGCCGGTCGCGTCCATCGTGAACGCGTGGTTCTTCGTGTGGTCGTCGTGGTTGACGGCCATGACGTTGAACGCCATGCGCCGGAACGCCTCGACGAGCGCGTCCTCGCCGAGATCGAGGTCGATGACGGTCTGGAAGAGCTGCGCGTAGTCGTGGACGCCGATGTCGTCGTTGTCGAGGGCGCGCAGCCCGCACAGCGTCGTCATGTGGAGCCGCACGCCCGGCGCGGGGCGGTCGAATCGCCGCGTCATGAAGTGCGCACGACCGCCTTCGTGCAGGAGGCGGCATTCCATCATGTCGATCCCCGCGCTGCGGGCCATGAGGGAGTACGCGAACTCGATGCGCGTGAACTGGCGGCTGTCGGCGAGCGTGCGCTCGTCGGTCGCGCCGTCGAACTTGAGGAGCCAGCTCGACTCGCCTTCCCGCGGCGGGAGGACGCCGGAGCGGAACTCGCCCGTCGCGTCGATGACGTTGAGGACGGCCTTCGGCCTCGCGCCGCCCGCCGAGGTCCCGACCTGGAGGAGCGTCTGGAGGGACGAGGCGATCTCCGGGTCGTCGTCCTCGAGACGCCCGTGGACGGCCGCGCGCGCGGCGACCGTGAGCTCGGCGAGGTCGATGATCGTCGGCGGGGCGTGTCCCGGGCCGTTCTCCGGGTGGAATTCGAGCGCGCCCATCGCGCGCCCGTCGACGTAGGAGAGCCGGTCGAGCGGCGTGATGTCCTCCGGCGAGACGCCCTGCCTCGCCATCCACGCGTCGATGATGCGATTGCCGAATCGGTCGGGGAGCGAGTCGGCGATCATCGGCGGGAGCGTGTAGAACGTCTCGGGTCGAAGGCCTCGGAACTCGTGGATCCGCGCGCCCGCCGACAGCGGCATGAGGAAGGGGGAGAGCTCGAGGCCGTCGCGGAGCCAGCGCGGGTCGTACTGGAATGCGGTCGCCCCGCGGCCCGGCACGAGCGCCCCGACGGTCCGCTCCCCGTACCGGACCTCGATGAGCCGCGTGTGCTCGAACGCCACGGCTCACCGGCCTCGCGTGCTGCGGCGCACTCTCGGCGCGCGAGGGGCGGCGCGTTCCGCGCGGCGCTGCTGCGCGAGGAGCTCGATCGGGGAGGGGCCCTCGCGAGGGGTGAGCGCGTCGAGCGCGTCGACGCGATCGAGCGCGCGGAGCACCCGGATGAGCGTCTCGAGCCGCGAGCCCTCCCCGCGCTCGAGGCCCTGCACGGCGAATCGCGAGAGGCTCGCGCGGTCGGCGAGCGCTTGCTGCGTGTACCCGGCGTCGATGCGCCACTGCCGCACGGCTTCGCCGATGCGGCGCTCGACCTCTTCCGCTGTGACCGGATTTGCGATCATTATCCCAGAATCACCACCTAATGACTGGAATTACAGTCACATTCTATCCGCTCGATCGCGGAATGTCGACTGTCGGCGGGAGGTGCGTCACGACGCGGCGCGGGTCCGATGCTCGCGGCCGCTCGGGGAGCGCCACGTGATCGTCCCGTCGGGATGCTGCGTCATGCGCCAGCGGGTCGCGTGCTTGAGCGTGTGGTGCCCGCGGCACAGATGCGCGAGGTTGTCCGCTCGCGTCTCGCCGCCGTGCTGCCACGCGACGGTGTGATCGAGGTCGCAGCCCTTCGCGAGCCGCCCGCAACCGGGGAACCGGCACGTCTCGTCCCGGAGGCGCAACCACATGCGCAGTTCCGTGCTCGGCTCGTATCGTCGTCGGCCGAGGTCGAGCCGAGCGCCAGTGTGCGGATCGACGAGCAGGCGATAGAGGCTCGGGGCGTTCGCCGTGAGCCGCCTCGCCGTCGCGGGATCGATCGGCACGACGCCGTCGAGCATCGCGGGCGGGCCCGCGCCATCCGCCACGTTGTCGAGGAGCTGCTCGACGGGGACGGTCACGACGACCGTCGGGCGGATGCCGGCGAACCTCGAGAAGTCGCGCCCCTCGGCGATCCGCCGCTCGAGCGCCGCCTCGGCGTCGCCGTCCGGACCGGCGATGCGGACGTGGTCGCCCGCGATGAAGTCGACGAGGAGGTCGGCACGGCGCTGGTCGAGCGTGCGCCGATCGTCGATCCCCTCCTCGTCGTCGATGTCGCGAGCCCGCCGGGCGATGTCGGTGAGGCGGTGCGCGATCGCGTGCGCCTCGACGGAGGGGAGGTACGCGTGGAGCCACGACATCCCGTCGGCGACGTCCTCGACGACGACGCGTCGCTCCTCGCGCGCGGCCGCGTGCCGCTCGATCGCGGGCGTCTCGAGCATTCGGTCGCGGAGCGCCGCGAGGCGCGAGCCGAGGCGGCTCGCCGCCGAGAAGTCGGCGAGCTCGAGCGCCCTCGCCTCGAACTCGGCCGTCCGCTCCCCGAGACCGCGCGCGTGCTCGACGATGAGTGTCGCGGCTCGCCACGTCGCCCGGCCCGCTTCGACCGCTTCGAGCGTCGCCGTCAGCTCGCTCGTGAGCGCGAGGGCGTCGTTCAGCGCGCGCTCCGCGGTCCGTTCGGACACGCCGAGCGCGAGCGCGAGCTCGGCGCGCGTCGACCGGTGCACGAACTCCGTGGTCTTCGCGGTCGGCGTCCCCGAGACGATCTCGAGGCGGTCGGCCGCTCGGACGACGTCGAGGATCTCGCGCGCCTGCCGAGCGTGGAGCGCGTCGATCGCGCGCTGCGTCTCGCTCACGCGGTCGACCGCGTCGAGGAATGCGCGTGCCGCGTCATCGACGACGGCGATGCCGTCCGCCGGGCCCTCCGAGGCGCCGCTCCGCGTGTCCTCCATGCCCCGATCCAACACCCGACCACCGACATCGAGCGGCGGGATGCGCGGAGCGATCCGAGGCCGCGCCGCACGTCCTTATGCCCGCTACGATGCCGCGGCGTCGGCGCGCGGAAGCGCGCCGCGGAGATCCGGCACGAGCGTGCCGCGGGCGTCGCCAGCGATCTCGACGGCCGCGAGGCCCTGCCACGCCGCTGCGCTGCGCACGAGCCCCGCGACGCGGTCCGGATCCGCGAACGCCCCGGACTCGGACTCCTCGCGCCACGCGGACTGGATGCGCAGCACGCCCGCCTTGCGGTCGGACTTGAGGTCGATGCGCCCGACCAGGCGCTCGTCGAGGAGGATCGGGAGCGAGTAGTAGCCGTAGACGCGCTTCGGGGCGGGCGTGTAGATCTCGATCCGGTAGTGGAACCCGAAGTGCCGCAGCGCCCGCTCGCGATCCCACACGACGGGATCGAAGGGCGAGAGGAGCGCGGCCGCCTCGATCCGGCGCGGCTCGCGCGCGTCGCGGTGCCGCCACGCCCTCTGTCGCCACCCGTCGACCGCGACCGGGACGAGCATTCCCGCGTCCTCGAGGTCGCGCACCGCCTCGCGCGTGTCATCCGCGCGAAGGCGGTAGTAGTCCGCGAGATCCGCGATCGTGGCGACGCCGAGCGCTCGCGCGGACCGGGCGACGAGCTCGCGGATCGCCTCGGCCTTCGGCACCTCGACGCCGAGGACCTCGGCCGGCAGGACGTGCTCGGGGAGCGCGTAGCGGCGCTCGAAGCGCCGCCGACCCGCCGAGGCGACCTCGCCCCAGCGGAACAAGTGCTCGAGGCCCGTCTTCACGGCCGACCAGCCCCACCACGGCCCGCTGCGACGGTTCGACTCGTGCTCGATCTCGCTCGCGGCGAGCGGTCCGCGCTCGGCGAGGTGGTCGAGGAGCCAGCGGATGAGCTCGGAATGCTCCCCGGCGAACTCCGGGAACCACGGGTCGCGCTCGCGGAACTGCGCCATCCGCCAGCGCCACAGGGGAAGGTCCTCAACCGGGATGATCGCCGCTTCGTGCGCCCAGTACTCCGTGTACCGCCCGGGGGCGCGGAACGCGAGCCGGTCGAGGAGCGACTTGTCGTAGGCGCCGAGCCGGGCCTGGAGCGGGAGGTAGTGGTTGCGCTCGTACACGTTGACGGAGTCGAGCTGGAGGAGCCCGAGGCGCCGGATCGCGCCGTCGAGGCGGCGCGTCCCGACGTGCTCGGGCCGGGGAGCGCCGAAGCCCTGTGCCGCGAGGAGCATGCGGCGCGCGGTCGCCGCCGAGAGCGACTCGGCCATGCCTCGACGATAGGCGGCGGCACCGACACGGGCGCGCGACAGGGGCGGGCAGTACGCTCTCGCCATGAACGACGACACCGTCCCTCGCGGGTTGCGCATCGGCGCCGCGTGGTCCTGGCGGCTGCTGCTCATCGCCGGCGTCATCGCGGTCATCGTGTTCCTCGTCATCCAGTTCCGACTCGTCGTCATCCCCTTCCTCATCGCGATCCTCCTCGCGAGCCTCCTCGTGCCGTTCTCGGAGTGGCTCCAGCGGCACGGCTGGCCTCGCTGGGCGGCGATCCTCGTCTCGATGCTCGGAGCCCTCGCGCTCATCGGAGGCCTCGTGACGCTCGTCGTGTTCCAGATCCGCGGTGGCTGGCGGGACCTCGCCGATCAGACGCTCGTCGCGGTCGACGGGATCACGGACTGGCTCGCCGGTCCGCCGTTCGAGCTCGAGCGCGACGAGATCGTCGCGGGTCTGCAGAACGCGTGGGCGGCGATCCAGGCGGACTCCGGCTCGCTCTGGAGCGGCGCGCTCTCCGTCGGGTCGACGATCGGCCACGTGCTCGCCGGTCTGCTCCTCACGCTCTTCGCGACGCTCTTCCTCCTCATCGACGGGCGCGCGATCTGGGCGTGGCTCCTGCGGCTCGCGCCGCGCCGCGCCCAGCCGGCGATCCACGCCGCGACGCGCGAGGGCTGGCGGACGCTCACGACGTTCGTCCGCGTGCAGATCTTCGTCGCCGCCGTCGATGCCGTCGGCATCGGCCTGGGCGCGTGGATCCTCGGGCTCTTCTACGGCGGCTTCCCGCTCGTCATCCCGATCGCGGTGGCCGTCTTCCTCGGGAGCTTCATCCCGATCGTCGGCGCCCTCGTGACGGGCGCACTCGCAGTCTTCGTCGCGCTCGTCTACCTCGGTCCGATCCCGGCGATCATCATGCTCGGCATCGTCCTCCTCGTGCAGCAGATCGAGGGGCACGTGCTCCAGCCGCTCGTGCTCGGGACCGCCGTCAAGGTGCACCCGCTCGCGGTCGTGTTCGCCGTCGCCGCCGGGTCGCTCATCGCTGGCATCCCCGGCGCCCTCTTCGCGGTTCCGACCGTCGCCGTCGCGAACGTCATGATCAAGACGATCGCGGGCGGCGGGTGGCGCGAGCCGCCCGGCGTCCCAGGCGAGGCGATCGAGACCGTCGAGTCACCTCCGGCAGAGTCGCAGGCTCGGACGGTGCAGGATTGACTCGGAGGGATCGATGACGGATGTGACGGCGGCCACGCCGACGGGGATGGACGCCGCCCCGACGCTCGAGGAGTTCGAGGCGGCTCGAGCGCGAGTGGCGGCGATCATCGACCGCACGCCCATGCAGACCTCGCGCTCGATCGCCGAGGTGCTCGGGAGCCCCGTCCACCTCAAGTGCGAGAACCTCCAGCGGACCGGCTCGTACAAGATCCGCGGCGCGTACAACCGGCTCTCCCGGCTGAGCGACGACGAGCGCGCCCGCGGCGTCGTCGCGGCGTCCGCAGGCAACCACGCGCAAGGCGTCGCGTTCGCCGCGCGCGAGCTCGGCATCCGCGCGACGATCTTCATGCCGGTCGGCGTCGCCCTCCCGAAGCTCCAGGCGACGCGAGGCTACGGCGCGGACGTCCAGCTCGTCGGCGACATCTTCGACGAGACGAACCGCGCGGCGATCGACTTCGCCGCGGCGACGGGCGCCGTCTTCATCCCGCCGTTCGACCACCCCGACGTCGTCGCGGGCCAGGGCACGCTCGGCCTCGAGATCTACGAGGAGGTGCCCGAGGCCGACACGGTCGTCGTCCCGGTCGGCGGGGGCGGGCTCGCCGCGGGGCTCGCCGCCGCGATCAAGCGCCGCGCCGCCGTCGACGGGCGGACCGTCCGCGTCGTCGGCGTGCAAGCGGCGAATGCGGCCGCATTCCCCGCCGCGCTCGTTGCGGGGGAGCCGGTCACCGCCGCGATCGCCCCCACGATCGCGGACGGCATCGCGGTCGCGCGTCCGGGCGACCTGACGTTCTCGATCATCCGGGAGGCGGTCGACGAGATCGTCACCGTGAGCGACGACGAGACGGCGCGCGGAATGCTCGTGCTGCTCGAGCGCGCGAAGCTCGTCGTCGAGCCGGCGGGGGCGGTCGGCGTCGCCGCGATCCTCTCCGGCGCGGTGCACGACTCGGGTCGCACGGTCGTCGTCCTCTCGGGCGGCAACATCGACCCGCTCGTCATGGAGCGCGTGATCAGCCGCGGTCTCGCCGCCTCGAAGCGGTACCTCAAGGTCACGATCCCGCTCCCGGACCGTCCGGGCCAGCTCGCCCGGATCGCCGACATCATCGCGGGCGCCAACGCGAACGTCGTCGAGGTCCTCCACACGCGCCACGGCGTGGACCTGCAGATCAGCGAGGTCGCGATCGAGATCCACATGGAGACGCGCGGAGCGGAGCACGCCGAGCTCGTCCTCTCGCGCCTCCGCGCCGCGGGCTACGAGCCGCGCGTCGACCTCTGACCCCGGACGCGGCGAGGCGCGCGAGGTCAGCCGCGGTAGGGCTTCGCCTCGACGATCTCGACCGCGATCTCGCGGCCGTTCGGCGCCGTGTACGAGGTCGAGTCGCCGACCTTGAGGCCGAGGATCGCGCGACCGAGGGGGCTCGCCTCGCTGTACACGTCGAGGTCGCTGTCGCCGGCGATCTCGCGGTTGCCGAGCAGGAACGTCGTCTCGTCGCCGAGGATCTTCGCCGTGACGACCATCCCGGACTCGACGATCCCGTCGTCCGCGGGCGCCTCGCCGACGACCGCGGTCCGCAGGAGCTCCGTGAGCTGCCGGATTCGCGCCTCGATCTTGCCCTGCTCCTCCTTGGCTGCGTGGTAACCGCCGTTCTCACGGAGGTCGCCTTCCTCACGCGCCGCCTCGATGCGCTTCGCGATCTCGCTGCGGCCCTCCGTGCTCAGCTGCTCGAGCTCGGCGCTCAGGCGGTCGTAGGCCTCCTGGGTCAGCCACGTGACGTTCGTGTCGGACACGGCATTCCTCCGGACGTGCTCGGGCGGTGCGGGACCGCCGGATAAACCAAGAACCCGCCGGATCCGGCGGGCTCGTGCAGTGTGCCGAACAGCCTAGGACAGCCAGCACCGGTAGACCAAACCCGTGACGGCGGGCTCGGTCGTGCGGACGGTGTCGGTCAACTCGCGCGTCACGCGGTCGGACGCGGGGATCTCGACGACCTTCCAGCCGACGATCCCGAAGAGCTCGTTCATCGCGTACACCGCACAGCTCGAGCCGAGCCCCGGGTCGACCGTGAGCTCCCACGACATCTCGACCTCGTCCGCGCCGAGGATGCGGTAGGCCGTGTCGCGCCAGTCCACCCGGCCGCCAAGCCCGAGCGGATTCGCCCACACGAACCACGCGAGCGCGGCGACGACGAGCGCGGCCGCCGCGGCCCACACCGCGATCGCGCGGGCCCGGGCCGGCCGACGGCCGTAGCGCGCATCGAGGTCGGTCATGATGAATCCAGGCTAGGCTCCATTGCCGTGCTCCCGCTCCAGGCCGCGACCCTCCTGCTCGCCGTCGACGAGGAGGATGTGACGCCCGGCGTCGCCGGATTCTTCGTCACGCTCGCCGTCATCGTCGTCGCGGTCCTGCTCATCTTCGACATGGTCCGCCGGATGCGTCGCGTCCGCTATCGCGAGGAGGCGCGCGAGCGCATCGCGGCCGAGCAGGCCGCTGCGGAGCCCCGCGCCGCCGAGACGGACGACGACGCGACCGATCGCCCGTAGCCGCCGGGACGAACGAGCGCAGGAGCTCCCGACCAGGAGGCTCCTGCGCTCGGATCGGCGGCCGCTAGGCCATCGCGAGTCGCTTCGAGACGATCTTCTCGAGCATCTGCTTGAGCTCCTCGCTCGTGTGCTGCTCCTGCTCGAGGTTCGCGGTCAGCAGCGAGGCCGCGTCGTTCACGCCCATCGTGCGGACCGGGAGGATGAGGCACTCGTACGCGGAGATCTCGTAGTGTTCGTTGCCGAGGGCGGCCGAGAGGACGACCTGGTCGTGGAGCTCGTCGGCCGCGCGCTCGATGAGCGAGTGCGCCTGCCGCGAGATGCCCTTGGTGCTCGGCGACGGCGCCGTCGACTCCTTGAGCTCGAGGATGCCGAAGACCTTCTCGAGGTTCGAGATCTGCTCCTTCGTCTCCTGCATGTGGTGCTTGAAGAGCTTCTTCACGTCGTTCGAGCGCGCCGCGCCGGCGAGCTCTTCGAGCGCCGCGAGGGAGTCCTGCTCCATCGTCATCGCGGTGCGCAGCTGGAACTGCAGCAGGTCCTCCGGGGTCTCGAGGTGCCGCTGAGACATTCCGTCCTCCTTCGATTGCGTGCGGGATTTGCGTGCGCGTTCACGCTCCGCGACGTAGCTGGGAGGTCAAGGGGGCTTGCGCTCGCGCGCGGAATGCGCCAGCGCCTCAGCGTGCCGGCGGGTCGATCGCGATGAGCAGCACCCCGACCCAGTGGCACAGGAAGGCGAGCACCGTGCACAGGTGGAAGAGCTCGTGGAAGCCGAAGCGGCCCGGCCACGGGTTCGGGCGCTTGAGCGCGTAGAACACCGCCCCGACGGAGTAGAAGACGCCGCCGGCGAGGACGAGGATCATCGTCACGGGGGCCGCGGCGAAGAGATCGACGATGTAGAACAGCGCCGCCCAGCCGAGGATGAGGTAGAGCGGGACGTAGAGCCACCGCGGCGCCCGCAGCCAGAACACCCGGAATGCGATGCCGATGATCGCGCCGCCCCACACGAACGACAGCAGGATGACCGACTTCGGGTAGGGGAGGACGAGCACGGCGACCGGAGTGTAGGTCCCCGCGATGAGCAGGAAGATGTTCGCGTGGTCGAGACGCCGCCAGAGGGCGGCGATCGGCGCGCTCCACGTGAAGCGGTGGTAGATCGACGAGATCCCGAAGAGCAGGATCGACGAGGCGAAGAACACGCCGCACATGAGCTTCGCGAGGACCCCGTCCGCGACGCACACGAGGACGATGCCGAGGACGATCGCGATGGGCACGGTGGCGGCGTGGATCCAGCCTCGCCACGTCGGCTTCGCAGCAGGCGCGGTGTCGGTCATGCCGGGGAGCATATCGACGCGAGGCTGGTGCTCGGGCGGGAGTACCGTATCCCTGTGTCTGAGCGACGTGGCGGTCTCGGCGGACTCCTCTACGGCGTCTACCAGCGCCGACTCCGGCGGGAGCTCGAGGAACTCGGGCACGAGCGCCTCCCGCGGCACGTCGCGATGATCATCGACGGGAACCGCCGCTGGGCGCGGCAGCGCGCCCTCGAGACGGCGGCGCACGGCCACCGGGCCGGTGCCGAGAAGTACCGCGAGTTCCTCGAATGGTGCGACGACCTCGGGATCGAGGTCTCGACGCTCTACCTGCTGTCGACCGACAACCTGACGAACCGCGCCCCGGAGGAGCTCGCCGCGCTCTTCGAGATCATCGGCGACCTCGCGAACGAGCTCTCGCGATTCCGGGACTGGCGCATCAAGCACGTCGGCTCGAACGCCGGGCTGCCGGAGCCGCTCGTCGCGCAGCTCGAGGCGGCCGAGGCGCGCACGGCCGCGAACCGCGGCATGCACGTGAATCTCGCGATCGGCTACGGCGGCCGCCGGGAGATCGTCGACGCGATGCGCTCGATCGTGCGCGAGCACGGGCGGGGCGGTGGCACGCTCGAGGGGCTCGCCGACGTCCTCACGCCCGAGCTCATCGGCGAGCACCTCTACACGGGCGGACAACCGGACCCCGATCTCGTCATCCGGACGTCCGGCGAGCAGCGCCTCTCGGACTTCATGCTGTGGCAGGCGGCGCACAGCGAGTTCTACTTCGTCGAGGCGCTCGGTCCCGATCTTCGCGAGGTCGACTTCCTCCGCGCGATCCGCGCCTACGCCGAACGCGACCGGCGCTTCGGCGGCTGACGGCGACGCGAACGGGCGGTCGCGCGGCCCCCGCTCGTCGTTCACGCACTCGTCATCCGAGGTGGCGTGTCGCTTGCGGGACGAGCGCGCGGACCCGCTTAGCGTCATCTCCATCGGGCACGCTCGATGCCCAGGAACGGAGCCAGCGTGGCCGACACCCGCAGCAAGCCGAAGAACGCCGAGCAGCAGGCGGGAGGTGCGGGTGCCGGGACGCGGACGCGGACCTACGTCCTCGACACCTCGGTCCTGCTCAGCGATCCGAAGGCGATGTTCCGCTTCGCGGAGCACGACGTCGTCATTCCCGTCATCGTCATCAGCGAGCTCGAGGGCAAGCGGCACGACCCGGAGATCGGCTACTTCGCTCGGCAGGCGCTCCGGAACCTCGACGAGCTGCGCGTCAAGCACGAGCGCCTCGACTTCCCGATGACGGTCGGCGATGGCGGGACGCTGCGGGTCGAGCTCAACCACTCCGCGCAGTCGGTCCTCCCGTCGGGGCTCCAGCTCGGCGACAACGACTCGCGCATTCTCGCCGTCGCGCTCAATCTCGCGAACGAGGGCGTCGCCGTCACGGTCGTGTCGAAGGACCTCCCGATGCGCGTCAAGGCCGCGTCGATCGGCCTCTCCGCCGAGGAGTACCGCGCGGAGCTCGCGGTCGACAGCGGCTGGACGGGGCTCGCGGAGCTCTCGCTCGGGAGCAGGGACATGGCGAAGCTCTACGAGGACGAGCGGCTCGAGAGCCGCGAGGTCGCGGAGCTGCCGATCAACACGGGCCTCGTCATCCACTCCGAGCGCGGCTCGGCGCTCGGGCGAGTGACGAGCCGGGGCGTCGTGTCGCTCGTCCGCGGCGACCGCGACGTCTTCGGCCTGCACGGTCGCAGCGCGGAGCAGCGTCTTGCGATCGACCTCCTGCTCGACCCCGAGGTCGGCATCGTCTCGCTCGGAGGCCGGGCCGGAACCGGGAAGTCCGCGCTCGCGCTGTGCGCCGGCCTCGAGGCGGTGCTCGAGCGGCAGCAGCACCGGAAGATCCTCGTCTTCCGGCCGCTCTACGCGGTCGGCGGCCAGGAGCTCGGCTACCTCCCCGGCGACGCGGGGGAGAAGATGAACCCTTGGTCGCAGGCCGTGTACGACACGCTCGGCTCGGTCGTCTCGCAGAACGTCATGGACGAGATCGTCGACCGCGGGATCCTCGAGGTGCTCCCGCTCACGCACATCCGCGGCCGCTCCCTCCACGACTCGTTCGTCATCGTCGACGAGGCCCAGTCGCTCGAGCGCAACGTCCTCCTGACGGTCCTGTCGCGCATGGGCCAGAACTCGCGCGTCGTCCTCACGCACGACGTCGCCCAGCGCGACAACCTGCGCGTCGGGCGGCACGACGGCGTCGCGAGCGTCATCGAGACGCTCAAGGGGCACGCGCTCTTCGGCCACGTGACGCTCACGCGCTCGGAGCGGTCCGCGATCGCGGCGCTCGTGACGGACCTGCTCGAGGGCAACGAGCTCGCCTGACGGCTACGCTCGCAGTGTGACGGCCTGGGTGTTCGGCGCGCTCGCCGCGCTGCTGGGGGGCATCCTCCTGTGGGGACTCGTCGCCCCGCGAAGCCAGTGGCGCGTGCTCGTCGGCTGGTCGGCGCGCGACCCCGCGGCGGCGGAACCGGGCGACTCGGTCCACGGCGTGCGGCGGTTCATCTGCGCGTTCGGCCTCGCGGGACTCGCCGCCGTGCTCGGCGTCCAGCTGTGGAACGGCCTCGCGACGCAGCCGAGCGCCGCCGCGGAGCCCGACCCGGTCGAGCGGATGTGGGGTTCGCCGCCGCCGCGACTCGTCGACCGCACGGTCGTTCCGCTGGCCGAGCCCCCGGCGCACCTGCTCGCGGGTCCGATCCCCGGCTACCAGGCCATCGAGCCGGGTTTCGCGCCGCACTACCTCGTCGACCTCCCGAAGTTCGCGCTCCTCGGCGACACGGCGCCGCTCGGGCTCCTCGGCACCTACCCGGGCGACGGCTACACCGCCTACGGCGTCGCCGATCTCCTCGTCGCGACGCAGGGACCGCTCTTGTGCGTTCCGCGAGCGGCGGTCGTCGTGGAGACCGAGACCGAGGTGCAGGTCGGCGTGTACTGGGGGCTCGCGGGCGACGATGCGCAGGACCACCTCGCCGCGTGCACGATCGCCGAGGGCGACCTCCTGCAGACCGTCCTCGTGCCGCTCGGCCTCGCGAGCGAGCTCGGCGCGCGTTCCGTCGTCACGGTCGAGGGACAGCCCGTCGGCGAGGTCCCGGTCATCGACTGATCGCCGAATGTGCGCCCCCGCGCCGACGCGGCGGTCGCGCGCCCGCACATTCGGCGCGCGGGCGCACAGTCGGTAGCGTGGCGGTCGTGGTCGAGATCGATGCTGGCCGATGCGCGGGACGCTCTTCGCGACGACGCCCGACGACCTCGCCGGGCTGCTCTCGCTCACCGGCGAGCGCGTTCGCGCCGCTGCCGCGCGGCGTCGGGCGGCGCTCGGCCTCGACTCGGCGACGATCGATCGGGCCCGTGAGGTCGCGCTCGAGGCGCTCGCGACAGGGCCGGTCGCGCGCGACGACCTCGCGGGCGCGTGGAATGCGGCCGGCATCGCCACGGACGGCGGCCGCGGCTACCACCTCATCTTCCATCTCGCGGTCGAGGGTCTCGTGCACTGGGGGCCGTTCCGTGGCAACGAGCAGCTCCTCGCGCGCACGCCGAGCGTCCCCGTCGAGCCTTCCGACGCCGTACTCAGCCGCGTCGCCCGCGGCTACCTCGTCGCGCGGGGACCCGCGACGCTCGACGACCTCGCGTGGTGGACGAAGCTCCCGAAGACGCTCCTGCGGCCCGCGGTCGAGGCCCTCGACGGCCTCGAACGCGTCGCGGTCGAGGGGCGCGCGATGCTGCGGATCGATGACGGTCTCGGCGGCGACGCGCCGCACGTCGTGCTCGTCCCGGGCTTCGACGAATGGGTGCTCGGCTACCAGGACCGTTCGCTCGTCGCGACCGGGCCGATGCTCGACGCCCTCGTCCCGGGCGGCCACGGCGTGTTCCGTCCCGCGGTCCTCCTCGACGGTCGGGTCGTCGGGACCTGGCTCGCGGCGGGCGGGCGGCGCAAGGCGCCGGTCTCGGAGCTCGTCGAGGACGTCTCGGCACGGGACCGCAAGGCGATCGACGCCGCCCTCGCGGAGTTCGACGCTCGCTGAGGAGCGCCGGTTCCGAGGCGAACGTCAGTTCGGGTGGGTCATCGAGAGCACGTCGAGCCGCTCGTCGAGCTGCTCGAGCGTGATCTCGCCGCGGTCGACGAAGCCGAGGTCGATGACCGCCTCGCGGATCGTCATCCCCTTCGCGACCGAGTGCTTCGCGATCTTCGCCGCCGCCTCATAGCCGATGATCTTGTTGAGCGGGGTGACGATCGACGGCGAGGACTCCGCGAGCGCGCGCGCCCGCTCGACGTTCGCCTCGAGGCCGCGGATCGTCTTGTCCGCGAGGACACGCGTCGACGCGGCCAGGAGGCGGATCGACTCGAGGAGCGCGCTGCCCATGACGGGAATGCCGACGTTGAGCTCGAAGTTCCCGGAGGCCCCCGCCCACGCGATCGTCGCGTCGTTGCCGATCACCCGCGCGCACACCATGAGGACCGCCTCCGGGACGACGGGGTTGACCTTGCCCGGCATGATCGACGAGCCCGGCTGGAGGTCCGGGATGTGGAGCTCCGCGAGGCCGGTGTTCGGGCCCGAGCCCATCCAGCGCAGGTCGTTGTTGATCTTCGTGAGCGAGACCGCGATCACGCGCAGCGCGCCCGACGCCTCGACGAGGCCGTCGCGAGCGCCCTGCGCCTCGAAGTGGTCGAGCGCCTCGGTGATCGGCAGGCCCGTCTCGGCGGCGAGCTCGGCGATGACCTCTT
>Ga0182743_1000615_pt1 | contig 42060 bp, 39 predicted proteins | sample eDN3rd30CKraftOP_FD_128522 | JGI IMG/M metagenome (GOLD analysis project Ga0182743, IMG submission 128522) | Enriched Organic Plus compost microbial communities from Emeryville, California, USA - eDNA 3rd pass 30_C Kraft OP (version 2) (version 2) ... | reverse complement strand
TTCCCCTTTCTGCGCGGGTGCAGGGCGGTCCTTTCGGGACGCATCCGCGACGCGGCGGTGGCCAGGCCACCTGCCTCCCCGCGAAGCTAGACATGGACGACATGTCCGTCAATTATTCAGAAAGTGAGTTTACATACCGGTACTGATATGCTTGTTTGCGCTAACATAGCAAAGTGTACAATGTGACGGCGCGTCAATCGCGGTCAGACCTCTGCCTGAAGGTCGGACCATTCGGGATGGCGCCTGAACTGGGCACGGACATAGGAACAGGCCGGGATGATGCGCAGGCCACGCTCACGGGCATCAGCGATCAGCCGCTGAACCATCGCTGAGGCCGCGCCGGTGCCGCGCATCGAGTCGGGGGCGTAGGTATGGTCGGCCACGATGATCCCCGGGCCGGCACTGCGCCAGGTCAGCTCGGCCTCGCCCTCGACCCCGGGCAGGGTGACGACGTAACGGCCTGAATTTCCTTGATCTTCATGCGCGACATGGATGGTTGGTTGCGCCATGTTGATTTCCCTGTCCTTGATAAAAAATTACGGGGAAACCTGATCCTGCCATATCGGCTGATTTCCCGTCATTGACTAAATCTACGCTAATTCTAGGCTTGCAAACCTGCGCTTGACCATAGCTGGAATAAAAACTGGCGGAATATCTGTTATGCGCAACCATTGCAGTAAGCTAAAGAATCGCTGATAATATCGTTGCGCGTTATTTGCAGACGGCGCAATTAATGGCGGGCAAGCCCGCATAATTCCGCGACAGCTTTGACAAGCTTGCAGGAATTCCGCCTCGCGAGGCTTGAACCGTGGGGGTAAACGCCTATATCCACCCCCGTGTCCTTCGGAAACCCGATCACGCTTGCAGCGTTGTCAAGGGGGCCTGCGAACTTCCGCTTGTCGCAAGACCGTTGCTTTTGACGGCTATTCTTTACATCCGCCGGGGTTTGCACAGTGTGCATGGCGGACATGCGGTGGGGGGCATACCGAATCATGGCCTGGATCGGCTAAGCCGACCAGCGCCGCCTGGAGGCAAGACCATTAAGCAGCCTTGGCATTGTTCAAGGTGCGGTGGCACCGCAAGAAAAACAGGATAACGATGATGCGCGATTTCGTGGATGGCTCGGCTTTCAACTTTGAACAAGGACAGCGGGCCCGCAAGCTTTTTGCTGCGGTTGTGCTGGCCGCGCTGGACGATGCGATCGCCGATGATAAAAAATACGGCAACGGGCCTGAACAAATTGCACGTTGGGCACGGTCGCGCGACGGTCGCGAGGTTTTGTCCTGCGCCGGAATTGATCCGAACGAACGCGTGGTGAAAGGTCTGATGGAATTCGTGGCCAAGGGTGTGCGCACCTCTGTTGCGCTGTCGCGCGAGGAAAGTGAGCGCCGCCATGCCGCAGAAGAGGCCGACGCCGCATAAGCGCGCCTTTCATTCCTACTGCGATGGGCCGTCCTGCGGGCGGCCTTTTTCGTTGGGTGATCGGGCCCGGTCAGGGGATCAGCGCCAGGGCGATCCCGCCAGGCACCGACAGGATCACCACGACCCATGGCGGCGATTTCCACGCTGTCAGCAGCACGAAACAGATCAGGGCCAGTGCGAAATCCCGCAGATCCCCGATGGCGCTGGAAAAGACGGGCGTGTAAAGGGCCGCGCCCAGGATACCGACCACGGCGGCATTCGCGCCCTGCATCAGCGATTGCGCCTGCGCTATTGATCGAAAGCGGTTCCAAAAGGGCAGGGCGGCGATCAGGATCAGAAATCCCGGCAGAAACAGAGCCAGCAACGCGAGAACGGCTCCGGTCAGGCCATTCGGCGCAGGTCCCAGAACAGCGCCGAGATAGGCGGCAAAGGTAAAAAGCGGCCCCGGCACCGCTTGCGCCGCGCCATATCCGGCCAGGAACTGATCTGGTGTAACCCAACCAGTAGCAACCGTTTCGGCCTGCAAAAGCGGCAGGACGACATGCCCACCCCCGAACACCAGGGCCCCGGCGCGGTAAAAGCTGTCGATGACGGCCAGCGCCTGCCCTTGGGTCGCAAGCAGTGGCAAAAGGGTGAGCAGACCCAGAAAGGCAATCCCCGCCCCGGTCGCCAGTTTGCGGGAAATAGGCAGGATGGCGGGGGCATGGACCTTGGTCACTGTCCCCCGGCCCAGTGCCAGGCCAAGGATTGCGCCAATCAGGATTGCCCCGATCATCCCCAAGGCCCCTGGGACAAAGGCCAGCACTGCCACTGCGACGGCTGCAATCGCCGCGCGTTCTTTATCCGGGCACAGGTTGCGGGCCATGCCCCAGACAGCCTGTGCAACGATTGCCACTGCGACAATCTTTAACCCGTGCAGTGCGCCGTCTCCGACCGGGCCAGAAATGCTTGCCGCCGTCATGGCAAAGACCAGCAACACCAGCGCCGAGGGCAGTGTGAACGCGGCAAATGCTGCCAGCGCACCTGCCCAGCCCGCGCGCATCAGTCCCAGCGCAAAGCCGACCTGGCTTGAGGCCGGGCCGGGCAGGAACTGGCAAAGCGCCACCAGATCGGCATAGGCGCTGTCGTTCAGCCATTTGCGCCGCGTCACCAGCTCGTCGCGGAAATAGCCCAGATGGGCGATCGGGCCGCCAAAACTGGTCAGGCCCAGTTTCAGAAAGGCCGCAAAGACCTCGGCCGGCGTTCCCTGCCGGGGCGGTATGTTTGTCGGCTGATCTGTCATCCGGCCTCTCCGCTTTGATTGGCAGGGGCTATATCGCTGGCGCGTTTCCCGGATATGACATTCCGCGCAGAGGGCGCGGCAATCTTTACTGGAACAGATAAAGAGCGAGCGGCGCAATGATCGCGGTCAGCACCGCGTTCAGCCCCATGCCGATTCCGGCAAAGGCGCCGGCGGTCTCATTCACCTGAAAGGCGCGGGCAGTGCCGATGCCATGCGCGGCGACCCCCAGTGAAAAGCCGCGTGCCCGCCAGTCGGTGATCTTGAGCGCGTTCAGCAGCGGTGTTGCTATAATCGCGCCAAAAATACCGGTCACCAGCACCAGAACGGCGGTGATGGTCGGCTCTCCGCCCAGACCTTCGGCGATGCCGATGGCAACGGGTGCTGTGGTGGATTTGGGGGCAAGGCTTGCCAGCATCACCTCGGACAGGCCAAAGGCCTTGGCAATCGCCAGCGCCGAGACCACTGCAGTTATCGACCCCGCCAACAGTGCCGCAATCAATGGCAGCAGTGCCTTTTTGACCCGGTGGAGGTTGTCATAAAGCGGCATCCCCAGCGCCACCGTCGCCGGGCCCAGCATGAAATGCACGAACTGAGCGCCTTCGAAGTAGGTTTGGTAGCTGGTGCCGGTCACCCCCAGCACGCAGGCCAGGATAATCACCGCACACAGGACAGGGTTCGCCCAGCTTTGCCGGCCCATGGCGCGAAAGAAGGTATCGCCCGCCCAATAGGCCAGCAGGGTCGCCGTCAGCCACAAAAGCGGGCCTTCGGTCAGATAGCTCCAGATCAGGGCTGCGTTTGTCATTCTCTGGGTCCGCCCATCCACTTAACCACGGCACAGAATACAAGCGCCCCGGCAGCAATTGCTAATGCGGTCGATACCGCCAGCGCCACCGCCACGGCTAACCCATCGCTGCGGAACTGTCCCAGATGCGCGATCACACCGACACCCGCAGGGACAAAGAACAGCGACAGATGCCCAAGGATCCCGTTCACAACCGGGCGCAGCAGTTCAGCCAACGCCGGGCGCAGACTGCACGACAGCACCAGCAGCAGCAGCCCCAGAACCGGCCCCGGCAACAACAGGTCCAGACTGCGGGTCGCGATCTCGCCCACAAGTTGAAAGATCAGAATGATGGAAAGCGCTGGAATCATGGCGCCAGATTAACACCAGTTTTCCCGGCGTGAACCAGAATCTTGTGGATAGATCGGTTAAACCCCGCGATATATGGGGTTTGTGTTGACTTGTTGGCCGGTATGGCCAAAAATCCCCAGCATCTGGATGACCCTCAGGGACCCCCCTTTTGCGCTTTGACCGCCTGCGCCTCAATGGTTTCAAAAGCTTCGTGGATCCGACCGATCTGGTCATCCGCGAGGGCCTGACCGGTGTGGTCGGGCCGAACGGCTGTGGCAAGTCGAACCTGCTTGAGGCATTGCGCTGGGTCATGGGCGAAAACCGTCCCACCGCCATGCGCGGCGAGGGGATGGAGGATGTGATTTTTGCCGGCACGGCCCGCCGCTCGGCCCGCGCCCATGCCGAGGTCACGCTGACCATCGACAATAAGGACCGCCTTGCCCCCGCCGGGTTGAACGACAGCGATGCGCTGGACATCACCCGCCGCATTACGCGCGATGCGGGCTCGGCCTATCGCATCAATGGCAAAGAGGTGCGGGCGCGCGATGTGCAGATGCTGTTTGCGGATGCCTCGACCGGGGCGCATTCGCCGGCTCTGGTGCGTCAGGGGCAGATTTCCGAACTGATCAACGCCAAGCCCAAGGCCCGCCGGCGGGTGCTGGAAGAGGCGGCAGGGATCTCGGGCCTTTATCAGCGTCGGCATGAGGCCGAGCTGAAGCTGAACGCGGCCGAGGCGAACCTGACCCGTGTCGACGACACGCTGGACCAGCTTTCCAGCCAGGCGGCGAGTCTTGCCCGTCAGGCCCGTGCCGCCGCCCGCTACCGCGAAATCGGCGCTGCTTTGCGCCGGGCCGAGGGGATGTTGCTTTACCGGCGCTGGGCCGAGGCAGACCGTGCCAGGGCTGCGACCGCCGAGGCGTTGCAGGCTGCGATCCGCGCCGCTGCCGAGGCCGAGGGTGCCGCCCGCCGCGCCATTGCCGCCCGGCAAGAGGCCGAAGAGAAACTGCCCCCCCTGAGGGAAGAGGAACAGGTCGCCGCCGCGATCCTGTCCCGCACCGTCGTTGAGCGCGAAGCTTTGGATGAGGCCGAGACCCGCGCGGCGCAAGCGATCCAGACGCTGCTGGCGCGCATCGCCCAGCTTGACCGCGATATCGAGCGCGAGGCGGCGCTGAACCGCGACGCTGGCGAGGTGATCGAGCGGCTGGTCTGGGAAAAACGTGAGCTGGAAAAGGCCGGACAGGGCCATGATGAGCGGTTGCAGGCCGCGGCCGATGTTGCCGATGAGGCCGCCGAGACGCTGCGCGAGGTCGAGGCCAAGCTGGCAGAGCTGACCGACGAATCCGCCCGTATCGCCGCCCGTCACCAATCGGCCGAGCGGCTGGTTCACGATCTGCGCCAGATGCAGGAACGCGCGACCCGCGCTGCGACTGAGGCTGAAACCGCCGCTGTCCGCGCCGCTGAAACCGGTGCCGAGGCCGAGGCCGCCCGCGAGGCTGCCGAAGAGGCCCAGGAAGAAGCCCGCGCCCGCGTCGAAGCCGCCGAAGAGGGGCTGGCCGAAGCTGAGGAAACCCGCGCTGCGCTGGAGGCTGAGGAGTCTGCCGCCCGCTCGGCCCGCGCCGAGGCCGAGGGCGAGGTTTCGGCGCTGAAGGCCGAGGTGGCGGCGCTGAAACGGCTGGTCGAACGCGGGCAGAGCAGCGATTCTATTCTGAATCTGGTCCGCGTCGGGCGTGGCTATGAAACTGCATTCGGCGCGGCACTGGGCGACGATCTGGGCGTCGGACTGGCCGAGGATGGCTCGGGCTGGCACCTGCTGCCGGGCTATGACGCGCCGCAACCTCTGCCCGATGGGGTCGAGGCCTTGGCGCCCCATGTGGACGGGCCTGCCGCCCTGGCCCGCCGTCTGTCGCAGGTCGGGCTGGTCGCCGATGTGGCAACAGGCGTGGCCCTGCAGGCGCAGCTTGCCCCCGGTCAGCGGCTGGTGACCCGGGAAGGTGACCTTTTCCGCTGGGACGGGATGCGGGTGATGGCGGGCGAGGCCGCATCTGCGGCTGCATTGCATCTGCAAAAGGTTAACCAGCTTGCCGAAATGAGCGCGCAAGCCGAGGTGGCGCAGGCCCGCGCTGATGAGACCCTGTCCGCGCATGAGACGCTGCGCGCCCGCTATCTGGCGGCGACCGAGGCCGAGAAACGCGCCCGCGACGCAAGGCGCGAGGCCGAGCGCGGACTGTCCGACGCTGTCCGGGCCGTAACGCGTGCCGAATCCGAGCTTGCCATGGCGCAAAGCCGCGCCGAATCCGCCCGCGCCGAACTGGCGCGCAACCGCGAGGACGCGCTTGACGCCCGCACCCGGCTGACCGAGGCCGAACGGGCGTTGGCCGAACTGCCCGACCGGGGCGCGGCGGCTGCGGCGGTCGAACATGCCCGTACCGCTGTCGAGGCTGCGCGCATCGCCACCCTGACCCGGCGCGGCGCGCTGGAGGAACTGCGGCGCGAGGCCAATGCCCGCATCAGGCGTCTGCAGGAAATCGCCAAGGAGGAATCGGGCTGGCGTCTGCGGCTGGATCAGGCAGGTACCCGCTCCGCCGAGCTTGCTGCCCGCCGCGAAGAAACCGCCCTTGAACTGGAAGAGGCCGAGGCCCAACCCGAAATCCTTGCCGGGCGTCGCAGTATTCTGATCGACGCCGAAGCTCAGGCCGGGGCGCGGCTTGCCCGGGCCCGCGATGCGCTGTCAGCCGCCGATCAGGCGCTGCGCCACGCTGCCGAGGCCGAGCGCGAGGCGGAACGGGCGGCCTCAGACGCGCGCGAAACCCGTGCGGCCTGTGAGGCCCGCGCCGAAGCCTCGGTCACGGCCGAGGCGAATGCCCGAGCCCGCATTCATGAAGAACTTGAGGCCACGCCCGGGACGCTGCTGGAATCGCTGGGCGAGATCGACGAGATCACCCCCGATGCGCTTGAGGCCGAGATTGCCCGCCTGCGTCAGGGCCGCGATGCGCTTGGGCCGGTCAACCTGCGTGCAGATGAAGATAAGCGCGAGCTTGAGGCCGAGCGTGACCGCCTTGGCGCCGAAAAAGAGGACCTGACCGAGGCGATCCGCAAGCTGCGGCAGGGCATCGGCAGCCTTAATCGCGAGGGGCGCGAACGTCTGCTGGCGGCCTTTGACACGGTGAACGCCAATTTCGCCAATCTCTTTACCCATCTGTTCGGTGGCGGCGAGGCGCGGCTGGTGCTGGTCGAATCCGACGACCCGCTTGAGGCCGGGCTTGAGATCATGTGCCAGCCTCCGGGCAAGAAACTGTCGACGCTAAGCCTGCTTTCGGGGGGCGAACAGACGCTGACCGCGCTTGCGCTGATCTTTGCGGTGTTCCTTGCCAATCCCGCGCCGATCTGCGTTCTGGACGAGGTGGACGCGCCTTTGGACGATGCCAACGTCACCCGTTTTTGCGACCTGATGGACGAGATGACGCGGCGGACCGAGACGCGCTTTCTTGTGATCACGCACCATGCCGTAACCATGTCGCGCATGGACCGGCTGTTTGGTGTGACCATGGTGGAACAGGGCGTCAGCCAATTGGTCAGCGTGGACCTGAAGCGTGCCGAAGCACTGGTAGCCTGAGGCGCAAACCGTTAAGCAATCAGCTGTTCCCGTGACGGAGAAGAGTATGCGTACCTTGGTTTCCCTTGCGTTGGCGATGCTGCTGCAGGCACCTGTCGCACAGGCGCAGGTCCTGGGCGATCCCGATGTGATTCGCTTGTTGATGATGGACTTTGGTCTGCCGGTAGAGATGACCAAAGACGATTCCGGCGATCCGATGATCGAAAGCCGCATCGATGGCACCAGGTTTCAGGTCTATTTCTACAGCTGCGAAAAGTCCTGCCAGTCGATCCAGTTCTCGGCTGGCTTTGACCTTGACGATCCGATGAACGCGACTAAGGCCAACCGCTGGAACCGGGACAAGCGTTTCGGCAAGGTCTGGCTGGACGAAGAGGGCGATCCCTTTATCGAAATGGACATCGGCCTTGCAGGCGAAGGTGTGGGACGCAAGAATTTCGAGGATACTCTGGACACCTGGCGCATCGTCCTCAGCGACTTCCGCGGGTTTATCGACTGGTAGGAGAAACAAGCATGTCCATCGAAACGAAACTGGCAGATCTGGGAATCACGCTGCCCGACGCGCCGGCTCCGGCGGCGAATTACGTGCCCTTTGTGATCACGGGCAACCTGCTGTTCGTTTCGGGGCAGATCAGCCCGGCCAAAGGCCGTCTGGGCGCAGATCTGGCTGTCGAAGAGGGCGCCGAGGCGGCGCGGGCCTGCGGTCTGGCGCTGCTGGCGCAGGCACGGGCGGCGCTTGGCTCGCTTGATCGGGTGACGCGCGTGGTCAAACTGGCTGGCTTTGTCAATTCGACCCCGGAATTCACCGACCAGCCCGAGGTTATCAACGGTTGCTCAAACCTGATGGTCGAGGTGTTCGGCGATCTGGGCCGCCATGCCCGCGCCGCCGTCTCGGCCCCGGCCCTGCCGCGCGGGGTCGCCGTCGAGATCGAGGCCGTGTTCGAGTTCGCATGATGAGTCTGCACCCGGATTTTCTGAACATGCCCATTGCCCATCGCGGGCTGCATGGGCCGGGTATGCCGGAAAACAGCATGGCGGCCTTTCGCGCCGCTATCGCTGCGGGATATGGCATCGAATGCGACATCCAGCGCACGGCCGATGGCACGGCGCTGGTGTTTCACGACGACGACCTGCCGCGGCTGACCGGAGCTGAGGGTCCCGTTGGCGCCAAGGGCATGGATGATCTGTCGCAACTGCGCCTTCTTGGCACCTCGGAACCCATCCCGACGCTGGCAGATCTGCTTGCCGAAGTTGCAGGCCGGGTGCCGTTGCTTATCGAGATCAAGGACCAGAGCCTGCGTCTTTCCGATCAGGTCGGCGATCTGCAGGACGAAGTGGCGCGGCTTGTCTTGGCCTATGGCGGTCCGGTCGCGGTCATGTCCTTCAATCCTCATACGATCGCGGCCTTTCACGTCGCAGCGCCAGAGGTGACGGTCGGTCTGACCACCTGCGACTATAAGGATGAGGAATGGGCCGTCGCGGGCGAGGCTGCCCTTGCGCATCTGGCCGCCATCGGTGATTTCGACCGGGTCGGTGCCAGCTTCATCTCGCATGACCGCAAGGATCTGGACAATCCGGCGGTGACGGCGCTGAAACAGCGCGGCGTGCCGGTACTGTGCTGGACCGTCCGTTCGCCCGAAGAAGAGGCAGCTGCCCGCCGCGTGGCCGATAACATCACCTTCGAGCGTTACTTGCCCGCAAGGCCCTGACAATCGTCGCGCCCGCCCCTATGTTGCTGCCATGAGCGAGCTTGCCGTTTCCGTCCTGCCCGCGATTTCCGGGATCAAGGCCCCTGAATGGGATGGCTGCGGGGCGGGCACCAACCCTTTCACCACCCATCGCTTTCTGTCGGCGCTTGAGCAGTCCGGCTCGGTCGGCGAGGGCACGGGCTGGCATCCGGCCCATCTGGTCGCCCGGCTGGATGGCAGGGTAGCGGGCGTTGCGCCCTGTTACATCAAGACCCATAGCCAGGGCGAATACATCTTTGACCACGGCTGGGCACAAGCCTATGAGCGGGCGGGCGGGCGCTATTACCCCAAACTGCAATGCGCGGTTCCCTTTACCCCCGTCACCGGGCCGCGGCTGATCGCGCCCGATCCGGCGGTGCAGCGTGGTCTTTTGGCCGGGATGGCGCAATTCGCGCAGCAATCGGGGTTGTCGGGGGCGCATGTCACGTTCTGTACCGAAGCCGAGGCCGGGTTGGGTGAGGCGGTCGATTTCCTGCCTCGCGCCAGCGAACAGTTCCACTGGCTGAATCAGGGCTATGACGGTTATGACGATTTTCTGGGCCAGCTTTCGTCTCGCAAGCGCAAGGCGATCCGCAAAGAGCGTGAGCGTGCTCAGGCCTTTGGCGGCACTATCCGCAGCCTGACCGCGGATGAGATCAGGCCCGGCCACTGGGACGCGTTCTGGACCTTTTATCAGGACACCGGCGGGCGCAAATGGGGGCGGCCTTATCTGACCCGGGCGTTTTTCGACATCCTGCATGACACCATGCGCGACGATTGCCTGCTGGTTCTGGCCGAGCGTGACGGCATCCCGATTGCCGGTGCGCTGAATCTGATCGGGCCGGATGCGCTTTACGGCCGTTATTGGGGCTGTATCGAGGATCACCCCTTTTTGCATTTCGAGCTGTGCTATCACCGTGCCATTGACTGGGCGATCAAGCATCGCCTGTCACGGGTCGAGGCCGGCGCACAGGGCGAGCACAAGCTGGCGCGCGGCTATTTGCCCAGCCAGACCCATTCGCTGCATTGGGTCGCGGACCCCGGCTTTTACGGCGCCATCGCCGATTATCTGCAGCGTGAGCGCGAGGCGGTGGACGAGGAAATGGCGGTCCTGACGGAACTTGGCCCGTTCCGGCGCGGCCAGACCGGTCCGCTCAGGTCCGCTTGATCAGCCGGAAGGCCGCCGATGCCGCCCAGCCTGCTGCCATTGCGATGGCAAGCGACATGATGCCATAGATAAACGGCTGTTCCAGGGCGAGGCGGTAAAGCCAGCGCTCCAGCCCGACCTTGCGTACGTCGATGGGCGCGCGGAACGTGTCGATTACCTTGCCGTCGCGCAACAGGAAAATGCGGGTGCTGTAGAACCCCTCGATCAGGTTCGCGGGCAGGCCGATATCGGCGCGAAACAGCGTCTGTTCCGCCAGCAGGACCGAGCCGTCATCCTGCCGGTAAAGGTCTGCGGCGCGACGCAGGCGGATCAGGGCCTCGGTATAGGGGACGACGTCCTCGACCTCGGTCGGGCCGGCAAAGGCCCGCATCGCCAGCGGGATCGAGATCCGGTAACGCTGGTCCTCTTCGGGCGGCAGGATCAGGTGCAGGGGCCGGGTCGTTGCCACGACATAGAAATTCGGGGCCGAGCCGATGTTCACGCGGCCGGTATTGACCCAGATGCCCAGCCGCCGCTCTTTGTGGCGGACGGTGACGGGGCGGTGTGGGCCCTCGACGGTTACGATCACATCAAGGGGCTGGCCGGGCGGGATGCGGCTTTCGCGTTTGACGGCGCCGTAGATGATGATCTCGGACCCGTCAAAGCTGGTGGTGATATCGATGTCGTCGCGCGACAGGCCCGCAACGATCCGCTCGGGCGTGGTCTCGGGCTCGGCCTCGATTGTGGCCGAGGTCGCGCCCTCTGCCGGGGTGGGTGGCGGGCTTTCCTGCGCCTGCAGGGGCAGGGCCAGCATCGCCAGCGCCAGAAGGGCGTGACAGGACTGCCGGATCATGCCTTGCCCCCTTGTGTGATCGAGTAAAGCTCATCCGGGCGCAGGAACAGATCCAGCGCCAGCTTGCCACAAACGCCCAGAACCAGCAGCGCCAGCAGAATGCGCAGCTGCTCGGCCCTCAGCCGTGCGCCAAGATGGGTGCCGACCTGTGCCCCGATCACGCCTCCGACGATCAGCAGCACTGCCAGCATCACATCGACGGTGTTCGACGACACCGCGTGCATCAGCGTCGTATAGGCTGACAGGAACGTGATCTGGAACAGTGAGGTCCCGATAACGACCTTGGTCGGCATGCCAAGCAGATAGATCATCGCCGGCACCATGATAAAGCCGCCGCCGACGCCCATGATCGCGCCAAGAACGCCGACCGCTGCGCCGACCATCAGCACCGGAATGGCGCTGATATACAGGCCCGAGGCGCGGAATTTCATCTTCAGCGGCCATTTGTGCACCCAGCCATGCTGGTGACGGCGCATGGGCTTGATCGGTCCGCTGCGGCGGGCGCGATGCAGGGCGCGCAGGCTTTCCTGCAGCATCATCGCGCCGATCAGGCCCAGGAAGATGACATAGCACAGCTGAACGACCAGATCGACCTGCCCCAGCCGCGACAGCAGGTTAAAAATCAGCACGCCCACCGAGGACCCGACCAGACCGCCCGCCAGCAGGACCCAGCCCATGCGGAAATCGACCGCCTTGCGTTTGACATGGGCCAGCACGCCGGAAAAGGACGAGGCTACGACCTGGTTTGCGCCGGTCGCCACCGCGATGGCAGGCGGAATGCCGATAAAGAACAGCAGAGGCGTGATCAGAAAGCCGCCGCCGACCCCGAACAGGCCCGACATCAGCCCGACGATGCCGCCCAGCCCGGTCAGCACCAGCGCATTGACCGCCACCTCGGCGATGGGAAGATAGATCTGCATGTCCTGCCCGGCCTTTTGCCTTGTTCCAATGCTGCCCCGAGCGCAGCCGCGCGTCAAACGCTTCCATGGCTGTTCCTGCGGGTTGTCGCAAGGCTGTGGCCCGGATAAGCATGCAAGATGAGGGCAAAAATGCCTCGGGCGCAGGCGGCCTTGCCGGGCAGGCCCGTCACGGCAGGTCGGACAGGAAAGAACATGCGTATTCTGATTACCAATGACGACGGCATCAACGCTCCGGGGCTGGAGGCGCTTGCCGCCATCGCGGCCGAGGTTGCCGGGCCCGGGGGTGAGGTCTGGACCGTCGCCCCGGCCTTTGAACAGTCCGGTGTCGCGCATTGCATCAGCTATGTTCACCCGACCCTGATCGCCGAACTGGGGCCGCGCCGCTTTGCCGCCGAGGGCACCCCCGCCGATTGCGTGCTTGCCGCGATTGCCGATGTGATGCGGGATAACCCGCCCGATCTGGTGCTCTCGGGGGTGAACCGCGGCAATAACTCGGGCGAGAACGTGATGTATTCGGGTACCGTCGGCGGCGCGATGGAGGCCGCTTTACAGGGGCTGCCCGCCATTGCCCTGTCCCAGTATATGGGCCAGCGCACCGCCACGCTTGATGACCCGTTCGAGGCGGCGCGCGTGCATGGACCGCGCCTGATCCGGCAGTTGCTGGAATATGGCGACTGGACCTCGGACGAGGATTTCCGCCTGTTCTATAACATCAACTTCCCGGCCTGTGACGCCGCCTCGGTCAAGGGCACGCGGGTTGCCCCGCAGGGCCGCCGGCGCGGCGTCCGTTTTGAGGTCGAGCCTTATCACGCCCCGAACGGGCGGCGGTTCCTGTGGGTTCTGGGCGGATCACAGACCGCACCCGCGACGCCAGACAGTGACGTTGATGCCAATATGCGCGATTATATCTCGCTGACGCCGATGCGGCCGGATCTGACCTGCCACAAGACCCTGGCCGAACTGCGTGGCGTTCTCGAAGAGGGCTAAGCAACAGATGAGCGACGATCCCGAGACTGCCGAACGCAAGATGCGCTTTTTATTCGCGCTGCGGCAGCGCGGGGTTACCGATCCGCGGGTACTCGAAGCGATGGAGCGCATCGACCGCGGCGAATTCGTGCGCGGCCATTTCGAAGACCGCGCCTATGAGGATACGCCCCTGCCCATCCCTTGCGGCCAGACCATCAGCCAGCCTTCGGTTGTCGGGCTGATGACCCAGGCGCTGGAGGTCGGGCCGCGTGACAAGGTGCTCGAGATCGGAACCGGCTCGGGCTATCAGGCGTCGATCCTGTCGCTATTGTGCCGGCGGGTATATACCATCGACCGCCATCGCCGGCTGGTGGCAGAGGCCGAGGCGCTGTTTCGCGACCTGGGCCTGACCAATATCACCACGCTGGTTGCCGACGGTTCGCGCGGGTTGCCCGAACAGGCGCCCTTTGATCGCATTATGGTGACGGCTGCCGCCGAGGATCCGCCGGGCCCGCTCTTGGCGCAGTTAAAGATCGGCGGTATTATGGTGGTGCCGGTCGGTCAGTCGGACGCAGTTCAGACGCTGATCCGCGTGCGCCGTGGCGAAAACGGTTTTGACTACGACGAATTGCGGCAGGTGCGTTTCGTGCCGCTGGTCGAGGGGTTGGGACAGACATGACCCCCGACCGTCCAGAGTGAGGAACGGGCAGATGATCAAGATCAGGCAGTTGGCATTGGTTGCCGGAACTGCGGTGACTCTGGTGGCTTGCGGGCCGCAGGGTGGCCTGGACTTCAGCAATTTCGATCCCGACCTGCGCGGCTGGGGCGGCGGGGGGCTGGACACCGCCGGCGCGGCCGCGCGCGCGCAGCCCAGACCGACCCCGGATCAGCGCGGGGTGATTTCCTATCCCGGCTATCAGGTCGCCATCGCCCGTCAGGGCGATACGGTGACCACCATCGCCGCACGGCTGGGGCTGAGCGCGGGCGAACTGGCCAGCTACAACGCGATCGACGCGAATACTCCGCTGAACCCCGGGGCGGTGGTTGCCTTGCCGCGGCGGGTTGCAGCAGGTGCGCCTGCCGCACCTGTCACCTCCTCGACCGGGCAAGTCACCGATCCCTTTGCCGGTCAGGGCGTCAAGCAGCCAGCGGTGCCCCCGGCAGAAGGAGGGGTGACTGCGCAGACCCTGCCGGCCTCGAGCCAACCCAAGCAGCACGTTGTTGCTGCGGGCGAGACGGCCTGGTCCATTGCCCGTAAATACAATGTCTCGGTCAATGATCTGGCCCAGTGGAACGGCCTGTCGCAGAATATGGCTTTGCGTACCGGCCAGCGCCTGCTGATCCCGGTCGTCGGTCAAAGCCGCCCTGCCAGCGGTGCCGTGACCGCTCCCGGTACCGGCAGTCCGACCCCGCGCCCGCCTTCGGCAGCCGAGCCGCTGCCAAAGGAGCAGACCAAGCCCGCCACCAGCAAGGTCGACACCCCCGCAAGCCCTGATCTGGGCAAGACGCGGACTGCTGCTTCGGGCAATGGCAAATTCCGTATGCCCGCCAATGGTTCGATCATCCGCACCTATGAGAAGGGCAAGAACGACGGCATCGACATTGCTGCCGCGCCGGGTAGCACCGTGACAGCTGCTGGCAGCGGGACGGTCGCCGCCATCACCCGCGATACGGATCAGGTGCCGATTATCGTTGTTCGGCACGACGGCAATCTGATGACTGTCTATGCCGGTCTTGATGATGTTACCGTCACCAAAGGGCAATCGGTCAGCGCAGGAACCGCACTTGGCAAGGCGCGCAATCAGGGCGTGGTGCATTTCGAGGTGCGCAACGGTTTCGATAGCGTTGATCCCGAAAAATACCTGAACTAGCGGGCTCTGCCCGTTGTCGCAGTGGCCGCGCCTTAACGGCTGGCCGCTGCGACAGTCGCTGACCGGCAGATCCAATCCATCAGTGAATGGCAGCTTGAGCAAACCAAGTCAGGGCAAGCCTTTTCAGGGTATTGTGGACGGGTTCTGGTACTTGACCGGCCCCAGCACCACCATTCGCGATGGGCGGGGGCCGCTACCCCACCCTATGCGGCATTCAGGCGGTTGCCTTGCTCAGTCTTGTTCGCACATCTGACGCAGCGCCAGCTCGATCTCGTGGCGGATCATTTGCTGCAGATTGCGGCTAAGGCGGTTGCCGATCTCTCCCTGAAGCTCTTGCCGGATCGCCTCGCGAATCAGGCCGCGCAGTTGGGGGCCGTTCTGCGGTCCTTTGTCCCTGGGCGCAAAGAGATGCGGCTCGCTACTATCGCGGGCAGAGGCAATGCTGTCCTCCATCTCGACGACAGGAGTTGCGGGGGTTGCGGGTGTGCTCACATGCAGCATGGCTTCTTCCATTTCCGTGATAGTAGCGGGTCCTTGCAGCGAAAGGTCGGGGGTGCTGCTGCTGATCATTTCGATCGCAGCAGGGGGCGCCGTATCGAACGACGGCGGTTCCGTGTCACTGTCGGAGGTAAGATCATCCGCCCGTTCTGGCTTGGTCACGCGCGCCTCGGGCAGGGCGTCGGAGAGCATTTCAGGCTGATCGGCGTTTTCCATCGCAGCATGCACCTCTGGCAGTGCGGCTGGCGGCTCAGCCTGATCCTCGGGATCGGGTGCGACCATGGCGTTTACATCCAGCACCAGCGGTGTCACGCGCGCTGCTGTTGCGGGTGGCTCGGATGACACCAGCTCGATCCGGGCGCTGGTCGGACCTGCGAGGTCGCGGGTGATCCGCGGGCCAGAGGGATGATCCGGGCTGTGGCTGCCGGCAGTGTCCTGATCGATAAGCTTGCGGATCGAGGATAGGACATCGCCGATATGATCCGGCATCGGGGCCGGAGTCGGTTGGCGCATCATTTCATGCTGCATGATGCGCCCCCGTAGCAGGGGCGGGATTAGTCCCTGCCGATGGCGCGCAGGACCCGGTCCAGGCTTTTGCCCTGCCTGCTGGTATAAGGTGCGTCCTGCACCGCGTTGTAATAGGCCGAAGGGTCATAGGTCGGTATCCCCAGTTTCAGGTTTTCCACCGTCAACAGACCCATAGCAGCCAGAAGTTGATAATGTGCTAATTGCAGATTGGCTTCCGCCGAGATTTTATTGGCACGCGCCTCAAGCAGCGACTGCTCGGCGTCCAGCACGTCCAGAGTGGTGCGTGCACCCAGCGTCGCCTCTTCGCGCACGCCTTCGTAGGCTTGCCGTGCTGCGACGATCTGTTCGTCAATGGCGCGAATCTGCGCCTTTGCGACGTCGATTCCCGCCCAGGCCTGACCGACCGCCTCGTTAACCTGACGCGAAACCTGCAGCAGCGACGCCCGTGCCTCGTCCCGTCGCGCCATGGCCTTGCGATGGGCCGCCGGCAGGCGTCCACCGGAATAGATCGTCTGCGACATGCTGACCGACGCGCCAATATCGTTCGTCGTCGTTTCGCGTTGCGTCTGCACCGACATATCGTGCGAACGGCCAATGCCGACCGTACCGCTGAGGGTCGGGTTACGCTCGGCCTCGGCCGCAGCAACGCCCAGTTCGGCCGCGGCGGCCAGACGTTGCGCCTGCTGGATCGCCGGATGGCTGCGCTGTCCGATCTGCCGCGCCGCCTCCAGCGTGGCGGGCAGGGCGGGCGTGGGCGGGGGCGGGGAAAGCTTGCCCGGCGCACGGCCCGTAGCGGTGCGATAGATTTCGCGTGCGATCTCAAGCTCTCCTCGCGCAGAGGCGAGGCTGGCGCGCGCGGCGGCAAGGGCTGCGTCGGCCTGTGCGACGTCGGTCTGGGTGATCTCGCCCACCTCGAACCGGTCCGAGGCGGCCTGCTGTTCCTGACCGATCACCCGCACCGAGTTTTCCTGCAGATCGACCTGTTCAGTCGTGCTGCGTACGTTCAGATAGGCCTGGACGGCCCCCAGGAGGACATCCTGTTCAACCCCGACCAGCGCGGCGCGGGTGGCCAGAACGGTTTCCTTGGCGGCGTCGATGGCGATGGCGTTGCGGCCCCAGTCGTAAAGCGTGATCTGGGCTTGCAGCGCGATGCTGGTCGAACGGCCGATCCGGCTGTTATCGACCTTTTGAAAGCTGTGCTCGGCGATCCATTGCACCACCGGGCGCAGCTGGGCGAGGGCCGTCGCCACATCCTCGTCCGCGGCACGCAGGACGGCGCGATTCTGCTCAAGCAATGCCGAGTGGCGATAGGCCGCGACCATGGCATCGGCCAAAGTCTCGGCCGAGGCGGGCAGGGCGGTCGCCCCTGCAACAATGGCTGCGATCAGTGGTCGCCGCAGGGTTTCGAACGTTCTGCGAAACATGCCTTGGCCTTTCGTGTCGGCAGTCACAAGACGAAGCCTCTGGGCCGTACGAACCCCGGCAGAACCGGGGCGTCGGCATTGAAGGCAAAGCGCCAGTTCACCCGGCCGTCCAGCTTCTGGCCGATGCGGGCGGTGCCCAGATTGCCTTCGCGGAACAGCGCGACGATGCGGCCGCCTTCGCTTAGCTGCTCAACCAGGCCTTCGGGCAGTTCTTCGATGGCGCCTTCGATCAGAATGGCGTCATAGGGGGCCTGACCGGCACAACCTTCGGCCAGCGGGCCCTGAACCACGGCGACGTTAAAAACGTCCTGCGCGGCAAGCCGGCTTTCAGCCTCGGCAGCCATGCCGGCATCTTCTTCGACCGCGACGACGGCTTCGACGATGCGGGCCATGACGGCGGCTGCATAGCCGTAGCCACAGCCGATATTCAGAACCAGATCTTCGGACTGAAGGTTCAGCGTGTCGATCATCTTGCCCAGCGTGCGCGGCTCTAGCAGCACGCGGCCGGGGATGAGGTCGATGTTGTTGCCGACATAGGCAACTTCACGGCGTGCCTCGGGGACGAACTGTTCGCGCGGGACGTTCAGCATCGCCTCGATCACGGGGTAGCTGGTCACATCGTTGGGGCGAACCTGGGTATCGACCATATGGGTGCGGCGCTGCGCGAAATCGGTCATTCTGAGACCCTGCTCTCGGTTGGCTTTGATGCTCTCTTGCCATGAAATTCCCGGTTGGGCAACGGCAGCCGGCACGCTTGCCGCGACGGTGTTGCCGTGGCAGGGTCGCACCATGACCGGATATCTGTTCCCTTTGCCCCCGCCCGCTGCACTGCCCATCCTGGGGCAGAGCACTGAATTCCCCGTCAATCGCATCTTTTGCGTCGGGCGCAACTATGCTGCCCATGCCGCCGAGATGGGGTCCGAGGTTGACCGCGAAGCGCCTTTCTATTTCCTCAAATCTGCCCATGCGGTCAGAAAAAGCGGCACGATTCTGCCCTATCCGCCCGGCACGGCCGACCTGCATCACGAAATCGAGCTGGTCGTTGCCATCGGCCTTTCGGCCTTTCGCATCGGTGCTGATGACGCAATGTCAGCAGTCTGGGGCTATGGTTCGGGGCTGGACATGACGCGGCGCGATTTACAGGCGCGGGCCAAGGACAAGCGCCACCCCTGGGATCTGAGCAAGAATTTTGAAGGCGCGGCGGCGATCTCGGCCCTGACCCCGGCGGCGGGCTTCACCCCCTGTGCCCAAAGCATCCGGCTGGAGGTGAACGGTGATCTGCGGCAAGAGGGTCAGGTTTCGGACATGGTCTGGACCATACCCGAGCTGATTGCCGATCTGTCACGATATTATCATCTCGCGCCGGGGGATCTGATCATGACCGGCACGCCATCCGGTGTCGGGGCGGTCGGACCGGGTGATCGTCTGGCTGGCGGGGTCGAGGGGCTGGCGCAGGTCGAACTGACCATCGGCCCGGCTGAATAGCGGGCCGGTTCAGGCCGGTTCCTTCCATTCAATCACCAGTTGCGTCTGGATCACCACGGCGGCAAGTTTGCCGTCGCCACGCAGGATATCGGTCTGCCAGATCATCGTGGTGCGGCCCAGATGCAGCGGTTTCGGCCGCGCCTCGGCCACATCGCCCAGCCGGATCGGGCGCAGGAAGTTGGTCTTGCTTTCCATCGTCGTGGTCGTCGCCCCAGCCGGCAGGCGCAGATGGGTTGCGGTGCCAGCGGCATGGTCGGCAAGGCTCATGATCGCGCCGCCATGCAGGACGCCGTTGCGATTGGTCAGGGCCGTGGTCACGGGCATGTGCAGGACGACCTCGTCCAGCGTGGCCGAGATGACCTGCATCCCCAGCGATTCGGAATAGGGCGCATGCACATCAATGGTGGCGGCTGGCTGGCTGTCGGGCATCGCGGCTGTCTCCCCTGTTTCGCCCGCATCTTGGGCGGGGGCGGGGACCGCGTCAATCGCTGTGCCCTGTCAGCAGGGTGCCGTCGGTTCGGGCCGTCCGGCAAGATCAAGGCCCCGCGCGGTCGGCGGCTGCCATGTCCGGGTGGCATGATGCGCGCCCGAAGGGTTGGTCCCGATCTGAGAGCCTCCGGTCCCGCCCGTCCAGCCGGTCGAGCCCGAGTTGGCGGGCGCGGTGCCGTCAGTCGAGGCGGTCTCGGGCGTTGCCGGTTCGGCCTTGCCAGCGGCGGGCGGGCATTCGCCAGCGGATGCTGCTGCTGTCTCGGCCGGTTGCGGCGCTGGTGCGGGGGTAGCCCCGGCAGGGACGGTTTCCGTGGTCGCGGGCTCTGTTGGTGCTGTCTGGGCGGACAGAGGCGCGGCCAGACAGGCCAGCGTCATGCTGAGCGCGGCAAGGCGGGGCAGGGAAATCTGCGGCATGGTGCGTTCCTCCTTTGCCCCAACGCCCGCCCGGGCGCCGGGGTTCCGCACTGTCCCGCCGCCCGGTCCGCCAGCCTTATTCGACCACGATGCCAGCCGGGCCTTCCTCGGTCTGGCCGATGATCGCTGCCAGCGGGAAACCGGCGGTACGGACCATCGCCAGTACCTCATCGGCCGAACCGGGCGCGCAGGCGACAAGCAGCCCGCCCGAGGTTTGCGGATCGGTCAGCAGCGCCTGCTGCCATGGGGTCAGCCCCTCGGGCAGCGTGACCTCGGCCCCATAGGCGGCCCAGTTCCGATTCGATGCGCCGGTGACAAATCCCGCCTCGGCCAGTTCGGCGGCGCGGGACAGCAGCGGAAGCTCTGCCAGTTTCAGCCGCAGGCGCAGCCCCGCACCCCGTGCGATCTCCAGCCCATGGCCCAGGATGCCAAAGCCGGTCACATCGGTGATGGCGTGGACGTCCTCGCGTTTGGCAAGATCGGCACCCACCTGATTCAGCGTGGTGGCCGATGCGATCATCTCGGCCACTCCGGCTGCGTCCAGAACGCCTTTCTTGATCGCGGCGGAATAGATCCCGACGCCAAGACCCTTGGTCAGGATCAGCGTATCGCCGGCGCGCGCATCGGCGTTACGCCGCAGCTCGGACGGGTGGCAGATGCCGATCACCGCAAGGCCATAGATCGGCTCGGGCGAGTCGATGGAATGGCCGCCGGCGACAGGGATACCCGCCTGCAGGCAGATCTCGCGCCCGCCTTCAAGGATGTCGCGGATTTGCGCGGGGGCAAGCTTGTCGATCGGCATGCCAAGGATCGCCAGCGCCATGATCGGCCGCCCGCCCATGGCGTAGATATCCGAAATCGCATTGGTGGCGGCGATGCGGCCAAATGCGCGCGGATCGTCCACCATCGGCATAAAGAAATCGGTGGTGGCGATGACGCAGGTGTTGTCGTCGACCTGCCAGACCGCGGCATCGTCCGAGGTTTCGGTCCCGACCAGCAGTTGCGGAAAGGCCTGCGCCACCGGCTGATTGGCCAGCAATTCGCGCAATACCGAAGGCGCAAGCTTGCAGCCGCAACCGCCGCCATGCGCCAAAGAGGTCAGTCGGGGAAGATCTTTCATGTCCGGGCACTCCTGTCGGTCAGCCGCCGTACGGTAACGTAGAAAGCCGGGACCATGAAGATGCCTAGGAAGGTTGCCGCCATCATACCGCCCATGACCCCGATCCCGATCGAGTTCTGCGCGGCCGCCCCGGCCCCTGTGGCGACCGCCAGAGGCAGCACGCCAAGGATGAAGGCCAGTGAGGTCATCAGGATCGGCCGCAGCCGCAGCCGCGCGGCCTCGACCGCTGCTTCTACGGCGCTGCGACCCGCGGATTGTTGCAGGTCCCGGGCAAATTCGACAATCAGGATGGCGTTTTTGGCGGCAAGGCCGATGGTGGTCAGGATGCCGACCTTGAAATAGACGTCATTGGCCTGACCAAAGGCCAGCGCCGCGACGACCGCGCCAAGAACACCCACCGGCACTGCCAGCATGACCGAAAACGGGATAGACCAGCTTTCGTAAAGCGCGGCCAGCGACAGAAACACCACCAGCGCCGACAGCGCGAACAGAAATGGCGCCTGATTGCCGGCCTGGCGTTCCTGATAGGACAGGCCGGTCCAGGCGGTGGCGTAATTGCCCGGCAACTGCGAAACCAGCTCTTCCATCGCGGCCATCGCCTCGCCCGAACTGGCGCTGTCGCTTTGCTGGCCGCTGAACTCGATCGCGTCGATACTGTCCATGCGCGACAGGCTGGGTTCGACCGGTTCCCAGCGGGTGGTCATAAAGGCCGAAAAAGGCACCATCTCACCATCGGCATTGCGGGCATACCAGCTGTCCACGTCCTCGGGCTGCATGCGGTTTTCGGCGGCTGCCTGCACGATGACCGGGCGCAGCTGGGCGCCAAGCGCAAAGTCGTTCACCTCGGTTCCGGCAAAGATGGTTGAAAGCATCGCGTTCACGCCCGACAGGCTGACGCCCAGGCTTTCGGCCTTTTGCTGGTCGATGTCGATTTTCAGCGCGGCCTCGTTCTCGGCACCGCTGCTTTCGACGTTTTGCAAGCGCGGGTCAGCAGCGGCCGCCTGTTCCAGCGCCTCGGCGGCGCGGGTCAGCGCCTCGGTCCCGGCGCCGGCCTGATCCATCAGATACATGCTGAAGCCCGCGGCATTGCCAAGCCGAGGAATGGCGGGGGGTTGCAGGAAAGCGATCCGTCCCGCCCGGTGCCCGGCAAAGCGCGCATTGGCGCGCGAAGCCACGGCGCTGGCCGCAAGTGCGGGGTCCTGCCGTTCGTCAAAGTCGCGCAGCTTGACAAAGATCATCGCCCGGCTTTGCGAATTACCCGAAAAGCCAAAGCCCATGGCGACAAAGACCGACTCGACTGCCTCGCTTTCCTCGTTAAGCATATAATCTTCGATCTCTTGCACGACGGCGGCGGTCTGTTGGGCGGTCGAGCCTTCGGTCAGGGTGATGCGCGATTGCAGCACGCCCTGATCCTCGGACGGGATAAAGGTGGTGTTCATCCGCCCGAAAAGCTCGGCCGCGCCAAAGCTGATTGCGGCCAGCACCAGCATGACCAGCAGCGGGCGGCGCAGGGTACGGCGGACGGTGGCCGAATAGCCGCGCGTCATCCGCTCGAACCCGGCGTTGAACCAGCGCGCGGGGGCAAAGCGGGTCGGCCCGTGGCTTTGCCGCAAAAGGCTGGCGCACATCGCAGGCGTCAGGATCAGCGCCACCAATAGCGACAGCACCATGGCAGTGATGATCGTGACCGAGAACTGGCGATAGATCACCCCGGTCGAGCCGGGCATGAAGCCCATGGGCAGAAACACAGCCGACAGGACCAGCGCGATGCCGATCAGCGCGCCGCTGATCTGGCCCATGCTTTTTTCGGTGGCCTCGACCGGGCCAAGCCCGTCCTCTTCCATCACGCGCTCGACGTTCTCGACCACGACGATGGCGTCATCGACCAAAAGGCCGATGGCCAGCACCATGGCAAACATCGTCAGCGTGTTGACCGAGTATCCCAGCGCCGCCAGCATTCCGAAGGTGCCCAGCAGCACCACCGGAATGGCGATGATCGGGATCAGCGTCGCGCGCCAGTTCTGCAGGAACAGCAGGATGACCAGAAACACCAGCACGATGGCCTCGATCAGGGTGTGATAGACCTTTTCGATCGACAGCTCGACAAAGGGGGCGGTGTCATAGGCGATATGGATCTCGACCCCTTCGGGCAGGGCGTTTTTCAGGCCATCCAATGTTGCCCGCACGGCGTTTGCCGTTTCGACCGCATTGGCACCGGTGGCGAGGTTCACCGAAAAGCCCGAGGCGTTCATGCCGTTAAAGCGTGAATCCCGGCCATAGCGGGTCTGGCCGATGGCGACTTCTGCCACGTCCCCCAGCCGCACGGCTGCGCCATCCGACCCGGTTTTCAGCAGGATGTTGCGGAAATCCTCGACCGAGGTCAGCTGGCTTTGCGCGGTGATATTGGCGGTGAACTGCTGGCCGGGCACCACCGGCTGTTCCCCCAGCGCCCCGACCGATACGGTGCTGTTCTGCTGGGCGACCGCAGTGGTGATATCGGTCGGAGTCAGCTGGAATTGTGCCAGCCGCAGCGGGTCCATCCAGATCCGCATGGCATAACCCGAGCCAAAGACATCGACACCACCGACACCCTGCGTGCGCTTGACCGGACCTTCGACCACCTGTTCCAGCAGGTTGCCAAGCTCGATGGTCGAGTGCTGGCCGGTGGTCGAGACCAGCGCCCCCACCATAAGGATCGACGAGGATGATCGCGAGACCGAAACGCCATCATTCTGCACCGGTCCGGGCAGGCGGCCTTCGACCGAGCGGACCTTGGACTGTACCTCGTTCAGTGCATCGACCGGGTCCACACTGTCGTCAAAGGTCAGCGTGATGACGCTGCGCCCGGTTGATGAGGATGAGACGGTGTAAAGCAGCCCGTCCAGCCCGGTCAGCGCGTCCTCGATCGGTGTAGTGACCGAATTCTGCACCGCCCGCGCTGTCGCCCCGGAATAGCCGGCGCTGATGCGGATCGTCGTCGGGGCGATGTCGGGGTATTGCGAAACCGGCAGGCTCAGCAGCGACCAGGTGCCGATCAGCATGGTCACGATGGCCAGCACCCAGGCAAAGACCGGGCGGTGAATGAAAAATCCAGCCATGCCCTAGCCTTCCTTGCTATCCGTGGCCTCGCGCACCACGCCTTCGGCATCGATGGTGACCGGGATGGTGGTGACCTCTGATCCGGCGCGCAGGTTGTCCAGCCCGTCAAGGATCAGCTGTTCGCCGGGGTTGATGCCCTGTGTCACGATCCAGCTGTTGCGGTAGCTGCCCTGTTCGATCAGCGTCACCTGCTGGGCCTTGCCATCGCGGGCGACAAAGGCGGTCAGCGTGCCGTCCGAGGCGCGGCTGGTTGCGCGCTGGGGCACCAGTACCGCGCGGGTCGTGCCGAGCGTCAGCTTTACCCGCAGGAACTGGCCGGGCAGGATCATCCGGTCGGGGTTATCGAACTGCAGCCGGATCGGCACCGTGCCCGTGGTGGGCGAGACGGCGATGCCGGGGCTGACGATCCGCCCCTCTCCCTGATATTCCCCGCCGGTTTCAAGGATCAGCTGGGTCTTGACCCCGCCGTTGACGACCAGAAGGCCGGCCTTGATCCGCTCGCGCACCCGCAGCATCCGGGCGCTGGATTCAGAGACATCGACATAGATCGGGTCAAGCTGGGTAATGGTGGTCAGAACCTCGGACTGGTTTGCCGTGACCAGATCCCCGACCGACACCGCCGCTACATCGGCCATGCCGTCCAGCGGGCTGCGGATCTCGGTCCGTTCAAGCGCAAGGCGGGCGGCGTCCCGCGAGGCCTCGGCGGATTTCAGATTGGCCTCGGCCTCTTTCAGGGCCACTTCGGCATTGGCGCGCTCGACCGCCGAGACACCCGACCCCTCAAGCCGCCGATAGCGCGTGACGGTGTTCTGGGCCTGGGTAAGGCCAGCCTCGGCACCTGCAACGGCGGCCTCGGCGGCGGTCAGTGCAGCGGCCAGCGTTTCAGGGTCGAGGCGGAAAAGCACATCGCCTGCCTTGACGGGTTTGCCGGGGTCGTAAGAGATTTCAAGCACTTCTCCGCCGACCTGCGGGCGGATACCGGTTTGCTGATAGGCAATCGCGCGGCCGGGCAGGGTAACGGTATAGGGGACGTCCTCTTCGGTGGTGACGATCACCCCGACCTCGATCGGGCCCTGTGGCCCGCGCCTGCCCGGACCTTGCTGTGCCAGTGCCTGTCCTGCCAGCAGCAGCGTCAGCGCCGCCCATTTCAAAATCCCCTGCCCAGAGGCCATCTGCCGTTCCTTGCGGTTTGGTGGTTGGCGCATTCTTTAAGCGGCGAACCCCAATGGCAAGTAAACGGCGGACCCACCTCTGTTCACGGATTCGCCATCACGGCAGAGTGGGCAGAATATGTCCAAATGCTCGCGCAGCGAGGCGCGCGCGAGGCTTAGAAATCGACGCAGAGGCCCTTACGCTCATAGTCGCCATAGCGCACCGGCTCGGGCCCGTCGCGCCCGCCCAGTTCAACCGGCAGGTCCAGCGGTTTGGCCTTGCGGCGGCGTTCTTCGGCTTCGGCCAGGGCGCGCTGGGCGGCAGGCGGCAGATCCTTGCGGTCGGTCATGGCAGTTTCCCCTGCTACACGCTAGACCAGACCAATCTAGGCAAGAGGCAGGCTTTGGACAAGTCACGCGGCAAGATGGTCAGGGATGGGGCGCGTTCGGGCGCCCTGCGGCTGCTCGGAGCGGTCGAGGCAGGTGCGACGCTGGACGAGGCCGCCGCGCAGGTTGAGCGTCTGCCGCCGGCCGAGCGTGCCCGCGCCCGCCGTCTGGCGCTGGAGGTGCTACGGCGCATGGATCGTGCGGACCAGCTGCTTGCACCGATGCTGGCCCGTCCCCCGCGGCCCGAGATCATGCGCATCCTGCGGCTCGCGACGATCGAGATGCTGGCGCTGGCCGAGGCTCCGCATGGCGCGGTGAATGCTGCTGTTGCGCTGGCGCGCGCCATGGGCCCCAAAGGGCAGGCGGCAGCCGGGATGGTGAACGCGGTACTGCGTAAGGTCGCGGGCGCTGGTCAGGTCTGGGCCGGGCTGTCGCCGCAAAAGATGCCGTCATGGCTGCGTGGCCCGGTCGTTGATGCATGGGGCGAGGATGCCGCGCGTGCCATCGAGGCCGCACACGAGGCAGGCGCGCCCCTTGATCTGACGCCCAAGGGTGCGGATTGCCCGGGAGAGGCGCTGCCGACCGGTTCACACCGCATGTCTGTGGGGACGCAGGTTTCTGCACTGCCGGGTTATGCTTCGGGCGACTGGTGGGTGCAGGATGCCGCTGCCGCGCTGGCGGTACGGGTGCTTGACCCGCGCCCGGGTGAGCGGATCGCCGATCTTTGTGCCGCGCCGGGCGGCAAGACGCTGCAACTGTCTGCCGCCGGGGCCGAGGTCACGGCGCTGGATATCTCTGAGCCCCGTCTGGCGCGGGTGGCTGAAAACCTTGCCCGCTGTGGTCTTTCGGCGCGGCTGGTGGCGGCGGATGCGCTGGAATGGCGGCCAGAGGCACCTTTGGATGCGGTTTTGCTGGATGCACCCTGTTCGGCCACCGGCACCATTCGCCGTCATCCCGAACTGCCGCGCATCCGCGATGACAGTGCGCTGGCCGAACTGACCGATCTGCAGGCGCGGTTGCTGGACCACGCGCTGACGCTGCTGAAACCCGGTGGGCGGCTGGTCTATGCCACCTGCTCATTGCTTTGCGCTGAGGGAGAGGACCAATTGGCCGCCCTGCTTGTCCGCCACCCCGGCCTGATGGTCGAGTCGCCCGAGGCACCGGGTATCGAGCCGGGCTGGATCACCCCGCAAGGCGGGCTGCGCCTGCGCCCGGATCTGTGGCCGGAACGCGGCGGGATGGATGGGTTCTTCATCGCGCGCTTGCGAAAATCCGCTGACCAGACCTAAGGTTAAGCCGTCCTTAGTCAATGCGTTGCCCATGACCGAAAGTTCTGTTGCGCCAAGGGGGTTTCTGCGCCGCCCCGAACCCAAAGCCATCGGCCATCCCGGTCGCGGCGAACAGATCGTCGGCGGCACGCTGCATCTTGGCGGCTTTACGCTGAGCGATGATTTCTTTGCCGCCGACCTGCCGCCCACCGTCGCGGCCGAGCTGCACGGCTTTGGCTGGCTGGACGATCTGGCCGCGGTCGGTACGCCCAGGGCCCGGGCGGTGGCCCAGAACCATGTCATGCGCTGGTTGCGCCTGCACCCCGAACCGGCGCCCGGCACGCCGGAATGGTCGCCCGAGGTTTCGGGACGCAGGGTGTTGCGCTGGATCTTTCACGCCGGGATGATTCTGCCCGGTCTGGACCGTAGTGGGGCCGAACCCTATTTCGACGCGCTTGACCAGCATCTTAGCCACCTGCGCGATTGCTGGTATGACGCCGCCGACGGGCTGTGCCGGCTTGAGGCGCTGGCGGGGCTGGCGATTGGCGCCATGCTGCTGCGCGACCGTCACGCCATGGCCCAGCCGGCGTTGATTGCCCTGGCCGAAGAGGCTGACGCCATGGGTATTGCCACCCTGTCCGAAACGCGCGCCCCCGAATCGCTGCTGGAGGCGATGGCGCTGCTTGTCTGGGCGCAGGAGGTCGCTGATGAGGTGGGGCAGGAATCCCCGCCCGAACTTGGCGCCATCATCTCGGAAATCGCCCCGATCCTGCGGGCGCTGCGCCATGCCGACGGTTCGCTGCCCTGTTTCCATGGCGGCGGCCGGGGCGCGGCGGGGCGGCTGGATCGCTGTCTGCGCGCTGCCGAAGGGCCCGCGCTGCCGGTCAGCGGTCTTGCCATGGGCTTTGCCCGCATGACACGGTCGCGCACCACGCTGATCCTTGACGCGGCACCTCCGCCCGGGGGTCCGGCTGCCGTCCGCGCCCATGCCTCGACGCTGGCTTTTGAGCTGACGGTAGCGCGCCAGCCCCTGATCGTGAACTGCGGCCCGGGCGACGGTTTCGGCCCGCTATGGGCCAGGGCCAGCCGCGCCACGCCCTGCCATTCGGCGCTGTGCCTGGCCGGGCTGTCTTCGTCACGGCTGAACCCCAACCGTCAGGAGGGAGAGCCCGATATCCTGACCGAGCGTCCCGATCTGGTCTGGGCCGGCGATTGCGATGCGCTTGGCAACCTGACCACCCCGGATTGCGGCCCGGCGCATTCGCCTGAACCCGCGCATCTGCTGGCCGGCCACGACGGCTGGCTGGCCAGCCACGGGCTGACCCATCTGCGGGAATTGTGGCTTGATCCCGACGGTCTTGGGCTGCGGGGCGAGGATTCGCTTGCGGCGCTTGATGCCAGTGCCCAGGCCCGGCTTGAGCAGGTCCGCCCCGAGGGCGGTCTGGCCTTTGACGTCCGTTTCCACCTGCACCCCGAGATTCAGGCCCGCCAGCAGGGGCAGGAAATCCATCTGACCCTGCCCGGCGGCGATGAATGGCTGTTTTCGCATGATGGCGTCGGAGAGCTGCGGCTTGAGGCGTCCTGCCTGCTTGACCGGGCACTGGCCGAGCCGCGCCCATCGCGTCAGATGGTGATTTCTGCGCGATTGCAGGGCCGCGCCATCCAGATCTGCTGGACCTTGGCGCGCTCCGGCGCTAGGTGACGGGCCAAATCTGTCATCCATTTCACGGGGCCCAGACCGATGACCGACCGCATTCCGCTGAAGCGCGCGTTGATTTCCGTTTCCGACAAGACCGGGCTGATCGATTTCGCGCGGGCGCTTTCGGCGCGGGGCGTCGAGATCCTGTCCACCGGCGGCACTGCCAAGGCGCTGCGCGAGGCAGGGCTGAGTGTCGTTGACGTCGCCGATGTCACCGGCTTTCCCGAGATGATGGACGGCCGCGTCAAGACGCTGCACCCGGTCGTGCATGGCGGCCTGCTGGCCCTGCGCGACAACGAAGAGCATATGGCCGCTGCCAGCTCGCATAATATCGGGATGATCGACCTGCTGGTCGTGAACCTTTATCCGTTCGAGGCGACGGTCGCCAAAGGCGCAAGCTACGAAGACTGCATCGAAAACATCGATATTGGCGGCCCGGCGATGATCCGCGCGGCGGCCAAGAACCACGCCTTCGTGACCGTGGTGGTGGACGTTCAGGATTATTCCGCCGTCTTGGCCGAGCTGGATGCCAACGACGACGCCACGACCCTGGGCTTTCGCCAGCGTCAGGCGCAGATCGCCTATGCGCGCACGTCTGCCTATGACGCTGCGGTCTCGGGCTGGATGGCCGGGGCGATCGGCGAAGAAACCCCGCGCCGCCGCAGCTTTGCCGGTACCCTTGCCCAAAGCCTGCGCTATGGTGAGAACCCGCACCAGTCCGCCGCCTTCTACCGCGACGGTTCGGACCGGCCCGGCGTTGCCACCGCGCAGCAGTGGCAGGGCAAAGAGCTGAGCTATAACAACATCAACGACACCGACGCGGCCTTTGAACTGGTGGCCGAGTTCGACCCGGCCGAAGGGCCGGCAGTGGCGATCATCAAACACGCCAACCCCTGCGGTGTGGCGCGCGGCAAGACGGCGGTCGAGGCCTATCGCCGCGCCTTTGACTGCGACCGCACCTCGGCCTTTGGCGGCATCATCGCGCTGAACACGGTTCTGGACGGTGAAACCGCGCAGGCAATCACCGAGATCTTTACCGAAGTGGTGATCGCGCCCGATGCCACCGACGAGGCAAAGCAGATCTTTGCCGCCAAAAAGAACCTGCGCCTTCTGACCACTGGCGGGTTGCCTGATCCGGCGGCCCCTGGGTTGGCCTTCCGGCAGGTCGCGGGCGGTTTTCTGGTGCAGGGCCGTGACAATGGCCGCATCCTGCGCGCCGATCTGAAAGTCGTGACCAAGCGCAAGCCGGGCGAGCAAGAGCTTGAGGACCTGCTTTTCGCCTGGACCGTTGCCAAGCACGTCAAGTCGAACGCCATTGTCTATGCCCGCGATCTTGCCACCGTCGGCATCGGCGCCGGTCAGATGAGCCGCGTCGATTCGACCCGGATCGGCAAGCGCAAATCCGAGGACATGGCCGAGGCGCTGGGTCTGACCGAGGCGCTGACCATCGGTTCGTCGGTTGCCTCTGACGCCTTCTTCCCCTTTGCCGATGGGGTCGAGGCGCTGGCTGCAGCCGGGGCGCGGGCGGTGATCCAGCCCGGCGGCTCGATGCGTGACGCTGAGGTGATCGAGGCGGCAGACCGTCTGGGCCTTGCCATGGTCTTTACCGGCCAGCGGCATTTCCGTCACTGATGGCCGAGACCGCGACCCCCCAGCCGCGTAAGAAATCTGCGGCACCCCGGCGGCGCTCAAAGAAACCGGCGCCCCCGGTCTGGCGTCCTGTCATCCTGACGGCGGGGGTGATTTTCCTGCTGGATCAGGTGCTGAAATATCTGGTCGTGCATATGATGCGGCTCGACCGGGTGCGCGAAATCGACCTGTTCGATCCGTGGCTGAACCTGCGCATGGCCTGGAATCAGGGCATGAACTTTGGCCTGTTCGCCAGCGATGTCGACATCATGCGCTGGGTTCTGATCGCGATTGCGCTGGCGGTCTGTCTGTGGGTCGTGATCTGGATCCGACAGGCAAAGCCTTCGCGCTTTGCCCAGATCGCGGCGGGGCTGCTGATCGGCGGGGCTTTGGGCAATGTCGTGGACCGGCTGACCTATGGGGCGGTCGCGGATTTCCTGAACATGTCGTTGCCCGGCTGGCGCAACCCCTATAGTTTCAACGTCGCGGATATTGCCATCTTTCTTGGTGCTTTGGGGCTGGTTCTGCAGCCGCCGGAAAGCAAGAAGGGTACAAAAAAGCGCAAGGCTCCTGCCAAGCCCCGGCAGGCCAGATCCCGCCAGCCCGAACCTGCGGCGCAGCCCGAGGCGTCGGGCGATGCGGCCTTTGACGACAAGACCCGTGACGAGGACGGGAATACGCGCTAAGAACGGCGCGGGACGAATAAGAGGGACGGAAGATGCGGGCGATCGCACTGATCTTGACCATGCTGGGCCTTGCCGCCTGCAGCACCGATCCGCACCTGATGAACATCAATGCCGGGCGGACAAGTCCCGACGAGTTCGCCATCCTGCCCACCAAGCCGCTGCAAATGCCGACGGATCTGAACGACCTGCCGGCTCCGACGCCGGGTGGCTCGAATATTACCGATCCGACGCCGCGCGCCGATGCCGTTGCCGCCCTGGGGGGTAACCCGGCGCAGCTTTCGGCCCAGGGGGTCGGGGCAGCGGATGGGGCGCTGATCGCCTATAGCTCGCGGCTGGGCCGCGACGGCACCATCCGCCAGACCACCGCGCAAGAGGATGCCCAATGGCGTAGCCGTCATTCGCGTCGCCTGCTTGAGGTGCTGGCGCGGACCAATGTCTATTACCGCGCCTATGAGCCGATGACGCTGGACAGCTGGGCCGAGCTTGAGCGTTGGCGCCCGACCGGCGTGCTGCTGCCCGCCGCGCCGCCGCGCAACCGGGGTGTGCCTGCGCCGGCAGCCCCTGAAAGAAGCGTGTTGCGCGACTGATTCCGCGCGTATCACGCTTAGGTGACGGGCGGCAGGCTTGCGCGCCCGCGCCGGGCAAGGCAGCTTTTGGGCGCGCACCCGGAACCGGAGCCTGCCCATGAATATCCTTTCCCGCCTGACACCTTTTGCACTGGTGCTGGCCGCCACGCCTGCACTGGCCGAGATGCCAAAGGGAATCAGCCACTTCACGCTTGATAACGGGCTTGAGGCCGTGGTGATCGAGGATCACCGCGCCCCGGTTGTCGTGCAGATGCTGTGGTATCGGATCGGCTCGGCTGATGAACAGCCCGGCAAGTCGGGCATTGCCCATTACCTCGAGCATTTGATGTTCAAGGGCACTGACAAGCTGGCAGCGGGTGAGCTGTCCAAAACCGTGACCGCCAATGGCGGCATGGACAACGCCTTTACCAGCTATGATTTCACCACCTATTTCCAGCGTATCGCCAGCGATCGCCTGCCGCTGATCATGGAGATGGAATCAGACCGCATGGCGAATCTGCGTATTGGTGAGGATGACTGGCAGGCCGAACGGCAGGTGGTGCTTGAAGAACGCTCGCAGCGCACCGACAGCGACCCCGGTTCGCAATTCGCCGAAGAGCGCAGCGCGGTTCAGTTCTATAACCATCCCTATGGCCGCCCGGTGATCGGCTGGCGCCAGGAGATGGAGGGTCTGACGCGCGAGGACGCGATCGCCTGGTACGATGCCCATTACGCGCCCAATGCCGCCGTGCTGGTGGTGGCGGGCGACGTAACCGCCGATCAGGTCCGCGAACTTGCGCAGAAATATTACGGTCCGGTGCCGCCCAAACCCGACGCCGCCCGCAAACCGCGCCCGCAAGAGCCGGTCCAGCGCTCGCCCCGCCGCATTGAGCGTGTTGACGCCCGTGTGGCCCAGCCGGTGCTGATCCGCACTGTGATTGCGCCCGAACGCAACCCCGGTGACCAACAGACCGCCGCTGCCTTGACCGTGCTGGCCGATCTGTTGGCCGGCTCGGCCCAGACCTCGGTTCTGGCGCGCGATCTGGTGCTGACCGGCAAGGCGCTTTACGTCAATGCCTTCTATGACGGGCTGTCGGTCGATCCGACCACCTTTGGCATCTCGCTGGTGCCGGTGCCGGGCGTCCCGAATGACGAGGCCGAGGCGGCTCTGGACGCGGCGCTGACGAAATTCCTGACCGACGGTCCCGACCCTGCCCAGCTTGAACGGGTCAAGACCAGCATCCGCGCCGCCCGCGTCTATGCCCAGGATTCGGCGCATGGCCGCGCCTATGATTATGGTCAGGGCCTGGCGGTCGGTCTGACGGTCGAGGATGTGAACGACTGGCCGGATATCCTTGCCGCTGTAACGCCCGAGGATATCCGTGCCGCCGCAAAACTGGTGCTCGACAGCAAGGTCAGCGTCACCGGCTGGCTCTTGCCCGCGCCTGACACGACGGACGAGGCTGCAAGATCGGCCTCGGCAGACGCCGCCAAATCAGGGGAAATCGAATGATCCGCGCTGTCTTTACCCTCGCCTTTGCTGCGCTGGTCAGCCTGACTGCCATGGGTCAGGGTGCGCGCGCTATTGATATTCAGGAGATTACCTCGCCCGGTGGCATCAAGGTGTGGCTGGTCGAAGATCACTCGATTCCCTTTACTGCGCTGTCGCTGATGTTCAGGGGCGGCGCCAGCCTTGATGCGCCCGGCAAGCGCGGCCAGATCAGCCTGATGACCGCCTTGCTTGAGGAAGGCTCGGGCGACATGAGCTCGGTCCAATATGCCGAGGCGGTCGAGGGGCTGGGCGCGCAGAACCGCTTTGACGTTGGCGATGACGCGCTGATCGTCAGCGCCCGTATGTTGACCGAAAACCGCGATCAGGCAGCCGGGCTGCTGCGTCAGGCGCTGACCGAGCCGCGTTTTGACCCCGACGCGGTCGAGCGGGTGCGCGGACAGTTGCAAGCGGTGATCCGTTCCGAGGCGACCGATCCCAATGCCATTGCCGCCAAGGAACTGGCGCGACAGGCATGGGGCGATCATCCCTATGCCACCTCGGTCAACGGCACTGCCGGATCCGTTGCCAGCCTGACCCGTGATGATCTGGTCGCCGCCAAGGATCGTATCCTCGCCCGGGATCGCGTGGTCGTCGCGGCGGCGGGCGACATCACTGGCGAGGAACTGGGCAAGCTGATCGACAGCGTGCTGGGCGGGCTGCCTGAAACCGGCTCGGCCCCCTTGCCCCAGCCCGCCAGCCTGCAACTGACCGGAGGCGTGACGGTGATAGACTGGGACAGCCCGCAAACCGTGGTGAATTTTGCCCAACCCGGTCTGCCCATGTCCGACCCGGATTATTTCGCGGCCTTCGTCGCGGATCACATTCTTGGCGGCGGCGGTTTTTCCTCGCGCCTGATGGAAGAGATCCGCGAAAAACGTGGCCTGACCTATGGCGTGGGCACCGGTCTGTCGAATGGTGTCTATGGCGAGACATGGCAGGGCGGCATGGCCAGCGCCAATGACAAGGTGGCCGAGGCGGTTGATCTGATCCGGCAGGTCTGGGACCGTTTTGTCACCGAAGGCGTGACCGAAAAGGAACTGGCCGATGCCAAGACCTACCTGACCGGGGAATATCCGCTGCGTTTCGATGGCAATGGCAAGATCGCGTCGATTCTGGCGGGGATGCAGCTGATCGGCCTGCCGGCTGATTACGTGAATACCCGGAACAGCAAGATCGAGGCCGTCACTGCCGAGGATGTGCAGCGCGTCGCGCGTCGCCTGCTGCATTCCGATCAGATTCGCTTTGTTCTGGTCGGTCGGCCCGACGGGGTTGAGGCGACCGACTGACGAATCCTTTCCCGCCTTGCCCGAAACTGCTAAATATGGGGTTATGAACACCCATGACCCCAATATGCGCCCGGTGATCCGGCAACTGGACGAGGCGGCCGCCAACCGCATTGCCGCTGGTGAGGTGGTCGAGCGGCCGGCCTCGGCGGTCAAGGAGCTGGTCGAGAACGCATTGGATGCCGGTGCCACCCGCATCGAGGTGGCGATTGCCAAGGGTGGCAAGGCGCTGATCCGCGTTACCGATGACGGTTGCGGCATGACTGCCGAGGACTTGCCTCTGGCGCTTGCCCGCCATGCGACCAGCAAGATCGACGGCAGCGACCTGCTGGATATTCGCAGCTTTGGTTTTCGCGGTGAGGCTTTGCCCAGCCTGGGCGCGGTCGGGCGACTGCGTATTGCCAGCCGTGCCGCGGGGTTTGACGGGGCTGAAATCTCGGTCTCGGGCGGTCGTATCGGTTCGGTCAAGCCTGCCGCTGGCAATCGGGGCACGGTGGTCGAACTGCGCGATCTGTTCTTTGCCACCCCTGCCCGGCTCAAGTTTCTGCGCACGGACCGGGCCGAGACGCAGGCCGTGGCCGATGTCATCCGCCGCCTTGCCATGGCCGAACCCTATGTCGGCTTTATCCTGACCGATGAGGACGAGGCGCGGGTACTGTTCCGCGCCGATGCCGAACAAGGCGATCTGTTCGGCGCCCTGCAAACACGGCTGTCGCGGGTCATGGGTCGCGATTTTATCGACAACGCCCTGCCGATCGACGCCGAGCGGGATGGTATCACTCTGACCGGCTTTGCCGCCCTGCCGACCTATTCGCGCGGCGCGGCGGTTGCGCAGCATCTTTACGTGAACGGTCGTCCGGTTCGCGACAAGCTGCTGACCGGGGCGCTGCGGGCCGGTTATATGGATGTGCTGCCTTCGGGGCGTCACCCGGCGGCGGTGCTGTTTGTGACCTGCGACCCGCATCAGGTCGATGTCAACGTCCACCCTGCCAAGGCCGAGGTGCGTTTCCGCGAACCGGGGATCGCGCGCGGGCTGGTCGTTTCGGCCCTGCGTCACGCGCTGGCGGGGGCGGGGCATCGTGTCTCATCGACTGTGGCAACGGCGGCGCTGGGTCTTGCGCGGCCTGAGCCGCAGCCCGAAGCTCCGCGCCGCTATCAGGCAAGCTACGCCCCCTCTCGCCCCTCGGCTCCGGCGATTGCAGCCAGCCTTGCCCTGCAGGCGCCGGGCTTTGCCGAATCGCCCTCGGCCCGCGTCGAGCCGGAGCCCGAGGCCGAGGCGCAGACCGACGCCCCGCTGGGCGCGGCCCGCGCGCAACTGCACGAAAACTGGATCATCGCCCAGACCGCCAATGGCATCGTCATCGTCGACCAGCACGCCGCGCATGAGCGGCTGGTTTATGAGCGGCTGAAGGCGCAGCAAGAGACGAACGGCATCGCCAGTCAGGCCCTGCTGATCCCCGAGATCGTCGAACTGTCCGAGGCCGACGCCCAGCGGATTCTTTCAATCGCCGGGGATCTGGCCGAGCTGGGTCTGGTGATTGAACCTTTCGGCGGCGGTGCGGTGGCGGTACGCGAGGTGCCGGTGCTGGTCAAACGGCTGAACGTCCAGCGACTGATCCGCGACATTCTCGACGATCTGGCCGATCAGGGCACATCCGAGCGGCTGCGGGCGCGGGTCGACGCGGTCCTGTCCTCAATGGCCTGTCACGGCTCGGTCCGTTCGGGACGGCGCATGACGGCGGATGAGATGAACGCCCTGCTGCGCGAGATGGAGCGGGTGCCGAAGTCGGGCCAGTGCAACCATGGCCGCCCGACCTGGATCGAGCTCAAGCTTTCGGATATCGAGCGGCTGTTTGGACGGTGACCGTACGGCCGTGATTGACCCCGTCGTCGCCCGGCGCGACAAAGGGGCAAAGACCGGAGGTGCAGCCATGCTGGAAATCAGCCCCGAAAAGATCGCCCATGTCATCATCCGCGCGCGCGAATATGACAGCGGGGTAAACCCTTGGGCGCATAGCGGGCAGCGCAGGGGCCATGGAACCGAAACCGAGCTTGCCGAATTCATCGCCGGTCTGAACGAGGATGAGCAGGCAAGCCTTGTCGCGGTGATGTGGATTGGCCGCGATACCTTTGCCGCCGAAGATCTGGCCGAGGCGATTCGCGCCGCCAAGGCCGAGCGCCGCACCCCGACCGAGGATTACCTGATGGGCGAGCCCCAGCTTGCCGATTACCTCGAAGCCGGGATGGAGGCTTTGGGCCTGTCCCCCGAAGAGGAAGAGGACAACCTGCAACGTCCGGTCTGACCCTCAGCCCCGGGCAAGCCGGATCAACGCTCCGCCGTCGGTCAGGATCAGGATCGCGCCATCGGGGGCAACCTCGATATCGCGGACGCGGCCGATGCCCTCGACAAGGCGCTGTTCGCCGCTGACGCGGTCGCCGGTGATCCGCAGGCGCACCACGGCCTGTGCTTGCAGGCCGCCGATCAGCGCGTCGCCGCGCAGCTCGGGAAACATTGTGCCCTGATAAAAGACCATGCCGCTGGGGGCGATGACTGGGTCCCAGTAATAGACCGGCTGCTCCATCCCCTCGCGTTGGGTGATGCCCTGGCCGATGGGCGCGCCGCTGTAATCCTGCCCATAGGTGATGATTGGCCAGCCGTAGTTGCGCCCTGGCTGCGGGCGGTTCAGCTCATCCCCGCCGCGCGGGCCGTGTTCGACCGTCCACAGCCGACCCTGTGCGTCAAGCGCCGCTGCCTGAAGGTTGCGGTGGCCAAGGGACCAGATCTCGGGCCGCGTGTCACCCTGAGCGGGGGGATTGCCCGGTGCAGGGCCGCCGCTTGCCGGATTGATGCGCAGGACCTTGCCCAGATGGGTGTGCGGGTCCTGGGCCAGCTTGCGTGGCTCGGGCAGCGATCTTTCGCCTGTGGTGACGAAAAGCTGCCCTTGCTGGTCAAAGATCAACCGCGAACCGAAATGCAGGGTCGAGGCCCATGCCGGCTCTTGCCGAAAGATCACGCGCACGCCCTCAAGCGCCTTTCCGTCTGCTGATAGCTTTCCGGTGCCGACCGAGGTGCTGTTGCGCCCCTCGCCGCGTGGTTCTGAAAAGCTGAACCAGACCTGCCGTGTCCGGGAGAAATCCGGTGCGACTGCCACATCCAGCAGACCACCCTGGCCGCGGGCGTCGACAGCGGGCAGGCCCTTGATCGGGTCTGAAAGCTTGCCATCGCGGAAAAGCCGCATCCCGCCACTACGCTCGGTGATCAGCAGCCCGCCATCAGGCAAAAGCGCCATCCCCCATGGGCTGTCGAGCCCGCGAATAAGCGTGCTGCGGGCAATCGGGATGTCCTGATGGATTTCGGGCGCACGGGTCTGGCCGGGAAAGGCCGGGCTTTGGTCACGGGCATTCGGGGAACGGTCGTTCAACTCGGCCATCGCTGCAGGCGCAGCAAGGCCGAGGACGAGCGTGGCGGCAAGGGTGCGTCGGATAGTGTTCATGATCGCCTCCGGTCCCGGATCGGTTCGCAAGCTCAACGGTCCGGGGCGGCTTGTGTTCCCCTTTATGCTGAAAGCGCCGCGAGATGGTCGCGAAACAGCGCGCCGGCCCGGCCCCATGCGCCCTGATCTATATGATCAAGCTGCTTGAGGACTGGCAAAAGCTGTCCGGCATAATCAAGCGAGCTTTCGCGTGGCAAAAGTGACGGCAGATTGTCGATTGCCATCACATCCAGCGGTGGTTGCTCGGCGACGCGTATCACCGGCCGGGCCCAGTCCGTCACCCGGTCATAGACCTTGACCGGGTTGAAGCTGCTGGAGGGATCGCAGGCCACATCGCCGATCACGGTTAGCAGGCGGCCGGGATTGACCGCATTGGGCGGGACAAAGACCGGAGTTTGCGGGCTGGCGAGAATGCAGTTGATGAACATCTCATGGGCAAGGACCTCTGGGAACGGGCCGCCGCCTGCGGTTTCGGCCATGTCCCATTTCGTCACCCGTACCCCCATCCGCGTCAGCAGGTCCGAGGCCCCGCTACCCACCCGCCCCAGCGCGCCGATGACGATGGTATGGGGACGCGGGGCGCCGGTCGCGTCCAGTTCGGCCCGTAGCTCTGTCTCAAGCGCGTCTTGCGAAGGCCAGGTATCAACCGGCCCGCAGATGCCACCCCTTCGCTGGGCCGCCCATGCCTTTAACGTCACTGCTGCACCGGCATACCCGGCCCAATAACCAAAGGCTGCCAGCCTGCGGCCATTGTCGTCGGTCAGGTATTCCAGATCGTAAAGGGTGCCGCCCCCGTCGCGGAACCGGCGCAGCAGCGCTTGCCCGGCGGGCTGTCCCTTATAGGCGTGGCCGAACATGATGTGCCGATGAGCAAGCGGCGCACCGTCTTCGGGCAGCTCCTTGATGCCAAAGATGATCGCATCGCCTGGGGCGTCGGGCCAACTGTCATTGGGGGCGATCGCGGCCCCTGCTGCCCGGTAATCGGCGATAGGCAGGATGCGATGCGGGCTTTCCTCGACCGTGACGCGGAAGCCTTGGTCAATCAGCGCGGCCACGCCTTCGGGCGTGACACCGACCCTTTGCTCATTGGCGCGGCTTTCCGCGCGGACCCAAAGATGAACCAAGCATGCCTCCTTTGTTATAGGGGGTCAGGGATAGGTGGCCCCTCCCGGTGGTGGCGGGCGATGGGCGCCAAGAAACGGCCCGTTCCCAGCCGTATCGATTCGGGCGACAGCTTCGGCAATAGGCTCGATGATCACCGCCATGGCATAGGCGGTGGCATGAATTATACGCTGCGAATCCAGTGCAAGGGCGACATGACCGGGCCAGAACAACAGGTCGTTGCGGCGAATCTCGTCCCCTATCTCGGGAAAGGCTTTCCGTTGCAAATCGCTGTCGCCGGGGCAGGGGATCGCACAGGCGCTTAGTGCCGCCTGCGCCAGACCCGAGCAATCAATCCCGCAGCGGCTGTTGCCGCCCCAGAGATAGGGCGTGCCGAGCAGACGCCCGGCCACCGCCGCAGGGTCGGCTTCGGGCCGGTCCGAGATATGCTGGACCGGGACCCAGCCGCCTTGCGCCAACCGGGCAAAGCCGTCCTTTATCCCGGTCACCGACAGCCGTGCGCCCAGTGACAGATGCATCGTTTCGGGCGTTTTCAGGTCCGGCCCGGTATAGGCGTGGCTCGCGGGGGCGCTGAGGCGATGGGTAATTTCCGGGTGTTGCGGGCCGAGCCCAGCCGCCTGCACCCAGCCGCAATAGCTATCGGATGTGGCCTGGACAAAGGCCCAGTCCCCCTGTCGTTCAATCACAGTCAGATCGGCGCCAAAGTTCAGTTGACGGTCGCGCGCGCCTTGCGGTGCGCGGCACAGATCGGCCACCGGCACTGCCAGACGCGCTGGCTCTCCTGCCGTATAGTTGGGGCGCTGCAGGGTGCCGCGCAATGTTTCCAACGCGACCCGCTCGGTCGCCGGGGTCAGGCGGCGGTCGGGTGCGGTCATGACAAAATCTCCGGCAGGGCATGCAGAAGGGCGCGCATACCCTGACCCGCGCCGCCCTTGGGTCGGCCGGGCGCGGTGCTGGGTTGCCATCCATAGATGTCAAAATGCGCATAGGCCCGGGCCTGGCCAGTAAAGCGGCGCAGGAACAGGGCGGCGGTAATCGCGCCCGCAAAGCCGCCCGATGGCGCGTTGTCGAGATCGGCGATGGCGGGTTCGATCATCGCCTCGTACGGTTCCCAAAACGGCATGCGCCAGACCGGATCATGGTGGGAAAACCCGGCCGACTGGATTGCCGCCGCGACTGCATCGCTGTCGCAGAAAAAAGGCGGCAGTTCAGGGCCAAGTGCGACGCGGGCCGCGCCGGTCAGCGTTGCCATCGAGATCAGCAGATCGGGCGCCTCTTCATCTGCCAGCGCCAATGCGTCGGCGAGCACGAGCCGGCCCTCGGCGTCGGTATTGTTCACCTCGACCGTCAGTCCCTTGCGGCTGGTCAGGATGTCGCCGGGGCGGAATGCATTGGCGGAAATGGCATTTTCCACTGCCGGGATCAGAACGCGCAGCTGCATGTTCTGGTGCAGGCCCAGGCGGGCCAGCGTCTCGGCCAGGCCCAGGACATTGGCCGCGCCGCCCATATCCTTTTTCATCAGCCCCATCGACGAAGGGGGCTTGATGTCGAGCCCGCCCGTGTCGAAACAGACGCCTTTTCCAACCAGCGTCAGCCGTGGCCCCTTGCCCTCAAAGCGAAGGTCGATCAGCCGCGGTGCCTGCGCGGCGGCACGGCCGACCGCATGGATCATCGGGAAATTCGCGGTAAGCAGATCTTCGCCGTGGATCACCTCGACCGCTGCACCATGACGTTGGGCAAGCGCGCGGGCGGCTTGCTCAAGCTCGTCGGGGCCCATATCCGAGGTGGGGGTGTTGATCAGGTCGCGTGCCAGATATTCGCCCGCCGCCATGGCGATCAATCGCCTGGGCTCCAGCTCTTCGGGGCAGATGAGCCGGGCTTTCGGCGGTTCGATTCGCTTGTAACGGTCAAAGCGGTATTGTGCGAAAAGCCAGCCAAGCGCGCCGTTGGTCAGATCGAACCCGTCAGGCCGGTTTGCAATCCGCCAGCTGCCTGGGGGCAGCGCCTCGGCTGCCCGTGCCAGTGAAAAGCGCTCGCGTGCTGGTCGGCTGGATGGTTTTGGTGCCGGGCCTATGCCGAAAAGCGCCCCTTCGATCCCGCCCTGGGCCGAGGGCAGAAGGCAGATTTGCCCCGGCCTGCCGATGAAACCCTGCGCCTTCGCCCAGTTCGCTGCCACAGAGCCAAGCTCTGGAGGCAAAACGGGTTCGTTCTCGCCCTGGCGAATCAGCCATAGGGGCAGCGAAGAGGTACTCGGGTCCGCGAATTCGGGTGTCATTGATATGCTCTGTTTTGCATTTCTGACCACAGCCTAGCGCCCGGGTCGGGGGCTGCAAGGGCTTAGCTTTATGGTGTCTCTCGCAAGTCCCACAGTTCGGTCAGCGAATGGTTTCCGATTCGCTCCAAGCGACCGACGGTGGCGGCGAGGGCGGTGAAATCCTGCCGCTCGGCACAGGCCCCGACATCGATGGCGACAGCTGCCAGTGTCACCATCCCCATTTGCCAGGCCAGCCGGGAAAGTTTGTCTGCATGGGCGACGATCATCCCCGGATCACCCCTCTGGAACGCAGAGACGGTGCGATGCAAGGTCAGGGCCATCTGCTCAAGTGCCATGCCGATGATCTGACCGGCTGCGATTTCCCCCAGTTCCTGTATGATTTGCTCAAGCCTTTGCACATCTATCCGCGCGGCCTCACTTACAGTCAGAACTGAAATCCTGGTCATAGCCGCTCATTTGTCGGGTCATAAAAATTGAGGTGGAAACTGGCACCAATCCCTCAAGAAAAGGTTATGAGGATGGTGCCAAAACGCTCGAACTTTACGGGTTCTGCGGTTATCAAGTCGCGGCTGACAGATGAGGAAACGATGAAGCAAGCACGTCCCCTGCCGCAGTATCTGATCCAACGCTATTATGGATGGCGTGCGACAACCTTTCTTGAAAACAAGGTCTGGTATCGCCGCCTTGCCGAGGACGGTCAGCACCCCCGGGCTATGGTCATCGCGTGCTGTGATTCGCGGGTGCATGTGACCTCGATCTTTGGCGCGGACACCGGCGAATTCTTCATTCACCGCAACATTGCCAATCTGGTCCCGCCTTATGCGCCTGACGGAGAGCAGCACGGCACCTCGGCTGCGATCGAATATGCAGTCAATACGCTTAAGGTCGCGCATATTGTTGTCGTCGGACATACCAACTGCGGCGGTGTTCAGGGCTGTCACGCTATGTGTTCAGGTCATGC
>Ga0182743_1000610_pt1 | contig 42497 bp, 27 predicted proteins | sample eDN3rd30CKraftOP_FD_128522 | JGI IMG/M metagenome (GOLD analysis project Ga0182743, IMG submission 128522) | Enriched Organic Plus compost microbial communities from Emeryville, California, USA - eDNA 3rd pass 30_C Kraft OP (version 2) (version 2) ... | reverse complement strand
GCGCGGGTGCACTTTACGGCCGCAAAGCGCCCAATTGCCGCGCCCCACCGCACGCTGATGCGCGTGACGGCCGCAAGCTCCCCCGCTCCCCCGCTCCCCCGCACACGTGGCGGACGGCTCGGTCGTGATGGCGAGCTGCGACGCCGCGCCGGGCACATACTCGACCACGGCCTCGCCCGCAATTTCATCTCCGTCAACCGTCGCGGTGATCGTGTCGACGCCGACCACGGTCGGGGCCGTCAGTGTGGCAGTATACGACCCGCTGCCCGCGTAGCTCACCGCGCCGAGCGCACCGTCGCCGGAGTTGCTCAACGCGACTGTGCCCGCATCGTGCTTCAGGTTGTTGCCGGTCGCATCCTTCAACTGGACCGTAACGGTGGTCGTGCTCGCGCCATCCGCTGTGAGGGTCGGCGCTGCCGTGGTCACCGTCGAATTCGCGAAGTTGATGGGCTGCGTCACCGTGACGACGGCGGTCCCGCTGGCGCGACCCGCGGCACTCGCCGTGATCGTCGCAGACCCGGCGGCGAGCCCCGTGACCACACCGCTCTCGTCGACCGTGGCGACCTCGCCGTTCGAGCTGCTCCACGTGATCGCGTCCGCCTGGACCGCGCCCACGCGACTGTGGACGGTGGCGCTCAGTGCGACCGACTGCTCCGCCGGTACGGCAAGGTTCAGTGCGGTCGAGGCCGGGGTTACCGCGACCCAGCCGTCCGGCCACTGCACCGGCGCCCAGACCAGCACCCGGAAGCTGAAGTCCGTCTCGGCGGGAATCCTGAACGCGAAGCGCCGCTTCCCGCTGACCTGCTCAGGTTCGAGGATCGAGTCGAACTGATAGAACAGTTGGTCCGCCGCGGTAAACGTCGCGGCTCCGTCCGCCACGACGGAGAACGGCCCGCCGCCCCCCAGCCCGACCGGGGTTTGCTGGAAAAACACACGTACGCCTTGGTCGTGCAGTGTTTTGCCGTCCGTTGTGCCGAGGGGCTGGCCGATGTGATTCGTGACCGTGACATCAAACGAGAAGAGCTGGTACGCCTCGTCGTACGTGATTGCGCTGCTCTCGAGCGTAACGTAGACGCCCTGCCCGCCGATGATCAGCCCCGCATCGGCTACCGGGTCCGCACTCGCGGTCCACAGGCCGCCGCGCCCGGGACTCGCGCCGCGGCGGATCGCCGAGGCCGGATCCAGTCCCGACTGCGCAGGCGCACAGGTCAACTCCCGCCGCAACACGCTTCCTGAACATTCGACCGCCGTCAATTCAAACCGGGGAGGCTCCGGCGCGTCCGGCGGCGTGACTCCACCGGGACCTTCGTCCGAACAGGCAACAATCCCTGCCAGCATGGCCGGAAGAAGCAAAAGAAGACGCCCGCGCGAGCGTACCTGAACTTCGTCGTTCATGTGAGCCTTGAATTGAAAGAAAGCAGTCGTATTTGACGGACGGGCGGGAAAGCTAGCCTGGGGCCAGTTGAAAGCAACCATATTAAAGTACGCACTTGATACAAATGTGTTTGTTATTGCTCTGCTACAATTTCTGTGGTGAATCGTATACGAATCGACAACCACGTTTTGCGGCCGTACTCAAATTTCAGGACCGTCCTGAAATTGGCTGCGAATTCTTCAACCGATTCGTCGGGAAAATGAACGTGGCCGGCATTCGGGATGCCGGCCACGCGGTAGTTACCAGGAGGCGCGATCGAGCGCTGAGTCTGCCGTTTGCCAGGACCCTCCAGGTGCTGCGGAGAATCGTGGCGATACACTCAGCACGGGAGCGGCGGCCTACATGCAGCCACCGCCGCCGATGAAGCCGCCTCCGGGCGGCGCCATGGTGCTGATACTTCCGGTCGGGGCTCCGCCGTTGTTCACCTGGATGAAGGCCGTGATCGCGGCCGCATCGGAGTTGCCGCCGGCGTAGCCGGGCAGGCGCACGGTCGTGCCGTCGCGCTGCTGCAGACGGAAGTCGGTTGCGCCGTTTGCGCCGGATCCGGCAAGGGTGTTGCCGGTCATGGCCAGGCAGATCTGGTGCTGATCGACCGGCGCGCTGGTCAGGCCGGCGTTCAGGTAGAACCCGTTCGTAGCCCCGGCGCCGGGGTTGGCGATGGTGTTGCCGGTAACCACCGCGTTGAGGCTGCCGTGCCCGCCGCGCAGGTTATCGCCGGCTTCGAGCAGGATGCCGTGGCTGTTGTACTGCCGGACCTCGTTGTTGGTGATGGTGGTGGAGTGGGTCCCGCCGCCGACCAGCAGCGCAGCGATGCCCGAGCCCTGCTTCGAGCCGGAGTTGTTGGTCGCGGCGGCACCGATCTGGTTATTGCTGATCGTGCCCACCATGGACCCGGTGCCATCCGCCTTGCTGACCAGCAGCGCGTGACCCGAGGCACCACGGAACGTGTTGTTCGCGATGTCGTAGGTCAGCGAGACGTTCGACCCGACTCCACCACCGATGATGCGCACACCACCGCTCCCGGGCTCGATGTCCCAGTGAACGTTCTCGATCGTGTTCCCGGTAAACTGGAGATCGGACACGGCGGTGCCTGAGGCGTTCAACTCGAACAGCTCCCGGCGTGAGCTGGCAAAGTTGCTGTTCTGCACGGTGACGTGCATGACCGCATCGCCGCTCGCTTCCAGTTTGATCCCGTTGAGGCCGACGAACGGGCCGTTTCCACCGATCGTGACGGTGTCGAAAACGATGCGATCGAGCGTGCCGGTGGTGTTGCGGACGCGGAAATTGTCTCCCACGCCACCGGAGATCGCGCTGCTGCTGATTCGGGCGGAACCCGTCAGGCCGGTGAACGCGATGGTCGCCTCGTCGGCGGTGGCATCGGTCCCGGCCAACCCGTTAATGGTCAGGTCGGCCAGGGTGAGGCCGTGCACCTCGCTGCCGTAGATCCCGAAGTACTGGTTATGCGCGATCCACATGGACCGCAGGTTCACGTCCTGCGTCCGGTTGAGGTACACGCCGATTCCCTCGGTAGTCCCCGCCGTGCCGGTCAAGCTCTGGATAGAGCCGCCCGAAAGCGAATCCCCGGTCCCGGTCACGGTCAGGCCGCCGCTGTTGCCGGTGTTGTCCAGCACGATCCCGGTTTTTCCTCCCATCGCATAGACCGCCTTGAAGGTGAGCCCGTCCGCCCCGATGGTGGTGTTCACCACCTTCAGTGCATTGCCGCCCGCGGCGCTGATCTCGTTGTTCGCTCCGGTCACGGTCACGGTCCCGCCGCCGGTCGCGGTGAAGCCGTTACCGGTCGTGGTTTTGATATAGAGGTTTCCACCGGTGAAGTTGACGAAGGCGCCGCTGTTGTTGGTCAGGGTTACGGCGTCGCTCGTACCGGCATTCGCCACGATCTGCTGGCCGTTGAGATTGATCGTGGTACCGCCGCTGTTGTCCGCGATGCGAATCGTCGGGCCACTCGAGGCATTGATTACGCCACCAATGGTAACAGAACCGCCGGTCTTGCCGCTGATGTTGAGTTCATGCCCTTTGGCTCCCCCGAGGCCGCCGGGATAGATGAAGGAGCCATCACCACCCTCGATCACCAGGGCGTCACCGGTCGCACCGAACAGGACGTCCACGATTGCGGTTCCGAGCACCGTCGTGCCCACCGTCGAGACATTGCTCAGGTAGACGTTGTTCGCTCCGCCCGTCGAGCGCACGCGCGAGAAGTTCCCGGACAGCGTGCCGTTCGTCAGGTTCAGCGCCTGGCCCGTTCCGACGATGCCGAACTCGGCGATGCTCAGCGTCCCGAAATCGGACCCGTAGAGTGCCGAACCGGTGATGTTGCCGATGGTGAAGCCGCGCAGGGTGTTGTCCTGCCCGAGATTAATCCCGTTGATGCCCGGGTCGGTCGTCGTGATGGTCGGGGCCGCGCCGGTCATCATCGGCATCGGACCGGCATCGGCGGGCCAGGTGACCCCGGTGACCACATTGAACGACGCCGTCGCGAGCTGGCCGAACAGCCGCTGGCTGGGCCGGAGCGTCAGCCCACCTATGTAGGCACCCGAATACACGAAGATCAGGTCGCCGTCCGCCGGGTTGTCCCCGTTCCCGTCGTTCACGGCGTCGAGCGCCTGGAGCGAGTTGAATGGCGCGTCGAAGCGACCGTCCCCGCCCTCGGCCGCCGCGGCGCTCACGAACCAGATCGGGGTGCCGACGGTCAGCGACACCGTCGCGGGCTCACTGGTCCCAAACCCGTTGCTGACCGTGTAGGTGAAGCCGGCCGGCCCCTCGTGGCCCGGCGTCGGCCGGAACTGGAAGGTGTTGCCCGGATCGATGGTCACCTCCCCGCCGGTCTGGCTGACGACAGCCACCTGCAGGGCGTCGCCCTTGTCATTGTCGGTTACGCGGAACTTCGTGCTGGTGGCGGTATTGATCGCGACGTTGCCGACGAGCTGCGGCGCGTAGACATCGTCGACGGCCTCGGGCGGTTCGCCCACCGCAATGGTGACCTGGGCATCCGACGTGCCGACGGCATTGGTGAGCCGGTACTGGAACACGAAGTTCCCGGTAAAGCCGTCGGGCGGCGTGAAAACGATGCTGCCGTCCGCGCCCACCCGGAGCGAGCCGGTGGTCCGCCCGTCGCCCGGCAGCGGCGACAGGGTCGTGCCCGCAGCGTACGAGGTGACCGCCCCGTCGATGCTGTCCCCGCCGAACGAGGTGATCACCGCGGCCGGATCGCCCAGGCCATCGTTGGCCAGGACGCCGGGCGCGGGGAGGGTGAAGGTTCTGCGACCCCCGCTCACGCTGTACAGAGCGTGGAACGGCTGACCGGGGCTGCTGCCCGCAGCCGGGCCGTCATCGACGGCGTTCGGGGCGACCCTGGGATCGACCACGGTGATGGTCGCCGTGCCTGCCGCCCGCCCGTCAGCACTCGCCGTGATGGCGGCCGAGCCCGCCGCGACGGCGGTGACCACGCCACTCGCATCCACCGTCGCGACGTTGCTGTCGCTGCTTCCCCAGGTCACCGCCTCCGCCTGCACGACGCCGACCCGACTATAGACGGTGGCCGCGAGCGCGACCGAACGATTCGCCTCATCCGAGACATCCAGCGTGTCTGCCGAGGGCGCAACCGCGACCCATCCGTCCGGCCACTGCACCGGCGCCCACACCAGCACCCGGAAGCCGAAGTCGATGTTGGCCGGCACACCGGTGAACCTGAACTGCACCGCGCCGCTGGCCTGCTCGTCCTCGATGACTCCGTCGAACTGATAGTAGTGCTGGTCCGCCATGGTGAACGTCGAAAGCCCATGGCTCGCCACGCCGTACGGCCCCGCCGGCGCCCCCGCGTCGCCCGCCGTTTTCATCGGCAGCGAATGGAAGAAGACGCGCACCCCGTCGGCATGTGGGGTCGCCCCGTCATTCGTGCCGAGCGGCTGGCCGATGTGATTCGTGACCGTCGCGTCGAACGTGAACTCCTGCGTTCCGGCATCATAGGCCACGTTCGTGCCGGTCATTGTGACGTTCACGCCCTGCCCGCCAAGGATCAGCGAGCCACCCGCATCGCCCGAGCCCGCAGCCCACAGGCCGCCTCGCCCGCTGGTCGCGCGCCACGCACCATCCCCCGCGCTCAGCCCGCCCGCCGCCGGCGCACAGGTCACCTGCCGCGACGAGGTCGTGGCCGTGCAGTCCAGGACCGCCGGCTGGAGCTGTGGCTCCGGCGTTGGGGCCGGGATCGGGGGGTTCACGCCGCCGGGTTCGGCATCAGAACAGGCGGCAAAAGCGACCAGGGCGCCGAGCGTGATCAGGTTAGCGCGCGCACGGCGACCCACGGACGAGAAGTTCCGGCATCGGAGTATCATGGCTTTGATTGCAAGGGTGTTTAATCGATTGCGTGGACCAACACGCGAACGAAAGCTTACGAGTGCCTGCAGACAGCGAAAGACAGGCCGGTGGTGCTGGTGTTCGGCGCCACGGGCGCACAGGGCGGAAGTGTCGCGCGGCACTCAGCGCGATCCGGTACTCCTTCGCGGTGGTCGGTACGCGGTGCGTGCGAGACGAAGCCGACCTTTACATGCAGGAAATTGCAACAGAATCGCGGATTCCGCCGAGTCTGTATCGGTGCGGGGGCGGCGACCATGCAGCATCGCTTGTTCGGGGATCGCAGCCTATAAGGGATCGCTCCCTAACCTGTGCAGCATCGCTCGTTCGGGAACCGCAGCCTATGCGGGATCGCTCCGTGACCTGTGCAGCATCGCTCGTTCGGGGATCGCAGCCTATAAGGGATCGCTAGCTCCTTTTCTCACAGAGCCGCAGAGTCGTGGAGCCGCAGAGGCTTTTCTCGGGGTGCGGTTCATTCCATCACTCGGACTGCTTCCGGGATCCGTGGTTTTTGTTTTTAACGGATTGGGGTGCCGGTGAGGGACGGTTCCGGTTCCAATCCAGCTTCGGTGTGAATCCGTTAGCAAGGCCTGCGCTGGCTTCAAAAAGCCCACGCAGAGGAGGTAGCCCAGCCCCAGAAGCTGAAGAAGTTCACGAAACTGAAGAAACCCACGAAGCTCAAGAAGCCCACGAAGCTGAATAAGAAGAAGAACCAACCAACAAAAAACCGGGATCATTCCGGCACCGGCAAGCTTCGACCGCCGTCGAACTCAGCCACACCCGGAACCCTCTGCGACTCCGCGTCTCTGCGGCTCTGTGCGAGAAGGAACAACCCACCCACCGAGGCAAACCCCGTTCCCGAGGCAACCCACCCACCGAGGCAAACCCGTTCCCGAGGCAACCCACCCATCAAGGCTAAAACCCTTGTTGATTCAGGCCCCATTGCAGCAGATATAGGCATCCAATCCGCTGCAACGCTCCTTCAACCACACAGGAATCCATGCCGAATTCCGGACTGCTGGTCCCGGGCACGGGAGGCATCACCCTGATGGACAACAAGGGCAACGACCTCGGCTACCCGGTGAAGATGCGACTGGGGGTGCTGACGAAGGGGGTCCTCGCCGGGCTGCCGGCGGACGAACTCGTCGCGCTGCTGAGCATGGCGCACGTCCCGGGGCAGTGGGCGCCGTTCCGGACCTCGCTGAAGGAAGGGGTTTCGATCCGGCCGGGGCACGTGCTGCAGGTCGCGTACAACCAGATCCCGACGAGCTACAACGTGTTCCTGTACGACTGGCGGGCCGACCTGCGGTGGAACGCGCAGGAGCTGATCGATTTTCTCGTGCACCGCAAACCGCAGGACGCGCGGTGGAACCTGGTGGGCCATTCGCAAGGCGCGCTGATTATCATCCTAGCCAGCAAGCTGCTGCCGGCACCGTTGCGCTGGGACGATCTGGTCGCTTCGGTCACGCTGGTCGGTGCGCCGATCGCGGGGACGGTGAACGCGGCGGCCGCGCTGCTGAACGGCGACCAGATGGGGGAAGCCGGGGTCGACGCGTTCCGCAAAATCCTGCGGACCTGGCCGGCGCTGTACCAGATGCTGCCGGCGTGGCCGGTGCTGGTCGACGATGCGGGGAGCCCTGTTCCGCTCGAACAGCAGATCACGCGTGCCGCAGGGTGGGCGGGGGTCGAAGGCATCGACGCGGATCTGTTGTTGCGCGCGCGCGAGACGCAACCGTTGCTGCGCGACCCATTCGCCACGATGGGCGATATCCGGGTAAGCGTCCTGCTCGGCCGCAACCGCAACACCGCGGTGAACCTGCTCGCAGCGGACCCGCTCACGAGCAAACCCGCGAAATCGCAACTCGGCGACACTCTCGTGCCGCACGACCAGACGCTGGCGTGGCTGGGCGGACACTTCGCGCAATTCGTAATCACGCACCCGTCGCCGTGCAACGTGCATGCGATGCTCTGCAACGACCCCGGCATCACCACACGCATCAAATCCCTCGCCCTCAACTGAACAGGTCATGATCATGTCGCCGGAATTAACTGTTGCGGGCTGGTTCGACGGACGAATGATGCGGATGCGGGCGAATGTCGATTCGACGGTCGGACGGCCGGTGCGCGTGCGGGCGAGTACCGGTGCGTCGTTTGGCCATTCGATGCGCAGGCAGGCGGGCGCGCTCACTGCGTGCGTCCTGCTGCTGGCGGGCCTCGTCGCTGGATCCGCCGCTCAGGTGCCACCGGACATCGCCCCGCAATACAAGTCGCGCTTCCTCGCCGTCGGCAACCTCGCGCTGGTGGGGTGGGCGAAGACCACAACCGCAGGCTTTGTCTACCAGCATTCGCTGACGCCTTCGCGCATCGAGGTGATGCCCGCGGGGAACCGGGTCGAGACCAGCCCGCGCTGGTACCTGCACCTCCTTGCGACGAGCGGCACGCGTCTGCGCAGTGATGGCGTCGAACTGGCCGGATTCGGTCAACTCGGTCTTGCGCGTCGCAATGACCACCCGACGTTCACGACCGTCGCACTGGTCGCACAGGGCATCTACAACCCGCGTGCATACGGTCCGGCCGCACGTGTCGAAATCATGGATAACATCGGTCTGCAAACGGGCTGGGTGTTCTACCGCGGCGGCGGCAGCACACTCTTCATCTCGGCCGATTACCTGCGCGACATCCTGTCAGATCTCGGGTTGAAATAGAGTCGCGCGCTGGCGCCGCATGCCGCCGGGAATTTCTGCAGTGTCGCGTCCCGCAACTTTGGTTGTTCATGCAAGTTTGCCGAGGGCGAAGGCGGCGCCCATGGATCGGCGCGTAATTCACAGGCCGGATCGCGCGCTGGCGCCCATGCATCTGTTTCACGCGGGGTCCGCGGGGTTCGCAGAGTAGCAAGGCTGTGCTCGAGGGTTCATTCCTGCTCCGGTGCTCGACCATGTTGGCGGTGGTGTTTTTGAACGGAGGTATTTCGGTGGGCTACGTGTGCGCGTGCCAGTCAGCGCACCTGCATCGATCTCACCCCGGCTGCATTGCGTCTGGTGATGGTCGAAACAGCAGCAGCAACGCCGCTTGATCAACGGGCGCGAACGTGGGAAGAACTTGAGCGATGGTTGATGTCACTCTGCCAAGGTTGTGTTGGCAACGCGATCACGTCCTGAACAACGACAGCAAATCAAAAACAGTGAGTGTCCCCGGTAACATCGAATGATTGAACCGGGAATCGTCAGACGCCCCTCCGCGAACCCCGCGGACTCCGCGTGGGATAACAATGCCGGGCGCAGCGCGCGGCAACGCCCGCGCATCCGCGGGATGTGTGGCGCGGCCTGTGCCGTGCCGGTCGCCATCACAGTCACCATCGCCGTCGCCGTCGCCGTCGCCGTCACCTGTTGTTAGCATGCGCTGCCGGGTCAATCACGTGCCTGCAGGAACAGGCGCGTCCATCGCGCCGACTTCGATCCAGACGGCTTCCATGCCGCTGGTTCGGATGATTTCGCGGGCGCGATCGGAGGGGCTGGCTTTGCATCTGCCCCACTGGAAGTGTGGCAGGTCCTTCATCTTCCACTCGCCGCCCCAGCGACAGCCGAACTTCGCGAACGACTGGGCGACGGCTGCGAACCAGGATTCCGGACGATTCCAGCCGTACTGTCGCGAGATCACGTCGACGGCCAGGCCGTAGCCGTGCCAACTGAAAAGATTGCTGGATGCGTTGGTGACGGGTCGGGTCGGCGGAATGACGGTGCGGCCGCGCATGTAGTAGAGCGCCTGGAGTTCCTGCGAGCGGTACGCCTCGTAAACCATCGCATCGAGGCCGCGCTGTTCGCAGTCCGCGAGTGCGGCGGCGACGGCGTCGCGGAATTTCGGAGCAAGCAGCGACAGGTCCTTGCTGACCGTTACGAATGAATCGCTTTTGCCTGCGCTCACAGCACACCTCCATCCGGGGCGTCGTCGGCCCATTCGTGTTTCGCAAATTCTGATGAGGCAGCGCCCGGCAGCAGTTCCGCGGGCACGGCAGAGATGGCGCGCACCTGTGCGAGTGCGGGCGTCGCAGGCGATGTGAGTGCCCCAGCGAACGCGGGCGAGGGCGCGGGCGCGGGCGCGGGTGCAGTCTGCGGGGCGGCGCCGAATCCAGGCGCTGCGGTGCGCGCGGACGGAGCACGATCCTCCGAGCCCTCTTCCCCGCTCTTTTCACGCGGCTTCACGGTCGAGCGAATCACCATGAACTTGTTCAGCAGGTCGAACCAGAAGGGCGCGCCGAGGGAGATCGCGAATGCGGTGACGAGCCAACCGGCCAGCAACTCGACCGGGTTCGTCGCAAGCGCCTTTCCAATGGCTGCGAACCATGCGGCGAGGGCGCCGAACAGGCTCGCCTGCTGCACGTCGATCGGCCAGCCGATCGGCAGCCGCAACGTTTCGAGTTCACCCATGAGTTCTGCGACGGTGGCGCCGCTCACCGTGGACGTGTCGGCCTCGATGCGGCCCGCCAGTGCAACGGCACGGTCGCGCATCGCCCCGTCACGGTAGAGCGCGTGACCGATCGTGAACGTGTTCGCGTTCACCACGATCGTGACCAGCAAGCCGACCGCGAACAGAATCCACTGCGTGCGTCGTCGATACCAGCCGGACACGCGGTCCATGGCGCTGTCGTACCACTCCTCGAGTGCCCGTTGCGCCTTTGCGACGCTCCCCTCGGCGCGGTCGACCGCGAGCAGCAACGCACGCTGCACCGCGCGATTCTCGATGCTGCTGATCGAGGCACGCAGGCTCTCGATCGTGAGCGGCTGCTGCAGGTCCGAGTGGGCGATGTCCTCCGTGTCCGCACCGCGCGCCGCGATATCAATGATCGCCAGCGCAAAGTTGCGCGACGGGATGTAGCCGGGCAGGTCCGTCCGGGCGCGCATGTGCCCGTTCGGCTTGATCTGCGACGGATCGTACCTGCCGGCGAACAGTCCGCTGATCAACGGGTGATCGTAGATAGCCTTGGCGAGGCCCCTCCCTTCCGGATCGTGCAGCAGCATCCGGATGCCACGTTCGAGGTGCGCACCGCGCGATTTGGTGAGCGACTCGATCGCCTCGCGGATCGCCGAGCAGATCAGACTCAGCAGCAGATACAGCAGCACAAGGCCGACGCCGACATCGAGGATTTCGGACCCGAACATAAACCGGTCCCGGCTGGAGAAGCGTTGTAATGGCGGTCCGAATACTTCACGGACCGGCGACTTCAGGCAAGAAAAATGTTGTTACGATTTTGATTTCGATTTCGCTTTCGATTTCGGCCGTTTCCCGTGCCGGGCAGCACAACAGCAACGCATTCGAAAGCGAAAGCGAAAGCGGAAGCGGTAGCGAGAGCGAGAGCTTTCCCCTCGGGTTTGCCGAGAAATCGAGCTGCCTGTTGCGCGGGCTGCACAGCGGATCGTGGCACGGTGCCGTCGATAGGTCGCGCGTTCGGTGGGGCTCGCGTTCCCCGGTCCCGCGGCCGTGGGCACTTCGCTGCGCGGTGCCGGCCGTCAACTGCCCAAACGTTCGGAAGGACGCCGCGGTTGGGCGCTTCGCTGCGCGGTGCCGGCCGTCAACTGCCCAAACGTGCGGAAGGACGCCGCGGTTGGGCGCTTCGCGTTGTTCAGGCTGCAGCGAATCGCCCGCTCGCGTCGGGGTTTTTGAGCGGTTGGGGATTTCACCACTCCCGGGCGTGTCAATTGACCGCCCAGCGCGACAGATCCGGGCGTGATCGGACGTTCCATCCGCTACAGGCAGGTGGATTGTCCGTTCACCTTCGCAACCTGAAGCGATTGGGCGATTCGCCTGTCTTTTTCACGGATGAAAGGGGGCGAAAGCATGGGGTGCGCGGGAAATTGCCCGGCAGAGGTTGAGCAAGACCCTGCGGGAAAGCCGGTGAAGCGCAACGGCCGGGTCCGCCGTGGTCCCGAAGCATCGGGAAGGCCACCGGATCCGGATCCGGGTCTGGATCCGGTGGCGACAGCGGTCTACGGTCGACGCGCGGGCGTACTCGCAGGCGAAGTGACCGGCCCGATCGGTACCCCGTCGATCGTGGGTGCCGTACCCGCGAGCGAAGGCTGAGGCCGGCAAGGGGTTGACGCTGGATACTCCGGCAGGGTGCTGCGCGGCGAACTGGACGGTCACGCGTTGCGTGACGATGCTACCCAGAGACAACGCTTGATCTTGTGTGACCAAGCCGCGAAAGTACGCTGCTCAAGCGAATTTGCAAAAACTGCAATGTGCCGGAATTGCTGCGATTTGCCGCGCCGCCGGTTCCGGGTATGGCTGGAAGCTGTTACGCCCTCGCTCTCGCTCCCGCTTTCGCTTTCGATCCGTTGCTGCCGGTGCCCGCGTGAAAACGGCGCGATAGCGATAGCGAGAGCGTACGGAACCGGCCTTACTGCACGTGCTCCTGGCGGGCCTCGCCGGGTTTTCCGTTGTTCCCGCTGCTTCCGACGCCTCCGGCGCCGGCAGTTCCGGCGGTGAGGTTGACGTTCAGCAGTGTCGCGGTGGTCTGGATGCGCACGAGAGCGATGGAAGCACCGCCGTTACCGCCGGCACCATCGCCGCCGCGTCCGCCGTCGCCGCCGCGGCCGCCATTTCCGCCGCGGCCGATCTCGGTGAGGGAGGCGGCAGCGCCCGCGCCACCGTTGCCTCCTGTCCCGCCCGCGCCGCCCGCGCCTCCGGCTCCACCGTTGCCCCCGCTGCCGGATTCGAACTCGCTGTCGACGGCAGTGAAGTCGGTGGTGTTCTCCAGGTAGACCGCGACCGACGCGCCGCCGGATGCCCCGCCGACTCCGCCGATGCCGCCCCTGCCACCGGCTCCACCGCCCCCGCCGCCGTTACCGGTACCGTCGACCACCGCGAATCCGGACTGCCCGCCGCCACCGCCGCCGCCACCGCCGCCACCCCCCGGAATCCCGGCGCCGCCGGTCCCGCCGACGCTTCGAACCGACTTGCCGTTCGCGAACTGAATGACCGGGGCCACGGCTGTGCCGGTGGCGCCTTGAGCGCCGGGCGTTCCGCTCCCGCCATTCATACCGGCGCTGCCGGGGTTTCCGGAGGCGCCTCCCCCGCCTCCGGAACCGCCCATTCCTCCGCCGGTTCCCCCTGCCGTGCCGGCGCGAGCATACCCCCCGCGGCCACCCGTGCCGCCCGTGAATCCGCCCACGCCGGCGGCTCCGCCCGACCCGCCCGAATTGCCATCCGGGTTGCCAGGACTCCCATCTCCGCCGTTCTGCCCCGGACTGCCGGTCGCACCGGCGGCGCCTGCGAGACCATCGCCCGCGGCACCGGCCACGATCCGGGTGTTGACCAGCCTGATGTTATCAGCTCCGACGAACTTCGCCCCGAAGTTGTCCCCGCCCACGCCGGTCAGGTCGTGCGTCTGCAACTCGATCGCTTCGACCACAATGTCCTGCACCGTGTCGGCGCGGAGGCCGATCGAGTCGGCGACCTCGATCCGGGTGCGCGACGCGGTGCGTGTCCAGGTCACGGGATCGCGCCCGCCGTACAGGTTCACGCCCGACTTCAGCCGGAGCGTGGTATCGCTGAACGTGCCCGTGGTCACGTAGACATCCGCGCCCACGGCGCTGCCGCGGGCCAGGGCCGTGCTGATCGTGCGCAGCGGGAGCTCGCGCGTACCCGGCGCGAGGTCGTCTCCGCTCGTCGAAACAAATACCGCCGATTTCACGAGCACCGTCGCCGTGCCCTCCGCACGGCCGACCGCACTTGCGGTGATCATGGCGGTCCCGGATGAAGCCGCCGTGACGACGCCGGTATTCTGCACATCGGCCACGCTCGGGGCCGAGCTGCTCCAGGTCACCGCTTCGTCCAGGACCGCACCCACACGGCTGTAGACCATCGCCGTCAGGGTCGCGCTCTGGTCATCGACCAGGTTCAGCGTGTCCGCCGATGGCAAGACTGCGACCCAGCCGTCCGGCCACTGCACCGGCGCCCACACCAGCACACGGAACGAGAACGTGATGCCTTCGGGGAGATTCGTGAAGGTAAACTTCACCGGAGCACTGCTCTGCTCGTCGGCGATGATCCCATCGAACTGGTAGTAGGGCTGTTCGCTCGTGGTGAACGTCGCGGTGTTCGCCGACCCGACAGGGTACGGACCGCCTCCGGCGCCTCCCACCTCCATCGGCAGCTGCTCGAAAAATACCCGCACCCCATCCGCATGCGGCGTAACTCCATCGCTCGTGCCGAGGGGCTGGCCGATATGGTTGGTGACTCGCACGTCGAAGCTGAACTCCTGCGACGCCGCGTTGTACGCGACGTTGCTGCTCGACAGCGTGACGTTCACCCCCTGCCCACCCAGGATCAGCGCGCTCGTCGCGCCGCTTCCGGCCGCCCATAACCCGCCGGGGGCCGAGGTGCGCCACGCGGCGGCTGCCCGATCCATCCTCGGCGACTGCGGACAGACGACCTGCCCCGTGCCGGTGTTCGCGGTGCAAACCACGATCGCGGGCTCAGCGTCCGGGGGCTCGGGCTTCAACTGCGAGCCCGGCTTCGGGCCCTGGTCCGCGCAGGCGGCAAGGCCCAGTACGAGGCTCAGCCAGGCGGATTGACGGATCAGATCTTTCGGCATTTTGGTCGCTGCGTAGGGTCGAACCGGTGAGAGGGCCGGGAATGTACCATCTTCATTCAATCAGTCAACAATTTCCGTCGCGAGTAGGTCGGGCGCCTGGGCGTTGACGCCCGGTGGCCGCAGGACGGGGCGCGGCGGTGTGTCGCGGAGGTCGAGCGCACGGGCGCGCGGCGGTGTGTCGCGGCATCGAGCGCACCGGCGCGCGACGGGGGCGCCGCGGCCATCGAGCGCACCGGCGCGACGGGGGCGCCGCGGTTGGGCGCTTTGCGGCCGTCAACTGCACAATCGTGCGGCGGGATGCGGGGGTTGGGCGCTTTGCGGCCGTCGAGCGCACGGGCGCGCGGCGGGATGCCGCGGTTGGGCGCTTTGCGGCATCCGGGCTGCGGCGAATCGCCCACTCACCGTCAGCTTTTTCAGCCAGTGCGGGATTCACCATTCCTGGGCGTGTCGATTGCCCGCCCGCCGCGGCCAACTCCGGCGCGAGTGGACAATCCACCCGGTAGAGAGCAGTGGATTCCGATCCGACCCTCGCAAGGGCACGCCATTGGGCGATTTGCCGCGGTCGACAGGCCGTCAAGTGCACCGGCGCGCGGTGGGATGCGGACGTTGGGCGCTTCGCGGCCGTGAACTGCACAATCGTGCGGCGGGATGCGGGGGTTGGGCGCTTTGCGGCCGTCGAGCGCACCGGCGTGCGGCGGGATGCCGCGGTTGGGCGCTTTGCGGCATTCGGGTTGCCGCGAATCGCCCACTCACCGTCAGCTTTTTCAGCCAGTGCGGGATTCGCTGCTCCCGGGCGGGTCGATCGTCCGAACGTCGCGGCCAACTCCGGCGCGAGTGGACAATCCACCCGGTAGAGAGCCGTGAATTCCGATCCGACCCTCGCAAGCGCACGCCATTGGACGATTCGCTTCGTTGCGCGCCGCACCGACCACCGCGTCACCTTCGCTACCGCCGTCACCGCCGTCACCTCTGCCCCCGTCGCACGCACCTACGCGCGCACCGAGACGGCCGGTGTACGAGCGGCGGGAGCGCGGCATTCGACGGGGACTGCCGGGAACGGGCACGTTTACGGTCAGGGGCACGGGCGTGTAACACGGCCACGTGTACGGGGAGGGGCACGGGGACGGGCACGGGTTTAACCGCGGCTTCGCGGCTTGGCGATTGGGCGAGGGGCCCGTACGATGGGGGGCGAATTCACGATCGGGGAGTGGCATGCTGGCATCATTGGCCGGGGTCGGCGTCGAGTTTGGCGGTACGCCGATTCTGCAGGACGTAAGCGTTACGGTTTCGCGGGGTGAGCGGTGGGGGATCGTCGGGCGGAACGGGACGGGGAAAACCACGCTGCTGAACGTGCTGGCGGGGCGACTGGAGCCGAGCACGGGGGTGGCGGTGCGTGCGTCGGGCACGCGGTTCACGCTACTCGACCAGCATCGCGAGTTCGGGGCGGATGCGACGGTGTGGAGTGCGGCGGCGCAGCCGTTCGCGGAGCTGATGGAGCTGGAGAAGTCGCTGCAGGAGCAGGCTGAGCGCATCGCGGCGTTGAGCGATGCTGCACCGGCCGACCTGCTCGCACGCTACGACCGCGACCTCGAGCGGTTCGCGCGTGAGGGCGGTTACACGTACGAGTCGCAGGTCGATCGGGTGCTGCACGGGCTCGGGTTCGACCCGGCCGAGGCGCGCGTGCAGCCGGTCCGGCAGTTGAGCGGCGGCGAAGCGGGGCGGGTTGCGCTCGCGCGGCAATTGATTGCGCCGGCCGACGTGCTGCTGCTCGACGAACCGACCAACCACCTCGACCTCGACACGACCCGCTGGCTCGAGGAGTACCTGCTGAGCCTGGACGCCACGTTCCTCGTGATCAGCCATGATCGTGCATTCCTGGAGCGCGTCGCCGATCACATCCTGCACGTCGCGAACGGGACGGCGACGACCTACACCGGAAGCTATTCGTCCTTCGTGCGACAACATGCCGAGCGTCAACTCGTGCACCAGCGTGCGTACGATGCGCAGCGACGGGTAATCGCGGCGGAAGAGGACTATATCCGCCGCAACATCGCGGGGCAGAACAGTGCGCAGGCGAAGGGTCGTCGCAAGCGACTCGAACGTGTCGAGCGATTGAGCCCGCCGCCGACGGAGCGTTCGGCGATGGCGTTGCAGCTCGATGCGGCGACGCGCGGCGGCGACCAGGTCGTGACCGCGCGCGATGTGCGATTGCAGGTCGGCGAGCGCATCCTGCTCGATCGCTTCACCGATCGCATCACGCGCGGCGAGGTGATCGGACTGGTTGGTGCGAACGGGACCGGCAAGTCGACGCTGCTCTCGGCGATCGCGGGGCTGCGCCCTGTTGATGGCGGCGAGTTGCGCGTCGGCGAATCGATTCGTCTGGCGTACTACCGGCAGGACATGAGCCAGGTCCCGAGCGACCGAACGCTGTTCGACATCATCCACGACCTGCGTCCGCAGTGGCAGCGTGGCAATGTGCAGAGTCATCTCGGGCGATTCGGTTTTTCCGGCAATGCGGTGCAGCGTTATGCGGACACACTGAGTGGCGGTGAACGCGCACGCGTCGCGCTCGCAATGCTTGTGCTCTCCGAAGCGAACTTCCTGCTGTTCGACGAGCCGACCAACCATCTCGATGTCGAATCGATCGAAGCGCTCGAAGATGCAATCGACGACTTCGACGGCACGGTGCTGCTGGTCAGTCACGATCGCGCGCTGCTACGCAACATGGTGACGCGCGTGTGGCTGCTCGAGAATCAGGAGATCGCGAGCTTCAACGGCAGCTTCGAGGAGTGGGAGCGCTGGAAGCGGGAACGCGATGATGCGATCGAGCGTGCCGCGCGCGAGAAAGTCGCCGCGGAGCAGGAACGTCAGCGAAATCGTGAACGTCGCGTGCAGGATGCCAGCGCGGCCGAACGTGCACGCCTGCGCAATCATCGCAAGGCCGTCGAGCAGGCCGAAGCGGAAGTGCATCGTTTGGAGACAGCACTCGCGGAGTTCGATGCGCAGCTTGCCGATGTTGCGTTGTATTCGACGCCTGACGGTGTGCGTCGCGCCACCGAACTGAAGCAGCAGCGCGACGAGGTGGAGGAACGACTCAACGCCGCCATGGAAGCGTGGCTTACGCTCGAGTCCGGACCGGTTTGACGTTTACTCCGGCTTGTTCAACTGCAGGCGCTCCAAAATCTGCGGTCGACCGCGTGGAATGTTCCAGCGTGCGCGGATGTCGAGCCGGTACAGGGGCCGCAATGAATCGTCAGCGAGAGTTGGGATCACCACGAAACGAGCGCATCCGTAATTGAGGAACTCGCCGGCCTGAGGACACGGGCCATCGAACGTGACAGGAGGAACAGCGGTATCGGCACGAACAGGTGGCTCGAAGCCGGGGATGATCCGGTCCGCTTCGCACCGGGCCACACAACCGGCCAGAATGATCGTTGATGCGACCTGCCCGATACGCATTCCAACCTCCATACTCGGGATTCGCACCGACGGTGGAAGCAGGCCTACGCCATTCCATCACTGCGACGCGTTGGCCACACTGAGATGCCAGAGCACGATCGTCAGTGATCCCGTGTTCGGATCCTCATCATAGCCGTACAGGTGATCCCCATCCATGAAGCGCCCGGCAACCCTATTGCCCAGATTGGCCACAGTAATCGGCACACCCCGGTTCAGGTCCAGCAGCTCGAGTACAAACTCGTACCGCTCCTGCTCGTCCCCAACACCCCACCTTGCTGCGCTGGCAGGCACGGGACCGCTGGTGGCCGGAGGGCGTTGAGGCAGTCGAAACTCCGGTCGGGGACGTCGAATCAGCACCCAGAACCGGCCCGGTGCGGACCGTGCGAGATCGATGATCTGCGGCGCCCCGCCCCACTCATTGCGCTCCGGAGACGGTGGGAACCAGTCGAGACGGCGTGCGACGGTACGAATAAGCTGGCCGGTTGTGCGCGAAAACGCATCGATTTCGTAACTCGAGCGACGAATCGCCCACACGGTATCTCCGGCCGTTGTCAGAGCCACGTGGTCACGACCCTCGCCGAACGGCATCGTTTCTCCATAGCCCTGCCCGGGCTCGCCAAGGGCAGAGAATTCTCGAATCCGATAGTCATCCCCTCCGCCAGTGCCGAAGCGCACAGCAATCACCTTGTTGTCGGGCAATGGCGTCAGGTAGCGGATGATAAAGGGTACCGAGGGGATCCTGCCCGATCGGGGTGCGGAAGCATCGTCGGAAAAAATCAGGAACTGATTTCTGTCGTGGACGATCGCGACGGAGTCGCCGAACCAGGCATTCACACTGGCGACCTCGCGCATTTCGCCCGGCCCCTCTCCGTATCGTCCGAGGCTGTGCATGAAGGTCCCGTCGCGATCGAACACCGCGACGGTGCCAGGCACAAGCGTGGGACCGACGAGGAACGTGCCGTTACTGTGCCGAAGCAGCGTGGCCGGATACAGTGCCTGCCCGGCCGGGTTCTCCGTCGTCAACGCGGCGACGCGTGTCAGCACGATCCGGCATTCCGGACACTCGAGCTCGGACCGGTCACACGCGCTGCCGGCCAGCGCGATGCAGACTGCGATTGTCGATAGTTTACGCATGCTGTGTTGGAGGATCAAAGCGTTCATTACGCTCCGTAAGCTTGCGACGACCATCTGATGATCCCGTGTACTTATCGCTGCAAGGTAGTTGCGAATCGCCTCGCCCAAACCTCAGGGTGAACAGATCGCTGCCTGGTCCAGGTAGACGTGCAGGGAATCGTGCGCGAACTGTCGGAACTGTATGATGCCGTCGCCGCTTCGGTAACCCAGGTACCCGACCCTTAGCCGGTACACGCCCGGTGGAACGGAGAAGTCCAGGCCTCCGTCAGGTCCGACGATTCCAGCGTAGCGAGCCGATAGGGGAAGTTGCTGTTCGGATTCCCCCTCGATTCGATGCGTAAGCTGAAGCGAAGCCCCGTCCAATGCGATGCGCCTGACGACGCCCGGTTCCAAAGTGCGGAGGGACAGGACCCGCACGCGCAGGGTGGATACCGCATCCCGGTGCGTCTGATCTGATTCGAAGCCGAACATGCGAGCGGGTTTTCCTGCGCAATTCAGCCCGTTTCGCTCAGGATCCGGTTCGTCGAAATGTGGGCTGTAGATGACGACACGATCCGCCCGTGACATCGGCATGGAATCAGGGCGCTGACCGACAACGCCCTGCGCAGCAGTCAGAAGCAACACCGCCATGCACACCAGTCGGATCAACAGTTGCCAGGTCACGTCGCCGACGTAACCAGGTTGAGCCGCCCGTAAGCGAGTGGAGTCTCGGCTGGCTGGTCATCAGCATCCGCAGTGTCAACACCTGGCGAAGCTGTCAGTCGGGTCGGAGCATCGTATTTCTCGGGCCCAGCGTGTAACGACTCCCTGCGGATGAGTATGCCCAGGATGAGACCTGCACAACTCGCAACCAGAACCGCGAAATGCGTTTCGCCCCCCTGAATTGAGCGGATCCCGAAAATCGTCTGGAACGCCAGCTCGACGCCCATCCAGATGGTCAGACCCGTGAACAGAAGGTTGGCGGGCCAGGCTCGTTTCCGTTGCGCAAACGCAGATCCAATAGCGAGACCCGCGAAAATCCCGGCCTCTATGCCGAGTCCCGCCGGAGCAACGTCACCTCCGATCCAGGCGCCCGCCAAGGTGGACATCATCGTTACTGCAATGGAGAGGAGGTTGTTGCCAAAACCGTGAGCGGCGGCTGGCTTCGAAGCGAAGCCAAGCAGACGATCCAGCAATCGACCGAGTTTCGTCCCACCACGGGCCGCATCCTGCGTTGGCTCTCTGCCAGACGTTATAACTTCCTGCCAGGCAGTTTCCAATGTCTGGTCGGTGATGCCAATCTCTCGAGCGATGTCCCTGAGTGCGTCGAGGGAGAATTCGGCAGTGCGAAGCGAGTCGATTTGGATCGCACGAGCGAGCACGGCGTGCGCAACGTCTTCCGGAACTGACAACGGGGCCTTTTCAGTAGACACGCATCCTCCAGTTTGTTTCACCAATCCACTACAGTCCTGCAGTACGACGAAGGCGGTTGAGCGCGTCCTGAACGGGTGGAGTGAGCACCCCGTCAGCGATGGCCGCGATTTCTTCAGCATCTCGCCAGCACGGGTCCGATTTCATCAAGGGTAAGCTGCAGGGCTTGCCAGCGGCTTCGCACCTGAATTGCTAATGATCCCTAGCCAGCATCGTTTTGCTGACGCAACTCGCCTGACAGCTCCCGCCGATGTTAGGCGATTGGCTTTCGGAGCGCGGGGCCGAGCGCGAGGAATGCGGCGTCAGTGTCTTGAACGAACTGATCAATGAGTGCCCGATTCGTAACGAGCACGTTGACAACGTCCTCGGTCGAGCAATTACCCAAGCGAATCCACAAGACCTTGGGCGGATGGCCGCGCATAGCACTCAGTTGCTGGAAGTCCTCATCCTTGGTGAGGAGGACGAGTTGGTGCATCTTGGCATGTTCCCAGATTGCCTCATCCGAAGCACCCCCCAATCCGACATCCAACGCGTGCTGAGACCCAGGATAGCTGTCGGCGATCAGATTTACGAGCCTACCAGACAGATTCTCGTCGATAAGGAGGCTGATGGGCAATTCAGGCGGCGGGTGGCGTTATGACCCGTCGTTCTCTCTCTGCGGCGAACGCAAGACAGGCCCGAATGTCCTCGCGAGTAAGCTGGGGGAAATCCGAGAGAATCTGATCCTCGGACATTCCACCGGCGAGGTAACCAAGAACGTCTCCGACGGAGATACGCGTGCCCTTTACGCAGGGCTTTCCGAAGCGAATCGCCGGATCGGCAACGATGCGATCAGAGGAACTCATGAGTCGAGCATAAATCAGAGGATCAGCAGCGTCAAGGAGAGAACCTGGAAGGAGGCCAAGCGAGCGTCTGCCGCGGAAAACCGCCCAACGCATTGAGGGTAATGCTGCAGGCCATTACAGGCGCAATCAAGTCTGTTCTGGAAAAGAGCTGGCGGGCCAAGATGGCGTGGAGTGTTTTGCCTGCCAGTTTCACCCTTTGTTAGACTGAGGGTACCCGCCGTACGCACCTGCTTAACCGATGTCGCAATCGCCTCGAACGACGCGAGCAGGGGTGAAAGGTCAATCCGAGGTGGTGTGTGTTCATAGCCGACAACAAGCGAAGCCCGCCGCTCGGGCCCGTCCAATTTCGAGTTTTAGGCAGTCGCCGATGATACTGGTGTTTCCTGCATAAGGATGGAGAAGGTTGACCGACCAGGCCTCGGCTTCCTTTCCGTTGTCACCGAATGGACGGGCAATCTTAACCTCTATTACCCACAAGCCTTTGATCAAACATCGCGCCTCAGATCAGCCTCGCGAACTCGGGTAGGAGGAACGACGTTGCGACTGCCGCATTGTGCGCACCGGCCATGTTCTGGCTGTAAACTCGCGGCATAACCTGGTAATCGAACACACCCTCCATGTCGACTATTCCGGAAACGTAAATGAAGGGCGCTGAGTGCGCTGCGCGTATTACGCCGTGCGTTGTTTCAACGGATCCGATCTGGCCATCTCGGATTTCGGTTGCTTTGATTGCGGAAACGGCCTGTTCATCCGCCCAGACATACTGATCGTAGTTTAGAACGTTCACGACGCCGAGAGAGATGAATCCGTTGCCCATTGCGATGACTGGAGGCGTAGCCGGCGCAATCGGAGTGGGAATGAATCTCGCCTCGGCGGAATAACGCGCCTCCGGATTGATCTTGCTCCAACGGGTGAATGTCGACGGGATTACCACATTCGGATTGGGTGGCGTCCACATTCCAGTGCGATCGGGTTGCGAGGCGAAGGGGTCGTGAACGAACACGCGGCCGCCTATTACGACACACCCGTTGGCCGAGACACCGGGGCGGCTGCCAGCGGTTCCAAACGCAACAACCAGATCCGGATTCGTCCGCGACGCCAACGCAGGCGTTAGGACGCGAGCCTTCTCCGCTGAGCTGGACGAACTCTCATAAGGGTTCATCAATTCTTCTAAACACCAGACGTCGACGGAAACACCCGCGCATCCCAATGTCAGCCGGGGCAGAGGATCGGGATCGTTCGGCCTTGCACTTGGCTTTTGGAGAGGCCGTTGCGTTGGAAAACGAACAGCGGTTACGTCTTTGATGTCTGCAGGGCGAGCTCGTTCGTTTAGTAGGACAGCGCACAGCGGATCCGCCTCCCACCATTTGTTAGCAATCAGTGCAATGTGTTTCATGTTTAAGGAGCGGGGAACGGGAGTAGTGTCTGCCGTTGTGTAACCTGCGACCTGGAAGGGTCCCATACTGCGCGGTCCGCAGGCTCATCGAGTTCGGGCGTCCCCCTTAATACAACATCCGTCACAAAACAAGCAAGTCCGTCGGTCCCCCGCAACTCTACTGGACCGAATCGAATGAACGGCCCCGCATCCAACGCTACCTGCCCGGCGCCAACCTGACAGACCCGGACAAACCTGCGACCGAGAAAACCAGGAACGTTCAGGCGCGCTGCACTCGGCGAACCCGGCTGCAGCATGAACCCGGGTAACATCACGCCGGTGCAGCCGAAGTCACCCATCGTGCCGGTGCCCGTGCCCATTCCCGTGCCGGTGGTCGGGTCACACGCCCGTAGCCCGTGCCCGTAAACGTGCCCGCCGCCCGGCAGTCCTCCCGCGCCTCGAAGCCCGGCCGTGCTCCGCGCGGTCTATTCCGAAGTCCCCGGTTCGATGTCGACCAGGCGGAGGTCGAATATGAGCGGCTTGCCGGCGAGCGGGTGGTTGCCATCGAGGGTGACGCGTTCGTCCTGGACGTCGGTGACGGTGACGACGAACCGCTGTCCATCGGCTTCGAGCTGGACCTGTTCGCCGACCTGCGGATCGTAGTTGTCGGGGAACTGGTCGCGGCCGACGCGCAGCACGAGGTCGTCGCGGTGCTGACCGTAGGCCTGGTCGGCGGGGATGGTCACCTGCTTTTCCTGGCCGACGCTCATGCCGGTGATCGCGTCGTCGAATCCGGCGATCACGGAACCGGAGCCGAGCGTGAACCGGAGCGGTTCGCGCCCCCGCGAGCTGTCGAACTCCTCGCCGTCGTCCAGGCGTCCGGTGTAATGCACGTGGACGGTATCCCCTGGTTTTGCGGTCTGCATGGTTGCGGCTCCGTTGTAGTAGTCGTTCCGTTGGTGTTTCCCTCTTGCAAGAATACAACCGGTGCGGGGACGTGGCGAAACCGGCAGGGTTCGCGTACGTAACAATCAGCGTTGTCTGATCGGATTGAGTCGCGCGAGGATTTTTTTGGCGATCGGCTGGGCAACCGTTAAATTGCTGCCGCCGTCCAACACCGACGTATGATCGATTCTGACCACCACCGACACATCTGCCCAAGGCGGGCCATCATCGGACTACGCAGGAGCGCGTGAGCACGCTGCCAGTTCATCTCAGCGGATTCATCGGTCGCGAACGTGAGATCGCGGCCGTGCGTGCATTGCTGGTCAATGCGCGGTTGCTAACGCTGACCGGTGTTGGCGGCAGCGGCAAGACGCGCCTTGCTGCCGAAATCGCGGAGCGCGAAGCTACCGCGGGTGCAAATCCGGCTGAAGCAACTGCGCCTGCGACGACTGCGGATGCGGATGCGGTACCTGCGAGCGCAACAATCGCGGCTGCACCGGCCATGGGTGCGGCGGAGCGGGTCGCGTGGGTGGAACTCGCGTCGGTGGGCGAGCCGTCGCTGATTGCGGACCGGGTGTGCGCGGCGCTGGAGATCCGCGAGCAGCCAGGGCGCAGCGCGCAGGAAGCGCTGCTGGAAGTGCTGCGGACACGCGAGCTGCTGCTGGTGCTGGACAACTGCGAACACGTGGTCGATGCGGCGGCGGAGCTGACGGATGTTCTGCTGCGCGGCTGTCCCGGGCTGCGTGTACTTGCGACGAGTCGCGAGGCGCTTGGTGTGGCGGGCGAGGTTGCGTGGCTGGTGCCGCCGCTGTCCCTGCCGAACAGCACCGACACCGCGACCATCGCGCAGGCCGAATCGGTCCAGCTCTTCTGCGATCGCGCACGCGCGGTGCTCCCTTCCTTCGAGCTCCATGCTTCCAATGCTGTAGCGGTGGCCGATATCTGTCGCCGGCTGGATGGGATCCCGCTCGCAATCGAACTTGCGGCTGCGCGACTGCGCGTCCTTTCTGCCGAGCAGATTCGCGATCGTCTCGACGACTGTTTCCGCCTGCTGACCACAAAGTCACGCACGGCTCTGCCGCGGCATCGCACGCTGCGCGCGGTCATCGACTGGAGCTACACGCTGCTGAACGAAGAGGAGCGTACACTGCTCGCGCGACTCTCGGTGTTTGCGGGGACGTTCGATCTCGATGCGGTCGAGGCGGTGTGTTCCTGCGAGGTGATCGAGGATGTGCTCGATCCGTTATCGGCGCTCGTCGACAAGTCACTGGTTGAGTTGCATGAAGTGCGAGGCAGTGCGCGCTACCGTCTGCTCGAGACGGTGCGTCGCTACGCGGCCGAGCATCTCGAGGAAGCGGGCGAAACGAATCGTCTGCGGCAGGCGCATCTCGAGCACTACGTGCAACTCGCCGAGCAGTACTATTCGCGATTGTCGGACAATCCGCGTCTGCGCGAGTGGATGGACGAACTCGATGCAGAGCACGACAATCTGCGCGCGGCGCTCGACTGGAGTCATCGCACGCCGGCGGAATCGCAGCGCTGCATCCGGCTGGCGGGTGCGCTCTGGTGGTTCTGGTTCTACCGCGTGCTCTGGCGCGAAGGCCTGTACTGGCTGGAGGAAGTGCTGCGCTTCGCGGAAGCGGACAGTGCACCGGGGCTGTTGACGCGCGTACAGCATGGCGCGGGGCTGCTCGCGTACCTGCTCGGCGACAATACGCGCGCCGAGGCACAGCTCGAACGCGCGCTGACATCGGCGAAGGCGGTGAACGACCAGCGGCAGCTCGGCCTCGTGCAGGCGACGCTGGTCCATGTGCGCGCCGGCCATTACACCGTGCCCGCGGAACGAGAGGCCTCGCTCGCGCTCGGGCGTGAAGCGCTCGGACTCGCCAACCGGTACGGGACCGCCTGGGACAAGGCGTTCACCTCGACCATTGCGGTCGGGTATTGCGCACACCTGCTCGGTCGTCTGGACGAAGCCGACGCGAGTTATGCAACGGCGGAAGTGCACTGGCGCGAACTCGAAAGTGAATGGGGGCTCGCACTCGTGTTATGGGCGCGCAGCGGACTTGCTTCGCAGCGAGGCGACACGGATGCGGCGCTCGCGCTCGGTCGCAGTGCACTGCCGTATGTGAAGACGCTGCGCGATCCGTGGACGACAGCGCGCGCGCTTACCGGACTCGCCGGAATCATCTCGCGTCGCGGCGATCACGTCCGCGCCACGCGCATCCTCGCCCATGCCGACCGGCTGCGCGAAGTCGCCGGTGCCGAGGTGCAGACCTTCGAGCGCGGGGAGTACGGCGCACTCATCAACGCGCTGCGTGAAAAACTCGGTTCGCACTTCGAGCAGTGCTGGAGTGAAGGGGGCGCGCTGAGTGCAGACGATGCGTGGCGACTCGTGGAAGAGGATGCACCGGACAGCACCACAACGATCGAAGTCTCGAGTGGTTCGACCGCAGTGCCCGACCAGGTACGGGCCGGGCGTAAAGTTGGGGGCGGCCCCGACATCGTCGTGAATGCGCTGGGTTCGCTGCAACTGTTCGTGGGCGGGCAGGAAATCGATAACAAGGTCTGGAGCTACGCGAAGCCGCGCGAGCTGCTGGTTTATCTGCTGCTGTATCCGGGCGGTCGCACGCGCGAGCAGATTGGCGCTGCGCTCTGGCCCGATGCCACGCCTTCACAGGTCCGCAACAGCGTGCACGTCACACTGCATCATCTGCGCAAGGGACTCGGCCGACCCGAAGCCGTGCAATACGCGAGCGACCGCTACCGCACCGACCCGGGGCTCGTCTGGGAACTCGACGCGCTTCGCTTCCAGGCAGCGGCAACCGAAGGGATTCGCGCGCGAGAGGCTTCGGAACGGGTCCTGCTGCTGCAGCCCGCGCTCGAACTCTATCGGGGCGAATTCCTGGAGAGCATCGTCGCCGGCGACTGGCACCTCGAATACCGCGAGAAACTCGCACGTCTGCACGGCGACGCGCTGGTCACTTTCGGCGAGGCGCTGCTGGCGCTGGGTCGCGTCGCGGACGCACTGCCCGTTTTCCAGCGGGTTATTGCCCGCGACGACCTCCGTGAGGACGCGCACCGCGGCGTGATCCGCTGCCGTCTCGAACTCGGCGACCGTGCCGGCGCGCTCCAGCACTACCGCCGCTTCGCCAGCCACCTGCGCGACGAACTCGGCGCCGAACCGCACCCCATCACTCGCGCGCTCGTCGAGTCGCTGCACACCTGAGCCCCTCGTCGCACGCCATTTAAGCGATCCTTAAGCGCGGCCTGCTAGTCTTCGAACAGCTCGCAGGCCATTATAGTCTGCGTTGACATAGACCTCCCCCAACCACAGGTCGAACATGAAGATCGCACCGTTCCGATTCGCGGCGGCCCTCGCGCTGCCGGTGATGTTCGCAGCATGCAGTGGCAGCGATGCAGGTGACGCAGACAAGGCCTCCGAAGCAGTCGCCGTCGCGCAGCCGCGCGAACTCCTGATCACGGCGCGCGACTACACGTTCGAAGCTGCTGATACGGTCGAGGCCGGCGTGACCAGCATCCGGCTGCGTAACGAAGGGCGCGAACTGCATCACGTCGCGTTGCTGCGCTTCGAGGAAGGCAAGACGATGGAGGACCTCGGTGCCGCGATGGCCGCCGGTGCCACCTCGCTGCCGGACTGGGCGGTTGAAGTGGGCGGACCCAACGCCCCCAACGGCGCCGGCGAATCGAGCGCGATTCTCGACCTCAAGCCGGGCTACTACCAGATCGTCTGCTTCATCCCCTCGCCCGACGGGCAGATGCACCTGATGAAGGGGATGGCGAAGCAACTGATCGTGACGCCGTCGACTGCGCCGTCCGCTCCGCTGCCGACCGCGGACATCGTGATGACGCTCGACGACTACACCTTCACGGAGAACGCGCCGCTGACCGCCGGCCGCCACACGATCCGCATCGAGAACCGCGCGACGCAGGCGCATGAAGTGCTGTTCATCCGCCTCGAGCCGGGCAAGACCGGGATGGACGTCGCGCAGTGGATCGAGAAGATGGAGGGCCCGCCTCCGGGCGCGATCGTCGGCGGCATCACCGGCATCGACCAGGGCGAGGTCAACGTACTTACGGTCGACCTCACGGCCGGCGACTACGCGCTGCTCTGCTTCCTCCCCGACGCAAAGGATGGGAAGCCGCACGTCGTCCATGGCATGGCCCGCGACTTCAAGGTCAGTTGATCATGAGCCCGGTCACCCTGGTCCACGGGACCGCCTGGGGGCCGGCCGGCGCAATGTCGTACTTCCAGACTGGAAGGGGCCGCCCCGTCCTGCTGCTCCACGACGTGGACGGCCTCATGCACCGCGCGAGCCTGCTCGCGGTGCTCGCCCAGGCGCACCGGCTGATCGTACCCGATCTGCCCTCCGCCAACGGCGGGCCGAAGGACAAACCGCAGGCCGCATGGATCAGCGATCTGCTCGACGCGCTCGGCTTCGATGGCGTCACCGTCATCGCCGATGCCGATCACGCGATGCCCGCGCTGCGCGTCGCACTGACTGACCCCGAAAGGGTCGAACGCCTCGTCTTGCTCACGGATGGCCCAGCGGACCCGCCGCCTGTTGCCCTGGCGGACCGCTTCGAGCAAGTCGGCACACCATTACTGGTCGTGTCGTGGGCCGGGAATACAGACACACTCACCGAATTCCTCGCGGCTTGACGCCCGTACCGCCGGGTCCCGGTTCGCCGGGCCCGGCGCTTCTCCCCTTTGGGATCCGAAAGCTCTTTCCGTCTCGCCCGGACATTTTTGTTGTTGATGCAAGTTTGTTGGTAGGTAACGGCAACGGCAGGACACAGGACAGAGGATCAAGGACCGGGGAAGGAGCGGGCCAACAGCAGGGAGATGCAGGCAACCGCAGGAGCATCAGGCGGGTGGTTTTGATTTCCTGCAGCGGCCTGTTTCTCCCTGCTTCACCCGGGTCCCGGCCCGATCCTCCCTGCTCTTTCCCGCTCCTGCCGTCAGGCAGCCTTACTTCAATAACAATGATAGGGCTTGTTGCCAAACCTGGATTCATTAACGAGTTTTAATACAGCTTCCGTTGCCGGTTGCCCGGTTTCACAACTTTTTTCACAGTTGCGAACTTCCCCGCGTGTCGATGAGGACATGGATGCGACTGAATCGCCAGACCTCGCTCCAGCGACGCTTGCCGCTGTACGTGTCACTGCTGATCCTGGGTGTCGTCGTAGCCCTGAGCCTGCTCGGCTACCGGGAGCAGCGTGCGCTGCTGCTGGACAGCGCGGATGTTCACCTTGATGCCGCGGCGACGCAACTGACGTCCGCGCTCGGGCAGAGTGCGCGAGGGGCGCTGCGGAGCGCACAGCCGCTGGCGGCTTCTGCTGCGGTCGCGGAGCTGCTGAGTAATGAGAGTGCGGCTGCGCGCGCGCGTGCGCGGGACACGTTGACGAGTCTGCTCGCGTCGAACGCGCAGGTGGCCGCGTTCGGCATCTACAACGTATCGGGTGAGCAACTTCTGCTGATCGCGCGGACGGAGGCGGACTCGCAGCGGCTTGCGGAGCAGCCGCCGATGCCGGTGGGGTCGCTGGTCCCGGGCGTCGGGCCGTTTCTCGGCGGGGACACGCTGGTTCACTACACGGTGGTGAGCCCGATCCCGGACACTTCGGCAGTGCAGGGCTGGCTGGTCACATACGCGCCTGGGAGGAATCCTGATGCGGCGCGGCTGCTGGAGGGGATGATCGGGCAGGACGCGAAGTTCCTGGTGGGCAGTCCGTCGAACAACCACTGGACCGATCTCGAGCGTGCGGTTCCATCGCCTGTAGTGTTGAGCGGGGGGGGCAACGTAGCGGACTACCGCGGTGCGGAAGGCGAGCGGCTGCGCGGTGTGCGACGCGCGGTGCCGAACGCGGCGTGGGAAGTATGGGTTGCGCAGCCGTATGCGACGGTGATGGCGCCGGCGCGCGTGCTTGCATCGCGAATGCTCGGTCTGGGCGCGCTGGTGGTGCTGGCCGGACTTGCTGTTGCGATCGTGATGAGCCGGCGCCTGACGCGACCGATCACCGAGTTGAAACGGGCTGCGGAGAAGCTGAGCAATGGCGAATACGCGGAACGTGTTCCGGTGCGTGGGACGGACGAAGTCGCGGAAATGGCGCAGTCGTTCAATCGCATGGCGGACCGCGTTGAAGAGTCGACGCGCGAACTCGAGGCGCGGGTGGAAGCGCGAACGGCAGAACTTCGCATGGCGCTGACGGACCTGGAGAACGCGCAGGATCAGCTCGTGCGAAGAGAGCGCCTTGCGATGCTCGGTCAGCTTGCGAGCGGCGTCGGCCATGAGTTGCGCAATCCGCTCGGCGTGATGCTGAATGCGACGTACTACCTCGACTATGTGCTCAAGGATTCGTCGCACGATGTGCACGAGTACCTCGGGATTCTGCAGGGGCAGATCGGGCTTGCGGAGAAGATCGTTTCCGACCTGCTGGACTTCGCACGGATCAAGCCGCCGCAGCGCGAGGAAGTTGTGCTGTCGAAGCTGCTCGACGAACAGATCACGCGGCTCGGCCCACTCGAGAACGTCGAACTCGTCCGTGAATACGACGATGCAGCGCCGACTTCATTCATCGACCGTGTGCAGGTCGGCCAGGTTGTGTTCAACCTGCTCACCAATGCGGTGCAGGCGATGGCGGAGGGCGGGCGGCTGACGGTGCGCACATCGTTCGCTGACGAATCTGCCCTGATCGAAGTTGGCGACACGGCGGGCGGCGTCGCGCCGGAAAACATGGAGCGCATCTTCGAGCCGCTGTTCACGACCAAGGCGCGCGGGATCGGACTCGGTCTCGCTGTTTCGCGCAGCCTCGCCCAGGCGAATGAGGGCGATCTGCAGGTCCGCAATGAGAGCGATGGTGCGGTGTTCACGCTGACACTGCCCCGCGTCCCGGCACTGGTGGCATGATGTGCAAACGCATCCTGGTCGTAGATGATGAGCGTGCGATGGTGCGTACGTTGTGCGATCTGCTCCGCCTGAAGGGCTGGGAGTGTGTCGGCGCACACACAGGCGAGGAAGCGGTTGCGGCGGTGCGTGAAGAAGCGTTTGCGCTGGTGCTGATGGACATCAAGATGCCGGGGCTGAGCGGGGTCGATGCGCTGATGCAGATTCGCAAGCTTCGTCCCAACCAGCGAGTTGTCCTGATGACGGCCTACACCGCTGGCGAACTGATCACGCAGGCGCTGGAGAACGGTGCGCTTCGTGTGCTGTCGAAGCCGGTGCTGGTTCCGGAGCTGTTGCGCTACATCGAAGAGGTGACGGCGCAGTCGTGCCCGGTTCTGCTGGTCGATGACGATCCGATGTTCCTGAGGACCATTGCCGATGTGCTGCGCATGAGCGGGCACAGCGTGATCGAGGCGGACAGTCTCGACCGTGCGCTGGGCGAGATGAGCGACAAACGTCCGTGTGTTGTCGCACTCGATCTGCATCTCGGCGACGAACAGCCGATGGAGTCGATTTTTGCGATACGCGAGCTCGACCCGACGGCCACGCTGATTCTGTTCAGTGGTTATCCAAAGCTGCTCGACCAGACGGTCGACCGATTACCGTCCGACTGGATCTTTGCACGTATCGAAAAGCCGTTTCCACCAGACGTGATGCTTAACCTGCTGGAGGACATCGGCTGATGATACTGGCGGAGGGGAACATGACGGAAGTGGAGAATGCACTGAGCGTGCTGGTCGTCGACGATGACAACCATCTGCTCCGCACGATCAGCGATCTGCTCCGGCTGCGCGGCTACCAGGCGCGTACGGCGATGAGTGGGCGTGAAGGGCTGGAGTTGGCCGGGCAGGCCACGCCGGTCGTTGCGCTGATCGATCTGCGACTCCCGGACATGGACGGGCTGGAGCTGATCACGAATCTGAAGGCTGCGTCTGAACACACGGAAGTTGTGATCCTGACCGGCAACGCATCGGTCGAGAGCGCGGTCAGCGCGATGCGCAACCAGAGCTTCGACTACCTGGTGAAACCGGTGCGCATCGACGATCTCATCGCGACGATCGAACGTGCGAGTGAACGATTCCAGCGCAAACGTGCGGAAGCAGCGCAGCGCGAGAGCGAAGAACAGTTGCGACGCATTTTTGATGCAGTGAGCGAAGGGCTGCTGATCACCGACGAGAGCGGACGTATCCTGCAGGCGAATCCAGCGATGACCCGGATCGCCGCGCGTCCGCTCGATGACCTCGTCGGCGAGTCGCTGAGTGACCTGCTGCGCAACGCGCACCTGTCAGAACCACACGCGGACCCGGGACTGCTCGATCCTGCGGTCCTCCTGCGGCCGGATGGCAGCGAGCGCGAGATCGAACTGGATGTTACGCGGTTCGCGCCGGATCGGCGGGTGCATATCATTCGGGATGTCACCGAGCGGCGCCTGCTCGAGGAACAACTACGCATCGCGCAGAAGATGGAGGCGCTCGGTCGGCTGGCCGGTGGCGTCGCGCACGACTTCAACAACGTGCTGACCGCGATCAGCGGCTACGCCGACCTGCTGCGGGATCGTGTGGCGGACGCGGAGATGCGCGCCGAAGTCGATGAGATCCGCGGTGCAGCCGACCGCGCCAGTGCACTCACGCGCCAGCTCCTCGCCTTCAGCCGTCGACAGGTGCTGCAGCCGCGCATCCTCGATGTCGGCGCCGTGATCCGCGGGATGGAAGGCATGCTGCGCCGACTCATCCGTGAAGACCTGCATCTGACCCTCTCCTGCAAATCGCCCATCGCAAGTGTACGCGCCGATGCGGTGCAGATCGAACAGATCCTGCTCAATCTGGTGGTCAACGCGCGTGATGCGATGCCGTACGGCGGAGAGATTCGCATCGAATGCGAACGGCTCCGCCTCGATACGGGAGCCGCCGCGACACTGCATGAGGCCGCGAAGCCGCGCGACTACGCACGCATCGCAGTTGTCGATCAGGGCCATGGTATCCCGCCCGAAGTGCTGCCGCACATTTTCGAGCCGCTCTTCACGACGAAGGAAGTCGGACACGGCACGGGCATCGGACTGGCGACCGTGAAAGCGCAGGTGCAGCAGGTCGGCGGGTTCATCACGGTCGATACATCGACTGCCGGCACACGGATCACGATCTACCTCCCGCACGAGGCCGGCTCGGACCTGGCAAGTGCGCCGATACCCGCACCTGCACCTGCACCCGCAACAGCAGGCGGGTCGGGACACATCCTCCTTGCCGAGGACGACGATGCGATCCGGCGCATGGTCGTGCGCCTGCTGCGGACACGCGGCTACACCGTCACGGAAGCCGCGAATGGTACGGAAGCACTGAAACACGCGGAACAGCAGAACTTCGATCTGCTGCTCACCGATCTCGTGCTGCCCGGTATCGGCGGACTCGAACTCGCTCGCAGAATCACCGCGCTGCAGCCGGACATTCGCATCGTCTATACGTCGGGGTACGCGGAGGACGAGGTCGGCGGGGCGGTCGTTGCGCCGGGTATCAGCTTCCTGGCGAAGCCGTTCATGCCCGCGGAACTGCTGGACAAACTGAGTGCATCGCTGAGCACTAAGCGCCAGGCTTAGTGCTCCACGGGTCTCGCTCTCGCGCACGATCTGTTCTTCTCTGTACGCTCTCGCTCTCGCTAACGCTTTCGCTCACGATCTGTTTTTCTGCAGGGCCATGTAACGGATTCGAAAGCGAAAGCGTTAGCGAGAGCGAGAGCGTAACTACTGCTTAACTACTTCATTTTACATCCACCGGGCGCGCGACCATGATGCCATCCTGCGAGCTGATGCCCTTGATGCGCTCGGCGAGGGGGCGCTTGCTGATTTCTACGCTGTCGCCGACCAGCGGGGCGTGCATCAGGTGCAGCTCGCCATTGACACGGACAGCGAGGCCGGTGTGCGCGATGTCAAGGCCGGGGCGCGTGCTGGTCGCCGCGATGACATCGCCATCCATGATGCGACCTGCAACGTCCGCGATTTTGTCTTCCGGGATGTAGTAGCGCGGGAGATTCGAGAGGCGCGCCTCGGTCTCGAGCATCCGGTTCAGCATCGCGGTGTCCCTCAACTGTCGATACGCCTGCACATTTTTGCTCATGAAATTAATCGGCTCGGTATCCTGCGTTCCGCCGAGTTCGCGGGTGACGTTGCGGACGATGCCCTTCTTCTCGTTGTCCGCGATCCATTCGCTGAAGTAGTGCAGTCTGTTCGGGTAGCCTGACAGTTCGCCGCCGCGGTAGCGGATGTTCTGCAGCTCGAGCTTGAAGTCGTGGTAATCGCCGTGTTTTTTTACGGTCCGTGCAAGCGCGAGCACACTCTCGACGAAGGTCACACAGTCGAACTCGCGGAGGTTCACGACCAGCGCTTCTTCGGTCGGCTGTTCGAGCAGGCCGGGCACGTAGGGCGCCCCGACGAAGGTGCGGCCGATCGCGACCACGGCTTCGCCGATCGGACGTTTGTCGAGCCCCTGTTCACGTGCCCAGGCCAGCCGCTGCTCGGCGATGATCGAGTCCTGTGGCGTCTCGAACACGTTGTTGAGCGTGACCTCGGCGCGGTCCTGGACCGCGAGGTCCTGCTCCGCTGCGGTACGCGCAGCGCCGGTCTTGTCCGCATCCGTGTTACACGCCGCCGCTGCGAGTGCCAGCCACAACATCCGCTTCATCTCAGGTCCTCCCTGTTCCCCTGCCCTGCTCGAACACGCACGCCGCGTTCCGCACTTTCGTCCACGATAATGTTGACCGCGGCGAATCTACTCCACGACAACGCGAACGGAATCCCGTACGCCGGACGGCCAGGTGGCGGTGATGATGTGCGTGCCGGGTGTGAGTTGCCAGCGTGCGGAGGCGATTGGGCGGCCATCGATCAGCCAGCCCACGGCATCCGCGCCGCCGGCGACGAGCGGGATGGTGGCGTAGCGCGCGTCGACCCCGATCGGGCGCTGGTAGCGATCGCCGTCGAGTGGTGAGAGGATGCGTTGGGCGCGCGACTGGCTGACCGGCGATTCCGTGTCAGCGGCGAAGCGCAGGTCGGTGCGGCTTTTCTGTGCGGCCCACTCGGCGTATTCCGGCGGCAGCACGGTGCGGCCATCGCGCTGCCAGTCGTCGTACGCGATGGGCTCCGTGCCGGGCGCGAACCATTCGAGCATGGACGGGCACTCGGACGTTGCGCGCATGCCGGACAGGATGCAGACGTTGCTCGCGACCAGTCCGGCTTCATCGGGGCGCACGAGGTAACCGGGCGAGTAGCGCTCCGCGGTTTGCAGCACGGCGCGATGCAGCAGCGGACCAGCGCCGGTGATGCCGCTCACGCCCTGCATCGGGCGGCCGCTGAAATTGCCGACCCACACGGCGACGGTGAAGTTTGCGGTGGTTGCGACGGCCCAGTTGTCGGTGAAGTGGCGCGATGTGCCGGTTTTCGCTGCGGCGGGGAACGGGAAGTCGAGTGGTGTCGCTGCGCCGAAGCCGGGGATGCGCGCGACCGGGTCGGACAGGATGTCGAGCACGAGCGCCGCCGCATGCGACGACATGAAGCGCATCTGCTCGCCGCTTTTCGGCGCGTCGGTCTGCATGCGGTACGGCCGCCAGACGCCGCCATTCGCGATGCCGCGGTAGGCATTCGCAAGTTCGAGCAGCGTGACATCGCCGTTGCCGAGGGCGAGGCCGAGGCCGTAGTGCTCGGCGGTGCGTGTGAGCGCGAAGCCTGCGTCGTGCAGGGTCGAGAGCAGTGCGGCTGCGCCCATGCGTTCGGCGAGCTCGACGGCGGGTACGTTGTACGAACTCGCGAGTGCTTCGCGTGCACGCACGGGCCCGCGGAAGGTGCGATCGTAGTTCTGCGGTTCGTACGGGCCGGTTGAGGTCGGGTACGTGCGCGGCACATCGGGTAGCACGCTCGACGCGGTGAACCCGCGATCGAAGGCGAGGCCGTAGAGGAACGGCTTGAGCGCGGAGCCCGGCTGCCGCGCGGAGATCACCATGTCGACCTGCCCGGCGGTATCCGCAAAGAAGTCGGGCGAGCCGACCCACGCAAGCACATCGCCGCTGCGGTTGTCGAGCACGACCGCGGCCGCGTGTTTCGCCGCGCGATCCTGCAGCGTGTTCACGGTATGCCGCACTTCGGCTTCGAGTGCGCGCTGCAACTCGAGGTCGATGCTCGCGCGAATCATTCCGGTTGCAGTTTCACCGGTGCGCGCGAGCAGTTGCGTCGTGAAGTGCGGAGCGAGGAAGTTCGTTGCCGCGGCCGCGTGCATCACGGGTTCGTTCGCTGCGCGTGTCTGTTCATCGGTTGCGATGAAACCCTGCAAACGCATCGACGCAAGTACGGCGGTGCGCCGCTCGCGTGCACGGTTCTGTGAACGGATCGGGTTGTCGCGTGCGGGCACCCGCGCAATCCCGGCAAGCATGGCAGCCTGGCCGAGTGACAGCTCCGACGCACTGCCGTTGAAGTACAGGCGCGCCGCGGCCGGCACACCGACGGTCCCCTGCCCCAGCGGGACTAGGTTCAGGTACTGCTCGAGGATCTGGTTCTTCGAGAGGTGCGCATCGAGCCGAAGCGCCCACAGCGCCTGCGCGACTTTGCCCGGCCAACTGCGTGGTGTGCCGCGCAGCAGTCGGACGGTCTGCATCGTGATAGTCGATGCGCCGGAGACGATGCGCCCGCTGCGGATGTTGTCGCGCAGCGCGCGGCCGATCGCGCGCGGGTCGACGCCGTGATGGTCGTAGAAGCGCCGGTCCTCCGCGGCAACAAACGCGCGGATCACATCCGGATCGATCTCCGCGATGGAGATCCATCCCCCGCGCACACCGTCAGGCGAACGCGTCGTGCGCAGGGGCAGCCCGTTGCGGTCGGTGATGGTCAGGCTCGGCACGACACGCGGTTCGCGCATCGCCGAAGGGAGTGGCAATGCGATCCACGCTGCGCACACGATGATGAAGATCGCGGTCGCGATTGACGCGAGGACTGCCGCACGCAGGAATTTTCTGAGTGTCGGGCTGGTTATCTGCATCCTGCTCCGGCCATCAGTACGGATTCGATAGCGAAAGCGGTTAGCGAGAGCGAGAGCGTTTGCCGGGTGGTGTGCAACCGGACCGGATGGCAACGTCGCCATCCGCGCCCGCGCCCGCGTCCGCGCCCCCGAATCATCGCTGCACTGTGAACGTGCCGCCGCCGGTGCGACCGTTCACGGCCGGGTTGTACATCTCTTCCGCGTGTGCCGGCGGCGCGGTGAACGTGCCTGCGGTGGTTGCGCGGGCGAGGTACGTGGCGGAGTAGGTGCCTTTCCAGAGCACGGCTGCGGAGTACACCACGCGATCATCGCGCAGTTCCTTGTGATCGAACGGGCTCCACACACCCGCGTCCCAGCTTCCGTACCACCAGCCTTCGTTGTCGTTCGGTTCCTGCGCGTCGCGCTCGTTGTTGACCTGGAACGAATCCCACGCGCCGAACGGGCTGACCGTGCGCAGACTCAGGTCGACGGCTTCGAGGCCGGCGGGCAGCGGATCGTCGAGCACGACGAACTGCCGCTCGGCGGGAATCGTGATGCGCAGGCGCACACGCACGAGGTCGCCTTCCTTGACGCTCATGGTCGGCTTGCGTGTATCGACCGACTCGTACCAGCGCTCGACCTGGATGCCGTTGTCGACGGGGCGAACCGGCGGCTTCTTCGGGATTTCGCGCACCGTAGCGAAGTAGTAGACGGGCGCGCTGGTGTTCTGCGCAGTGATGTCGAGCTGCAGCTTCCCGTTCTTCACGAGCTTGTCGAGCGACACCGTGACCTCGCGCGTCGGGCTACGCAGGTCGTGGCTCACGACAGTGCGATTGCCCGCGCGGAAGCGGATCGTGCCCTGCTGTTGTGCGCGCTGCCGCTGTTCGAAGGCGGTGAGCGCGAGCACGGTCTGACCGAAGTCCTGCGTGTTCCAGTAGGAGCGCTGCGATGCGCCGCGGCCGTGCATCACGACGGTTTCGACCAGTGCGCCGAGTTGTGGATGGTTCGGCTCGATCGCGAGCGTGGCAGAGAGCAGTCGCGCGGCGGGTCGCGCTTCGGACCTGAAGTAGTGCCAGCGCGACGTTGCCGTGGGCGGCAGTGTGATGCGGCGACCTTCGACGCGCACGTTCTGCCATGCGGATTCGAGCAGCGTGCGCGCGGGTGCCATCGCGTTGCGGCGTGCGAGCACTTCGGCGAGGCGCACGCGATCTTCCCAGTGGAGCTGGCCGGCCTGTGCAATCAGCGTGTTCTCGATCGCGATCTGCGGCTGGCCGAGTCGGCTGAGCAGATCGATTGCAGCGACGCGTTCGGAGAGCTGAACCGCGAGATTGTTCTCATACCAGTGTGCGAGTGCAAAGCGCGGCTGTTCGCTTTGCGTGAGGCTGCGCACGAGGTACGCGGCCATGCGATCGAGCACGGCCTGTTCGACCGGCACACCTGCGTCGCGCGCTTCGACCAGCACGCGACCGGCGTATGCGGTCAGCCACGGCGAGGACCAGTCGGCGACGCTCCAGTAGCCGATGCCGCCGTCAGCGCGCTGACGCCGCACGATGGTGCGCACCGCAGCCTGGATGTTCTCGAGCGCATCGTCCGGAAGACCGATGGTGGTGTTCAGCTCCTTCTGCGCGCGGTAGAGCGCGATCAGCGGGAGCGCACTGCTGACGATCTGCTCGGTGCAGAAGTACGGGTACACGCGCAGCGAGCGATGTGCGCCGCGAATCACCGCGAGTGCGGAACTGCCGAAGCTGATTTCGAGGGTCGAGCGCTTCGGATCGACATCATCGCCGAGTGTGAACATCGCGGAGCTGGTATCGTGCACGACACCCGCGATCGTGTGTGCGAGCGGATGGTAGTTCGGACGCACGGGGATGCTGATCGCGACCGCATCGGCTTCGCGTCCGCTGCGCGCGACAAACTGGAAACGTGCACTGTCGCCCGCGGTCGCGCGGAAATCGAAACGCACATCGCCGGGCGCCGCACCACTCAGCGTCTGCGACTTCTTTTTCGAACCGGAGATGTTGATGCCGGTCGCCTTCGCTTCGACATCGACCCTGTTGGTGCCGCCCATGCGCTGGTTGACGACGACACCAGCCGCGAAGCGATCGCCCTCGCGCACGAACCGCGGCAGCGCCGGTCGTGCGACCAGCGGCCGACTGACCAGCATCGACGTCTGTCCCGAGCCGTAGCGGTCGCCGGCAGTAACCGCGACGGCCATCACGCGGAACGTGGTCAGGTTGTCCGGCAGCTTCGCGCTCGCAACCGCCTCGCCCGACGCATCCGTCACCACCGAGCCGAGGAAAAACGCGGTCGTCTGGAAGCGCGAACGCAGGATGCCCGCGATGTCGCCACCACCGCCGCCACCCGCTTCGCGCCGGCCCTTCTGTCCGGGCGGGATCTGTGCTGCGACGGACGCGAGATTGCTGGCGAGGCGCACTCCGAGCGGCTTCTCCTGGTAGAGCAGGTCGATCGGGTCGGGCGTCTGATAGCCGGTGAGCGCGAGCACACCTTCGTCGACGGCCCACAGCGTCACTTCGGCGCGCTGACCGACACCGGCCTGATCGCGTACGTTGATGCGCACCTTCGCCGAATCGCCGGGGCGATACTCGGGTGCAAGCGTCGCGACGTCGACCTTCAGTCGTTTGACTTCGGGGAGCACCCGCAGTTCGGTGTAGCCGACGCGCAGCGCGGGGCGTCCCGGATCGTCGATCGGGCCGGGCTCCGCACTGCGGCCGCGCACCATCAGCACGGACACGAACGCGTTGGGTGCAAGCGCTTCGGTGATCGGCACCTTGATCGTGGTTGCACCATCGGTGATGCGGATGCGACGCGATTCGAGGACGCGTTCGCGTTCGATCGTGACCCACGCTTCGACATCGGTGAAGGGCGATGCGATCATGACGGTCGCGGTGTCGCCGACGGAGTACCGCTGACGATCGGCGATCACATCGATTTTGAGCTGTGTGTCATCGCGCCAGGGCACCCAGCCCGCGCCGGCCGCCCACTGCCACATGCCGGTGCGCGCTTCGCGGCCGGCATCGTCCTTCGCAGTGAACGCGACGATGTACGAACCGCCCTGCTGCGGTGTGAAGTGACACTGGGCAGGATCGCGCTGCGTCAGTACCCGGCAGGTCGCAACCGTGTCGGTGACCCAACTGCCGACTTCGCGCACCACGCCGTTGCGTTCGCGTCGCACACGATGCCACTCGCGACGCATGATCACGCCGTTTACGCTGACATTCTCGACGCGTTCGCCGGTCGGACGCACCGCGATGACATCGAGCGTGACCGGTCGCCCGGCACGCCAGAAGTATTCGCTGCCGCTCTTCTTCACGCCGATGTAGAACGACGCCGGATGCACGAGCACACTGGTGCCGGCGGTGACGGCCTGGCGATTCGCATCGGTTACAACCGCGAGCACACCGACGCGTGCACCCCGGCCATTCGCCGATGCAGGAGCCGGAACTGACAGGTCGAGTTGGCCGCGCGCATCGAGCGTGTCGACGCCCTGCGCGACGACCTGCGTGCCGGGTTGATCGTACGCAGCATCGTAATCGAGGCTGGCGTAATCGCCGATCGTGTAGCCTTCGGTGTTCGGGATGTTGAGCTCCCAGCCATTCAGCGGGCGTTGTTGCACGATCCAACGCACGTCGGCGCGCGCCATCGGCGCACCGAACAGGTAACGCGCGGAGACGGCGGCGCGGATGCTGTCGCCGACGAAGCGCGGTGCGTCATCCGCCAGCACATCGACCAGGAACTCGGGCGGCCGGTACTCCGCAACTTCATAACTCGTCCTCGCCAGGGTCTCCCAGTTGCCGTCACGCTTTGTGTCGAGCAGCAGCGTGTACGTCCCGAGCGGGACGGTGCCGGGGAGTTCGAACGACTGATCGGCGGTGCCGAACGCACTGACCGGGGCCACTACCTGGTGCAACATTCCGGTGCCTTCGCGGTCCTGGAAGGTCCAGCGGATCGAGTCGTTGCGCGCGGGAATGGTCAGCGCGCCGAGCGGACCGCGTCGCACGATTGCCTTGGCGTAGAGTTTTTCGCCGGGACGGTAGATGCCGCGTTCGGTAAACACCGCGGCCGCTGCCGGTGTGCGCTGCTCTTCGCTCCAGGCACCACTGATGCCGAAGCGCCACGGTGCAAGGTCGGGATCGTACAGGTTGAGCCCGACCACCGCGCGATCATCGTTTAGTGTGGCCGAGATGTAGCCCTGGAAGTTGCCGCACCAGCCGAAGCGGCACTGGCGTTCGGTTGCCGGGCGGAAATTCGCGAGTCGTACAAGGCCCTGTGCATCGGTGCGCCCATTCGCGCGCGGTTTACCCGCGGCATCGAACAGCGTGACGTTCACATTTGCGCGTGGCCGTCCGTCGTGCACGCCAGTGACCCACACCATGCCCTCGTCCTGACCAATGCGCCCGTGAATCGCGAGGTCGGTCACCTGGATCAGTGCAACGCCACGCAGTTCCGACTGCTTCGTTTCACCGGTGCGACTGATGTGCACCGCGACCAGCGTTCCGTTGCGCCTCGTGCGTGCATCGACCGCCGGGAATGGGACGCCGGCGAGGAATGGGGTATCGGCGGAGCCCGTGATGGGCAGCTTGCGCGTCGTGATGTGCGACTGGTACGCCTTGAACAGCTCGGCCCAGTTCCAGTCGGTTGCGAGGAATTCGGCTTCGGCGGTATCCGGCACTGCGATGCTCGTGACCAGCAGCGTGTCGATGTTTACACCCTGCACCGCCAGGGTACGGAAGCCGTTGCGCTCGATGAGCAGCTTGCCGAATTCGTACGTCACGCTCGGCGCATAGCCCGTCGTGGTGAACGGCTTCACCGCCTGTGCGCCGAGTTTCTGCCCGAACACATCGGTAAGTTCCGGCGCGACCACGACCGAGTAGTACTGCCGCGGCTTCAGCGTCGCCTGCAGAATCCATTGTGCCGATTCCGCGAGGGTGTCGCGCACGGTGAACGGGATGTTCGGCGCGATGCGTACGTGGCGCTGCACCTGTGCACCGCTGACCGGCGTCGAGAACATGACGCGGATCGGTCCAGTCGGACACACCTTGTCGAGCGCGCACGTGACCGCATTCACCGCGAGTGGCGAGTAGGTCGAGAACGCCCAGCGCAGTTCGCCCGCGCCGCGATCGAGATTCGCAGGCACAACCAGCACGCCCGTGCAATCGAGCGGCAGCGGTGTGCGTGGCGTGAGTTCGACCACACGCCGAAGGTCACGCGCAGTATCCGTCGGGTTGCCGCGAATGCCCATGTAGCGCATGCGCCACGAATCGTCCTCACCGAGCCGACGCGTGCGTACCACGTCCAGTTCGACCCGTGCGGGTCCGCAGGTGCGGCTCATCTGGATGAAGCTGCGATTCGCAAACTCACGCGTATCGGCTGGACCGCTCAACAGCAGCGAGAGCGTCGGCTTCGGCGTGATGTAGTTCGCGTTGCCATCGGGACCGATCGGCTCGGCGAAAAGGACTTCGGTCGGCTTCACGCGGAATGTATGGCGATACGGTTGCTCGAGTGCGCTGCCATCGAGCGCGGCGAAGTCACGGGAGATCGTGATCGTGTAGGTCGCGCCCGGGGTGAGCGGCGCGGCCGGCACGAGGCGCAGCGTTACCGGATCGCGCCACTCGAGTCGGCCCGCGACCGCCGGCTCGATGCGGAAGATGCGCTCCGGCGGGATATCGACATCAAGGCCCGCAACCGGTCGGTCAAACGTGACCGCGATCTCTGTCAGCGGTTCCGCCTCCTCCGCCGGATGCACTCGCAACACGCGCAGCGGCGCGGTCGCAGGGGCAACCGCATTCAGTGCGGCAAAGAGGAGAGACCATTTGATGAGTTGCATGATGTCGTTCCGCGGTGTGTGAACCTTAGCGTGGTTGTACTGCGCAAGTCGCGATTGGTTCGGGTTGGTTGTTCATGCAAGTTTGCCCGCGGTCGCGGCGCGCGGCGTCCGCCCGCGCCGGAAAACTTTCTGTATC
>Ga0182743_1000609_pt1 | contig 42538 bp, 39 predicted proteins | sample eDN3rd30CKraftOP_FD_128522 | JGI IMG/M metagenome (GOLD analysis project Ga0182743, IMG submission 128522) | Enriched Organic Plus compost microbial communities from Emeryville, California, USA - eDNA 3rd pass 30_C Kraft OP (version 2) (version 2) ... | reverse complement strand
GCGCTGCTCTTGAGCACGCTGATGATCGCCCAGACGTCGAGGGCGAAGATGATCAGGCCGATCAGGCCGTTGAAGGTCGAACCCATGGCGCCGCTCCCGCTGCTGGAGGTGTGCCCTCCAGCATAGACGGCGGCGGCCTCAGCAGCGGGCCGGGTCGATCAGGGCGAAGCTGGCCTGCGTCTCGTGGCCTTCCAGGGCGCCGCCTTCGCGGGCCAGGCCGATGGTCGCCAGGCCCGCCTCGCGGGCGGCGTCCAGCTCCTGCACCACGTCGGAGAGGAACAGCACCTGCTCCGCCGGCAGGCCGATGGCCTGGACGATGCGCGCGTAGGAGGCGGCCTCGCGCTTGGGCCCGCTGGTGGTGTCGAAGTAGCCGGAGAACAGCGGCGCCAGGTCGCCGGCCTCGGAGCAGCCGAAGATCAGCTTCTGCGCCTGGATCGAGCCGGAAGAGTAGACGTACAGGTCATAGCCCTCGGCCTTCCAGCGGCGCAGCGCCTCCACCGCGTCCGGGTAGACGTGGCCCTTGAGCTGGCCGGCGCGGTAGCCCTGCTCCCAGACCATGCCCTGCAGCGCTTTCAGCGGCGTGGCCTTGCGGTCTTCGGCGATCCACTGCAGGAGGATGGCGATGCAGCGCTCGACGTCGGCGCCGGCTTCGCCGCTCTCGGCGCGTACCGCGTCCAGCTGCGCGGCCACTTCCGCCTCGCCGGCGTGCTCGCGGACGAAATCCGGCAGGTGCGCGGCGGCATAGGGGAAGAGCACGTCGAAGACGAAGCTGACGGCGCTGGTGGTGCCTTCGATGTCGGTGAGGATGGCTTTGATCGGCATGGTAACTCCGGTGCAACGCTATCCGTAGGAGCGGACCTTGTCCGCGATGGCCGGAGGTTCCGGCGCGATTCGCGGATGAGATCCGCTCCTACGAAAGAAATAGAACGGGGGTGTCAGTCTTCCAGCAGCGGGAAGCGCCGGGCGATCTCGTCGCCGGTGAACTTCGCCACCCAGCCCTCGGGGTTGTTGAACAGGCGGATGGCCACGAAGTGCGGGCGCTCGCCCATGTCGAACCAGTGGCGGGTGCCGGCCGGCACCGAGATCAGGTCGTTCTTCTCGCAGAGCACGGCGTAGACGTGGTCCTCGACGTGCAGGGTGAACAGGCCGCGGCCGGCGACGAAGAAGCGCACTTCGTCCTCGCCGTGGCGGTGTTCGTCGAGGAACTTGGCGCGCAGCTCGTCCTTCTGCGGGTGGTCGGCGTTCAGGCTGACCACGTCGACGGTGACGTAGCCCTGCTCGTCCTTCAGGCGCTGGATCTCCGGCGCGTAGGCGGCCAGCACCTCGTCGGGGCTGGCGCCGGGGGCGATGGGCGCGCTGGCCTGCCAGCGCTCGAAGCGCACGCCGAGCTCGGCCAGGGTGGCGGCGATGTCCTCGGCGTGGGTCAGCAGCTTCAGCGGCTGCTCGGGGGCGGATTCGTGGTAGACGGTCAGGCTGCTCATGCTCGGGTCCTCGGGTACTGCCGGATTCGCTCAGCGCGCGCCGCCGCGAAGGCTGATCACTTTAAGTTCGCATTCGAAGAGGAATTCGAAGGCTTCCACCTGGCGCAGGGCGTCTTCCATGCGCGGCCCCCAAGTGTACAGGCCGTGGCCGCGGATCAGGTAGCCGGGGCAGTCCGGGCGGGCGTCCAGCCAGGGCTGGACCTTGCCCGCCAGGCGGGCGATGTCCTGGTCGTTGTCGAAGATCGGCACCGTCACCCGGCCCTCGTGGGTGGTGACGCCGGCAAAGGCCTTCTGCAGCTCGTAGTCTTCCAGCTCCAGGCGGTCGGCGGGGGTCAGGCGCGAGAGCACGGTGGCGTTCACCGAGTGGGTGTGCAGCACCGCGCCTATCTCGGCGCGCCAGGCATACAGCTGGGTGTGCAACAGCGTTTCCGCCGAGGGCTTCTTTCCCGCCTCGAGGCTGTTGCCGGCAAGATCGGTCTCCAGCACGTCGTCGACGCCCAACTGGCCCTTGTGCTTGCCCGAGACGGTGAGCAGCGCGCGGTCGGCGGCCAGGCGCGCGGAATAGTTGCTGCTGGTGGCCGGCGACCAGCCGCGGCCGTACAGGAAGCGCCCGGCCTCGATGATCTGGCGGGTCAGGTGTTCACGGTTGTTGCTCATGGCCGCTCCTCTTTCAGACGGGTACGGATGATAACGGCTGCGGCCAGCGCCGCCAGGCCGGCGATGGCGAAAGTCCAGGCCGGGCCCAGGCTGGCCCAGCTGTAGCCGGAGTAAAGCGCGCCGAGGGCGCCGCCGGTGCCGGCCAGCGCGGCGTAGAGCGCCTGCCCCTGGCCCTGCTGGCGCGCCTGGAAGCTGCGCTGGACGAAATGGATGGCGGCGGCGTGGAAGGCGCCGAAGGTGGCCGCGTGCAGCAGCTGGGCGAACAATAGCAGGCCCAGGTGGTCGGCCAGGCTGCCCAGCAGCAGCCAGCGCAGCGCCGCCAGCAGGAAGCTCGCCGCCAGCACCTGGCGCAGGCTGAAGCGCCCCAGCAGGCGCGGCATCACCAGGAACAGCAGCACCTCGGCCACCACGCCCAGGGCCCACAGCCAGCCGATCAGCCCGCGGCTGTAGCCGAGGGCCTCCAGGTGCAGGGTGAGGAAGGTGTAGTACGGCCCGTGGGACAGCTGCATCAGGCACACGCACAGGTAGAAGGCGATCACCCCCGGCTGGCGCAGCTGGGCCAGGAAGCCGCTGGCCGGCGCGTCGCCGTGGCGCCAGGCCGGCTGGGCGTTGGGCACCCACCAGCTGGCGGCGACGATGCCCAGCATGATCGCCAGCAGCGCCCAGGGGTAGTAGTCCAGGCTGGTGGCCTCGAACAGCCGGCCCAGGCCGACCACGGTGCAGATGAAGCCGATCGAGCCCCACAGGCGGATGCGGCTGTAGCTGGCGGTGCGCTCGCCCAGGTGGGCCAGGGTGATCACTTCGAACTGCGGCAGCACCGCGTGCCAGAAGAACGCGTGCCCGGCCATCACCAGCGCCAGCCAGGCGTAGCTGTGGTCGAGGAAGATCAGCGCGAAGCACGCCGCCGTGCACAGCGCGCCGAAGCGCACGATGCGCAGGCGCTGGCCGGAACGGTCGCCCAGCCAGCCCCACAGGTTCGGCGCCACGCAGCGCATCAGCATGGGAATGGCCACCAGCTCGCCGATGCGCGCGGCGGAAAAGCCCAGGTGGTGGAAGTACAGGGCGAGGAAAGGCGCGGTCCCGCCCAGCAGGCAGAAATAGAAGAAGTAGAAGCTGGACAGGCGCCAGTAGGGGAAAGAAGCAGCCATGGGCTGGAAGCTCGAAGCTGGAAGTGGCGGATCTGGGCTTCAGGCTTCCAGCTTCTGGCTCAGAGCTGCCCCAGCACCGGCGTATTGACGCGCACGTCGGCATTCTGCGCGCGCTGGCGCAGCAGGTGGTCCATCAGCACGATGGCCATCATCGCCTCGGCGATGGGGGTGGCGCGGATGCCCACGCAGGGGTCGTGGCGGCCCTTGGTGACCACGTCCACCGGGTTGCCGTTCACGTCGATGGAGCGGCCGGGGGTGGTGATGCTGGAAGTCGGCTTGAGCGCCAGGTGCGCGACTATCGGCTGGCCGCTGGAGATGCCGCCGAGGATGCCGCCGGCGTTGTTCGACAGGAAGCCCTCGGGGGTCAGCTCGTCGCGGTGCTCGGTGCCGCGCTGGGCGACGCTAGCGAAACCGGCGCCGATCTCCACGCCCTTGACCGCGTTGATGCTCATCAGCGCGTGGGCCAGTTCCGCGTCCAGGCGGTCGAAGATCGGCTCGCCCAGGCCCGGCGGCACGCCTTCGGCGACCACGGTGATCTTCGCACCCACCGAATCCTGGTCGCGGCGCAGCTGGTCCATGTAGGCCTCCAGCTCCGCCACCTTGTCCGGGTCGGGGCTGAAGAAGGCGTTCTGCTCGACGCTGTCCCAGGTCTTGAAGGGGATTTCGATCGGGCCCAGTTGGCTCATGTAGCCGCGCACCCGGATGCCCAGGCTCGCCAGGTACTTCTTGGCGATGGCCCCGGCGGCCACGCGCATGGCGGTCTCGCGGGCCGAGGAACGGCCGCCGCCGCGGTAGTCGCGCACGCCGTACTTGTGGTGGTAGCTGTAGTCGGCGTGGGCCGGGCGGAACAGGTCCTTGATCGCCGAGTAGTCCTTGGACTTCTGGTCGGTGTTGCGGATCAAGAGGCCGATCGGGGTGCCGGTGGTCTTGCCCTCGAACACGCCGGAGAGGATTTCCACCTCGTCGGCTTCCTGGCGCTGGGTGGTGTGCCGGCTGGTGCCGGGCTTGCGCCGGTCGAGGTCGCGCTGCAGGTCTTCCAGGGAAAGCTCCAGCCCCGGCGGGCAGCCGTCGACGATGGCGACCAGCGCCGGGCCGTGGCTTTCGCCAGCGGTGGTGACGGTGAACAGCTTGCCGTAGGTGTTGCCGGACATGCGAGGCTCCGCGGAAGACTTGGGTGAACGAAAAGGCCCAGCAGTATACCTGCGACATACCGCCCTGCGAACCTTCCGCGGCGCGCGCCGTCAAACCGCTATCATGCAGTCCATGAAGCCTTCCATGCCGCGCCTTATCGCCTTTCTTTCCTGCTGGCTGTTCGCCACGATGACCTACGCCGCCTCCCCCACCCTCCTGCAACGCCCCTACGACCTGGACACCGGCCACGGCGTGCTGCGCGGCACCCTGCTGCTGCCGCAGACCGCCAGCCCGCCGCCGCTGGCCCTGCTGGTGGCCGGCTCCGGCCCCACCGACCGCGACGGCAACAACCCCGAGGGCGGCAACAACGCCTACCTGCGGCGCCTGGCCGAGGCCCTGGCCAGCAACGGCATCGCCAGCCTGCGCTACGACAAGCGCGGCATCGCCCGCAGCCGCGACGCCGCGCCGGACGAACGGCAGCTGAGCGTCGACGGCTACGTCGACGACCTGGTGGCCTGGAGCGACCGGCTGGCCGCGGACCCGCGCTTCGGCCCGCAGGTGCTGGTGGGCCACAGCGAGGGCGCGCTGATCGCCAGCCTGGCCGCGCCGCGCAGCAAGGCCGCGGCCCTGGTGCTGATCGCCGGCAGCGGCCGGTCGATCGACAAGGTGCTGCGCGAGCAGCTCTCGGTGCGCCTGCCGCCGCCCCTGCTGGCGAAGGCCGACGCCATCCTCGACCGGTTGCGCGGCGGCCAGCAGGTGCCCGAGGTGCCGGCGCAGCTGGACGCGCTGTTCCGCCCCAGCGTGCAGCCCTACCTGATCTCGCTGTTCCACCACGACCCGGCGCGGGCGCTGGCCCGGGTGCGCCAGCCGACGCTGATCCTGCAGGGCACCAGCGACATCCAGGTCGACGTGGCCGACGCCCAGGCGCTGCAGCGCGCAAGGCCGGACGCCGAGCTGCAGCTGATCGCCGGCATGAACCACATCCTGCGCATCGTCCCGGCCGACGTGAAGAAGCAGCTGGCGTCCTACAACGACGACAAGCTGCCGCTGGCTCGCGACCTGGTCCAGCGGCTGGTCGGCTTCATCCTGCGAACCCGCCCGCAGACCCCATCGGCCGAAGGCATGAGCTGAAACGGGCGTCTCAAGAAATCACTGTCGGCGTCGATAATCGCTTAGCCCCTGTATGAAAGTCGTTACTTACACGCTTCCTACAGAAGTTGAGTTGATCCCTGGCCGTCGGCCAGGCCCGAGGAATCCGATGACCGACGCCGACCCGCGCAGCGACGCCGCCGCCCCCGCCGAAACACCGGCCCCGCCCCATCCCTGGGCGGAGCTGGCGCCGGAGCATTTCCGCCTGCTGCGCCTGGCGCCCCTGCCCACCGACCGCAGCACCGGCGCCCGCGCCCTGCGCTTCGTCCAGCTCGGCCGGGTGGAGCGCCACGCCCCGGAGCAGAGCCTGCTGCGCCTGAGCATCCAGCTGCCCGGCCAGGCCCTGCGCAAGGAGCAGAACCTGTTCGAGGTCTGGGCCGACCACCGCAACAAGGAAGTGCGCTTCGGCGCCGACAGCGGCTTCGCCCTGGAGCCGATCAACCGCGGCCTGGGCCGCTTCCTGCTGGCCCAGGGCATCGCCTGGGCGCGGCAGAAGTGGGCGCACTACAAGGTCGAGGGCGGCGTGCTGGGGGTGAAGGACGCGCCCAACGAGGACATCCGCCTGCGCCGCGACCATTTCCTGCGCGCCCAGGGCTTCGACGTGGAGTACGAGGACTCGCGCCTGCTCAAGGCCCGCTACGGCGCCGGGCGGGTGAGCGAGCTATACGACGACTGGAACAAGGACAAGGTGCAACTGGTGCCGCTGCTGGACGCCGCGGCCATGCTGGAACAGGCCGACCAGAACCTGGCCAGCCAGGACAACGAGATCCGCAAGCTGCAGCAGCGCATCGAGACCTTCCGCCGCGACGACACCAGCCTGCGCTTCATCATCGCCTGCCTGACGGTGTTCGCGGTGTTCCAGGCCGGGCTGCTGATCTGGATGGCGACGCACTGAAGGCCCGGCGCGGACGGACGGGCACGGCTCGCTCCTACGAAGAGCACGGCCGCGGGGGGCTTTTGTAGGATGGGTTGAGCGAAGCGATACCCATCACCACGGCCGCATGGGTTTCGCAAGCTCAACCCATCCTACGAAAAGCACCTCGGCGCAGTCGGCAAGACAGTTGCTCCAACAAGAAAATGCCGTGCCCCACGGCGTACGTAGGGCGAATAACGCTCCGCGTTATCCGCCCTGCTGGCGGAATCGCGGATGAATCCGCTCCTACGCCCTCCGGCAAACACAAGACCCGTAGGATGGCGTTGAGCGAAGCGATACCCATCGCCACGGCCGCATGGGTTTCGCAGGAGCCCCCGGTATCGCCCCCTGTAGGAGCGCGCCCTGCGCGCGAAATCGCGGGCAGGGCCCACGGCGCCTCAGTTCACCCGCGAGCGGAACAGCGCCTGGTGTTCGCGGCACTGCGCCGCCGACAGCAGGAACACGCCGTGCCCGCCGTGGCGGAATTCCAGCCAGGTGAAGTCCACCTCCGGGTACAGCGCCTCGACGTGCACCTGGCTGTTGCCCACTTCGACGATCAGGGTGCCCTGTTCGGTCAGGTGGTCGGCGGCCTCGGCGAGCATGCGCCGCACCAGGTCCAGGCCGTCGTGACCGCAGGCCAGGCCCAGTTCCGGCTCGTGCTGGTACTCGGCCGGCATGTCGGCGAAGTCCTCGGCGTCGACGTAGGGCGGGTTGGAGACGATCAGGTCGAAGCGCTGCCCCGGCAGGCCGGCGAAGCCGTCGCCCTGCACGGTGTAGACGCGCTCGCCCAGCTCGTGGCGCTCGATGTTGACGTTGGCCACTTCCAGGGCCTCGAAGGACAGGTCGGCCAGCACCACTTCCGCCTGGAGGAATTCGTAGGCGCAGGCGATGCCGATGCAGCCCGAGCCGGTGCACAGGTCGAGGATGCGCGCCGGTTCCGCCGCCAGCCAGGGCTCGAAGCGCTGCTGGATCAGCTCGGCGATGGGCGAACGCGGCACCAGCACGCGCTCGTCGACCACGAACGGCAGGCCGCAGAACCAGGCCTCGCCCAGCAGGTAGGCGGTGGGCACGCGTTCCTCGATGCGCCGGCGCAGCAGTTCTCGCAGGTGCTCGCGCTCGTCGTCCTCGAGGCGGCAATCCAGGTACGCATCGGCCATTTCCCACGGCAGGTGCAGCGCGCCGAGCACCAGCAGGCGGGCATCGTCCCAGGCGTTGTCGGTGCCATGTCCGAAGTACAGCCCCTCGGCATGGAAGCGGCTGACCGCCCAGCGGATATGGTCTCGAAGGGTCAGCAAACGGGATTCGGTCACGGCGCAGGGTCCTCGCGGCGGGCAAAAAGGCCGGCATTCTAGCCCAAGGCGGCCTGCCGCGGGCGCACACCGGCGTCGAGGGGGTCAATACCACTTTGCGCGGGTTTCGCATAGATTCACAGCGCCCGCGGAACAGACCACAATGGTGGCATACGCATCATAGGAGTTCGTCATGTCTCAACCGCTCAGCATGCTGAAGATCAGCGGACGCGGCTATCCGCCCGCCACCCTCCGCCAGAGCACGCTGCTGATCATCGACGCCCAGGAAGAGTACCGCAGCGGCGTCCTCGCCCTGCCCGGCCTGGAACCGGCGGTCGCGCAGATCCGCCAACTGCTGGATGCCGCGCGCAGCCAGGGCACCCCGATCGTCCACGTGCGCCACCTGGGCATCCACGGCGGCCTGCTCGACCCGCAGGGCCCGCGCGGGCAGTTCCTGCCCGAACTGGCGCCGCTGCCCGGCGAGGTGGTGGTGGAGAAGCGCCTGCCCAACGCCTTCTCCGGCACCGAACTGCACGACCGCCTGCAGCACAACGGCCGGCTGGACATCATCGTCTGCGGCTTCATGACCCATTCGAGCATCAGCACCACCGTGCGCGCGGCCAAGGACTACGGCTACCGCTGCACCCTGGTCACCGCCGCCTGCGCCACCCGCGACATCCCCACCCCGGATGGCGGCGTGCTCTCGGCGCGCGACCTGCACCACGCGGAAATGGCCGCCCTGGGCGACAACTTCGCCGCCGTGGTCGGCGAGGCCCAGGCGCTGATCTGAGCGCCGTCCGTCCCGCTGCGGCGGCAAGCTGCCGCCGCAGCTATTAGGCTGTAAGGCGACACATCCAGCGGGCACGCGCCGGACGGGCGGGCCAGGCATTCCCTGCGGGGGCGGAACCCCCTCCCGCCGACACCGGTCATAGCCTCGTTCAGCAGATGAGGAAGCCGGGATGAAGATGTCCGACAGTTTCGATCCACGCACGCTACGCCCGAAGCGACCGGGCCGCTGGCGCTGGCGCTTCGTGGCCGCCGTGGCCGCGCTGATCGCCGCGTTCGGCGTGCTCGGCGCCCTGGCCGGCGGCGCGGCCTTGCTGCGCCGGCAACCGGCGGCGGGGGTCATGCACATCGAACCGGCGGCCGGCGCGGTATTGCTGGTGATCGGCCTGCTCGCCCTGTGGCTGGGCGTGCTGTTCTGGCGCCTGGCGCGGCGCCGCGCGCGGCGTGGCGACGGCCTCAGCCTGTCGCCGCGGCTGATGAAGAAGCGCGGCTGAGCGGCTTGCCGCAAAGCGCCCGCGATCCGCTAGAATGCCGCCTCTTCGCGGAGGCTCCATGCAAGACGACGATTTTTCCCTGTTCGCCAACGAGATGCGCGGCGTCAAGCGCATCCAGGTGGACCAGGCCGACACCGGCAAGCCCAAGGCCGACCGCCAGCAGGTCAGGCTGCGCCAGCAGAACGCCACGACCAAGGTGGAAAACCAGCGCGTCGACGGGCTGTCCGACCTGTTCGTCATCGACGTCGGCGCCGAGGACGAGCTGTACTGGGCCCGCGACGGCGTGCAGGAAGGCCAGATGCGCAAGCTCAAGGCCGGCCAGATCGGCTTCGAGGGCAGCCTCGACCTGCACGGCATGAACATCGAGAAGGCCCGCGAGCTGCTCTGGGACTTCCTCGCCGAGGCCACCCGCCTGGAGGTGCGCTGCGTGCGCGTCACCCACGGCAAGGCGGCGCGCACCGACGGCCGCCGGCCGCTGCTCAAGAGCCACGTCAACACCTGGCTGCGCCAGCACCCGCAGGTCCTGGGCTTCACCTCGGCCCTGCCGCGCCACGGCGGCACCGGCTCGCTCTACGTGATGCTGCGCCGCACCATGCTGGAGGGGCGCGACGAATAATCCGTCGCTCCCGCTGGCGCACCGCGCCCTTGCCAGCACGCCACGCGCGCCCTACCCTGCGCCTCTGCGCTTCAACGAGTCCCAACAGGTAGAACATGTCCCTGGAACAAAACTACTCGCAGATCCTCAGCCAGCTCGGCGAGGACGTCACCCGCGAAGGCCTGCTCGACACGCCCAAGCGCGCCGCCAAGGCCATGCAGTACCTCTGCCGCGGCTACCAGCAGACGCTGGACGAGATCGTCAACGGCGCGCTGTTCAGCTCCGACAACAGCGAAATGGTGCTGGTCAAGGACATCGAGCTGTACTCGCTGTGCGAGCACCACCTGCTGCCCTTCATCGGCAAGGCCCACGTGGCCTACATCCCCAACGGCAAGGTGCTGGGCCTGTCCAAGGTGGCGCGCATCGTCGACATGTACGCCCGCCGCCTGCAGATCCAGGAGAACATGTCGCGGCAGATCGCCGAGGCCGTGCAGCAGGTCACCGGCGCCCTGGGCGTGGCGGTGGTCATCGAGGCCAAGCACATGTGCATGATGATGCGCGGCGTGGAGAAACAGAATTCCTCCATGGTCACCTCGGTGATGCTCGGCGAGTTCCGCGAGAACGCCGCTACCCGCAGCGAGTTTCTCAGTCTGATTCGCTGAGGTCGCTTGCGGGATGAAAAACCGGCCTGTGGGGCCGGTTTTTCTTTGGGGTTCGGGTAGTCCGTGCGGCCGGGGGTAATCGCGGACGGAGTCCACTCCCCCGTAGGATGGTGTTGAGCGAAGCGATACCCATCGCCATGACCGCATGGGTATCGCAAGCTCAACCCATCCTACGAAGAGCACCTCGGTGCAGCCCCGTAGGATGGCGTTGAGCGAAGCGATACCCATCACCGCCACCGCATGGGTTTCGCAGGCTCAACCCATCCTACGAAGAACGCCTCGGAGCGGCCTGGGAAGCTCGGGCGTAGGAGCGGACTTTGTCCGCGATTGGATTCACCGCCCACGCCGGACACCCCAATGGCACGAACAGCTCCTGGCGGACTCAACCCCCCGCCGTGTAGTACCCCACCGCCACCAGGTAATGCCCGCTCTTGCGCAGCAGGGCGTGCTTGTTCTCCACCTTGCCGGTCACCGGGTTGCGCCACTGGTAGTCGAACTGTCCTTCGCCCTTGCTTTTCGCCAGCGCCAGCATGGCCTGGCCGATGGCGTTGCCGGCCGGGTCCTTGAGGCTGGCGAAGTCGGTGCCGACCATCCGCGTGTTGTAGCCGTGGGCGACGAACTTGCCGGTGTCCATGTCGACCACGAAGGCGTAGAGGTCATCCTCGATGAAGGCCTTGTCGAGGTCGTTGATGCGCTTGAAGGTCGCTTCCGGCGCGCCTTCCACCGCCTTCGCCGTCTTCTCCAGCATGGCCTCGGCCTGGCGGGCGTCGGCGCGCGGGATGTAGTAGCCCACCGCCAGGAAGCGGTCGCCTATGCGCTGGTAGTAGGTGTGCTTGCGCTCGACGCGGCCGTCGGCCCAGTTCTTCCAGCGGTACTCGGTTTCCTGCACCTTGCCGTTCTCCGGGGCCTTGAGGGCCTTGGCGAACTGCTTGCGCATGTTCGGGTCGAGCAATTGCGAGACGTCGCGGCCGATCAGCACCACCGAGGGGCCGCCGCTGGCCAGCATCACGCCCTTGCTGTCGACGACGTAGACGTACAGCTCGTTGTCGATGAACTCGCCCTGGCGGCTGAACGCGGCGAAGGCCTTGTCGCCCTCCTGGCGGTAGTAGGCCACGGCCTTCTCCAGCAGTTGCCGGGCCCGCTGGGCCTGGGCGGCGTCGGCCGCGGTGCTGGTGGCGGCCGGCAGGTGCAGCGGGGCCAGGCAGGCGAGGCAGAACAGCAGCGCACTGAACAGGCGTTTCATGCAGGGTCCTCCATGTCGTCCCTTCTTGTTCTGGACTGAGCATAGATGGCCGCCGCGGTTTCGCCCGCCGGCGTCAGCCGAAGAAGCGCTTCATCGAGCGCGACAGCCAGCCGCCGTGGCTCTGGTCGTGGGTCAGCTCGTGCATGCTGGCCTTGACCGACTCCACGTAGTTGGCGTCGTCGTTGCGGATGTGGGTGAACAGCCAGCGCCCGAGCAACCCCTTGAGTTCCTCGGCGACGTCCTCGCCGGCGGCGAAGCGCAGGCGGTAGTCGGAAACGCGCTTGATGAAGAGTTCGTGGACTTTCTTGTGGGCGCGGGTGAACTGGTAGCCGGAGTCTTCCAGCAGGGTTTCCTCGAAGGCGAAGTGCGACTGGGTGTAGTCCACCAGTTCCTCGATCACCTCGCCGACCCGCGCCTTGTCCAGGGTGCCCTGGGCCTCGTGCAGCTGGTTGATCATCTCGACGATTCGCTTGTGCTGGTTGTCGATCACCTGGATGCCGGTGTTCAGGTCATCCTGCCAGACCAGATAGGCCATTTTTCCCTCCCCCACCGGTCGCCGGCATTCCTGCCGCCGCGGCCCGGCTACTGCTCTATTGTTGGCTGGGTCCAGGGTAGGGAGGCGAAACGGCGCGCGCCATGATGCCCGTCAATGGGGAGGCCCTTAAACTGCGAGCCAGAGCGCACGAATACGAAAAAGCCCGCGCGATGGCGGGCTTCTTCTGACACTTCGGGCCCCTCAGTCGAGCATGCCGACGTGCCGCGGGTGCGCCGCGACGCGCGCCATCCAGGCATTGATCGCCGGGTAGCCGGAGAGGTCGAAACCGCCCTGGTGCGCCACGTGGGTGTAGGCGTACAGGGTGATGTCGGCGATGGAGTAGCTGTCGCCCACCAGGTAGGGCGTGCGCGCCAGCTGCTGCTCCATCACGTCCAGGGCCTTGTAGCCGCCCTTCAGGCAGTCCTCGTACTCGGCGCGGCGCTCGTCCGGCATCTTCAGGTAGAACTGGATGAAACGCGCCACCGCCACGTAGGGCTCGTGGCTGTACTGCTCGAAGAACTGCCACTGCAGCACCTGGGTGCGCAGGCGCGGTTCCTTCGGCAGCAGCTCGCTGCCGTCGGCGAGGAAGTTGAGGATGGCGTTGGACTCCCACAGGCAACTGCCGTCCTCAAGCTCCAGCACCGGCACCTTGCCGTTGGGGTTCTTGGCCAGGAATCCGGGGGTCTGCGTCTCGCCCTTGAGGATGTCGACGTCCTGCCACTGGTACGGCAGGCCCAGCAGGTGCAGGACCAGCTTGACCTTGTAGCAGTTGCCGGACAACCGGTCGCCGTAGACGGTGTACATGTCGCCTCCTCAGGCAGGTTGGGCCGCTTGCGCTTCGCGGATCACCGCAGCCAGGCGGCGCAGGCCTTCGCCCAGGCGCTCCGGCGCCACGTGGCTGAAGTTCAGGCGCAGGTGGCCGGGGTTGGCATCGGGGTCGGTGAAGAAGGGTTCGCCGGGCATGAAGGCCACGTTCTGCTGCAGGGCCTCGTCCAGCAGGCCGCGGGTGTCCAGCGGCTGCTTCAGGGTCAGCCAGAAGAACAGCCCGCCCTGGGGCACGTTCCACTCGGCCAGGTCGGCGAAGTGTTCTTCCAGCTGGGCCTGCATGGCGTCGCGGCGGATGCGGTAGAAGTCGCGCAGCTCGGCCAGGTGGCCACGGTAGGCCTCGGTGCCGAACCACTGCAGGGCCTGCCACTGGCCGATGCGGTTGGTGTGCAGGTCGGCCGACTGCTTCAGGCGCAGCAGGTGCGGGAACAGGTCCGGGGTGGCGATCAGGAAGCCCACGCGCAGGCCCGGCAGCAGGGTCTTGGAGACGGTGCCGGTGTAGATCCAGCTGGCCTTCTTCAGGCGGCTGACCAGCGGGGTGGCGCTGCCGGCGTCGAACACCAGCTCGCGGTAGGGTTCGTCTTCGATCAGGGTCACGCCGAACTCATCGAGCAGCGCCGCCACTTCGTCGCGGCGTTCTTCGCTGTAGCGCACGCCGGACGGATTCTGGAAGGTCGGGATGAGGTAGGCGAAGGCCGGCTTGTGCCGCTCCAGGCGCTGGCGCAGGGCGGCCACGTCAGGCCCCTCGGCGCCCAGCGGCACGGTCACGCAGTCGGCGCCGAACAGTTGGAAGGCCTGCAGCGCGGCCAGGTAGGTCGGCGCTTCGAGCAACACCTCGGTGCCCGGGTCGATGAACAGCTTGCTGGCAAGGTCGAGGGTCTGCTGCGAACCGCTGACGATCAGCACCTGGCTGGCATCGCAGGGCACGCCCAGGGCCCGCGCTTCGGCGGCGATGGCCTCGCGCAGGGCCGGCTCGCCCTCGCTCATGCCGTACTGGCCCATGCTGGCCGGCATGTCCGCCCATTCCACCTTGGGCAGCATGGGTTCGGCCGGCAGGCCGCCGGCGAAGGACATCACCTCCGGACGTTGCGCCGCAGCGAGGATTTCACGGATCAGGGAGCTTTTCAGGCGGGCGATACGTTCGGAGAAGGCCATGGGGTCACCGGTAGCGGAGGCAGGAGCAAATGGGTCAAACTGGTTGACCGAAGCTACGACGGCCGAACGGATACGTCAATATGCCTGACCTTCTGCCCTCCGACACCTGGTCGGAAGCCATGCAAGCCTTTTACTTCAGCTACCGGGCGTTCACCGCCAAACCGGACGAGATCCTCGCCCGCCGCGGCCTGGGCCGGGTGCACCACCGCATCCTGTTCTTCGTCGCGCGCCAGAGCGGGTTGAGCGTGAAGGAGCTGCTGGCCACCCTGGGCGTGAGCAAGCAGGCGCTGAACATGCCGCTGCGGCAATTGCAGGAGATGCAGCTGATCCGCAGCGAAGCCTCGCCGGCCGACAAGCGCAAGCGCCTGCTCAGCCTCACCGCCGAGGGCGCCAAGCTGGAACGTGCCCTGCGCAACGAGCAGGCGCGCCTGCTGCAGCGCGCCTTCGCCGAGGCCGGCGAAGAGGCGGTGCACGGCTGGCTGGCGGTCAACCAGGCCCTGGCGCAGCCGCTTCAGGAAACCTGAGCACCACCCTCCAGCTCCCGCGCGCCGCGCAGGAACATCAGCGCCAGCGGCAGCAGCGCCGCGGCGGCCAGGACGGTGCCGGGGATGAACAGCAGGATGCTGGCCATGCACACGCCCGAGAGCACGTCGAGCCAGCCCAGCACCTTCACCGAGGGGTACGGCAGGCCGATCTTCAGCACCCGCACGCCATACCACAGGCCCACCAGGCCGCTGGGCAGGAACAGCGCCATGAAGCCGGCCAGGGCGGCGTTGGGCGTGCCGTCGAGCTGGGCGTCGAAGATCACCGCGTAGGCCTGGATCACCAGCGCCAGACCGATGGACAGCCACAGCGGCCAGGCCATGCCGCGGGCGCCGAAGCGCTCGACCAGGAACTGCGTGGCGCGCCAGCTGAGGTAGCAGCCGAGCAGCGTGCAGAGCACGCCCAGCCACAGGCTGTAGCTGTCCAGGGCGTCGCCGCGCCCGCTGCCGCCGAGGAACGACAGGCCGAACAGCACGCTCTGCGCCAGCAGCAGCGCCAGGCTCAGCCAGGCCAGCAGGCGCAGGTGGCCGGGGCTCCAGCGGCCGCCGGCGAGGCTGGCCGGGGTGCGCGCCTCGATCAGCTCGACCTTGGGCGCGGCATAGGGGTTGTGGTCCATGGCGGGACTCCACGACTGCGACCTGCCCACCATATCCACAGCACGCCGGGCGCGCCACTGTACGGCCCGATCCGCCCCTGGCTGTTACGCGACAGCCCGCAGGCCGGGGGTTAGGCTGCGGAAAAACCACAAGACGCGTGCCGCCATGCCCCTCGAACTCCTGGCCGCCTTCATCGGCTTCGCCTTCGTCACCTCCATCACGCCCGGGCCGAACAACATGATGCTGCTGGCCTCCGGGGTGAATTTCGGCGTGCGCCGCACCGTCCCGCACATGCTCGGCATCAGCATCGGCTTCCTGCTGCTGGTGGTCGCCGTGGGCCTGGGGCTGGACCAGCTGTTCCACGCCTTCCCCTTCACCTACCAGGCGCTGCGCTACCTGGGCGCGGCCTACCTGCTGTACCTGGCCTGGGGCATCGCCCGCGCCGGCGCGCCGCAGGCCAACGGGCGCGGCAGCGGCAAGCCGTTCAGCTTCCTGCAGGCGGCGGCCTTCCAGTGGGTCAACCCCAAGGCCTGGATCATGGCCATCGGCGCCATCACCACCTATACCCCGCAGCAGGGCTTCGCCGGCAACGTGCTGCTGATCGCGGTGCTGTTCGCCGTGGTCAACCTGCCCAGCGTCGGCGTCTGGACGGTGCTCGGCAGTTGCCTGCGGCACTGGCTGGAACAGCCGGCGCGGCGCCGCGTATTCAATATCGGCATGGCCCTGCTGCTGGTAGCCTCCCTCTATCCCCTGTTCGTGGACATCGCCCCCGCATGACCGATTCGACCAGCGCGCGCCTGCGCCCCTTCGCCGACTCCTCCCCCGCCGCCGTGGTGGCCGGCTTCGTCGCCATGCTCACCGGCTACACCAGCTCGCTGGTGCTGATGTTCCAGGCCGGCCAGGCCGCCGGGCTGAGCAACGCGCAGATTTCCTCGTGGATCTGGGCGCTGTCCATCGGCATGGCGCTGACCACCATCGGCCTGACCCTGCGCTACCGCACGCCCATCGTCATCGCCTGGTCCACCCCCGGCGCCGCGCTGCTGATCAGCAGCCTGCCGGGCGTGCCCTACTCGGAAGCCATCGGCGCCTTCATCGTCTGTGCCGCGCTGATCACCCTGTGCGGCATCACCGGCAGCTTCGACCGCCTGATGCGCCAGGTGCCCGGCTCGCTGGCCGCGGCGTTGCTGGCCGGGGTGTTGTTCCGCATCTGCATCGAGATCTGCCGCGCGGCCGAGCAGCAAACGCTGCTGGTGGCGGCGATGTTCCTCAGCTACCTGCTGGCCAAGCGCCTGTCGCCGCGCTACGCGGTGTTCGTCGCGCTGCTGGTGGGTGTGGCCCTGGCCGGCGCCCTGGGCCTGCTGAACTTCAGCCACTTCCAGCTGGAGCTGGCGAAACCGGTGTGGACCACGCCGAGCTTCTCCCTGGCCGCCACCATCAGCATCGGCATCCCGCTGTTCATCGTCGCCATGGCTTCGCAGAACATGCCGGGCCTGGCCGTGCTGCGCGCCGACGGCTACCAGGTGCCGGCCTCGCCGCTGATCTCCAGCACCGGCATCGCCTCGCTGCTGCTGGCGCCGTTCGGCTCCCACGGCATCAACCTGGCGGCCATCAGCGCGGCCATCTGCACCGGCCCGGAAGCCCACGAGAACCCGCACAAGCGCTACACCGCGGCGCTCTGGTGCGGGGTCTTCTACGGTGTGGCGGGTATCTTCGGCGCCACCCTGGCGGCGCTGTTCGCCGCCCTGCCCAAGGCGCTGGTGCTGTCCATCGCCGCCCTGGCGCTGCTCGGCTCCATCACCAACGGCCTGAGCAACGCCATGGCCGAGGCCCGCCAGCGTGAGGCGGCCATGGTTACGTTCCTGGTGACTGCTTCGGGTTTCACGCTGTTTTCCGTGGGCTCGGCTTTCTGGGGGCTGGTGGCGGGGTTGATGACGCAGTTGGTGTTGAATTGGCGTCGGGCGCCTTGATGTTGCGCACACGGTGAGGAGAGTTCAGGGGTTGAGCAAGAGCCCCTCTCCCCAGCCCTCTCCCTGAAGGGAGAGGGGGCTAGTCCGTGCCGAGAGGAGGAATGGTTTCAGCTGGAAACCTTCGGTGTTGCCGGCTAACTGTGGAGTACCCACGCACGCCGAACGGTCCCCTCTCCCTGCCGGCCCAAACAGGCTCCTGCTGTAACAGAATGCAAAACACTGGGAGGGCGCCGGTCGCCTGCGCTGTTCCAGGTCAAGCCCGGCGGACGCCCGCCTGTCCATGCTGTAGCTCATCCCTGCCCCATCCGACAGGAGCCTTGCATGAGCCGACGCCGCGTTTCCCACTCCGACGCCAGCGCCACGCCCTGGCACAGCCTCGCCGCCGACGAGGTCCAGGCCCGCCTGCGCAGCGGCCCCGGCGGCCTCGACGAGGCCGAGGTGCAAAGCCGCCGCCAGCAATACGGCGAGAACCGCCTGGCGCCGCCGCGCCGGCGCGGCCCGCTGCTGCGCCTGCTGCTGCAGTTCCACAACATCCTGCTCTACGTGATGCTCGCCGCCGCGCTCGTCACCGCGCTGCTCGGCCACTGGGTGGACACCGCGGTGCTGCTGGGCGCGGTGCTGATCAACGCGGTGATCGGCTTCATCCAGGAAGGCAAGGCCGAATCGGCGCTGGACGCCATCCGCGGCATGCTCTCCTCCACCGCCACCGTGGTGCGTCAGGGCAAGCGCCAGCAGATCGACGCCGCCGCCCTGGTCCCCGGCGACCTGGTGCTGCTGGCCTCCGGCGACCGCGTGCCGGCCGACCTGCGCCTGCTCGGCGGCAAGGAACTGCGTGTCGACGAGGCGGCGCTGACCGGCGAATCCCTGCCGGTGGAGAAGAACGCCCAGGCGGTGGCCGCCGACGCGCCCCTGGGCGACCGCTACGGCATGGCCTACTCCGGCACCCTGGTGGTCTACGGCCAGGCCCGCGGCCTGGTGGTGGGCACTGGGGCGGACACCGAGCTGGGGCGCATCAACCAGATGCTCAGCAGCGTGGAGAACCTGACCACCCCGCTGCTGCGGCAGATCGACCGTTTCGGCCGCATCCTGGCCATGGTCATCCTCGGCATCGGCGCCCTGGTGTTCCTGCTCGGCACCCTGTGGCTGGGCGAGACGCCGGAGCAGATGTTCATGATGGTGGTGGCCCTGGTGGCCTCGGCCATCCCCGAGGGGCTGCCGGCGATCATGACCGTGACCCTCGCCCTGGGCGTGCAGCGCATGGCCCGCCAGCGCGCCATCGTGCGGCGCCTGCCGGCGGTGGAGACGCTGGGCTCGGTGACGGTAATCTGCTCGGACAAGACCGGCACCCTGACCTGCAACGAGATGACCGTGCAGCGCCTGGTCTGCGCCGAGCGGGTGTACGAGATGGAAGGCGTCGGCTACGTCCCCGAGGGCGGCTTCAGCGTCGACGGCCGCGCCGTGCAGCCGGACGCGCAACCGGCGCTGCAGCAGGCGATCCGCGCCGGGGTGCTGTGCAACGACGCCCAGCTGCGCGAGGACGGCGGCCAGTGGAGCATCGAGGGCGACCCCACCGAAGGCGCGCTGCTGGTGCTCGGCGCCAAGGCCGGGCTGCCCCAGGAAGCCTGCGCCCGGGACTGGCCGCGGCTGGACAGCATTCCCTTCGAGTCGCAGCACCGCTTCATGGCCAGCAGCCACCAGGACGCCGAAGGCCGCCCGTGGATACTGGTCAAGGGCGCGCCGGAGCGCATCCTCGAAATGTGCTCGACGCAGCTCACCGATGCCGGCGCGGCGCCGCTGGACCCGGACTACTGGCGGCGCATGGCCACCGACACCGCCGCCCGCGGCCTGCGCCTGCTGGCCCTGGCCGCGCGGCAGGCGGCGCCGCAGGGCGCGCAACTGGGTTTCGACGACGTCGCCGAGGGCTTCACCCTGCTGGCCCTGGTGGGCCTGATCGACCCGCCACGGGCCGAGGCCATCGCCGCCGTGGCGCACTGCCAGCAGGCCGGCATCCGCGTCAAGATGATCACCGGCGACCATGCCGAGACCGCCCGCGCCATCGGCGCGCGGCTGGGCATCGGCGTCGGCCGCCCGGCGGTGACCGGCGCCGAGGTGGCACTGATGGATGACGCCGAACTGCGCCGCGTGGCCCTGGAGGTGGACGTGTTCGCCCGCGCCAGCCCCGAGCACAAGCTGCGCCTGGTGCAGGCCCTGCAGGAGGACGGCCAGGTGGTGGCGATGACCGGCGACGGCGTCAACGACGCCCCGGCGCTCAAGCGCGCCGAGGTCGGCGTGGCCATGGGCCGCAAGGGTACCGAGGCGGCTCGCGAGGCCGCCGACGTGGTGCTGGCCGACGACAACTTCGCCAGCATCGCCAGCGCCGTGCGCGAGGGCCGCGCGGTCTACGACAACCTGAAGAAATTCATCCTGTTCATGCTGCCGACCAACGGCGGCGAAGCGCTGGTGGTGATCGCCGCGCTGTTCCTCGGCCTGGGCCTGCCGCTGACGCCGGCGCAGGTGCTGTGGATCAACATGGTCACCTCCAGCACCCTGGGCCTGGCCCTGGCCTTCGAGCCGGCCGAGCGCGACATCATGCGCCGCCGCCCGCGGCCGCCGGGCAACGCCCTGCTTTCCGGGTTCTTCGTCTGGCGCGTGCTGATGGTGGCGCTGCTGATGATGCTCGGCGCCTTCGGCCTGTTCCTCTGGGAGCTGCAGCGCGGCACCGGCATCGAGTCGGCGCGGACCATGGCGGTCAACGCGGTGGTGATCGGGGAGATGTTCTACCTGATCAACAGCCGCTCGATCTTCGGCTCGGTGCTCAACCGCCAGGGCCTGTTCGGCAACCGCTGGGTGCTGCTGGCCATCGCCGCGTGCATCCCGCTGCAACTGGCCTTCACCTACGCGCCCTGGATGCAGGAGATCTTCGGCTCCAGGGGCCTGAGCCCGGCCGAATGGCTACGGGCGCTGGGCGCCGGGCTGCTGGTGTTCCTCGGCGCCGAGCTGGAGAAGTGGGTGATCCGCCGCAGCGGCCTGGCGCAGCGCCTGGCCAGGCACTGAGCCTCAGAGCGCGGTGTGCCCGCCATCCACCGGCAGCGCGATGCCGGTGGTGAAGCCTGCGTTGTCGCTGCACAGGTAGAGCACCGCCGCGGCGATCTCCTCGACCTGGCCGACGCGGCCGACGGGGTGCATGGCGGCGGCGAACTCGGCTTTCTTCGGGTCGGCCTCGTAGGCGCGGCGGAACATGTCGGTGTCGATCACCGCCGGGCACACGGCGTTGATGCGCACCTTCTTCTTCGCGTATTCCACCGCCGCCGACTTGGTCAGGCCGATCACCGCGTGCTTGGAGGCGGCATAGATGCTCATCTTCGGCGCCGCGCCCAGGCCGGCCACCGAGGCGGTGTTGACGATGGCGCCGCCGCCCTGGGCGAGCATCACCGGGATCTGGTGCTTCATGCACAGCCAGACGCCCTTGACGTTCACCCCCATGATGGCGTCGAACTCGCTTTCCTTGCCCTCGGCCAGCCGGCCCTGCTCGATCTCGATGCCGGCGTTGTTGAAGGCGTAGTCCAGGCGGCCGTAGGCCTCCACCGTGGCGGCGACCAGTGCCTGGACCTCGGCGTCGCGGGTCACGTCGCAGCGGATGAAGCACGCATCGCCGCCGGCGGCGCGGATCAGCTCGACAGTGGCTTCGCCGCCAGCTGCGTCGACGTCGGAAACCACCACCTTGATGCCCTCGCGGGCGAAGGCCTGGGCGGTGGCGCGGCCGATGCCGGCGGCGGCGCCGGTGACCAGGGCGACCTGGCCGGAAAGCAGCTGACTCATGGACTGTCCTCGAACGGATGGAGAATCGTCCGAGTCTAGCCGGCGCCCGCCGCGGGCGAAGCATTATCAGGCCGCTGTAGCTCGTACTATCCGTGCGAGTGATGAATACCTCGCGCCTGGATCATTTACATGGATAACCGGGCATTCTCGTGGTCGGCGGCAGCTTGCCGACGCCGCCGCCGCGGACTATCCCTAGGTTTTCCCCTCCCCGAGGCCACTGCCATGACCGCCCCGCTCAACCGCCAGTTCGTGCTCGCCCAGCGCCCCCAGGGCGCCATCGACCAGGACACCTTCCGCTACCAGGAAACCCCACTCGGCGAGCCCGGCCCGGGCCAGGTGCTGGTGCGCAACCTGTACCTGTCGCTGGACCCGGCCATGCGCGGCTGGCTCAACGACGCCAAGTCCTACATTCCGCCGGTGGGCCTGGGCGAAGTGATGCGCGCCCTCGGCGTGGGCCAGGTGGTGGCCTCGAACAACCCGGCCTTCGTCGTCGGCGACCACGTCAACGGCGCCCTCGGCGTGCAGGACTACTTCCTCGGCGAGCCCAGGGGCTTCTACAAGGTCGACGCGAACCGCGCGCCGCTGCCGCTGTACCTCTCGGCCCTGGGCATGACCGGCATGACCGCCTACTTCGGCCTGCTCGACGTCGGCCTGCCCAAGGCCGGCGAGACCGTGGTGGTTTCCGCCGCGGCCGGCGCGGTGGGCAGCGTGGTCGGGCAGATCGCCAAGATCAAGGGCTGCAACGTGATCGGCATCGCCGGCGGCGAGGACAAGTGCCGCTACCTGGTGCAGGAACTGGGCTTCGACGGTGCCGTCGACTACAAGAACGAGGACCTCGCCCTGGGCCTGAAACGCTGCTGCCCCAACGGCATCGACGTGTTCTTCGACAACGTCGGCGGCGACATCCTCGACGCCTGCCTGGCGCGCCTGGCGCCCAAGGCGCGCATCGTGATCTGCGGCGCCATCAGCCAGTACAACAACAAGCAGGCGGTGAAGGGCCCGGCCAACTACCTGTCGCTGCTGGTCAACCGCGCGCGCATGGAAGGCATGGTGGTGATGGACTACGCCAGCCGCTTCCCCGAGGCCATGCGCGAGATGGCCGGCTGGCTGGCCGAGGGCAAGCTGAAATCGAAGGAAGACATAGTCGAAGGCCTGCAGACCTTCCCGCAGACGGTGCTCAAGCTGTTCAGCGGCGAGAACTTCGGCAAGCTCATCCTCAAGCTCTGAAGGCTTTGCGACACCCTGCAGGAGCGCCCCCTGGGCGCGAATCGCGGGCAGGGCCCGCTACAGGTGCAGGAGAAACGCTGACGTAGGATGGGTTGAGCGAAGCGATACCCATCAGCGCAACCGCATGGGTTTCGCAAGCTCAACCCATCCTACGAAGAGCATCCCGGCGCAGCCCTTCTAGCGTCCTCTCGAAATCCTTCGTCTTCCTACGCCTGTAACTGACGCCGGGCAAGCCGCGGACCTACACTGTGGCTAAGCTTCAGCCCGACGTTTCACGGAAGACACCCATGCCCCTCACCCGCTGGCTGCCCGGCCTGGACAACCTGCTGCACTACCGCTCCGCCTGGCTGCGCCCGGACGTCGTCGCCGGCCTGTCGGTGGCGGCCATCCAGATTCCCACCGCCATCGCCTATGCGCAGATCATCGGCTTCCCGGCCCAGGTCGGGCTCTACGCCTGCATCCTGCCGATGCTGATCTACGCCCTGGTCGGCAGCTCGAAACAGCTGATGGTCGGCCCCGACGCCGCCACCGCGGCCATGGTCGCGGCGGCCATCACCCCGCTGGCGGCGGGCGACCCGCAGCGCCTGTTGCAACTGTCGATGATAGTCGCGGTGATGGTCGGCCTGCTGTCCATCGTCGGCGGTCTGGTGCGCGCCGGCTTCATCGCCAGTTTCCTGTCGCGGCCGACCCTGGTGGGCTACCTCAACGGCATCGGCCTGAGCCTGATCGCCGGCCAGTTGGGCAAGCTGCTGGGCTACCACACCGAGACCAGCGGTTTCCTCGCCGGCCTGCTGGCCTTGCTGCGCAACCTCGGCAGCACGCACTGGCCGACCCTCGCCCTGGGCATGGCCACCCTGCTGCTGATGGTCCTGCTGCCGCGGCGCTACCCGAAGATTCCCGGCGCCCTGGTCGGCGTGCTGTTCGCCACCCTGGCCAGCGTGGCGCTGGGCCTGGACCGCTACGGCGTCGCCCTGCTCGGCGCCGTGCCCCAGGGCCTGCCGGAGCTGAGCTGGCCGCGCACCAGCGTGCAGGAGATGGGCAACCTGTTCCGCGACGCCCTGGGCATCACCATCGTCAGCTTCTGCAGCGCCATGCTCACCGCCCGCAGCTTCGCCGCGCGCCACGGCTACAGCATCGACGCCAGCCGCGAGATGGTCGCCCTGGGCGTGGCCAACATCGGCGCCGGGGTGTCCCAGGGCTTCGTCATCAGCGGCGCCGACTCGCGCACCGCGGTCAACGACATGGTCGGCGGCCAGACGCAGATGGTCGGCATAGTCGCGGCATTGGTCATCGGCCTGGCGCTGGTGCTGTTCAGCGCGCCGCTGGGCTGGATTCCCATGCCGGCCCTGGGCGCGGTGCTGCTGATGGCCGGCTGGGGGCTGATCGACTTCAGCGCGCTCAAGGGCTTCTGGCGCCTGTCGCGCTTCGAGTTCGGCCTGTGCCTGCTGACCACCGTCGGGGTGCTCAGCGTCGGCGTGCTGCCGGGTATCTTCGTGGCCATCGTCATCGCCCTGCTGCGCCTGCTGTACCTGACCTACAAGCCGAGCGACGCGGTGCTCGGCTGGGTCCACGGCATCGACGGCCAGGTCGAGCTGAGCCGCTACCCGCAGGCGCACACCCTGCCGGGCCTGGTGATCTACCGCTTCGACGCGCCGTTGCTGTTCTTCAACGCCGACTACTTCAAGCAGCGCCTGCTGCAGGTGGTGGCGCAGACCAAGGCGCCGCGCGCCGTGCTGTTCAACGCCGAGGGCGTGCTGAACCTGGACGTCAGCGGCCTGACGGTGCTGCGCGAGGTGCAGCAGACCCTGGCGGCGCAGGACGTGCACCTGTCCCTGGCGCGGGTGCCGCGGGAAACCCTGGCGATGCTGGAGCGCTCCGGCCAGTTGGGCGAGCTGAAGCCGCCGCTGGTGTTCAGCTCGGTGCGCGCGGGGGTGAACGCCTACCGACGCTGGTACAAGCGCCAGCAGGAGGCCGCCGCAAGCGCAACTGTTCTTGCCCTGGGCAGGCCTGCGGCCCCCTCACCCTAACCCTCTCCCGGAGGGAGAGGGGACCGTTCGGAGTACATGGGTGTTTCGGCGTTAGCCGGCTAGCACAGGGACTGCCGGCTGAAACCGGGCCGTCTCTCGGCACGGACTAGCCCCCTCTCCCTCCGGGAGAGGGCTGGGGTGAGGGAAAAGCCCGAGCGCAGATGTCATTCCCCTGCAGGAGCGCGCCCTGCGCGCAAATCGAGTCCGCTCCTACAGGGGCTCGGTGCTGCCTACAGGCGGAACTGCCCCACCATCCCCTGCAGGTCGCGGCTGAGCTGGGCCAGCTCGACGCTGGAAGAGGCCGTGGACTCCATCGCCTGGGCCGATTCGTCGGCGATGCCGCGGATGCTGGTGACGCTGCGGTTGATCTCTTCGGCCACCGCGCTCTGCTGCTCGGAGGCTGCGGCGATCTGCTGGTTCATCTGGTGGATCACCGCCACCGCCGCGGCGATCTCGCCCAGCGCGGTCTCGGTCTGCTCGGCGTCGCTGACGCTCTTCTCCACCAGTTGATGGCTGTGCTGCATGTGCTGCACCGAGGCCTGGGCGCCGTTCTGCAGCGCGCCGATCAGCTTTTCGATCTCCGCCGTCGACTGCTGGGTGCGCCGTGCCAGGGCGCGCACCTCGTCGGCCACCACGGCGAAGCCCCTGCCCTGCTCGCCGGCCCGGGCCGCCTCGATGGCGGCGTTGAGCGCCAGCAGGTTGGTCTGCTCGGCCACCGCCTTGATCACGTCGAGCACGCTGCCGATGTTCTGGCTCTCGCGGCCCAGGTCGTGGATGCTGGCGGAGGCCTCGCGCACTGCATCCGCCAGCTCGGAAATACGCCCAAGGGTGCGCCGCACCACCTGCTGGCCGCTGGCCACGGTACCGTCCGCCTGCTCGGCGGAGTGCGCCGCGGCCTCGGCGTTGCGCGCCACCTCGTGGACGGTGGCGGCCATCTGGTTCATCGCCGTGGCCACCTGGTCGGTCTCGGCCTTCTGGCTGTTGACGCCGCTCTGGGTGCGCTCGGTGACGCCGGACAGCGCCTGCGCCGAGGAGGTGATGCGGCCGACGCCTTCATGAAGACGGCTGACGATGCCGCGCAGGCTCTGCGCCATGGCGTCCACCGCGGCCATCAGCTGGCCCACCTCGTCCTTGCGCTCGACGCGGATGGTCTGGCTCAGGTCGCCCTCGGCGATGCGGCTGGCCATGCCGATCACCTGGCGCAACGGGCGCACGATCAGCAGGCTGATCAGCAGCGCGGCCAGGGTGCCGACCAGCAGCGCCAGCGCCGCCGAACCGAGCATGGCGCCCACGCTGCTGTGCAGCACGCTGACCATGGCCGCCTGCTGCGTGGCGTAGGAGGCATCCACCTGCTGCATCATTTCCTCGGCGCGCTGCGACATCTCGCGGTGCGCCTGCTGTTCCTTGGCCAGGCCGGCGGAGTAGTCGCCGAGGTTGTTGCCGAAGCCGTCGATGTTGGTGGCCACGTCCTTGATCACCGAGACGTAGGCCGGATCGGTGATCGCCGTCTGCAGCTGCCTGGACAGCTCCAGGGCCTCGTCGGCGGACTTGATGCGCGCATCGCCCGCGGCCTCGCCGTCCTTCTGCTCCAGGCGCGCGCGGGCCTCGTTCAGGCCCTGCAGCACCAGGCGGTAGAGCTGGCCGACCTGGGCCGCCTGCTTGAGCAGTTCCTCGCCGTTCTGGCCCTGGCTCTGCTTGAGTTCGTAGGCGCCGTCGTCGGCCAGGCTGGACTGCAGGATGTCCAGGCTGTTGGAGGCGCTGGACACCGACCAGTTGGCGGCCTCCAGGGCCAGGTGGCGGCTCTTGCTGGCCTGCTCGAAGCGGTCGAAGGAGGCCAGGTAGCCGGCCATGGCCTGGGCCACGCGCTCCATGGCCTCGGCCTGGCCGGGGTGCGCCTTGAGCTGCTCGACGTGCCCGGCGAGGAGCTTGGCGCGCTGGCGCAATTGCTCGGCGGCCTTGGGGCTGGCGCCCTGGACGAAGTCCTTCTCGCTCTGACGCATCTCCAGGACCTCGCGGTTGACCGCGCTCATGGCGTCCAGCAGGGCGAAGCGCTGCTCGATGGAGCGCAGCGCCCCGACGCCGATCCCGGCCACCAGGGCCGTCAGCAGCAATACCAGGCCGAAACCCAGCGCCAGTTTCTTCGCCGTGCCCAGATTGGCCAACCGCCGTTGCACGAACGCGACCATGCCACCCCTCCCCTTGCCGAATGCCTTGCGGGAGAGTCTTCGACCGAAGCTCTCCCGTTCTTTGTCGTTGCTTTGGGACGGAACATTAGGAGCCGGCCGACCGGCGGAACAAGGGGCGGCGTCGATGATGGCAATTCGATGTTGCGCACGGGCATGCGCAGGTCGCATCCAGGACAGTCGCGCGCCAAGGTCCCGGCGCGCGGCGGCCTGCGCCCCTATTTGGGACGGATCATGCTGAAGGTGTCACGGGTGAAGCTGTACTGGGTGCCGCCCAGGCGGCCGACCAGGTCGAGCTTCGCCGGGTCGACGTGGCGCTCGTCGCGCAGCACGGCGTCGTCGATGTGCGCCAGCAGCACGCGGGCGAAGATCAGGTAGCAGCTGGGCTTGTCCGCCGGGTAGGGCTGGATCTGCGCCAGTTCGCACTCGAAGGCCACGGCCGCGCCGGCCACCCGCGGCGGCGCCACGCGCACGCTGGGCAGGGTGGCGATGCCGGCCTGTTCGATCTCGCTGACGCCATGGGGCAGCGTGGCGGCGGTGGCGTTCATGGTCTCGGCCTGGGCGGCGCTGACCAGGTGGATCACCAGTTGGCCGGTCTCGCGGACGTTGCGCAGGGTGTCCTTGACGCTGCCGTCGTCGCGGATGCTGGTGTTGACCATCAGCGTCGGCGGCTCGTCGCTGATGACCTGGAAGAAGCTGAACGGCGCCAGGTTGCCCTGGCCCTGCGCGGACAGGGTGGAGACCCAGGCGATGGGCCGCGGGGTGACGGTGGAGGCCAGCCAACGGTAAGCGTCGGCGGGCGCGAGAGTGCTGAAGTCGAGTTGCATGGGAGGGGTTCCTGACTGCCGGGCGGGCCGGAGCGCCCGTCCGCCCGGCGATTATGCCCGCCTTGCCCGCGCCCGGTCAGCGGCCCGCGCGCGATTCCTTGATGTAGAAGCGCGCCTTGCTGGCCTTGTCCAGGCAGCCGCCGTAGGACTCGACCTGCTGCTCGGTCTTGGCCGCGCTGATCAGCGCCAGCGCCTTGGAATAGCTGACGGTGCCGGCGAAGCCCTCGGCCTTGGCCAGGTCCAGCTCGTGCCAGGCGGCGTTCAGTTCGCTGGCGCAGCTGTCGCGGTTGACCGTCTTGCCGGAGCAGCCGGCCAGCGCCAGGCTGGCGGCGAGAACTGCGAAAAGTGCCTTCATGACGACCTCCTTGGTGGTTCGGGCGACTTCCAGCTTAGACCGCCGCAGCCCAAGGTTACAGGTGGGTTTGGCGTCGGGCGGATAACGCCTACGGCGTTATCCGCCGTTTGACCCTGGTTCACGGCGGCTCCGGGGTTGACCTGGGCATTGGCTGGGTATGCGCCAAGGCTCGGCCATGGCGTTGGCGGCAACAGGGGTGTATCGGCGGATAACCGCGAACGGTTATTCGCCCTACGTGACGGCCTGCCTTTCGTAGGAGCGGTCTACCGCGGTGGCCGGGAACGCAGGTACTCCACCACCTCGTCGTGGTTGCCGCGGAACTCGATGCGCGATTCCTTGCTCTGCAGCTGGTAGGCGTACATGGGGTCGTAGTATTCGCCCAGCAGCCCCTCGATCCAGCCGCGGTGCAGGTCCACCGCGCCGCGGCGGCGCTGCTCGTCCAGGGCCTCGTCCATGATCGCCGCCAGGCGCTGGTAGCGCTCCCCGCCCAGGCGCTTGACGATGCCCGACAGGCTCTTGCGCAGGTAGGCGGCGAAGGCCTCGAACCCCTCTTCCTGCGCACCCTTCACCTCGACGAACTCGGCGCACAGGTCGATCACGTAGTCCTTGAGGATGCGCTCCACCCGGCCCTCGAAGCTGTCCTCCAGCCACACCAGCGGGTAGCCCTGCATGCCCTGGTACAGCTCCAGCGGCAGCGAGCAGCTGCCGACGATGCGCCCCTCGTCCTCCAGCACGAACTGGCTCAGGCCGGCGTGGCGCTTCTTCAGGATGTCGATGGCCAGGCGGTTCTCGAAGTCGATCTGTGCCGGCTGCGGCGTGGCCCGGCGGCCGAAGCTGGAGCCGCGGTGGTTGGCGTGGCCTTCCAGGTCCAGGGCGTTGTCCAGCTGCGCCACCACCTCGGTCTTGCCGGTGCCGGTGAGGCCGCCGATCAGCACGAAGGAACATTCCTCGGTGGCCGCGCGGGTGGTGTCGAAGAGGAAGCCGCGCAGCGCCTTGTAGCCGCCGACCACGCGCGGGTATTCGATGCCGGCGTCCTTCATCCACTGCTGGACGATCTGCGAGCGCAGGCCGCCGCGGAAGCAGTACAGGTAGCCGTCCGGGTGGCGCCGGGCGAAGTCCAGCCAGGCTTCGATGCGCTCGGCCTTGAGCGGGCCGCAGACCAGCTCGTGGCCCAGGGCGATGGCCGCCTGCTGGCCATGCTGCTTGTAGCAGGTGCCCACCTTCTGCCGCTCGACGTCGTTCATCAGCGGCAGGTTCTCGGTGTGGGGGAAGGCGCCCTTGGTGTATTCCACCGGGGCGCGCACGTCCATCAGCGGGACGTCATTGAGGAAGAGTTCGCGGTAGTGCCGGGTGTTGTCGCGCATCAGGCCACCTCTACCGCGTGACTCTGTCGCTCGACCAGCTCGCCGATGGGCGCCAGTCGCAGGCCCAGCTCGGCGGCAGTGGCGAGGAATTCCGCCTCGCCCTCGGGGGCCACCGCCACCAGCAGGCCGCCGCTGGTCTGCGGGTCGCACAGCAGCAGCTTGTGCAGTTCCGGCAGCGGCGCGATGCGCTCGCCGTAGCTGTCGAAGTTGCGCAGGGTGCCGCCGGGCACGCAGCCCTGCTCCAGGTAGTACTGCACGTGCTCCAGGCGCGGCACCGCGTCGAAGCGCACCCGCGCGGTCAGGCCGGCGCCGTCGGCCATCTCCACCAGGTGGCCGAGCAGGCCGAAGCCGGTGACATCGGTCATGGCCGTCACCCCGGCGAGCTTGCCGAAGCGGCTGCCGGGCTTGTTCAGGGTGCACATCCAGTCGCGGGCCAGGCCCACGTCCTCGGCGCGCAGCTTGGACTTCTTCTCGGCGGTGGTGAGGATGCCGATGCCCAGCGGCTTGGTCAGGTACAGGCGGCAACCGGCGGTGGCGGTGTCGTTGCGCTTCATGAAGCGCTTTTCCACCAGGCCGGTGACGGCCAGGCCGAAGATCGGCTCGGGGGCGTCGATGGAGTGGCCGCCGGCCAGCGGGATGCCCGCCTCGTCGCAGACCTTGCGGCCGCCGGCGATCACCTCGCGGGCGATCTCCGGGGCCAGCACGTTGACCGGCCAGCCGAGGATGGCGATGGCCATCAGCGGGTCGCCGCCCATGGCGTAGATGTCGCTGATGGCGTTGGTGGCGGCGATGCGGCCGAAGTCGAAGGGATCGTCGACGATGGGCATGAAAAAGTCGGTGGTGGACACCACGCCGCGCTCGCCGTCGATAGCATAGACCGCAGCGTCGTCGCGCGAGGCGTTGCCGACCCACAGGTTCGGGTCCAGGTTCTGCGCGCCGCTGCCGGCCAGGATCACTTCCAGCACCTTGGGGGAAATCTTGCAGCCGCAGCCGGCACCGTGGCTGTACTGGGTCAGGCGGATGGGTTCGCTCATGTTGGCTCCGGGGCGGGAAGTCGATCGGCCGATTCTAGCAAACACCCTTGGCGCCCCGCCCTACCCGGGCGTATCGTCAGTGACATCCGGCGCCGGCCCAGGCCGCCCGCCGCGCCTTGCAATGCGTTGTTTTCAGAGGAATAACCGTCATGTCGAAACAAGTGGCGCTGGTGCTCGGCTCCGGCGGAGCACGGGGTTATGCGCATATCGGCGTGATCGAGGAACTGGAGCGGCGCGGCTACGAGATCGCCTGCATCGCCGGCTGCTCCATGGGCTCGGTGATCGGCGGCATCTACGCCGCCGGCAAGCTGGGGGAATACCGCGACTGGGTGGAAAGCCTGGACTACCTGGACGTGCTGCGCCTGCTGGACGTCAGCTTCCGCCTCGGCGCCATCCGCGGCGAGCGGGTGTTCGGCAAGATCCACGAGATCATCGGCGACATCAACATCGAGGACCTGCCCATCCCCTACACGGCGGTGGCCACCGACCTCACCAACCAGCAGGAAATCTGGTTCCAGGAAGGCGACCTGCACCAGGCCATGCGCGCCTCGGCGGCCATTCCCAGCCTGTTCACCCCGGTGATGCAGGGCCCGCGCATGCTGGTCGATGGCGGCCTGCTCAACCCGCTGCCGATCGTGCCGGTGGTGTCCAGCCACGCCGACCTGATCATCGCGGTGAACCTCAACGCCACCAACCAGCGCCAGTACCAGTTGCCGGTGATCGAGCGGCCGGCGGCGCTCAAGGGCCGCTTCGACAGCCTGATCGGCAGCCTCGGCGACAAGCTCAGCCGGTTCCGCCGCCACGGCCCGGAGCTGGAACCGCCGGAACTGTGCGCCGAAGCCCTGCTGGAGCCGGTGCCCGACAGCGAGGAACCGGCCGAGCCGGAGATGCAGCAGCCGGCCGCGGCGCCCCTGGGCAAGGGCTCGCCGAAGTCCGCCAGCGGCAGCCAGGTGATCGACAGCAGCAGCCCGGCCTCGTTGCTGGAGCTGGTCAACCAGAGCTTCGAGGTGATGCAGACCTCCCTGGCGCAGTACAAGATCGCCGGCTACCCGCCGGACGTGCTGATCAACGTGCCCAAGCGCGTGTGCCGCTTCTTCGAGTTCTACAAGGCCCCGGAGCTGGTGGCCCTGGGAAGGCAGATCGCCAGCGATACGCTGGACCGGTACGAAGCGGAGAATCCGTAGGGCGCATAACGCCTGCGGCGTTATCCGCCGATTGGCCTGGATCGGTACGAGGTGGAGAATCCGCGTCCACAGGATTGCACCGACCTTTCCACCCGCGCCGAACAGCCCCCTCTCCCGCTTGCGGGAGAGGGCTGGGGAGAGGGTGCTCTTTGCGCGGGTTCGAGCTATCGCGGACGGAGTCCGCTCCTACGACGGGGTTTCGCCTGGCACACAGGTGCGGGCCCTACCCGCGATTCGCGCAAAAGTTGCGCTCCTACGGTTCATGCCGGGCGGCAGGCCCCATTGTAGGAGCGGACTCCGTCCGCGATTTTCATCAGGCATCGCGCAGGCGATAGCCGACGCCGGCCTCGGTGACGATGAAGCGCGGGTTGGCCGGGTCGTCCGCCAGTTTCTGCCGCAGGTGGCCGACCACCACGCGCAGGTAGTGGGTGTCCTCGACGTGGGTCGGGCCCCAGATGTCCTTGAGCAGTTGCTGCTGGGTGACCACCCGGCCCAGGTGCCGGGCCAGGGTGGCCAGCACCGCGTATTCCTTGCGGGTGAGCGCCACTTCGGCGCCGTCGAGGCTCACCCGGCGGTAGGCGAAATCGACCAGTAGCGGCCCCACCGCCACTTGCGCTTCCTGGTTCTCGCCCTGGTGGCCCTGGCGCAGCAGCGCGCGGATGCGGGCGAGGAATTCCTGGATGCCGAAGGGCTTGGTCACGTAGTCGTTGGCGCCGCCGTCCAGGGCCAGCACCTTCTCGCTCTCGGCGGCGCGCACAGAGAGCACCAGCACCGGCACCTGCGACCATTCGCGCAACTCGCGCAGCACCTCCTGGCCGTCCTTGTCCGGCAGGCCGAGGTCGAGCACCACCAGGTCCGGGCGGTTCAGCGCCGCCTGGGCCAGGCCCTCCTCGCCGCTGCCGGCCTCCACCACCCGGTAGCCGCCGGCGTTGAGGCTGATGCGCAGGAACTTGCGGATCTGCGGCTCGTCGTCGATGACCAGGATGCAGGCGGCGTTGGCGTTGCTCATCGGGCTCGGCTGGCTGGGGGCGGTGGCGCCTAGCTTGGGCCTTTCAACTACCGGCATCAAGCTGCTCCAGGTTCGGCTGGCGCTGCAGCGGCAGGTGCAGGGTCAGGGTGGTGCCGTGGCCATCCAGGCCGTCGCCGACGCTGATGCGCCCGCCGTGGGCGCCGACCATGCCCTGGCAGATCGCCAGGCCCAGGCCGGTGCTCGGCCCGCCACGGTCGCCCCGGGCGGCGCTATAGAACATGTCGAAGATCTTCTCGCGCTCGACCTCGGGAATCCCCGGGCCCTCGTCGCTGACGCTGAACTGCAGCTCGTCGCCGACCTGCGCGGCCTGCACCCGCAGGCGCCCGCCCGGCGGCGAGAAGCGCGCGGCGTTCTCCAGCACGTTGACCAGCGCCTGCTCGATCAGCGCCGCGTGCACGTACAGCAGCGGCAGTTCGGCCGGCACGCGGGTTTCCACGCGATAGGGCGCGAGCAGCGCGCGCAGGCGGTGCGCGGCGCTGCCGACGATATCCTCAGGGGCCACCCAGTCGCGCGCCAGCTTCAGCCCGCCCTGGCCCAGGCGGGTCATGTCCAGCAGGTTCTGGATGTAGCGGTCCAGGCGCTCGGCCTCGTCGCGGGTGCTTTCCAGCAGTTCCTTGCGATCGGCTGGGGGAATCGCGTTGCCCAGGGCCAGCAGGCTGTCGATGGCGCCGCGCATGGTGGTCAGCGGGGTGCGCAGGTCGTGGCTGACCGAGGCCAGCAGCGCGCTGCGCAGTTGCTCGGTCTCGCCGTGCAGGCGCGCGGCTTCCAGGTCGTCGGCCAGGCGCGCGCGGGCCAGGGCCTGGGCCAGCGGCTGGCCAAGGGCGGCGAGCAGGCGGCGGCGCTGGCCGGGCAGCGGCTCGCCGTCCTTGGGCCGAACGCCGAGCAGCGCCAGCGGCCCCTCCTCCGCCGACAGCGGCCACCACCACCAGCGCCCCGCCGGCAATGTGCCGGTGCCCAGGCCGGCCGGCTGGTCGTGCTGCCAGGCCCAGTCGGCGGCGGCGCGCTCCTGCTCGTCGAAGCCGCGGGCGTGGCCGCTTTCCACCTTCCAGTCGTCGTGCTGGCGGGCCAGCACGCAGATGTCCAGGTCATTCCACAGGGCGAACTGCTGGGCGGCGGCGGCCAGCACCGCCTGGCGGTCGGTGGCGGCGGTGAGTTTGCGCGAGAGTTCCAGCAGCGCGCCGGTCTCCTCCTGGGTGTCGCGCAGCACTTGCAGCTGGCGGCGCTGGCGCGCGGCGAGGTTGCCGGTGAGCGCGGCCATGAGCAGGAAGAACAGCAGGGTCAGCACGTCCTGCTCGCGCTGGATGGAAAGGGAGAAGTACGGCGGGATGAACAGGAAGTCGTAGGCCAGGAACGACAGCACCGCGCACACCAGCGCCGGCCACAGGCTGCTGCGCACCGCCACCAGCAGCACGGCGGCGAGGAACACCAGGGAGATGTTCGGCAGCTCCAGCAGGCGCGACACGCCCCAGGCCAGGGCGCTGGCCCCGGCGGCGGCCAGGGCCGCCAGCAGGTAGTCGCGCCAGTGGCCGCGCTCGCTCCGGCGCGGCGCGGCCGGGGCCAGGTCGGCCTCGCTGTCCAGCACGCTGACTTCCAGGCCTTCGCCCAGGCGCAGCAGGCGCGCCGCCAGGCCGCCGCCGAACAGCCGGCGGTACCAGCGCTGGCGCGAACGGCCGACCAGGATCAGGCTGGCGCGGCGCTCGCGGGCGTGCTCGACCAGGGTGCGCGCCACTTCCCCGCCGCGCAGTTGCACCACCTCGCCGCCCAGGCGCTCGGCCAGTTGCTGGGCGTTCTGCAGGTACAGCCGCGATTGCTCGTCGCGGGCGTCGCCGGTGTCGACGTGGACCAGGCTCCAGGGCAGGTGGCGGCGCTCGGCCACCCGCGAGGCATGGCGCACCAGGCGCTCGGCGTTGCGCTCGCCGTCCACGCCCAGCAGCAGGCGGCCGCGCAGCGCCGGGGCCTCGCCGCCCTGCTGGCGGTAGCGATGCGCCAGGTCGGCGTCCACCCGCGCGGCGGCGGTCTGCATGGCCAGTTCGCGCAGGGCGGTGAGGTTGGTCTGGCTGAAGAAGGCGTCGATGGCCGCCCTCGCCTGCTCCGGCACGTAGACCTTGCCTTCGCGCAGGCGCTCCAGCAGCTCGCGCGGCGGCAGGTCCACCAGCAGCAGTTCGTCGGCTTCCTGCAGCACCCAGTCGGGCACCGTCTCGCGCACCTGCACGCCGGTGATGTCGCGCACCTGGTCGTTGAGGCTTTCCAGGTGCTGGACGTTGACCGTGGTGTAGACGTCGATGCCGGCGGCGAGCAGTTCCTGGATGTCCTGCCAGCGCTTGGCGTGGCGGCTGCCGGGGGCGTTGCTGTGAGCCAGCTCGTCGACCAGGGCGAGCTGCGGCGGCTCGCGCAGCAGGCCGTCGAGGTCCATCTCGGCGAGGTGGATGCCGCGGTATTCCGAGCGCAGCAGCGGCTGCTGCGGCAGGCCGGCGAGCAGCGCCTCGGTCTCGGCGCGGCCGTGGGTCTCGACGATGCCCACGCGCAGGTTCACGCCCTGGCGCAACTGGCCCTGGGCGGCCAGCAGCATGGCGTAGGTCTTGCCCACGCCGGGGGCGGCGCCGAGGAACACCTTGAGGCGTCCGCGGCCGTTGCGCTCCAGGTCCGCGAGCAGGGCGTCGGCGCGCTTGGGATCGGTCATGCTGGCCTCCAGGGGGTTGCGCGCAAGTCTAGCGAGGCAGTTGCTCAAGGGCCATGTTCAGGGCCAGCACGTTGACCACCGCCGGGCCCACCAGCGGCCGCCGGGTATGCGCCTCGACCAGGTTGTGCACGGCCTGCTCCGGCAGGCTGCGGGCCTGGGCGATGCGCGGCACCTGGTAGAGCGCGGCGTCCGGCGGCAACTGCGGGTCCAGGCCGCTGCCGGAGGTGGTGACCAGCGCCAGCGGCACCGGGCGCCCGGCCACCGCTTCGGCGGCGGCGTCCTTGGCGATGCGCTCGGCCAGCGCCGGGTTGCCCGGGGCCAGGTTGGAGGCGCTGCTGGAGACGGTGGCGTAGTCGCCGGCCGAGGGCCGTTCGTGGAACCACTGCGGGCCTTCGAACTTCTGCGCCAGCAGCGCCGAGCCGCGGACTTCGCCCTTGGCGTCGCGCACCAGGCTGCCGTTGGCCTGCTCGGGGAAAGCCACCTGGGCGACGCCGGTGACCAGCAGCGGATAGGCCACGCCAGTGACCAGCGAGAGCAGGGCCAGGGAGGCGATGGCGGGACGGATGTGATTGAGCATTTTCGGTTTCCTCTGGATTGCAGAACGATCCCCGTAAGCGGATCTCATCCGCGAATCGTGGACAAAGACCGGGCCCGTAGGATGGGTTGAGCGAAGCGATACCCATCGCCACGGCGGCAGTCCTGTTCAAGCCAGGCCCAAGGCCACCAGCAACAGGTCGATGGCCTTGATCCCGATGAAGGGCGCGATGATCCCGCCCACCCCGTAGACCAGCAGGTTGCGCCGCAGCAGGTGCATGGCGTCGCTGGCCGCCACGCGCACGCCGCGCAGTGCCAGCGGGATCAGCGCGATGATGATCAGCGCGTTGAACACGATGGCCGAGAGGATGGCGCTCTGCGGGCTGGCCAGGCGCATGACGTTGAGCACCTGCAGCTGCGGGTAGATGCCGGCGAACAGCGCGGGCAGGATGGCGAAGTACTTGGCCACGTCGTTGGCCACCGAGAAGGTGGTCAGCGCGCCGCGGGTCACCAGCAGTTCCTTGCCCACCTGGACCACGTCGAGCAGCTTGGTCGGGTCGCTGTCCAGGTCCACCAGGTTGGCCGCCTCGCGGGCCGCCTGGGTGCCGTCGTTCATCGCCATGCCGACGTCCGCCTGGGCCAGCGCCGGCGCATCGTTGGCGCCGTCGCCGCACATGGCGACCATGCGTCCCTCGCCCTGCTCCTGGCGGATGCGCGCCAGTTTCTTCTCCGGCGTGGCCTCGGCGATCACGTCGTCCACCCCGGCCTCGGCGGCGATGGCCGCGGCGGTCAGCGGATTGTCGCCGGTCACCATCACGGTGCGGATGCCCATGCGGCGCAGTTCGGCGAAGCGCTCGCGGATGCCCGGCTTGACCACGTCCTTGAGGTGGATGGCGCCGAGCAGCCTGCCGTCGGCCACCACCAGCAGCGGGGTGCCGCCGCTCTGGGCGATGCGCTCGACTTCCTTGGCCAGGCTTTCCGGCATGTCGTCGCGGGCGCGGCCGACGAAGGCCAGGGCTGCGTCCACCGCGCCCTTGCGGTACACGCGGCCGTCGAGGTCGACGCCAGACAGGCGCGTCTCGGCGCTGAAGGCGATGGGCGTCAGCTGCTCGCGCGACGGCTCCGGCAGGATGATCTGCGCGCGGAGGAACTCGACGATGGACTTGCCCTCCGGGGTGTCGTCGGCCAGCGAGGCGAGGAAGGCGCCCTCGGCCAGCTCCGGCGCGCTCACCCCGGGCGCGGCGTGCAGCGCGGCGCAGCGGCGGTTGCCGAAGGTGATGGTGCCGGTCTTGTCGAGCATCAGCACGTGCACGTCGCCGGCGGCCTCCACCGCGCGACCGGACTTGGCGATCACGTTCAGCCGCACCAGGCGGTCCATGCCGGCGATGCCGATGGCCGAGAGCAGGCCGCCGATGGTGGTGGGGATCAGCGTCACCAGCAGCGCCACCAGGAACACCAGCGGCAGGCTGCCACCGGCGAACAGGGCGAAGGGCTTGAGCGTCACCACTACCAGCAGGAAGATCAGCGTCAGGCCGATCAGCAGGATGTCCAGCGCCACCTCGTTGGGCGTCTTCTGCCGCTTGGCGCCCTCCACCAGGGCGATCATGCGGTCGAGGGTCGACTCGCCGGGGTTGGCGCTGATACGCACCAGCAGCCAGTCGGAGACCAGCCGGGTGTTGCCGGTCACGGCCGAGCGGTCGCCGCCGGACTCGCGGATCACCGGCGCCGATTCGCCGGTGATGGCGGCCTCGTTGACCGCCGCCACGCCCTCGATCACCTCGCCGTCGCCGGGGATCAGCTCGCCGGCCACCACGCGCACCACGTCGCCCTTGCGCAGGCTGGTGGCCGGCACGCTTTCGTAGGCGCCGTCGACGTTCAGGCGCTGCGCCATCAGGCCCTGGGTGCCGGCCTTGAGGCTGTCGGCGCGGGCCTTGCCGCGGCCCTCGGCGAGGGCCTCGGCGAAGTTGGCGAAGAGCACAGTGAACCACAGCCAGGCGGCGATCTGCGCGGCCACTGACAGCGGCACGGCGTCACCGCCGGTGAAGCACAGCACGGTGGTGAGGATGGCGGTCAGCTCCACCACCAGCATCACCGGCGAGCGCTGCAGCTGGCGCGGGTCGAGCTTGACGAAGGCCTGCAGCAGCGCCGGCCTCCACAGCGCGGCGAAGCTCAGGCTGTGGCGTTTCTCGGGGGTGGACGTGGCGCTCTTGAGCGACATGTCCTGGGTCTTGGCGTTCATCTATCGGTTCCTCAGAAGCCCAGGGTCAGGTGATCGGCCACCGGGCCGAGAACCAGGGTCGGCAGGAAGTTCAGGCCACCGACCAGGAGGATGGTCGCCGCCAGCAGGCCGACGAACAGCAAGCCATGCGTGGGGAAGCTGTTCGGCCCCACCGGCACGCGCTTCTTCGCCGCCAGGCTGCCAGCGATGGCCAGCACCGGGACGATGTAGCCGAAGCGGCCGATGAGCATGGCCAGGGCGATCATCAGGTTGTGGAACGGGGTGTTGGCGCCGAAGCCGGCGAACGCCGAACCGTTGTTCGCGGTGCCCGAGGTGTAGGCGTAGAGCAGTTGGCTGAAGCCGTGGGCGCCGGGGTTGCTCACCGCGCTCGCCGGGCCCGGCAGGCTGGCGGCGATGGCGCCGAGCACCAGCACGCCGACCGGCATCACCAGCAGGGTGGCGACCAGCAGGCGGACTTCGCGGGCCTCCAGCTTCTTGCCCAGGTATTCCGGGGTGCGGCCGATCATCAGGCCGGCCAGGAACACCGCGACCAGGACGAACAGCAGCATGCCGTAGAGGCCGGCGCCGACGCCGCCGAAGACCACCTCGCCGAGCATCATGTTGAACATCGCCACCAGGCCGCTGAGCGGGTTGAGGCTGTCGTGCATGGCGTTCACCGAGCCGTTGGAGGCGGCCGTGGTGGTCACCGCCCAGAGCACGCTGGCGGTGGTGCCGAAGCGGCTCTCCTTGCCTTCCAGGGGCGCGCCCTGGGTGATCGGCAGGTGCGCCAGCGCCGGGTTGGGCTGGTACTCGGCCCACAGGGCGACGCCCAGACCGACGACGAACAGCAGCAGCATGCAGCCGAGGATGGCGCGGCTCTGGCGCAGGTCCTTGACGTAGTGGCCGAAGGTGAACACCAGCGCCGCCGGGATCAGGATGATCGACGCCAGCTCGAACAGGTTGGCCCAGGCCGTGGGGTTCTCGAACGGGTGCGCCGAGTTCACGCCGAAGAAGCCGCCGCCGTTGGTGCCCAGTTGCTTGATGGCGATCTGGCTGGCCGCCGGGCCCAGCGGTATGGACTGCTCGGCGCCCTGCAGGGTGGTGGCGTGGACGTAGTCGAGGAAGGTCTGCGGCACGCCCTGCCAGACCAGCAGCAACGCCAGGACCAGGCACAGCGGCAGCAGGCCGTAGAGGGTCGCGCGGGTCAGGTCGACCCAGAAGTTGCCGAGGTGCTGCGTGGACTTGCGGGCGATGCCGCGGGCCAGCACCACCAGCACCGCCAGGCCCACCGCCGGGCTGACGAAGTTCTGCACGGTCAGGCCGAGCATCTGGCTCAGGTAGCTCAGCGCCGCCTCGCCGCTGTAGGCCTGCCAGTTGGTGTTGGTGACGAAGCTCACCGCGGTGTTGAAGGCCAGGGTCCATTCCAGGCCCGGCAGGTGCTGCGGGTTGAGCGGCAGCGCGCCCTGGCCGACGAGGATGGCGAACAGCAGCGCAAGGCCCACCAGGTTGAAGGCGAGCATGGCCAGGGTGTAGGTCTTCCAGTCCTGCTCGGCCCGCGGGTCGATGCCGCAGATGCGGTAGACCAGGCGCTCCACCGGCGCCAGCACCGGGCTGAGGAAGGTGCGCTCGCCCTCCATCACCTTGTAGTAGAAGCGCCCGAGCAGCGGCGCGGGCAGCAGCACCAGGGCGAAGAAGGCGGCGATCAGCAGCACGTCATGGCTGTTCATGCAGCCCCCTAGGAACGGTCGGCGCGCAGCAGCGCCACCAGCAGGTAGATGAAAAGTCCCGTGGCCAGGACCAGGGACACCCCGTCGAGCACGCTCATGTCTGTCTCTCCTTACGCAGGCGAATCCTCGCGATGGGAAAAGTCTCCGCAAAGCGGGCGTAAAGAAGCGATTGGCGGGGCTTCCGGCGGGCATAAAGAAAGCGTAAAGAAGCGCTATGGCATGGCTTTGTAAGTGCGCTGATACATTGACGACACTCTGTCGATATCCGTTGCCGTCAACCTTGCCTACCGTGGCCCCCCCGTGCGACGGCGGGTTAGCATTGACCCCGCGCCCCGGGCGCTCCCAGCGACAGGTACCGCATGTTTCCCTCCAGCCCCACCTCCAGCCAAGACAGCCAGCGCCGCTGGACCATCCGCGCCCTGCTGGTGGACGACGACGAGCCGATCCGCGAACTGCTCTGCGGCTACCTGGCGCGCTTCAACATCGAGGCGCGCGGCGTGGCCGACGGCGCGGGCATGCGCCAGGCGCTGGCCGAGGAGAACTTCGACGTGGTGGTGCTGGACCTGATGCTGCCCGGCGAGGACGGCCTGTCGCTGTGCCGCTACCTGCGCAGCGAGTCGGACATCCCGATCCTGATGCTCACCGCGCGCTGCGAGCCGGCCGACCGCATCATCGGCCTGGAACTGGGCGCCGACGACTACATGGCCAAGCCCTTCGAACCGCGCGAGCTGGTGGCGCGCATCCAGACCATCCTGCGCCGCGTGCGCGGCGACGAGGGGCGCAACGAGCCACGCGCCCAGGTGCGTTTCGACCAGTGGCGGCTGGACAGCGTGCTGCGCCAGCTGCATTCCCCGGAGGGCCTGGTGGTGCCGCTGTCCAACGCCGAGTTCCGCCTGCTCTGGGTGTTCCTCGAACGCCCGCGCCGGGTGCTCAACCGCGAACTGCTGCTGGACGCCGCGCGCGGCCGCGCCATCGAGGCTTTCGACCGCAGCATCGACCTGCTGGTCTCGCGCCTGCGCCAGAAGCTCGGCGACGACCCGCGCTCGCCGCGGCTGATCAAGACCGTGCGCGGCGAAGGCTACCTGTTCGACGTCCGTGACATCGCCTGACCCCGGCCCGGCCAAGGAGGCCAGATGAAGAAGCGCTCGCTGCAGTTCGCCGACAGCCTGTTCGCCCGTCTGTTCGGGGTGTTCCTGCTGGCCATCGTGGTCGCGCACCTGCTGGCCTTCGTCTGGTTCAGCCACTTCCGCCATCCCGGCCCGCCGCCACCGCCGCCACCGCCCCATGAGCAGTTCGAGGGACACATGGTCGGCCCGCCGCCGCCCCCGCCGCCGCGGCTGCCGTTCTGGAGCATGCCCTTCCTGTTCCAGTTGCTCGCCCTGGTCGGCGCCGCCTGGTTCGGCGCGCGCCTGCTCGCCAGCCCGGTGGAGCGCCTGGGCAATGCCGCGCTGCAGCTGAGCGAGGACCTGGACAGCCCGCCGCTGCCGGAAACCGGGCCGCAGGAGGCGCAGCGCGCGGCACAGGCCTTCAACCGCATGCGCGAGCGCATCCGCGAGCAGGTGCAGCAGCGCGGCCGCATGCTGGTGGCGGTGTCCCACGACCTGCGCACGCCGCTGTCGCGGCTGAAGCTGCGTGTGGAGGAGATCGACAACCCGCAGCTGCGCGCGCGCTTCGCTCAGGACCTGGGCGAAATGATCGGCATGCTCGACTCCACCCTGCACTACCTGCACCAGGAGCGTACCAGCGAGGCGCTGCAGTGGTTCGACGTCAACGCCCTGGTCGAATCGCTGGCCGAGGACGCCTGCGAGCATGGCGCCCGCGTCAGCGTCGAAGGCCAGTGCGCACCGCTGAAGGTGCAGCCGCTGGCCCTGCGCTCGTGCCTGTCGAACCTGCTGGACAACGCCCTGCGCTACGCCGGCGAGGTGCAGCTGATACTGCGCGACAGCGGCCAGCAGGTGGAGATCCTCGTCCGCGACCACGGCCCGGGCATCCCCGCGCAGATGCGCGAGCAGGTATTCGAGCCCTACTTCCGCCTGGAAGGCTCGCGCAACCGCAACTCCGGCGGCGTCGGCCTGGGCCTGGCCATCGCCCGCGAGGCGGCGCGGCGCCACGGCGGCGACCTGCACTTCGAGGAAACCCCCGGCGGCGGCGCCACCGCGGTGCTGCGCCTGCCGCGCGCCTGAGGCTTTGTCGGCCGCCGCATACAAAGCGCACATACCGCCGACAAGGCGCCCATCGAACCTGCCAGGACCGGAACTCCAGTTCCGGACCTATAACCTCATGGAGGCAGTCCGATGATCAGCGGAGTCAGCAGCTACAGCAGCTATTACAGCAGCGCCGCGCTCGCCAGCACCCAGCGCAGCGCCAGCAGCTCCAGCAGCACAACCAGAACCAGCGGCAGCAGCGACAAGGCGCAGAAATTCGCCGCCGACCTGTTCAAGTCCCTCGACAGCGACGGTGACGGCAGCGTCAGTTCCAGCGAACTGGACAGCGCGCTGTCCGCCTCCGGCAGCGACAGCGGCGACATCGACATCGATTCGCTGCTGGCCCAGCTGGACAGCGACGGCAGCGGCGGCATCAGCCAGGACGAACTGAGCAGCGCCCTGCAACAGGCCCAGGGCGACATGCCGCCGCCCCCGCCGCCGCCCTCCTCCGACCAGGCCGCCAGCGACCTGCTGTCGTCCCTGGACAGCGATGGCGACGGCAGCATCAGCAGCGACGAACTCAGCGCCGCCAGCGCCTCCGGCACCGACAGCAGCGAGCTGTTCAGCGCCCTGGACAGCGACGGCAACGGCAGCATCAGCCAGGACGAACTGAGCAGCGCCCTGCAACAGGCCCAGGGCGACATGCCGCCGCTCCCGCCGCCCGCTTCCGGGGAAACCGACAGCAGCCTGACCAGCAGCACCAGCAGCGACGCATCCAGCACCAACAGCGGCTCGGCCGGCGCCGAAGCCGTGCAGCAGATGCTCGCCATGCTGGCCAGGCACTACCAGGACAGCAGCGCCGCCAGCTACCAGAACACCAGCGGTAGCCTAGTCAATATCGCTGCCTGAGTCTCCTGCCGGCTGCGCCGGGGCGCTTTCGATACCCATCGGGCAATGGCGATGGGTATCGCTTCGCTCAACACCATCCTACGGGTGCCGGGATGCTCCCGTAGGGC
>Ga0182743_1000608_pt1 | contig 42554 bp, 44 predicted proteins | sample eDN3rd30CKraftOP_FD_128522 | JGI IMG/M metagenome (GOLD analysis project Ga0182743, IMG submission 128522) | Enriched Organic Plus compost microbial communities from Emeryville, California, USA - eDNA 3rd pass 30_C Kraft OP (version 2) (version 2) ... | reverse complement strand
TTCGCGCAGTGCTATTTCGCCACCGAGCAGCGGGTTGGGGGACATGTAACGGATCGCGCCTTCGTCAAGCTCGACCACGCCGGGTCCCAGCGTGGCATGACGAAAACGCATTCGGCGCCGCGCATCGAGCGCCCAAAGAGCCGAAGCCCCCGCCAATCCCGCGCCCAAGGGCCAAAAGAGCCACCCGCCCAACGAAAAGACCCAGAGACCAAAGGCGGTGGCAAGCAGGGCAGCGCCGGTTTCGGCCCAGGGGCGCAGTTTTTCGGCTAGTTCGGGCCGGATCATTCCAGATCCAGAACCATGTCCCGATGGGGAATGCCGGCGTCATCATATTCCGGCCCATAGGCGACAAAGCCCAGCTTTTCGTAAAAGCCGATGGCATGGGTCTGGGCGCCCAGCTTGGCGCGAGTAATGCCGGGCAGTGTGCGCAATTCCTCAAGCGCCGCGCGGATCAGTGCCGCGCCGACCCCTGTGCCGCGGGCAGATTTCCGCACCGCGACGCGGCCGATCTTGCCGGTCTTTCCCTCGATCAGGATGCGGGCGGTGCCAATTGCGCGGTTCTGTGCATCGCGGGCAAGCAGGTGTAGCGCCTCGTCGTCGCGCCCGTCCCACTCTTCATCTTCGGACACGTTCTGTTCGAGGATAAAGACTTCGCGGCGGATGTCGCGACAGGTGTCAAGATCGGTGGTCTTTTCGATCATGAGAAATAGCTCTCCAGAACACGGCGATAGATACGGGCAAGCTGGCGTACCTGATCGGCGGGGACACGTTCATCAACCTGATGCATGAAATGTCCGACCAGTCCGAATTCAAGGACCGGACAGTGATCTTTTATGAACCGCGCATCCGAGGTGCCGCCCGAGGTGGACAGCACCGGATCAATCCCGGTTTCCTCGCGCACGACACCCGTGACCAGATCGACAAAGGGGCCGGGCCGGGTCAGGAAGCTTTCGCCCGACACCTCGGCCGAGATGGCAAAGCTGATGCCGGTCTCGGCCGAAATCGCCTCGGCCCGCGCGCGGATCATCCTGTCAAGGCTGCCCGAGTCATGGGCGTCGTTGAAGCGGATGTTGATCGTCGCCTGCGCCCGTTCGGGGATCACGTTCGAGGCCGGGTTGCCGCAATCGACCGTCGTAACCTGAAGGCCCGAAGGATCGAAATGCTCGGTCCCGTGATCAAGCGGTGTCGAAGTCAGCCCATGCAGCAGCCGCACCAGCGCGTGGATCGGGTTGCGGGCGCGATGGGGATAGGCGGCGTGGCCCTGAACGCCTTGCGCCTCGATCCGCAGGGTCATCGAGCCTCGTCTGCCGATTTTGATCATCTCGCCCATACGGTCGGGGTTCGAGGGTTCGCCGACGATGCAGACGTCCATGCGTTCATCATTGGCCTGCATCCAGTCGAGCAGCGCACGGGTGCCGTGCCTGCCCGGTCCTTCTTCATCGCCGGTGATCGTCAGGATAATCGACCCGTCCTTGGGCGGGGTTTGGGTCACAAAGGCGATGGCGGCGGCGGCAAAGGCCGCAACGCCCGATTTCATGTCGGTGGCGCCCCGCCCCCAGATCCAGCCATCCTCTTCGTGTCCGGAAAACGGCGGGTGGGTCCAGCTGGCCAGATCGCCCGGAGGCACCACATCAGTGTGACCGTTAAAGCCAAAGCTGCGCGCCGCGCCCTTTTTTCCCCAGCGGGCAAAAAGGTTTGGCACCCCCTCACGATCCACCCGCTGGCAGGTGAAACCTGCCTTGCTCAACACCCCGGCCAAAAGGGTCAGCGCGCCGCCCTCATCAGGCGTGACCGAGGGACAGCGGATCAGGTCGGCGGTCAAACGGGCGGGATCGGGGATCGTCGTCATGGCGGGGCCTTTCGCTTTTGGACTGTGGTTACATCGCCGGGCCTGCAAGCTCCAGCGCGCGCCGCAGCAGGTTTGCCCCGGTCAGCACCAGAAGGATCAGCGTCCAGCGGCGGAACTGATTCACGTCCAGCCGGTCATGTGCCAGATAGCCCAGCCACATGCCAATCAGCGCCGGGATGACCAGAATGGCGGAAAAGGGCAGGGTCTGCGCATTCAAAAGCCCAGATTGCAGATGCGCGCCCGTCAACGCGATCGCACCGATAAAGAACACCACCCCCTGCGCGCGCATCTGTTCGTCCTTGGGGATATGCAGCGACAAAAGCAGGACCAGCAAAGGCGGTCCCCAGATGCCCGAAATCCCGCCGATAAGGCCGCCGATTGCGCCGGTCACGATCTCCATCACGCGGCGATGATGCACCGGCAGGGCAAGGCTGCGGCCCATGATCTGCCACAGGGCAAAGGCGGTGATCGGCAGACCGATAAGCGCATACATCAGCCATTGCGGGATGCGGGTGGCGAAAAACGCACTGATGGGAATGAACAGCACCACCATGCCGACATGCCAGCGCCAGGCCACAGTCGTCTGCCATGCCGGTCCCCAGCCCTGGCGCAGCGCCTGCCGTATATTGGTGATCAGCACCGGCAGGATCACCGCCGCCACCGCCTGCTGGGCCGGTAAAAATGAGCCGAGCGCCGCCAGCATGATCATCGGCATGGCAAAGCCGATCGCCCCTTTGACAAAGCCGGAAAACAGCGTGATCGCCACAGCGATCCAGAAATGAAAGGCGTCAAGCCCGAACATCGCATCCGCCATGTCAGGATGCACCCGGCAGGCCCGGGCGGGACAAGAAAGCGGGCGGGGAAAGCAAAGGTTCGTGCATCGCCCGATCCATATCCCGCGCTGAAATCCGCTGCAAACGGTAAAGGCAGCTGACATGGGCGCCGGTCGGCAGGGACAAGCCGCATTGCGCCTGCGCCGTTTCCCGGCTTCTATGGCGCCAATGGCAGACAGCGGGGAAACATGCGGCAGGACGGGGCGGCCGAACGGCGGCTGATTGACAATATTCTTGAGGGGATGGCCCTGCGCTCGGCGGGGTTCATCGTCACCGTCTATGGCGATGTGGTGGTGCCGCGCGGTGGTGTGCTGTGGACCGGCACGCTGATCGAGGTTTGCGACCGGGTCGGCATCAGCGAATCATTGGTGCGCACCGCTGTTTCACGTCTGGTCGCCGCCCATCGGTTGCGAGGCGAGCGGATGGGACGGCGCAGCTATTACCGGCTGGATGCCTCGGCACAGCGCGAATTCGATCAGGCTGCCGGGCTGCTTTATCGGCCCGAGGTGCCGCCGCAGGGCTGGCAGATCCTCTATGCCCCCGATCTGGGCGAGGATGAGGCCCGCCGTCAGCGCATGGGCCATATGGGCGGGGCGGTGTTCGTCCGTCCCGACCGCGGCCAGCCGGTGCCCGAGGGCGCGCTGCTGTTTCGCGCCGCCGATCCGTCAGAGCTTGAGGGGCTGGGCCGCTTTTGGGACCTCTCGTCGCTGCATCAGCGTTATCGGGACCTGCTTGCCCGTTTCGCGCCCTTGGCCAAGGCTGCCGCAACGCTTTCGGATGAGATGGCCCTGATCGCGCGACTGCTGTTGGTCCATGACTATCGCGGCGTGTTGTTGCGCGATCCGCGCTTACCGCAAGCCGCCTTGCCCCCCGACTGGAAGGGACAAGAGGCGCGGGCGCTGTTTCGCAGCCTTTATCGTCAACTTACCCCGGCGGCCGAGCGCTGGATCGGCACCCATTTTGAGGGCAGCGAGGGCTTTCTGTCCGCTCAGACCACTGAAACCGAGGCGCGTCTTAACGACCTGTCAGGTGTAAGTGCATGATCCGGAATAATATTTTTTCCCGCCCAGAAACATTACACGATTCTCCAATAAACCTCTTTCTTTGTGATGTTTTGGGGTGTATAAACTGACCAATCGGTCGGCGAATTGGAGAATCGCCGGTCTTTCGTGAAAATGGGAGAGAGCATGCAGGACGCCTTCATCTGTGATGCGGTGCGCACGCCGATTGGCCGCTATGGCGGGGCGCTGGCCTCGGTTCGGGCTGATGATCTGGCCGCGCTGCCGCTGAAAGCGCTGATGGAGCGCAATCCGGGCGTGGACTGGTCGGCGGTTGATGACCTGATCTTTGGCTGTGCCAACCAGGCGGGTGAAGATAACCGCAACGTCGCGCGTATGGCGGTCCTGCTGTCGGGGATGCCCGTCGGCGTACCGGCGACCACGGTGAACCGGCTTTGCGGCTCGGGGATGGATGCGGTCGGTATGGCCGCGCGGGCGATCAAGGCGGGCGATTGCGATTTCGTCATCGCTGGCGGCGTCGAAAGCATGACCCGCGCCCCCTTTGTGATGCCCAAGGCGGAAACCGCTTTTTCGCGCAGCAATGCGGTCTATGACACGACCATCGGCTGGCGCTTTGTGAACCCCAGGATGAAGGCGCAGTTTGGCACCGACTCGATGCCGCAGACTGCCGATAATGTCGCGGCCGATTTCGGCATCAGCCGCGAGGATCAGGACGCCTTTGCCGCGCGCAGCCAGGCCCGTTGGGAGGCCGCGCAAAAGGCAGGTGCCTTCCGCGATGAGATTATTCCCGTCACTATCCCGCAGAAAAAGGGTGAGCCGGTCGTCTTTGACACTGACGAACATCCGCGCCCCGGCACCACGGCCGAGACGCTGGCCAGGCTTAAAGGCGTCAACGGACCTGATCTGACAGTGACGGCCGGCAATGCCTCGGGCGTGAATGACGGCGCTGCGGCGCTGGCGATCCTGTCGGGTGCTGCGGCAGAGCGGCATGGGCTGACGCCCAGGGCGCGCATCGTCGCCATGGCGGCTGCAGGTGTTGAGCCACGCATCATGGGTATCGGACCAGCTCCGGCAGCGAAAAAGGTGCTGGCGCGCGCGGGACTGACCATCGACCAGATGGATGTGATAGAATTGAACGAGGCCTTCGCCAGTCAGGCGCTGGCAACGCTGCGGGATCTTGGTCTGCCCGATGACGCTGCCCATGTGAACCCGAACGGCGGTGCCATCGCGATAGGCCATCCGCTTGGCATGTCGGGGGCCCGGCTTGTGACGACGGCGATGTATCATCTGCATCGCACGGGCGGGCGCTATGCGCTTTGCACCATGTGCATCGGTGTCGGACAGGGCATCGCCGTCATTATCGAACGCGTGTGACCAAGGGGGAGAAACCAGCATGTATGCCCAGCTTGTCAAATCCGAAGGGATGAAAGCCCGCGAGGAGATGTCCCCCGAGGAGATCGCCTTTCAGGAACGCATTGACCGCGGCGAAAAGATCGAGCCCAAGGAGTGGATGCCCGAGGGTTATCGCAAGACCCTGATCCGCCAGATCGGCCAGCACGCGCATAGTGAGATCGTCGGCCAGCTGCCCGAAGGGAACTGGATCACCCGCGCGCCCACGCTGGAACGCAAGGCGATCCTGCTGGCCAAGGTGCAGGACGAGGCCGGGCACGGGCTTTATCTTTATTCGGCGGCCGAGACGCTGGGCGTGTCGCGTGACGAGCTGATGGAGCTTTTGCACGCCGGTAAGATGAAATACTCGTCGATCTTTAACTATCCGACCCTGACCTGGGCCGATATTGGCGCGGTGGGCTGGCTGGTTGATGGCGCGGCGATCATGAACCAGGTGCCGCTGCAACGCACCTCTTTTGGTCCTTATTCCCGTGCGATGATCCGTATCTGCAAAGAGGAATCCTTTCACCAACGTCAGGGCTACGCCATCATGATGAAGATGGCGCAGGGTACGCCCGAACAAAAGCGGATGGCGCAGGATGCGCTGAACCGCTTCTGGTATCCGGCGCTGATGATGTTTGGTCCCTCGGACAAGGACTCGGTGCATTCGGCCCAGTCCATGGCGTGGAAGATCAAGATCAACACCAATGACGAACTGCGGCAGAAATTCGTCGATCAGACCGTGCCGCAGGCGGAATATCTGGGCCTGACCGTCCCCGACCCCGATCTGAAGTGGAACGAGGACAAGGGCGGCTATGACTTCAGCGAGCCGGACTGGTCCGAGTTTTTTGAGGTCATCGCCGGCAACGGCCCCTGCAACAAGGACCGGCTGGGCGCCCGGGTCAGGGCCTGGGAGGATGGCGCATGGTTCCGCGAGGGGCTGATGGCCCATGCCGAGAAACAGGCCGCGCGCCGCGCGCCCGTCGCCGCCGAGTAACCGGCCCTTTGGCCAGCAATGCGCGCAAGCCAGATTTAGGGAGAGAACAATGTCCAAGGAATGGCCGCTCTGGGAGGTCTTCATCCGGGGCCAGCACGGGCTGAACCACCGCCACGTCGGCAGTCTGCATGCGCCTGACGCCGAAATGGCGATCATGAACGCCCGCGACGTCTATACCCGCCGCAACGAGGGGGTTTCGATCTGGGTGGTGCGTTCGTCCGAGATCACCGCCTCCAGCCCCTCGGACAAGGGGCCGCTGTTCGAGCCCTCGAACAGCAAGGTCTATCGTCACCCGACCTTTTTCGACATCCCCGAAGAAGTGGGGCATATGTGATGCCGTCGCTGCCCGATATGACCACGCCCAATGTGGCGGATCTGGCGCGAGAGGCGGCGCAGACTGCCTCGGCCCATCCTGCGGTACCCCAGCCCGACGCCGGGCAGGAGGCCTTTTCCGAGATGCTGCTACGCCTTGGCGACAGCACGCTGATCCTTGGCCACCGCATCTCGGAATGGTGCGGCCACTCTCCGGCGCTGGAAGAGGATATCGCGCTGGCGAACGTGGCGCTGGACCTGATCGGCCAGACCCAGCTGTGGCTGAGCCTTGCCGGCGAGGTCGAGGGCAAGGGCCGCTCGGCTGACGATCTGGCCTATCTGCGGGACGCCTGGGATTTTCGTAACCTGCTGATCTGCGAGCGTCCGAACGGCGATTTCGGCCATACGCTGATGCGTCAGTTCCTGTTCGACGCCTGGCATCATGAACTGCTCAAGGCACTTGCGGCATCGTCCGATCCGCGTGTCGCCGAAATCGCGGCCAAGGCGGGCAAGGAGGTGGCCTATCACCTCGAACGCTCTTCCGATCTGGTCGTGCGGCTTGGCGATGGGACCGAGGAAAGCCACCGCCGCATGCAAGAGGCGCTTGATGATCTGTGGTCTTATGCGGGCGAGATGTTCATCGGTGATGCCAAGGATGCCGAAGTGGCGGCGCGTGGCATTGCGCCCGATCCCTCCAGCCTGCGTGCGGCATGGGATCAGACGCTACAGCACGTGCTGACCGAGGCGACCTTGCAGATCCCCGAAGGCAGTTTCGCCCATAAAGGTGGCAAACAGGGCATCCACACCGAGCATCTGGGCTATATCCTGTCCGAGATGCAGTTCCTGCAGCGCGCCTATCCCGGTGCAAGCTGGTAAGCCCATGGCCGCGCAGACCCAACCCGGCGTCGAAGAGGTCTGGGGCTGGCTCTCGGAGGTGCCTGACCCGGAAATCCCGGTGATCAGCCTGACTGATCTGGGCATTATCCGCGGCGTGGAATGGCAGGGCGATACGCTGGTCGTCCGGGTCACGCCGACCTATTCCGGCTGCCCCGCGACCAGTGTCATCAACCTGGATATCGAAACCGCGCTGCGCCGCCACGGCATCGAAAAGCTGCGGCTGGAACGCCAGCTTACCCCGCCCTGGACCACCGACTGGATCGGCCCCGAGGGCCGGGAAAAGCTGCGCGCCTATGGCATTGCACCGCCCGTGGACGGGACGGCGGCGGATGGGGTACTGGCCGGGCGCATCGCCCGGATGACCGGCACGAACCTCAAGATCGCCTGCCCGCGCTGCGGCTCGACCCATACTGAAAGGATCAGCCAGTTCGGCTCGACCCCCTGCAAGGCGAGCTATCGCTGCAAGGACTGTCTGGAACCCTTTGACTATTTCAAATGCATCTGAGAATGCGCCCCGCTTCAGGAAGGATACCCCCATGGCACGCTTCCATCCGCTGAAGGTCACCGACGTGCGCCGCGAAACGCGCGACGCGGTGGTCGTCACCCTGGCGCCACGTGATGAGGATCGTGCGCTGTTCGGTTTTGTTCAGGGCCAATACCTGACCTTTCGCCGCGATTTTGATGGCGAAGAGCTGCGCCGCAGTTATTCGATCTGTGCCGGCGTTGACGACGGCTGCCTGAAGGTCGGGATCAAGCGCGTCGAAGGCGGCGCCTTCAGCACCTGGGCGAATGAGAATCTGGTCCCCGGCGTCGAAATCGAGGCGATGCCGCCGATGGGCAAGTTCAATACCGAACTGAACCCCGTGGCCGAGCGCAGCTACCTCGCCGTCGCTGCGGGTTCGGGCATCACGCCGATCCTGTCGATCATCAAGACGGTGCTGGCGCGCGAACCGAAATCGCAGTTCACGCTGATCTATGCCAACCGTCAGGCCAGCTCGATCATGTTCCGCGAGGAGCTGGAGGATCTCAAGAACCTCTATCTGGGCCGGTTGTCGGTGCTGCATGTGCTTAAGGCCGAATCGCAAGAGATCGAGCTGTTCTCGGGTCGTATTGATGCCGAAAAGATGGCGGCGCTGTTCAGGCACTGGATCGACCCCAAGGCGCTGGACACCGCGTTCATCTGCGGGCCAGAGGGGATGATGCTGACCGTTGCCGCCTCGCTGCGCGACCATGGTCTGCGGGACGATCAGATCAGGTTCGAGCTTTTTGCCAGCAGCCAGCCGGGCCGGGCCAAGGCGCGGGTGGTGTCGCGCGGGGCCGATGGCAACGGTGTCGCGGGGACGGTGACGCTCGACGGGGTGACGCGCAGTTTCCAGATCGCGCGCGAGGGCGAGACGATCCTGGACGCCGCGCTCGCCAATGACATGGACGCGCCCTATTCCTGCAAGGCCGGCGTCTGTTCGACCTGCCGCTGCAAAGTGCTTGAGGGCGAGGTCGAGATGATGGTGAACCACGCGCTTGAGGATTACGAGGTCCGCGCCGGCTATGTCCTTAGCTGTCAGGCCCACCCGATCAGCGACCGCGTCGTCGTCAGCTACGACGAATGATCCGCAGGGCAGGGAGGAAACAATGTCCGACACCATGAATATCGAGGACTACCTTGCCCAGGGCGGCATCATGACCGCACCGGGCAACGTCCCGCCCCGTTATCGCGGCGAGCTTTTGCGGCTGATGTCGTCTTTTGTGGACAGCGAACTGGCTGCCTCTGCCGGGTTTGCCAATGCGATCAACTTTGCCCCCGGCATCAAAGAGCGCATCGCTGCCAGCCGCATCACCCTTGAAAAAGCCGATCATGCCGAACGGGTTCTGCGGGTGATGGGCGATTTTGGTACCGATATGGCGCGCTATCAGGCCAGTCATGACTGGTCCGCCCGGGTCCCGCGCGAGGCCGATCTGGGCGCGGCCCGCCGCCCGGGCGATATGCGGCTGTCAGTCTTTCACTATCCGATCACTGGCTGGACCGATGCGGTGGTGATGAATGTGCTGCAGGGTCTGGCGACCGGCGTGCAGATGACCGAACTGACCCGGGTCTCATATGGTCCGCTGGCCGAGGTCTTTCGCGAAATCGCCCCGCGTGAGGCGCGTCATGCCGAACTGGGGCTGGAGGGTCTGGCCCAGATTGCCGCGACCGAAGAGGGGCGCGCCGAAGCGCGTGCCGCCGTCGCCTATTGGCGGCCCCGGGTGGCTGCAGGATTCGGCCTGACGCAATCGGACCGCTATGACACTTTGGCGCGCTTTGGCCTGCGCCACAGTCCCAACGCGGCGCTGCTGTCGCGATGGGAGGCGCTGGCCTCTGAACATCTGGCCGCTTTCGGCCTGTAACCGGCCTGGGCCGCCTGTCCGCCACAAGGTGACTGCGCGGCCCTGGCCCTTTGACGAATGACTTAAGGAAACGCCATGACCAACCCGCGCCGTCTTGAAAGCTATGTCTGCGGACGCTGGACCCCGGGCAGCGGCCAGGGCCAGACCCTGCGCGATGCCGCAACCGGCGAGCCCGTTGCCGTGATCGACTCTGCCGGCCTGGATTTCGCCGCCGTACTTGCCCATGGGCGCGAGGCGGCGGGGCCAAAGCTGCGCGCCATGACCTTTCATGAGCGCGCCTCCATGCTCAAGGCGCTTGGTCTGGCGCTGATGGCGCAGAAAGAGGAATTCTACGCCGAAAGCCTGCACACCGGCGCGACCCGAGCCGATGGTTGGGTCGATATCGAGGGCGGGATCGGCACCATGCTGACCTATGCCTCGAAAGGGCGGCGGGAATTGCCGAACGCCCGGATTCTGACTGATGGCGAGGTCGAGCCGCTGTCGCGCGACACAAGCTTCAGCGCCCAGCATATCCTGACGCCTCTGCAGGGGGTGGCGGTTCATATCAACGCCTTCAACTTTCCGATCTGGGGGATGCTGGAAAAGATTGCGCCGACGCTGCTGGCGGGGATGCCCTGCGTGGTCAAACCTGCCTCGCAGACCGCCTATCTGACCGAGTTGATGGTGCGCCGCATTGTCGGGACCGGCATCCTGCCCGAAGGGGCGCTGCAACTTATCTGCGGCTCGGTCGGGGATCTTTTGGATCATGTCACCGAACAGGATGCGGTGACCTTTACCGGCTCGGCGGCGACGGGGCGCAAGCTCAGGACCCATCCGGCGGTCATCGCCAACTCTGTCCGCTTTACCATGGAGGCGGACAGTCTGAACGCCGCGATCCTTGGCCCTGATGCAGTGGCTGGCACGCCCGAGTTCGATCTGTTCGTGCGCGAGGTTGCGCGTGAGATGACGGTGAAGGCCGGGCAGAAATGCACCGCCATCCGCCGGGTCATCGTGCCGCGCGGCCAGATCGACGCGCTTGTCGCCGCCCTGGACGAGCGGCTGGCGGGTACCGCCGTCGGCCTGCCGGGCGATGAGGGTACGCGTATGGGGGCGCTTGCAAGCCTTGATCAGCGCGACGAGGTCCGCGCCCGCATCCGCGACCTGCAAGCGGCGGCCGAGATCGTCGCGGGCGATCCTGACGATGTACGCCTGACCTCGGGGGACGCGGGGCAGGGGGCCTTTATGAACCCGGTTCTGCTTCATGCCGCGAAACCCTTTGAGGCCGCAGCGGTGCATGAGGTCGAGGCTTTCGGCCCGGTTTCGACCGTCATGCCCTATGATGATCTGGACGAGGCGGTGGTGCTGGCACAGATGGGCCGCGGCTCGCTGGTGTCCTCGGTCTTTACCGATGATCCGAAAGTCGCCGAAGAGGTCGTTCTGGGCGTCGCTCCCTTCCATGGCCGGGTGCTGATCGGCAACCGCGCTTCGGCCAAAAGCTCGACCGGGCATGGCTCTCCGCTGGCGCCGCTGGTGCATGGCGGCCCGGGCCGCGCTGGCGGCGGTGAAGAGATGGGCGGCATCCGCGGCGTCAAGCATTACATGCAGCGCACCGCCGTTCAGGGCACGCCACGGCTTTTGTCCGCAGTGACCGGGCGCTGGATCGAAGGGGCCGAGGCGCAACAGGGCGTCCATCCTTTCCGCAAATCGCTGGCCGAGCTGCAAATCGGTGACCAGCTGGTCACGGCGACCCGCACCATCACCCGCGAGGATGTCGAGCACTTCGCCCATTTCACCGGCGACACGTTCTATGCCCATATGGACGAGGCCTCGGCCAAGGCGAACCCGTTCTTTGACGACCGGGTGGCGCATGGCTATCTGATCGCCAGCTTTGCCGCCGGTCTTTTTGTTGAGCCGAACCCCGGCCCGGTGCTGGCCAATTACGGCGTCGACAACCTGCGCTTTCTGACCCCGGTTTACTTTGGCGACACGTTGCAGGTGCGGTTGACCTGCAAAGAGATCAATCCGCGCGAAAACGCCGGTCATGGCGAGGTGCGTTGGGATTGCCGCGTGACCAATCAAAAGGACGAGGTCGTGGCGCAATATGACGTCCTGACCATGGTGGCCAAGGAATGGCCGCTGCCAGAAGCCGCGGAATAACAGAACTGAACCGGGCGATGCTTTGGGGTCGCCCGGCACTTACCGATATCAGAGCTTCAGCGCCCAGAATTCGCGCGTGAATGTCTGACCACAGGCTATCACGCCGGGGGTGGCTTCGGTCAGTTCGAACCCCAGCTGCGCATAGAGGCGCCGCGCCTCTTGCAGGCAGTCATAGGTTTCCAGCCGCACTTCGGTCATGTCGTGATTTCGCGCATGGGTAAGGGCGGTTGCGACCATCCTGCGGGCAAGGCCATGGCCGCGGAATGCGGGCAGAACCAGCACGAAGTTGAGGAAGGCAGAGCGTTCGGGGCGTTCGGAAATCGCAATCGAGGCAGCACGTTGCCCGTCTGTCCCGGCAATCCAGATGCGGCTGAAATCGGTGCTGTTTTTGATAAAAGCTGCGACTTTTTCCGCGATGCTGTCGCGAAAGCTGGGGCCAAAGCCGAATTCCTTGGCATAGATCGTCTCGTGCTGCCTGATCAGCCAGTCCAGATCGCTGTTGTCGGCAAGGCTGATAGAGGCGGTCGATGCAGGCATGGCCTGGGCTTGGGGACGGCGGGAAGACCTGGCGACCCTAGCGCCAATCCGGTCAAATGGATACCCGATCCGTTGTCACTTCACCGCCTTGATGCCTTCAAGGATCAGGGTGGTGGCGACGTCGGCATAATCCTCGCGCGTGATGCGGCCACCGTCGCGGAACCACATATAGACCCAGTTCATCATGCCAAACAGCGACATGGTCACCGGGGTCAGCAACGGGCGCTCGGGGTTGTCGAGGCTAGGGTTGATTTCGCGCAGGACCATGGCAAAGCGGCGCACGATACGGCGTTCAACCGCGAGGATTTCGGCCTTTTGCTCATCCGGCAGGGCTGAGGTCGCGTTCAGCTGGACCTTGTGCTGGTTATCCGCGCCGCGATAGCGGTCAAGGACAGTGCCGACCAGCTGGCGCAGACGCTGCCGCGGCGGCAGATCGGCGTCGTCGGCGTCCTGGATTGCGGCATCCAGCTCTTCGAGGTGGGTGATGATGATGGCGAAGATCAGCGCGTCCTTGCTGGGGTAGTAATGGTAAAGCAGGGCCTTGGAGACCTGGCTATGTGCCGCGATCTGCGCCATCGACGCTTTTTCCATTCCCAGATCGGCAAAGACCTCGGCGGCCTTGTCCAAAAGAACGCGCTGCTTTTCCTCGAAATCGGCTGCCCGTGTCCGCGCCATGCCATCCTCTTGTCATTCATCCGCCCGCTTTCTGGGGCGGGAAAACCGGGGAGCCTTAGCCCCCCGACGCCTTAGCGGCTTTGTTACCGCATGTCATGTCGATGACGCGGTGCGGCATCATGTCCTGGGGCGGTTGTCAACCACCCGCTTGGCCTTGCCTTCCGAACGGGCAACGCTGCCCGGATCGCAAACCTCGATCCTGGTCGAGACGCCGACCACGCTTTTGATGTGGTGGGCAAGCTCTTTGGCCGACTGGGTGCGGGCCGCATCGTCGGTGCGGCCGGGGGCGCATTCAACATGGACGATCATGCTGTCCATCCGGCCCGAACGGCTGAGCTCGATCTGGAAATGCGGGGCAAGGCCGGTGCATTTCAGGATCTGTTCCTCGATCTGGGTCGGGAAAACGTTAACGCCGCGCAGGATGATCATGTCGTCACTGCGCCCTGTGATCTTTTCGATCCGGCGCATACTGCGCGCCGTGCCGGGCAGCAGGCGGGTCAGGTCGCGGGTGCGATAGCGCACCATCGGCAAACCTTCCTTGGTCAGCGTGGTGATGACCAGTTCGCCCATCTCACCATCGGGCAGGACCTCGCCGGTCGTGGGGTCGATGATCTCGGGGTAGAAATGGTCTTCCCAGAAATGCAGCCCGTCCTTGGTCTCGACGCACTCCATGGCGACGCCGGGGCCCATGACTTCGGAAAGGCCGTAGATATCGACGGCATGCATGTCGAAGGCTTCTTCGATCTCTTGCCGCATGGAGTTGGTCCAGGGTTCGGCGCCGAAGATCCCGATCTCAAGCGAGGATTCGCGCGGATCAAGGCCCTGCCGGCGGAATTCATCAAGGATCGACAGCATGTAGCTGGGGGTCACCATGATGATGCGCGGACGGAAGTCGTTGATCAGCGTCACCTGCCGCTCGGTCATGCCGCCCGAGATCGGGACGACGGTGCAGCCCAGCCGCTCGGCCCCGTAATGCGCACCAAGGCCACCGGTGAACAGCCCGTAGCCATAGGCGTTGTGCAGGATATCGCCCCGCCGCCCGCCAGCTGCGCGGATCGAGCGCGCGATCAGATTCGCCCAATGGTCGATATCGGCCTGGGTATAGCCCACCACGGTCGGCTTGCCCGTAGTCCCGGACGAGCCGTGGATACGCACCAGCCTGGACTGCGGAACCGCGAACATTCCAAAGGGATAGGTGTCACGCAGGTCCTGTTTGGTGGTAAAGGGGAACCTGGCGATATCCGCGAGCGATTTCAGATCCTCGGGATGCGCGTCATGTTCGATGAACCGCTTGCGATAGAAAGGCGAGTTTTCGAAAGCGTGTTTCAACGACCGCTTCATGCGGTGGAACTGCAGGGCTTCGATCTCATCGCGCGAGGCGGTTTCGATCGGGTCCAGTTCCTTTTTTTCTGGCGCCAGTGGTTGCATTGTTCCTCCCCTCGGGAATTAGGTTGCGGTCAGGGCTCGACCGGCAGGTGAGTGCCCTTGACGGTGCGGGAATGGCCGCGGAACTCGGCCACATGCACACCGTCCTGATTGGTGATGCGGATATCGTAGATGCCTGAGCGGCCGCGGCGTGAAACCTCGCGCGCCACCGCAGTCAGCCGGTCGCCGATGCGTCCCGGTTCGAGATAGGTGATCGAACAGTGCTGGGCGACGACAAGCTGGTTGTAGCTGTTGCAGGCAAAGGCAAAGGCGCTGTCGGCCAGCGTGAACATATAGCCGCCGTGGCAATTGCCGTGGCCGTTCGACATGGCTTCGGTGATGGTCATCGAAAGCGTCGCTTCGCCCGGCGCGATATGGTCAAGGCTCATGCCCAGCCGCTGGCTGGCAGAATCGTCATTCCACATCGCACGGGCCGAGGCCTCGGCGATTTCTTGCGTGGTCATCTGCGAGACGGGTTTGGCGGCGTCGGTCATTGGCCCCTGAACTCCGGTTTGCGCTTTTCAAGAAAGGCGGTGACGCCTTCGGCATAGTCAGTGCTGCGGCCGGCCTCTCGCTGGCAGTCGCGCTCTTGATCAAGCTGCTGATCGAGGCTGTTTACTGCCGCCGCCTGAATCAGCCGTTTGGTCAGGCCCAACCCCAGCGTCGGCCCGGCAGCCAGCGATCTGGCCAGCGCCAGCGCCTCGTCCATCAGCGCCTCATCCTCGACCGCTTTCCAGATCAGCCCCCATTCGGCAGCCTTTTCGGCACCCAGAGGTTCGGCCGTCAGGGCCAGCGCCTTGGCGCGCGGTTCACCCAGGATACGGGCCAGCGACCATGAGCCGCCTGCATCGGGCACCAGACCGATCCTGGCAAAAGCCTGGATAAAGCGGGCCGATTTCCCCGCCAGAACGATGTCACAGGCGATGGCGATATTCGCCCCGGCCCCCGCGGCAACGCCGTTTACCGCGCAGACTACCGGCTTTTCCAGGGACCGGATCAGCCGCAGCGTCGGGTTGTAAAAGGTTTCAAGCGTGTGGCCCAGATCGGGGGCGGGGCCGCCTTTGCGCGGGTCGCGGTCGCCAAGATCCTGCCCGGCGCAAAAGCCACGCCCCGCACCCGTCAACAGGACGGCGCGGACACCCGCGTCATCATGGGCTCGCTGGAACCCGGCACGCAGGGCCAGGTGCATTTCTTCGTTAAAGGCATTCAGCTTGTCGGGACGATTGAGTGTCAGCGTCAGCACGCCGTCGGCCAAGGCCGCCAGGACGGTTTCCGTCATGTGATAAACTCCCTTGCCCCGGTCCCGGGGTTCCCTGAAAATTTTTGTTGCATAAACCGACCGGCCGGTCAATGATAATCTCACCAGGTGAGGGGGAACCACCGTGACAGAGCTTTTCGACCGTCATCGGCCGCTGTTGGATGCTGCGTTGCAGGCGCTGCGTGATCGCGGATTCTGGAGCCCGTTTCCCGAAATTCCAAGCGGCAAGTTCTATGGCGAAACCGCCCGGCAAGAGGGCGAGGCCGCCTTTCAGGCCCTGCGCGGGCAAGCCTTTGATCTGCCGGGTCATCCGAATCAGGCGCTGCGCGGAGCAGAGATATCGCCCCATGGTGGTGCGCTGGGGATTCGTTATCCCTCGGCTGATGCAGCAGAGTTGATTGCCGCCGCCGGGCGCGCGCAAGGGGCGCTTGCCGAGGCTGGACCCGAAGCCCGGGTCGGTGTTTGCCTTGAGGCGCTGGTGCGGCTTAACCGCATGAGCTTTCTCATGGGCCATGCGACCATGCACACCACAGGACAGGCATTCGCCATGGCCTTTCAGGCGGGCGGACCGCACGCGCAGGACCGCGGGCTTGAGGCTGTCGCCATGGCCTGGGATGAGATGACCCGTTTCGCCCCACAGGCACGTTGGGAAAAGCCGCAGGGCAAAGCCGCGCCGATCGTGCTGGAAAAATACTGGTCGATCGTGCCGGCGGGGCTGTCTTTGGCGATCGGTTGCAACACCTTCCCGACTTGGAACAGCTATGCTGGCATCTTTGCCAGCCTTGCGACCGGCAACCCGGTCATCGTCAAGCCGCATCCGGGGGCGATCCTGCCCCTTGCTCTGACAGTGCGCGTTCTGCGTGACGTTCTGGCCGAGGCCGGACTGCCCGCTGATTCGGTCCTGCTGGCCGTGGATGAGGCAGGGGCCGAGATCACGCGTGATCTTGCCATGAATCCGGCGGTGCGGCTGATCGACTATACCGGCTCGAACGCTTTCGGGGGGTGGTTGCGCGCCCATGCGACGCAAGCCCGGATCTTTACCGAAGAGGCAGGGGTCAACACCGTTACCATTGCCGGAACCGATGATTTCGTCGGGCTTTGCGCCAATCTGGCTTTCTCGCTGGCGCTTTATTCGGGGCAGATGTGCACCGCGCCGCAAAACATCTATGTGCCCGAAGGGGGCATAGACACCGATCAGGGTCACAAGAGCTTTGATGAGGTCGGCCGGGCACTGGCTGCGGCAATCGACGACCTGCTGTCCGATCCTGCCCGAGGAGCCGGGATCTGCGGCGCCATTGCCAACCCTGCGACGCTGGAGCGGGTCGAGCAGGTGCGGGGGCTGGGCCGGGTGCTGCGTGCCTCGGCTCCGCTGGGGCAGGGGCGGACTGCGACCCCGCTGCTATTGGCGCTGCGTGACGGTGATCCGATTTGCGAACAGGAATGCTTTGGCCCCATCGCCTTTGTCATCGCGGTCAGGGATGCCGATACGGCGCTGGAGCGGGCGACCGATCTGGCGCGGTGCAAAGGCGCGATCACCGCGGCGCTATATGATCGGGACGAGGCGCGCATCGAACGTGCCGCCCGGGCCTTTGCTGCGGCGGGCGTCAATCTGTCGGTTAACCTGACCGGCAATATCTACGTCAATCAATCGGCCGCCTTCAGTGATTTTCACGTCACCGGGGCCAACCCGGCGGGGAACGCCAGCCTGACTGACACTGCCTTTGTCGCCAGCCGGTTCCGTCGCGCCATGTGGCGGCGGCCCGTGGCGGCCTGAACTGCTGACAAGCTGAACCACCAACAGGTTTCTGGGAGGAGACATCATATGAAAAAGACCCTGACGACGACCGTTCCGGCCGCGCTGATCGCGCTTGGCCTCGCCTCGGTGGCCAGTGCCGAAATCAAGATCGGCGCTTCGGTCTCGGCGACCGGTCCCGCCGCGTTCCTTGGTGACCCCGAGGCCAAGACCCTGCAAATGCTGGTCGAAGAGCTGAATGCCAAAGGCGGCATCAACGGTGAAGAGATCGAGCTGGTGCTTTATGATGACGGCGGCGATGCCAACAAGGCGCGCACCTTTGCGACCCGGCTGATCGAGGATGACGAGGTGCAGGCCATCATCGGCGGCACCACGACCGGCACTTCCATGTCGATCCTGTCGGTGGCAGAGGATGCCGAGATTCCCTTTATCTCGCTGGCCGGGGCTATCGACATCATCCAGCCGGTCAAGCCCTGGACCTTCAAGACCCCGCATACCGACCGCATGGCCTGTCAGAAGATTTTTGAGGACATGCAGAAAAACGGCTTCAGCAAGATCGGCATGATCTCGGGAACTGACGGGTTCGGAGCCTCGATGCAGGCGCAATGCAAGGACGTGGCAGGCGAATTTGGCATCGAAATCACCGCGGACGAAACCTACGATCCCAAGGACGCCGATATGACGGCGCAGCTGACCAAGATCCGCAACACCGAAGGCGTGCAGGCGGTGCTGAACCCGGGCTTTGGTCAGGGTCCCTCGATTGTGACACGCAACTATCGCCAGCTTGGTATTGAGCTGCCCCTTTACCAGTCGCACGGTGTTGCCTCGGACGGGTTCATCGAACTGGCCGGCAAGGAGGCCGCCGAGGGTGTGCGCCTGCCCGGTACGGCGCTGCTGGTCGCCGGCCTGTTGGCCGATGATGATCCGCAAAAACCGGCCGTGACTGCTTACAAAGCGGCCTATGAAGGCAAGTTCAAAGAGCCGGTTGGCACTTTCGGCGGCTATGCCCATGACGGGTTTGCACTGCTTGTTGATGCGGTGACGCGCGCTGGTTCGTCCGAGCCTGCGGCGATCCGTGACGCGCTTGAGGCGACCCAGGGTCTGGCCGGAACCACGGGCATCTATACCATGTCGGCCGAAGATCACCTTGGCCTCGACCTGTCGGCCTTCCGTATGCTTGAGGTCAAGGACGGCAGCTGGTCCATGGTCGAATGATCCCGCGCGGTCCCTGCCTATGCGGGGACCGTTTCCGCCCGCTCGGGAGAGCCAGCGAGAGAGCCACGGCATGTCTGAATTTCTGCAATTCCTGTTTTCAGGGCTGACGGTGGGCGCGGTCTACGCGCTGGTCGCCCTTGGCTTTACGATCATCTATAACGCATCGGATGTGGTGAATTTCGCGCAAGGCGAATTCGTCATGCTGGGCGGTATGATTACATGGTTTTCCCATGCCGCCGGGCTGCCCCTGCCGCTGGCGGCGCTGGTTGCCATCATTGCCACCGCCGCGCTGGGGGTCGCGATCAACAAGCTGGCGATCGGGCCGGCCCGGGGTGCCCCGGTCGTTTCGCTGATCATCATCACCATCGGCGCCTCGGTCTTTCTGCAAGGCGCGGCGCAGCTTGTCTTTGACAAGCAGATTCACAGTTTTCCGGCCTTTTCGGGGGATACGCCGCTGCGCTTTGGCGGCGCGACGATCCAGCCGCAAGGCCTGTGGGTGATCGGGGGCGCGCTGGTTGTATTCGTCGGCTTGTGGCTGTTCTTTACCCGCACCTTGCTGGGGCGCGCGGTGCTGGCGACCTCGAACAACCGGCTGGCGGCGCAACTGGTCGGGATCAACACCAACTTTGTCATGACCCTGTCCTTTGCCCTGTCGGCGGGGATCGGGGCGCTGGCCGGGGTCCTTGCGACGCCGATCACGCTGACCGCCTATAACGTCGGTATCGGCTTTGCGCTCAAGGGTTTTGCCGGGGCGATGCTGGGCGGGATGGGCAACCCCAAGGGCGCGCTGGCGGGCGGGTTCCTGATCGGTCTGATCGAGGCGCTGACGGCGGGCTATCTGTCCTCGACCTACAAAGAGGCGGCGGCCTTTGTCGTCATCCTGCTGGTCCTGTTCTTTATGCCGCAGGGCCTGTTCGGCCGCAGATCTACGGAGCGGGTGTGATGCCAAAGCTGACCGTGAAATCCGCCACGCTGCTGGTGCTTGCCGTATTGATCGCGGTGACGCCCTTTTTCTTTCCCTCGGGCTATTACTACCGGGTCGGGGCGCTGATCTTTGTCAACGGGCTTGCGGTGACGGGTATCGTGATCCTGACCGGCTATGCCGGACAGATCAGCCTGGGCCATGCCGGGTTTGCCGGTATCGGCGGCTATGCCTGTGCCCTTGCGCCCGAATATCTGGGCCTGCACCCCGCGCTTGCCATGGTGCTGGGGGCCGCGGTCTCGGCTGTGCTGGCCTATCTGGTCGGTCGTCCGATTCTGCGGCTCAAGGGGTATTACCTTGCCGTCGCTACCCTGGGCTTTGGCATCCTTGTGTCCATGGTCCTGAACAATGAACGCGACCTGACCGGCGGCCCCGATGGCATCGCCGTCCCCGAGCTGGGGCTAAGGGGCGTGCTCAAGGACTGGGGGCTGAACCTTTCGAACGGGCAGTTCTGGTATTTCTTCTGCGGTATAGTACTGCTTCTTGGCGCATGGATCGCGCTGAACCTTTATCAAAGTCCGACCGGGCGGGCGCTGCGTGCGCTTCATGGCTCCGAGGTTGCATCGGGCACCGTCGGTATCGATGTCGCGCGGGTCAAGTTGCAGGCCTTTGTCATTTCGGCGGTCTATGCCTCGGTCGCGGGTTCACTGGTCGCTTTGCAAAACAAGTTCATTACCCCCGATGTCGCGGGCTTCATGCATTCGATCGAGATGGTGACCATGGCTGTCCTGGGCGGCGCGGGTTCAGTTCTTGGCGCGGTCTTTGGCGCGGGAATCCTGACGCTTTTGCCGCAGGCGCTGACGGTGCTGGCCGAATATGAACAGCTTGTTCTGGGCCTTGTGATGATGCTGGTGATGATCTTTCTGCGCGAAGGGCTTTTGCCCTCGATCCTGCGCAGACTGAGGGGGAGGGGCGAATGACGCTGCTGTCAGTCGAAGGGCTCGGCATCGCTTTTGGCGGCATCAAGGCTGTCCATGATGTCAGCTTTCGGGTCGAGCCGGGGGAGATCGTCTCGGTCATCGGGCCGAATGGCGCGGGCAAGACCACGCTGTTCAACATGATTTCGGGCGTCTATCAGCCCGGCGCTGGCCGCGTGTTGCTTGAGGGCGAGGATGTGACCGGCATGGCGCCGTTTCGCCTTGCCCAGCGGGGCATGTCGCGCACCTTTCAGAACCTTCAGATCTTTCAGAACATGACGGTGCTGGAAAACGCCATTGCGGGTTTTCATCTGCAAGAGCGCGGAACGGTGCTGGCCGATCTGTTCAACCTGCCGTCATCGCGCCGTCGGGCCCGGCAGGCCGAGGCAGGCGCGCGCGAGCTGCTGGCTCGTGTCGGGCTGGAACGTGCGGCGGACCGCGAGGCGGCAAGCCTTTCTTACGGTTCGCTCAAGCGGCTTGAGATCGCGCGGGCGTTGGCAATGCGGCCGCGGGTTCTGCTGCTTGATGAGCCGGCGGCGGGCTGCAACGCGGTCGAGACCGAAGAGATCGACCATCTGATCGCCGAGGTCGCGGCCTCGGGCGTCGCCATCCTGCTGGTCGAACATGACATGAAGATGGTCATGCGCATCTCGAACCACATCGTCGTGCTGGACCATGGCGAAAAGATCGCCGAGGGCGCGCCCGCCGAGGTCAGCCGCAACCCGGCGGTGATCGCCGCCTATCTGGGAACCGAGGAGGCTGCCGATGCTGACGGTTGAGGGTTTGCGTTCGCGCTATGGCCGCATCGAGGTCCTGCACGGCATCGACCTGCATGTCGATTCGGGCGAGATCGTCACCGTGGTTGGTGCCAATGGTGCTGGCAAAACCACGCTTTTGCGCTGCCTGTCCGGTGTACAGCCGGTCTCGGCCGGTACGATCACCTTTCGGGGAGAGCCGCTGACCACAGTGCCGGCCTTTCGCCGATTGGCGCGCGGACTGGCCCAGTCGCCCGAGGGGCGGCAGATATTTACCAATCTGACGGTTGAGGAAAACCTGCGCCTTGGTGCGTTCCTTTACAACGATGAACGGGTTGAACGGGATATGGAGGATGCCTTCCAGATGTTCCCGATCCTTAAGGAAAAGCGCAACCTTGCTGCCGGGGGGCTGTCGGGCGGTCAGCAGCAGATGCTGGCAATGGCGCGGGCGCTGATGGGCCGACCCTCTTGCCTGCTGCTGGACGAGCCGTCGATGGGGCTTGCACCGATCATCGTGCAGCAGATCTTTGACGTGGTGCGCGGGCTGAAATCTTTGGGCGTGACCGTGCTGCTTGTCGAACAGAACGCCTTTGGTGCGCTTAGGATTGCGGACCGGGGTTATGTGATGGAAACCGGGCGCGTCACCATGCAGGGACTGGCCGGAGAGCTGATTGCCGATCCGCGCATCCGTGAAGCCTATCTGGGGATTTAAAGTCATGACCGTAACCATCGCCCGCCAGGGTGAAATCGCCGTCGTCACCGTGGATAACCCGCCCGTCAATGCGTTGAGCCAGGCTTTGCGTCAGGGATTGTGGGACGCGGTCGGCACGCTTGAGGCTGATCCGGAGGTGCGGGCGGTGGTGCTGATCTGTGCGGGTCGCACCTTTATCGCCGGCGCGGATGTGACCGAATTCGGCAAACCGCCGCAGCCGCCGCATCTGCCCGATCTGGTGGACCGGATCGAGGGAGCCGCCAAGCCTTGGGTTGCGGCGATCCACGGCTCGGCCCTTGGCGGCGGGTTCGAGGTGGCGATGGGCTGCCGTTTCCGGGTCGCGCTGCCTGACGCCTCGGTCGGTCTGCCTGAGGTGACGCTGGGCATCGTGCCCGGGGCCTCGGGCACGGTTCGCACACCGCGCCTTGCCGGGGCCGAGCTTGCCGTCGAACTGGTCACCTCGGGCCGCCCGATGCGCGCGCAAAAGGCGGCCGTTTCCGGTTTGATTGATGCGGTGGTCACAGGCGATCTGCTTGACGGTGCTGTCGGCTTTGCGCGCGAGGCCCTGACGCGCCCCCTGCCTGCACCGGTCTCGGCCCGTCCGGTTGCCGCGCCTGATGCGGCATTCTGGGCTGAAAAGGAAAAATCGGTCACCAAGGCGGCCAAGGGTGCCGCCGCGCCGCTGCGGGCGCTTGACTGTCTGCGCAAAGCTGTCGAAGCTCCGTTTCCCGAGGCCATGGCGTATGAACGCGCGACTTTTCTAGAGCTGCGCGGTTCAGATCAGGCGGCCGCCCTGCGCCATGTCTTTTTCGCCGAACGTACTGCCCCACGTCCGGCCGCTCTGCGTGCGGTTGATCCCTTGCCCCTGCGCCGCGCTGCGGTGATCGGCGGTGGTACCATGGGCGCGGGCATTGCCGCCGCCCTGCGCGGAGCCGGGTTGCCGGTCGTTCTGGTCGAGCGTGACGATGATGCGGTGGCCCGCGGCATCGCCAATCTTCGCGGTATCTTTGACGGTGCGGTACGGCGCGGCAGGCTTGGCACCGCGCAGGCCGAAGAGCTTGTGTCTGGCGTTACCGCCACCACCGATTATGCTGCATTGGCCGATGTCGATCTGGTGATCGAGGCGGTGTTCGAGGAAATCGGCGTCAAGCAGGCTGTCTTTGAACAGCTGGGCCGGGTCTGCCGGGCGGATGCGGTTCTGGCAACGAATACCTCTTACCTTGACCCGCGCAAGATTGCCGCGGGGGTGCCGGGATCCGAACGTTTCATCGGGCTGCATTTCTTCAGCCCCGCCAATGTGATGAAACTGCTTGAGATCGTGCCCGTGCCCGAAACCTCTGAGCAGGTGCTTGCCACCGGCTTTGCCCTTGCCCGGCTGTTGAAAAAGATCCCCGTCCGGGCCGGGATCTGCGAAGGTTTCATCGGTAACCGCATCCTTAAACGCTATCGCGCGGCGGCCGAGGCGCTGGTGCGTCAAGGCGTCGCCATTGCCGAGATTGACGCCGCCATGCGCGCATATGGTTTCGCCATGGGACCATTCGAGGCGCAGGATCTGGGCGGGCTCGACATCGCCTATCTGCAGCGCGAGGGTGCCCGCGCGGCGGGACAGGATGTGCCCGAGACGCTGGGCGATATTCTGGTGCGCGCCGGGCGCAAAGGGCAAAAGACCGGTGGTGGTTGGTACGATTACGTACCGGGCGATCGCAAGCCGCAGCCCTCGTCAACGGTGACCGGGCTGCTGGCCGGTCAGATCGCCCCCGTCGCAACGATGGAACGTAATGCGATTGCCGCGCATCTGGTTGCCGAAATGGCGGCCGAGGGGCAGGCGATCCTGACGGAAGGGATTGCGCAATTGCCGGCGGATATAGATCTGGTCGAAATCCATGGTTACGGGTTTCCGCGTTGGCGTGGCGGGCCGATGTTCGCAACCGGCATTCGCGGCTGAACAGCGCATTCCCGTCCTTTTGGGGGCAGGGGCCGGCTGACCGGCCCCTTTTTTGCGGTCTAAAGCTGACCCAGATTCCAAAACAGCGTCTCGCCCGAGCTGTCATCGGTGCCGTCGTTATCCGTCACCACCCAGGCGTTGCCCTTGGCGTCGAAGGCCAGACCTTCGACTTTGTCCAGCACATAGCCATTGGTCAGGGCCAACATCTCGGGGATAAGGTCGCGGACCTCTTCCTTGGCGACCGTGGGCAGTGTCCCTTCCAGGGCTGCGGGGTGCAGATCGGCCAGCGCGACACGGAAGATCTTTTTCACCACCGCCTTGTCGCCGATCAGGTTGTCACGTTCGATGACATAGGCGTGCTCGTCCCGAACCGCGATTTCGGACAGGCCCATCCAGCCCTGACCTTTGGGCTCAAGCGGGTAGTGCACCGCACCCCATTCCCTGGTCTCAAGGTCATAGGCCAGCAGCTTGACCTTGCCCTCCGGGTCGTCGCTCCATTCGCGCTGCATGGCCAGCCACAGCGTATTGCCGACCTTTGCGATACCCTCGGCGCCAAAGCGGGTCTGATGGGGCAGCAGCTCTTCGGGCAGGGCGATTTCCTCGGTGATCTCGCCCTTTGCATTCACATGCAGGATGGCATGGGGGACCAGTTTTTTCGCATCCCCTTCGTTCGCCAGCCAGAAACCGTCCTCACCATCCGAGGTCAGCCCCTCGATATCAAGCTTTTGCGCCGGAGCGCCGCCGCGGGTGATGATCGTCTGGGCGACGATCCGCGCCGGTTTCGCGGTAATGTCGATTTCATAGATCGACGGCATGGCCGCATAAACGCTGTCCGAGGCGGCAAACAACCGGTCCTCGCGGCCCGGGGCCGCAGCAAGTGCCCCAAGCGCCCCCCAGCCGATCAAAGGTTCGGTCCCGGCCGAGGTCAGCACAGGATAGGCCGGCTCATCGGCGCTGCGTTCATAGATCATCACATGCGCACGCGCCGCACCATCTTCGCCCAGATCGGCCTCATTGGCGGTTACAAACAGGTTGCGCGCAGGGATGGCAACGGCCCCTTCGGGCGAGATGCCCGAGGGTAAAAGCTGGGTCAGCTTGGGTGCGGCGGGGTCGGTCAGGTCATAGACCGCAACGACCGAGGCGCGTTCGGACAATACGAACAACAAGGGCGTGTCGCCAAAGCGGGCGAACTCGACACTTTCGATTTCGACGCCTTTGGATTTCGAACGTTTCTCGGGGTAGTGGCCGATTTCGGCGATGGCATGTTCCAGCGCAGCGCCGGATTCATAGACCACCGTGCCATCCTTGTTCCAGATGGTGAAGCCGCGTGAGCCGCCTTTCCAGTCGCCCTCATTGGCGGTGACGAAATGATCGGCGTCGATCCATTTCGCTCCGTCGGGTTCACGACGGACCGGTTCGGTCTTTTCGCTAAAGCTCAGCCGCCCGTCCGTCCTGGTATCGACATTCTCAAGCACGACCTCGCCCGCCGAAAAATGCTGCGCAATCGTGTCATCGGCCCCGATGACAGCGATGTGGTTGTTTTCCTGCAACGTTACCACAATTTCGCCCGCTTCGTTGATGTCGACGAACTCGGGCTCGGGGTCCTCGGGGGCGATGTCCGCAAGGCCGGTCAGGTCGATTTTTTGCAGCCTGGCGCAATCGGGGCTGCCGTCTGCCAAGGGTAGTTTCACCAGATAACCGGCAGGCATCTGGGGCAGGCCGCCTTCGCCCAGATCCTCGTCCCGCTCATTTTCGATGGCGACGGCAAGAAAGCTGCCATCCGGCGCGACAGCAACTGAATCGGGCTGGCCGCCCAGATCGCAAGAGGCGATCTCGGTCGCGCTTTTCAGATCGATCACCGCCAGCCGGCCCGAGGGGTTGGCGCGGCTTTCCGAGGTGTTCACCCCGACGACCGCACGGCTGCCGATGATATGGGCGGTAGTAGGCTCTCCGTTCAGCGCCACATTGCCCAGGGGTTTGGGTTGGCGTGGGTCGGTAATGTCGATCAGCCCGACCACGCCCAAGGGGCTGTCGGTATAGATCAGCGTCATGCCATCGGCAGAGGCCGAGATGATCTCGGCCGAAGAGGTGCGAGCCTTATCCTCACCCTCGGCCATATTGGCGGTGACAGGGAAAGATGCGACGCGGTTGAAGCTGTCTGACAGGGCAGGGCCTGCAAGAAGGGCGAGTGTCGAGACAGCAGAAAGCAGACGGGTTGCGGTCATGGCGATTCCTGAAGTTGCGCGATCATGCGCAAACTAGGGTCGCCGCATGACGATCAGGTAACGCCTTGCCGACAGTTCCGTGGCAAACCGCGCCCCTGTGCCGGGGGACGGTCCTGCTTTGCAAAAGGCCCCGCTCCACGTGGGAACAGGGCAGAATTCAGTCTGTAATCAATGTCTATGGAAATATAAATCCGCAGTCAAAAAAGGTGACAGGGAACTGGTTAACCTACTAGCGCGCGAATCTGTATCATTCGCACAGGTGCGGGTATGTGCGTTTGCGCACAATCAGCGCGAAAACGAACATCGCATCTTTCGTCCGCAAGGCTGCGTGGCATATCTCAGCGGTTGCTGGCCAGGACGCAAAGCAGTTCAAAAAGCATGGTCGCACCTGTCAGTGCGGTGATGCCGCCCTGATCGAAGGGGGGCGAGACTTCGACTACATCGGCGCCAACGATATTCAGCCCGGCAAGGCCGCGGACCATGGCCTGTGCTTCACGCGTGGTCAGGCCGCCGATCTCGGGCGTGCCGGTGCCGGGGGCCATCGAAGGGTCGATGCTGTCGATGTCAAAGGTCACATAGGTCGGCGCATCGCCCATCAGGTCGCGTACCTCGGCCATGACATCCCCGGGGCCGCGGCGATCACATTCCTCGATATAGATGATGCGGATGCCCTGATCCTTGGCCCATTGGTGTTCGTCCGCCGAATAGACCGAGCCGCGAATGCCGATTTGCACGACTCTCCGGGGGTCCAGCACGCCCTCTTCGATGGCGCGGCGAAAGGGGGTGCCGTGGGTATAGGGATTGTCGCCGAAATAGCTGTCGTTGGTGTCGGAATGGGCGTCGAACTGTACCAGCCCCAATGGTCCGGGTTCGGGCTGCGCCTTATGGATCGCGCGCAGTATCGGCAATGTAGTCAGGTGATCGCCGCCGACGCTGAGGGGCAGGGCGCCTGCGGCGCAGACACCGGCGATGCCCGCCTCAATCTGTTCCAGCGCCGCCATCAGGTCGATGGGCTGCACGACCAGATCGCCCAGATCTGCCACCGCCAGCCGCTCATAAGGGGCTACTCCGGTGACGTGGTGCACCTTACGCATCAGGCTGGACTGGTTGCGCACCTCGCGCGGGCCATGACGGGCGCCGGGGCGATTGGTGGTACCGCCATCCCAAGGGATGCCGATCAGGGCAACATCCAACCCCTCGGCGCTGGTCAAGGCCGGCAGACGCATAAAGGTCGCATGTCCCGCAAAACGCGGCACCAAAGCGGCATCGACAGGTTCATGCAACTGCTTTGGCATCAGCGCCTCATAATCCAATGGCTATGAGCGGCATCATGGACGGTGCTGGCGTTGATTCGCAAATACCTTGTCCTGCGGCCGGAAGCGGGAGCGGTTCAGATCGTGAATTTGTCGAGCGACTGTCCTGAGTTCAAAGCCTCAATGATCCAGCGCGGTTTGCGGCCGCGACCGCTCCAGGTCAGCTCGGGGTTCTCGGGGTGACGATAGCGTGGAATGCTGACAGACTTTTCCTGCGCTGCCTGCACCAGTTCGCCCAGCGAAAAGCCGAAATCTTTGGCGATCTGTTCGACCCTGGTGCGGGCCTCGGCCTTGCGGCGGGAGTCATATTGATCAATCGCCCGGTCAACGTCCTTAAGCAATTGCCTGAGCTCGTTCAACGACATGGTATTTAGGTCGAGATCAGCCATTATCAGCCCCCTTGATGTGACAAGCTTGTGGTGGTTAGTATATGACGTGGCTTTAACTGCCCGGAAACACGACATAATTGGTTTTGACGTGCAGTTATCTCATTGTCAATTAAGGAAAGCGGATATCGAATTCACCTTTTGTACAATTTTTCCGGTATGGCAGTGAGGTTTCATATTAGTAATTTGCGGGAATATCATCGGTACCGGTCCTGTACCGATTTTACAGTGATGGCTCGACTCTGGTGGCGTAAGTCGCGATAAATTCCGGCCGGGTCGGCTTCGGGATCGGGGCTGCCCCATTCGCGCAACCATGAGGGACAGACCATGCCTTTCCGTCCGATGCCGCAAACGCGCCGTGCGCTGAGCACTGCCCTTTGTCTTCTGACCCTGATCGCCGCCCCCCTGGCGCCGCAGAAGGGCCTGGCCGACAGTTCGGCCTTCACGCTTGACGAACGCGGCGTCCTGACCGCCGCTCCGGTGCTTGAGAAGGTGACGCCGGCGGTGGTCAATATCGCTGTTCGCTCGGAAACCGCTGTGGCGGTGAGCCCGCTTTACAACGACCCGTTCTTTCGCCGCTTTTTCAACCTGCCGCCCGAGACGATGCGCCGTCAGCGCATGAGCGCGGGCTCTGGTGTCATCGTCGATGCAGCCCAGGGCTATGTGCTGACCAACCACCATGTCATCGCGGACGGAATTGAGATCACCGTCACACTGAAGGACGGCCGCACCCTGAAGGCCGAGTTGATCGGCAGCGACCCTGCGACGGACATCGCGCTGTTGCAGGTCAAGGCCGGGGATCTGACCGCGGTCGAGATTGCCGATTCGAATGCGGTAAAGGTTGGCGACTATGTCATGGCGATCGGTAACCCATTCGGACTGGGCCAGACTGTGACCTCGGGCATGGTCAGCGCGCTTGGCCGCACCGGGATCAGCCGCGACGGATATGAGGATTTCATCCAGACCGATGCCTCGATCAACCCCGGCAACTCGGGCGGGGCGCTGGTTGACAGCAAGGGTCGGCTTATCGGTGTGAATACCGCGATCCTTGCCCCGGCGGGCGGCAATATCGGCATCGGTTTTGCCATTCCCGCCGATATGGCCATGGCGATCATGAAGCAGCTTCTGGAGCATGGAGAGGTGCGTCGCGGCCTGCTGGGGGTCACCGTACAGGATCTGACCCCGGATCTGGCCTCGGCCCTTGGGGTCGAGGATGTGATCCAGAGCGGCGCAGTCATCGCCAGCGTCGAGCCCGGCTCGGCCGCTGATGCGGCGGGCTTGCAGGCGGGGGACGTGGTGCGGGCGGTCGATGGCGCGGCTTTGCGCAACGGCGCGGATTTCCGCAACCATATCGGGCTGCTCTCGGTTGGGGACAACATGACCCTGACCGTTTTGCGCGACGGCGAAGAGCTTGAGCTGACCGCAACCATCCGCGACGGGGCCGAGGCGGCCAGCGCCTTGCTGGAGGGCACGCCGCTTGCCGGTCTGCAATTGCGTGAACGCCGGCTTGAGGGCGGGCCGGGTGCGCTTGAGATCGAAAGTGTCACTCCCGGCAGTGCGGCTGAACAACGCGGTTTCCGTCCGGGCGATATGATCCTGGCAATCAACCGCCGCCCGGTGCCTACGCTTGAGGCGCTGACCGAGGTGCTGGGCGCTGGTCGCCTGCCGCTGGTGGTCGAACTGGTCCGCGACGGGCGCCGGATGCTGACCATCCTGGAGGGATAAACGCTCTTTGGCCCGGCTGCATCTATGGCAGTCTGCGCTATTGCGTGCCGGGCCAATCCCTTTATGACTGGCGCGGGGGATCAGCCGGGGGAGGGCTGCCGGATGCGGATGCGCGACACCGTCATCAAGCCGATGCACCGCGAGGGCATCCGTTTTGTCGCGGCCTTTGCTGTGGCAACGCTGATGCTCTTTCTGCTGTGGAGGCCGCTTGGCTGGGTCGGCGTCGGGTTGACCATCTGGTGCTATTACTTCTTTCGCGATCCTGAACGGGTGCCGCCCGTGCGCCCCGGACTGGTGGTCAGCCCGGCAGACGGCATCGTTTCGCTGATCGAACCTGTGGTGCCTCCGCCAGAACTGGGGATGGCCGCGACGCCTTTAACCCGGGTCAGTGTGTTCATGAGCGTTTTTAACTGCCATGTGAACCGCACGCCGGCAGCGGGCGAGGTGCTGACTGTTGCCTATCGTCCGGGCAGGTTCTTCAACGCTTCGCTCGACAAGGCCAGCGCCGATAATGAACGAAACAGCCTGCGTCTGCGCCTGACTGACGGGCGCGAACTGGCGGTGGTGCAGATCGCGGGCCTCGTGGCGCGGCGCATCGTCTGTTTTGTCAAGCCCGGGGACCGGTTGCAGCGGGGCGAGCGTTTCGGCCTGATCCGCTTTGGTTCGCGGCTGGATGTCTATCTTCCGCCGGGCGTCGTGCCGCTGGTCCAGATCGGCCAGACCATGATCGCGGGGGAGACGGTCATCGCCAGGCTCGACGCCTTTGGTGAGGGAGGGGGTGCATGACCGAACAGCCCTCTGGCCCGCAGGCCGAATTCTCGTTGTTTCAGCTTTTACCGAATGTGCTGACCATCGCGGCGGTCGGCGCGGGGCTGACGGCCATCCGATTGGGCGTGCAGGGCGAATACACCTTGGCCGTTCTGCTGATCTTTGCGGCGGGCATTCTTGATGGCATCGACGGACGCATCGCCCGGCTGCTGGGCACCGCCAGCAAGATGGGGGCCGAGCTGGATTCGTTGGCCGATTTTCTGAATTTCGGCGTTGCGCCGCCGCTCTTGCTGTATTTCTGGGCCTTGCAGGATTTCCGCAGCCTGGGCTGGATCTGCGTGCTGCTGTTTGCCGTCTGCTGCGTGATCCGGCTGGCACGGTTCAACGTCTCGACCAAAACCGAAGAGACACAGGGCTGCAGCGCCTATTTTCAGGGCGTGCCCTCGCCTGCCGGGGCGCTGCTCGTCATGCTGCCCATGTATCTGTCGTTTGCCTTTGCCGACCGGCCCGTGCTGCCACCTTTGCTGATCTGCCTTTACATGATTGCGATCGGCCTTTTGCTGATCAGCCGCATCCCCACATGGTCTTTCAAGACAACCCGGATTTCGCGTGAGAACGTCAAGTTTTTTCTTGTCGGCGTGGCCTTTGTCGGTGCGGCGCTGCTGACCTTTGCATGGGAAACGCTGATCGCGATCTGCCTTGGCTACATCGCCATTGTCATCTGGGCCTGGATCGACTGCGAACATCCGTCAAACCGATAAGGAACGCCTATGGATATCGAAGCCGTCCAAACCTCATATTCCCGCTGGGCCCCGGTCTATGACCGTACCTTTGGTGCCGTAACCAATATCGGGCGGCGGCGTGCGGTCGAATATATCAACAGCCGTGGTGGGACCGTGCTTGAGGTCGGCGTCGGCACCGGGCTGTCCCTGCCGCATTACAACCGTGACATGCGGGTGACCGGCATCGACTTTAGTCAGGACATGCTCGACAAGGCCATCGCCAAGGTGCAGCAGCAGGGTCTGACTCAGGTCGAAGAACTGCGGCAGATGGATGCGCGCAAGCTGGATTTTCCCGACAACCATTTCGACACCGTGACGGCCATGCATGTCCTGTCCGTTGTTCCTGAGCCCGAGCGCGTGATGGCCGAGATTGCGCGGGTCTGCAAACCCGGCGGCCAGGTCGTCATCACCAATCACTTTGCCCGCGAAGATGGCACTCTGGCGCGGCTTGAACGGCTGTTTGCACCCTTGGCCAATACGATTGGCTGGCACTCGGATTTCCGTATCGAGACGGTGCTGGGAGAGGAGTGCCTGACCCTGGAAGAGCGCCGTACCCTGCCGCCTCTGGGGATGATGACCTTTCTGGTGCTGGGCAAGCGTCTGGCCTAGGCGGGCGTCTTGCGGGCTGTGGGTATGACGGCGAAAGAGGATATCTTTGACCGGCTTGGCCGTTCGGCGTTTCGCAGCCGCTTTCGCCTTGGTCAGAAAGAGCGCGCCTATGCCGAGGCCAAGGTCCGCGACACCATCGCCGCCCATGCCCGCGATTTCATTGCCGCAAGACTTGCGCCCGCCCATCCGCGCAATGATGGCCGCCAGACGCCGATGCGCGGTCATCCGGTCTTTGTCGCCCAACATGCGACCGCCTGCTGCTGCCGCTCATGTCTCGAGAAATGGCATCTCATTCCCCCCGGCCGGGCTCTTAGTCCCGACGAGCAGGCGCAGATCGTTGACTTGCTGATGTGCTGGATCGACCGCCAGATGACGGTCGATCCTCGCTCGCATTCGTAAGGGCCCGCTTAGGGCTTGGCCCCGTTCATGACGGTCTTTTGCCGGGTCTGCGAATTCAGGATCCACAGTGCCAGGGCAAAGCCGGTGATCCCCCCGGCCAGTTTGCCCAAAAGCAGGGGCAGGATGATCGTCGGCTGGAAATTCGCCGAGAACGCCAGATGGTCACCGAACATGAAGGCCCCGCAGACCGCGAATGAGATGACCAGCACCTTGTCGCGCGGCGGCATTTCCTTGATCAGCCGGAACATCGCCAGCACATTGGCCGAGGCTGCCAGCAGGCCCGCCGTTCCCGCCGATGACAGGCCAAGCCGTGCGCCAGCCCATTGCATGGGCTTTTGCAGGAAATGGTTCAGCATCCAGACCATCGGGAAAGCGCCGCTTAGCATGATGCCGATATAGCCCGCGATTTCCAGCGCGCGGAACTGATCCTCGGCATCGGCGATGATCGGGGCAAAGCCCCAATGGCCGAACAGCCAGGTAAAGACGCCGGTGAAATACTCAACGATGGAAAACACCAGAACCATTGTGATTGCTGCATACATAAGCCGGCCAAAATCCAGAAACAGCCGGATCATCAAAGCTGGAAACAGCTTCAGCCCCGCCGCCAGTACCCCGCAAAAGACGATAAGCGGCGCAATATTGGCCAAGACCTGCCCGGTCCCCAACGCAAGCTGATAACTGGCCGGGCCGGTCGCCTCGATCTCGGGGCGGATGGCGACCTGCATCAGCTCCAGCGCAAGGCATGAGGTCAGCACCCCGACCGGGATCGACAAGAGCCCGCACATGATGCCGACGGCCATGTATTGGTGATCCTCTTTGTCGAGCATCGCCAGCCCGACCGGGATCGTGAAGATGATCGTTGCCCCGGCCATAAAGCCGGTGATCGAGGCCATGATCCAGCCCTCGGGTGATTGGGCAAGCGCCTTGGCCAGCTGATAGCCGCCCATGTCCACCGCGATAAGCGAGGTGGCAGCCATGGCCGGATCAGCGTTGACGGACTGAAAGACCGGTCCGATCACCGCATCCACAAAGGCCGACAGATAGGGGATCGAGGCCATGATCCCCGCGACCGGAATAAAGATGTGGCCGATGGCGTGCAGCCCGGCGCTGAATTCCCGTCCAAGCGGGCTTTCGCTGTCGATGATCGAGGCGATTGCCCCGATCACGGCCGACGCCATGATGATGTAGATGACGAATGTCCCGATATGGGCCATGTTTCCTTTCCCCTCCCTTTGGGAATGGGCGGGTCTCCCCTCCCGCCCGTTCGTGCTGTCAGCGGAAAAGCTGGCTCAGATGGTCGTTGAGATAGATCCCCTGCGGGTCCAGCTTGCGGCGCAGTGCGCGAAACTCATTGGCGCGCGGATAGATTTCGGTCACGTCCTCGCCGGTCAGGAAATGCATTTTTCCCCAATGCGGCCGGGCGCCGTAATCGCGCAGGATGCGGTCCACCGCGCGCAGATAGTCCCAGTAGTCCTTTCCCGGCTCGCCCGAGACCGAGACGGTCACGCTGTCCTGCTGGTAAAACGGGCTCATCCATGCCTTGTCCCCGGCGGTAAAGCGGTATTCGACCGGATAGATCGCCTCGGGGAAGGATTCGAGCATCAGCCTGCGCACCGCCCGCATCGCATCCTTGCCGTGCTGACGCGGCACCGCATACTCCAGTTCGTGAAAATTCGCAATATATTCAATGGGATACACGTCAGAACTATAGGCGACCTTTTCAAACCCGGCCTCAAAGGGCTGATCATCCGAGATGTCCATAACCTTCATCTCGCAGACATCGGTGGTGCGACCGGTCTTTGAGGTCGCCGAGGTGTCGGGCAGGCAATAGCAATGCCGGCTTTCCTCATAGGGGCACCAGAAAAAGCTGAAATGACGATGCTTTTCGGCCAGCTCGTCATGCATATCCATCGCGGCTTCGAAATCTTCGCGCCAGATCCTTTCGCGCAGGTTGTAGCTGTCGCGAAGTTGCAGCGTCATTTCCGAAATCGCGCCCAGCACCCCCAGCGACACGCGTGAGGCAAGCAGCAGGTCGGGCGTGCTTTCGTCAACCGTCAGGATCGAACCATCCGGTTGCACAAGTTTCATCCCGACGATTGCATCGGCAAGGACAGGCAGCCGCGCACCAGTGCCATGCGTACCGGTGGTCAGCGCCCCCGCCAGCGCCTGACTGTCGATATCACCCTGGTTGATCATCGACAGGCCCTCGGCCTTCAGCACCTTGACCAGCTCGTTGATCGTGGTGCCGGCGGCGGCGGTGACGCGGCGCTTGTCATGGTCGATATGTTTGACGCCCTTCATATTGGCCAGCGTCAGATGCAGACCGCTGGTCAGGGCGACGGGGGTAAAGCTATGGCCCGAACCCGCGACACGCACATTCATACCCTTGCCTGCAGCCTCGGCGATCAGGGCGCAAAGTTCATCCTCGCTTGTCGGGGCTGCGCGGGCCGCACGGACGCAGGATTGGTTGCCAACCCAGTTGCGCCAATGCGCATGGTCGAGCCCGAAATCGTTGACGGTCATTCCATGCGATGAGGTATGTGTCATCCTGTTGTTTCCCTGTCGTTTTTTGGTTCATATTGCGGTATAGGCATTGTCGGCAAAGATATGTGCGCCGTTCACAAAGCTTGAGTCGTCGCTCGCCAGGAACAGTGCCGCCTTGGCGACCTCATCAGGACGGCACAGCCGTCCCTGCGCCGCGGCAATCGCCTCTTCCGAGACATCGACGCCGTGTTGTTTCAGCAAGTCGATCTCGCGCAGGCCATGGGCGGTGGCGATAAAGCCCGGGCAGACGGCGTTCGAGCGGATGTTTCTGTCGCGGAACTCGACCGCAAGGGCGCGGGCAAACATGTGGCAGGCGCCCTTGCTGGTGCAATAAAGCACCTCCATCGGCGTGCCGACCACTGCCGAGATCGACGAGGTACAGATCACGCTGCCTCCGCCCGCTGCGATCATGCCGGGCAGCACCGCCTTGGTGACGAGGAACATGCTTTTCACGTTCACCGCCATGATGCGGTCCCATTCCTCTTCGCTGGTCTCAAGAAAGGGCAGGGCGGCCAGAATGCCGGCGTGATTCATCAGGACGGTAATCGCGCCGAAAGCGGCTTCGACCGTTTCAACCGCGCGCTGCACCTGCGCCGCGTCCGAGACATCGGCGGGCGCAAAGATCGCCTCATACCCCTGATCACGCAGCTGCTGTGCCACGGCCTCACCCTGACTTTGCGGCAGATCGACGATGCCGACCTTTGCGCCCTCGGCGGCGAAAAGCTCGGATGCGGCCAGCCCGCAGCCTCCGGCTCCTCCGGTGATCAGGGCAACCTTGCCTGTCAATCGTCGCGTCACATGATCCTCCTTGGCCGGGACTTGCCTGTCCGGCCTGTTTCTGCCTCAATAAAGCTTATGGGTCCGGCCTCCTCCTTGGCCGGATAGGGAGAGCCTAGGACGCCGGGGATGATTTTCCATATGGCGAAAGTTATACGCGCCGGGGCAGGCCGGTGATCGCAGAGCAATTTTCCGGTGCCGTTGCCGGCCTGATCGAAAAGGCGGGCGTTGCGGATTATGGCGCGGCGCTGGACCGGCTGGCCTCTTGCGCGGCCGGTTTCGACATGAGCTGCGCCTTTGCCTTTAGTACCGGCCATGCGCCGGTGGTCATCCATGACGGTTATTCCGAAACGGTGGACCGGCGCGCGCTGCGCAGCTATCTGCGCGGGGCCTATCTGCTGGACCCGTTCTATCAGGCCAGCGTTTCGGCCGGGGCCGAGGGGCTATGGCGTATGCGCGAGCTGGCCCCGGACCAGTTCTATGATTCCGATTTCGCCTGGTCGCGCGAGGTCCATCCCTGCATCTCGGATGAGGCGGGCACGCTGGTCGAGGAAATCGGCTTTGTCATCCCGCTGCCCGACGGTTTCGGCGCGACCTATTCGCTGATGCGCAATCGCGGAGGCCAGCCCTTTGACGCGGCAGAGTTTCAGCGGTTGCGCGCCATGCTACCCATCCTTGCCGCCAGTCTGCGCCAGCATTGGGCGCTGATCTCTGGCGGGGCGGGTGGCATGGCGGGCATGCCGGCGCGTCCGGTCGCCGAGCGGGTCTTTCATGAGGTTTTCGGAGATCAGCTGACGCCCGCGCAATATGCAGTGGCCAAGCTGATCCTGCGCGGCCACAGCAGCCTGTCGATTGCCGAAAACCTTGGCATCACCGAGGGCACGGTCAAGATTCACCGTTCAAACATCTATCGCCGGCTGGGGATCTCCAGTCAGGGCGAGCTGTTTCAGCGATTTATCAACCACCTTGCCGATTGAGCCTGCGTCCGTAAGCAGGGGCAGGGGGCGGCCCGGGTGATCCGGACCGCCACGGCTGTTGTTCAGTCGATGATGGTCGCCTCGGTCGCTGCGCGAAGATCGGCCTCGCTGACGCCATCGGCCAGTTCGACCAGCTTCAGCCCGCCCGGCACCACGTCCAGCACACCGAGGTTGGTGATGATCCGGTCCACGACCCCTTTGCCGGTCAGGGGCAGGGTGCATTCGCGCAGCACCTTGGATTCACCGGCTTTGTTGGTGTGGTCCATCACGACGACCACGCGGCCGACCCCGGCGACGAGGTCCATCGCGCCGCCCATCCCCTTGACCAGCTTGCCGGGGATCATCCAGTTCGCCAGATCGCCGTTCTCGGCCACTTCCATCGCGCCAAGGATCGCCATGGCGATCTTGCCGCCACGGATCATCGCAAAGCTCTCGGCGCTGTCGAAATAGGCGGTTTGCGGCAGTTCGGTCACCGTCTGCTTGCCGGCGTTGATCAGATCGGGGTCCTCTTCGCCCTCATAGGGAAAGGGGCCGATCCCCAACATGCCGTTTTCCGATTGCAGCGTCACATGTACGCCTTCGGGAATAAAGTTCGCGACCAGTGTCGGAATGCCGATCCCAAGGTTCACATACCAGCCGTCCTGCAGCTCTTTTGCCGCGCGGGCAGCCATCTGGTTGCGGTCCCAGCCCTTGATTTCGCCGGCCATCACGCGGTCTCCTTCTTGCGAGTCGTGCGTTGCTCGATGCGTTTTTCGTGCTGGCCCTGAATCAGGCGGTGCACATAGATGCCGGGCAGGTGGATGTGGTCGGGGTCAAGGCTGCCGGTCGGCACGATTTCCTCGACCTCGCAGATGCAGATGCGGCCACATTTCGCCGCCGGCACGTTGAAGTTCCGCGCCGTCTTGCGAAAGATCACATTGCCCGACTCATCCGCTTTCCAGCCCTTGACGATGGCAAGGTCGGCGACGATTGCGCGTTCAAGGATATAGGTCTCGCCGTCGAATTCCTTATGCTCTTTGCCCTCGGCAACAACAGTGCCGACGCCAGTGCGGGTGTAGAAACCGGGAATGCCAGCGCCACCGGCGCGCATGCGCTCGGCCAAGGTGCCCTGCGGGTTGAACTCAAGCTCCAGCTCGCCGGAAAGATACTGGCGCATGAACTCGGCATTCTCGCCGACATAGGATGAGATCATCTTGCGAATCTGCCGCGAATCCAATAGCTTACCGAGGCCAAACCCGTCCACGCCGCAGTTGTTGCTGGCAATCGTCAGGTCCTTGGTCCCGGCCTGCAAGATCGCCTCGATAAGCAGTTCAGGGATGCCGCAAAGCCCGAAACCGCCGGCCGCGATGAACATTCCGTCCTGCAATAACCCGTCCAGCGCCGCCGCCGCGCTGGGGTAAATCTTGTTTGATCCTGTCATGAGTGCGCCTCGATCCGTTGATCCTCCCGACGGGCGCGGATGGTTTCCTCCCCGTCAAGAAGAACCTGTCGCATGGACGGTTAATGCTCTATCCGTAGGAATACGTATATCGATAGGTATCCGCCCATGCAGCAGAAACCCCGCTGGCAGCACCTGGCCCGCGATTACGACAGTCTGGGCTTTCAGAATGCACCCGATGCGACGCTGGTGCTGGCCGAGCGGGTGATCGTCCGGGCCAGCATGATGGTCGAAAAGGTCTTTGGCTGGCGCCCGCAAGAGCTTGAGGGGCAATCCATGCGCTGCCTCTATCCCGGTGAGACGGATTTTGAGCTGGTGGGCGAGCGGGCGCGGCGCGCGATGCAAGAGCAGCCGTTTTATCATGATGAGCGTTTCATGCGCCGCAAGGAGGGGCAGATCGTCTGGATGGAGGGTCGGGGCCGGACCCTTGATCAAAACGATCCGCACCGGCTGGCGATCTGGACATACCGGCCGCTGGACCCGTCTTTGGACTCGGCCCTTGGCGCGGCAAGTCTGCTGACTGCGACTGAAAAGCGCATCGCCGGTTATCTGGTCAACGGCTTTACCAGCAAAGAGATCGCCAAGTCGTTGAACTGTTCGCCGCGCACGGTCGAAGTGCATCGGGCAAACATGATCCGCAAGATGGGCGTGAGGAACAGTTTCGAACTGGTCCGCAGGTTGCTGGACAACGGCACAGGATAAAGTAAACTCAGTAATTTACACGGGGAATGTAACACAATTTCGAGTTTCAGGAATGGATTTAACTTACATAATCTTGGTTATCAGGTAATTGCTGCCGGCAGGCATCGCAACGTCTGCGCGCCCTTCCGCGGTTTGACGGCGCCCCATCTCTCTGATGCGGGTCGCGGCGACCTTGCGGCCCGCGCAGGCTTCCCCTACATCATGGAGAACAGTGAAAGGACCAGCCATGGCGATGGAAGCCCAGGATATCGAAGCCCTGATCCGCGCTGCATTTCCGCACGCCAAGATCACCATCACCGACCTAGCCGGAGACGGAAATCACTATGCCGCAGAAGTGATCGACGAAAGCTTCCGCGGCCAGAACCGCGTGCAACAGCAACGCGCCGTCTACGCTGCGCTGCGCGGCCATATGGATGGCCCGAACGGCGCGCTGCATGCGCTTGCCCTGACCACGAAAGCCCCTGATTGAGAAGCAACCGCAGGCGTCGCGGCTATGCGACGCTTCAGGAAGGACCAGCAGAATGACCGATGCGCGCCAGCAGATTCAGGAAACGATCGACGCAAATGACGTCGTCCTGTTCATGAAAGGAACCAAGGAGATGCCGCAATGCGGCTTCTCAAGCCGCGTCGCCGGGGTGTTGAATTATATGAACGTCCAGTATCGGGACGTGAACGTCCTTGCTGACGAAGGTATCCGTCAGGGTATCAAGGACTTTTCCGACTGGCCGACGATTCCCCAGCTTTACGTCAAGGGCGAGTTTGTCGGCGGCTGCGACATCGTCACCGAAATGACCCTGTCGGGTGAGCTGGATCAGCTCTTTGACAAGGCCGGCGTCGTCTATGACAAGGATGCCGCCAACCGTATCCGCGAGGCGAACGCCTGACCACGGGTCACCGGACCGCAAAAGGAAAAGACCCCGCACCCGCGGGGTCTTTTCTTTTCAAATCAGTATATTTTGGGCAAGATTTCAGGCGGTTCCTCGGGGGTCTTCGGGCCAGTCACCCTCTTCCTCCCATTCTTCGCCATTCTCTGCCTCGTCGCGATGGCGCCAGTCCTGCAGGCGCGAAGCCAGCGTCATGCCGACTGCAAAGGCGCCGATCAGTGGCACGATTGCCCCGATGCGCGATTGCGAGGCCTGCTTGGTCCGCTCGGCCGCCTGTTGCAGCATCTCGGCCGGCAGGCCAAGGCGGTCGGCCGCGGTCTCACCTGCCCTGCGTGCAGCGCCATACACCCGAGCCTCGGCCCTGTCGGCCAGCCGGTCGGCCTTATAGGAAAGATTGTCGGTAAAGGAATGGACGCGTTGCCCGGCCTGTTCCATCAGGCGGCCGACCTTGTCCGTCGCCCGGTCCATGGCCGCATCTGCCGCACCCGTCGCCTTGGCAACGGCTACATCGGCGGCCATCCTCAGCCGCTGTTCAACCTCGGCCTTCAGATCGTCGGTGGTGGGCAGCGGGTGGCGCTCCTTGCGGGCAATCAGCATCGCCACCAGCCCGATAAGGACAAAGGCGATCCCGAGGGTGAGCGAGGCGCCAAGCGCGCCCCAGCCCAGATGATATGCAAGCCAGGTCCACAAGGCCGCCAGCAGGAAGCCAGCGCCGATCAGCAGCGCGACCCCTGCCCCGGCGCTCAGACCGGCGCGGCGCAACTTGTCAGAGACGGCAAGTTGCAGGTTCCTGGTATAGTCAAACATTGGCTTCCTCAGCGGCGCGCAACGATCAGCCCCAGCAGGAAGCCGACACCGGCGGCGATCCCGAGAGCTTGCGCGGGATTGCGACGCACCATGCCCGAGAATTCGTCGTAATATTCCTCGGCATGAACGGCGACGTCCTGAGCGCGGCGCTGACCCTGACGATAAAGGCGGCGCGCCTCATCCCGTGCGCGTCCGGCATATTCGTGACCTTGCTCCCGTACGGCCTCGGCATATTCCGCGCCGCGGCGCCTGGCCGTCTCGACAAACTCTGCGCCCTTTTCGCGGGCAGTTTCATAAAGGTCCGCGCCATGCTCTTTTGCGCTTTCATAGGCTTCGCTCGCTTCGTCCGCGGCACGGCGGGCATGGCGGCCCACTTCGTCCGCAGCGTCGCGGGCCTGAGCTTTCAGTTCTTCGGCGGTAAGTTCACGTTTGGCCATGTCATCGTCCTTTCAAAGGGCTGCAACTGGTTTCGCAAAACCAACCGTTCAGCCCGGGAATTGTTCCCGGATCGCCTGCGACTTTTGGTCAATCTGTCTCACAGCACCGCGTCAAAAGCCGGGATCAGCCGGGCCAGCGTTCCCTCGACATCCTTGAGTTTATCAAGTCCGAACAAACCGATACGAAAGCTGTGGAACCCCTCGCCTTCGTTCACCTGCAAGGGGACGCCCGCCGCAATCTGATAGCCCTCGGCAAGAAAGCGGCGGCCGCTTTGAACCTCGGGATCATCAGTATAGCAGACCACGACGCCGGGCGCGGCAAAGCCCTCACCCGCGACCGAGCGCAGGCCGCGCCGTGCAAGCTCAGCCCGTACGGCATCGCCAAGCTGCCACTGGGCCTCGCGCGCGGCTTCAAAGCCGAACGCGCGCGTCTCGTTCATCGCATCGCGCAGACCCAGCAGGGCGTCGGTCGGCAGCGTAGCATGATAGGCATGGCCGCCCTGTTCATAGGCCTGCATGATCGCGCGCCATTTCTTGAGATCCAGCGCAAAGCTGTCGCTGACCGTCGTCTCCAGCCGTTCGATTGCGCGAGGCGACAGCATCACCATCCCCGCCGAGGGCGAAGCCGACCAGCCCTTTTGCGGGGCCGAGATCAGCACATCGACCCCGGTCGCCTTCATATCGACCCAGATCGCGCCCGAGGCGATGCAGTCCAGTACCATGATCGCGCCGGCCTCATGGGCGGCCTGGGCCAGCGCCTTGATATAATCGTCGGGCAGGATCATCCCTGCTGCGGTCTCGACATGGGGCGCAAAGACGGCATCGGGGCGGGCTTCGCGGATGCGGGCCACCACTTCTTCGATGGGTGCGGGTGCAAAGGGCGGCTGGGGCGTATTGCCTTGCGGCCGTGCCATCATCACCGTGGTCTGGCGGGCAAAGCCCCCTGCCTCCAAGATCTGGCTCCACCGATAGCTGAAAAAGCCGTTTCGCACGATCAGCGCATGGGCGTCGCGGCCAAACTGGCGGGCAACTGCCTCCATCGCGCAGGTGCCGCCGCCGGGAACCAGCGCCACGGCCTCGGCGCCATACACCTCGCGCAGCGTGGCAGAGATGTCGCGCATCACGCCCTGAAACTTCTGCGACATGTGGTTAAGCGAGCGGTCGGTAAAGACGACCGAGAATTCCTGCAACCCATCGGGGTCCACATCGGGGCGAAGTCCGGCCATGGCGGCGTCCTTTTCTGCTGATCCTTTGTGGCAAAGCCTAGCGCGGCGGCGGTCCGACAACCAGCCCTGCCAAGGGGGGATGCGACCATTGCGCCCCCTGCGCCCCGCAACGCGGTTCCGTGAGCCCCCTTGCCCGCCGCGCCGCGCCCGACTAGCTTTGGTCAGGACAATCGACAGGCCAATTATCATGCGTATCGGCATTCTCAAATGTGGCCAGTCGCCTCAGGAGCTTCGCGGCGACAAGGGCGACTATGACACCATGTTCGAGCGGCTCCTGGCTGGGCGGGGCTTTGAATTTACCAGCTATCACGTGGAAAACATGGAATTTCCTGACAGCGTTCATGCTGCGCAAGGCTGGCTGTTGACCGGCTCGCGCCATGGCGTCTATGAGGATCATCCCTTTATCCCCCCGCTCGAAGAGTTCATCCGCAAGGCTTACGGCGCACATGTGCCTATGGTCGGCATCTGCTTTGGCCACCAGATTATCGCGCAGGCGCTTGGCGGAAAGGTGGTAAAGCACCCCGAAGGCTGGGCAGTCGGCGCACAGGATTATGACTTTAACGGGCA
>Ga0182743_1000606_pt1 | contig 42620 bp, 37 predicted proteins | sample eDN3rd30CKraftOP_FD_128522 | JGI IMG/M metagenome (GOLD analysis project Ga0182743, IMG submission 128522) | Enriched Organic Plus compost microbial communities from Emeryville, California, USA - eDNA 3rd pass 30_C Kraft OP (version 2) (version 2) ... | reverse complement strand
TGCCCGGCCATGGCCCGGTGGAACACCGGCACCAGCGGCGCCCCCTGCCCGCCGGCCGCCATGTCCGCGGCGCGGAAGTCGAACACCACCGGCATGCCGACGGCATTGGCGAGCCGCTGCCCGTCGCCGATCTGCACGGTCAGCCCGCGCGCCGGGCGGTGCAGCACCGTCTGGCCGTGATAGCCGACCACGTCCACGTCGCGCGCCAGCAGGCCATGGGTGCGCATCAGCGTGCCCACCGCCTCAGCATGGGCGCGGTCCACGGCCGCCTCGGCGGAGGCCAGCACGCCAGGGCGCGCCAGGCGGTCGGTCATGTCGGCGGCATCGACCAGAGCGGTTTTCAGCAGCGATCGCTCATCGGCGGTATAGGCGCGGTAGCCGGCCGGGCCGAAGGCGGTGATGCGCTCGCCATCGGTTTCGAGCACCGCAACGTCGACGCCATCCAGCGACGTGCCGCTCATCAGGCCGATTGCGCGCATAAACGATAACTCCCCGACAATTTTCTGTCCGCGCGGCGGAGTGGTCGTGCCAGCCCGCGTCAAAAATGGTACAGCACGGCCGCGCCCTTTGCGGCACCCTTTGCGACCCGCCGAATCTCACGTTGCCGACCATGACCGAATTTCGTTCCGATTTCCTGAAGCTGCTCGACGAGCGCGGCTATATCCACCAGATTTCCGATCCGGCGGGTCTGGACGCGCTGGCGCTGCAGGGACCGATCACGGCCTATATCGGCTACGACCTGACGGCTCCGAGCCTGCATGTCGGGCACATGATGAACATCATGATGCTGCGGCGTCTGCAGCAAACGGGACACAAACCGATTGTTTTGATGGGTGGCGGGACGACGCGCATCGGCGATCCGTCCTTCCGCGACGAGGCGCGCCCGCTCCTCAACGACGAGCAGATCGAGGCCAACAAGGCCACGATCCGCGAAATCTTCTCGCGTTTCCTGACCTTCGGCGACGGCCCGACCGACGCGGTCATGGTCGACAACGCGGAATGGCTCGACCGGCTCGAATACATCCCCTTCCTGCGGGACGTCGGCCGGCACTTCTCGGTCAACCGGATGCTCTCGTTCGAATCGGTGAAGGCCCGGCTCGACCGCGACCAGAGCCTGAGCTTTCTCGAATTCAACTACATGATCCTGCAGGCCTACGACTTCCTGGAGCTGTCGCGCCGCTATGGCTGCCGGCTGCAGATGGGCGGCTCGGACCAGTGGGGCAACATCATCAACGGCATGGAGCTCGGCCGCCGCATCGATGGCAACGAGCTGTTCGCCATGACCTGCCCGCTGCTCACCACCTCGTCGGGTGTGAAGATGGGCAAGAGCGCGGGCGGCGCGGTCTGGCTCAACGAGGCCATGCTGTCGTCCTACGATTTCTGGCAGTACTGGCGGAATGTGGACGACGCCGACGTCGCGCGCTTCCTGAAGATCTTCACCGAGCTGCCTGTGGCGGAGATCGAGCGGCTCGAGGCCGACAACATCAACGAAGCCAAGAAGATTCTGGCCACGGAGGTCACGGCGCTGGTGCGTGGCCGCGACAAGGCCGAGGAAGCCGCCGAGACCGCGCGGCGCACCTTCGAGGAAGGCGCCTTCGCCGCCAACCTGCCCTCCGTCGAGGTTGAGGCGGGCCAGCTGGACTCCGGGCTCGGCGTGCTGACCGCCTTCGTCACGGCGGGGCTCGTCGCCTCGAACGGCGAGGCCCGCCGGCAGCTCAAGGGCGGCGGCCTGCGCATCAACGACACCGCGGTCAGCGACGAGCGCGCCACGCTCACCCGCGCCGACCTGTCCGACGAGGGCGCGATCAAGCTTTCGCTCGGCAAGAAGAAGCACGTCCTGCTGAAGCCGCGCGGCTGAGGCCCCGGCCTCTTCGTCATGCCCGGGCTTGATCCGGGCATCCCGTGACGCAAACACCGAACCCGCCGCTCTGGATCGCCGGGACAAGCCCCGCAATGACGGAGTTTTCGAGGAAGCGCGGTTAGCGTCCCTGCTTCGACTGTTGCTGCGGCGGCTGGGCGGGCGGCTGTTGCGGTATGACCCTGTCGTCGCCCGGCGTGCTGTCGCGGAACTCGAAGAGCTTGCGCAGGAAGCCCGGCGCCACCGCCGAGAGCGGATTGACCCGCACCACGGGCGAGGCCATCGGCCCCGTCACCTCGAAGGTGATGCCGAGCAGGCCTTCCTTCGAGCCGCCGAGCAGCGCGCCGATGACCGGCAGGCGGCCGAAGAAATTGTTGAGCGCATAGACCGGCACGAAAGTGCCGCGCATTTCGACCTGGTCGCTTCCATAGTTCAGCTCGCCGGACATCGTGGCTCCGATCTCCGGCCCCCAGACATTCGCCTCCTGCACGGAAATGCGCGAATTGCCCTGCTGGAACTTGGCGCGGAGCTTGGTGAAGGCGTAGCCGTTCTGGCGCGCCTTCTGTTTTGACTGCTCGCGGCCATCGACCACATTGTTCAGCGCCTGCTCGCCGACCACGCGGAAATCGCGCAGGACCAACACCCCGGAATTGGGCGTGCCCAGGGCCACGTCGAGATCGAGGGCGCCGCCGGCAATGCGCCCGTAGAAATTGAAGAAGCGGAAGACGGCGCCGGCGTCCTGAGCGCGGATGCCGATGACGCGCCTGTCCTGCGCGGTCATCAACCGCCCCTCGATGGCCCCTTGGCCGATCCGGCCGGACATCTGGAAGGTCTGCAGCGTGCCGCCGCGAAGCGCCGTCTTCAGGTTGAGCCCGGTGAGGATGGCGCCGTTATAGCCGATGGCCGTCCCGAGCTTGGCGTCGAGGCTGATGTCGTCGGTATCTCCGGAATCCGGCCCGCCGAGAATATCCTTCAGGAAAGGCCGGACATCGACCGCGCTGCCGTCGATGGTGATGCGGTAGGCATTGCCCGAGCGCTCCACGTCGAGCCGTGCATCGTCGCCGGAGGAAACGCCGAAGGCCGGAAAATGTGCCCGCTGCAGCACGCCATCGCCATTCAGGGTCACATCGCCCTTCAGCCGCAGGTTCGTTCCGTTGACGTCGAGATCGCCGATGCTCCATCCGGTGTCCGTCTTCGCTACCTTGAAGGCGAGATTGGCCGCCTGCCCCGCCGGCTTGGACAGCCCCGGCAGGCCCGACACCGAGGCGGCGACAAGATCGGCCTCCACTTCGGCGCCGTTGAGCTCGCCGAGATCGGGAAGCGTGACGCGCGCGGACACCGGCCCGGCGACAACGAGACTGCCGAGCGCGAAATTATCGAGCTTGGAGGGGTCGGCCGTGAACGCGATCTGGGTCTTGCCGTAGACGCCGTTCCTGTCGCGCTCGGCGCGGGCCGTCAGCGTTATCGGTGCGCCATCGACCTTGGCGTCGCCCGAGAGCACGATCTGGCCGAGATCGTAAGACATCTGGAAATCGCCGGCATCGACCTTGTGGCCGCCGCCAAGATCGGCGATCGCCAGATCCTTGGTCGCGCCCTTGATGGCGATGCCGAGCTTGTTCAGGTTGGAGCCCTTGCCCATCGCGCCGGTCAGCCGCACCAGGCCGGCGAAGCGCCCCTCCACGCCTTTCAGCACCCCGCCATGGGGCGCCAGCGCACTCAGGTCCGGAGACTCCAGGATTTCACCCAGCGCGGCGATCGAACCATCGAGGTCGATGTCGAGTTCGGCCTGGAACGGGTCGGGCCGGAAATCGGCCGACATATAGCCGAGATCCTTGATGGCGATGGTGCGGCCGGGGCCGAGCGTGACCTGACCGCCCTTGGCGGAAACCTTCAGGCTGCCATCGCGGATCTGCACGCTGCCGGCAACGCCGAGCGCCGGCGGCACGTCATCGACCAGGGAGATGGCCGCATCGCGAAAACCGAGATCGACGGCCAGCGAGCGTGAACTCTGGTCGGCCTCCTCGCGGATCGGCCCGCTCATGGCGAGCGAGAGCTGCTCGACGAGCCCGGACTTCACGTTCTCCGCCACCCAATTGCGGGCCTGCGGTGCAACGACGGTCGGCCACAGCCGCAGCAGCGCGGCGATGGGCGCGTCCGAACCGGCGAGCGCGATATCGGCGCGCGGCGTTCCGCTGAAATCCACCGTGCCGTTGCCGGCGACCTGGAGCACGGGGCTGCGCACCGTGGCGGAGGCCACGACGAGCTTGCGAGCCGGACGGTCGAGGCCGCCCTTCATCTCGATATGCTCGATCACGAGATTGGGGTCGGACGCCGGAGATCCAGCCTTGGCCGGTGCCGGCCGCTCCGAGGCGGTGAGCACGAAGGGCCAATGCTCGCCATCGGCGTCGGAACGGCTCTGCCCCGCAACCACGAATGTGCGCTCGCCCGAGACGATCTCGGAGGGCAGAAGGCGCAGATCGTTGGCAACGCCGTCCCACTGGACCTGGAAGCGGGCGCGCTGGATGTCGAGCCGGGCATCGCTGTCCTCGCGCGAGACGACGGCAAGGTTCTGCGCCTCGATGCGCGCCTCGGCGTTGAGCACATGGCCTTCCGGACCGATGCGGCTGAACAGATGGCCGAAAAGCTGGCCGCCGACCTCGGCGGAGGGATCGCCGCCAACCGCCTCGTAGACAAGGCGGCCAAGGTCGAGGTTCTGGAAGCCGATGTCGAGATCGCGGGTTTCCCCCGCCTTGCCGGACAAGGTGGCGGTGAGGCCCCAGCGGTTGCCGACATCGGTCGACGAGGCCGAGGCGACCAGGCCGTTGCCGCCGCTGCGGCGCAGTATGCGCAGGTCAACGCCGTCGACATGATCGACGCGGTTGCGGCGTCGGTCGTCGATGACGATGTTGCCGTGCACCACCTCGGCGCTGCGGAAATTCGCCAGCGGGCCGCTTTTGCTGAGCATGGCCTGGGCCGTGGCGATGAAGCCGAGAAGCTCGGCGGGCGCCGCCTGCGGCACGCCGGCCGCTGGCATCCGGAACAGCGGCGGCGCGCCCTCCACGGCCGCGAGCGAGACATCGCCGTTCGCTTCGATGCGCAGCGTCAGGTCCGGCTCGACGAGGCGGATGTCTTGCAGCTTGACGTCGTTGCCGAAGAGGAAATTGCCATCCAGCGCCACCGCGGCGGTGGGCACGCGCAGCACCGTGGTGCCGCTGGGGTCGCGAATCTCGAACCCGTCGAGCTTGATCTGCAGGCCGCTGGTTCCGGGGTCCACCCGCGCGGCGTCCATGTCGACCTGGTAGCCCTTGCCGAGGCGGCTTTCGACGGCGCCGGCGATTCGCGGGGCGACGAACGAGGTCGGCAGGGGAATCGTGAACAGCGCGCCGCCGGCCGTGACCAGGGCCAGCGCCACCGCGCCGACCAGGACAAGCGCGATGCGCCGGCCACGGCTCATCTGCCGAAACCGCACGCCAAGAACCGGCGGGGCCCTGCGCAAACGCGCCCAGAAGCGCGCGAGGCGGCCGTGAGTGGAAGCACGCGTCTGTGTTCGCGCCTCCCTCGGTTCCTCCATTCCCTTCCCCTTCTTTCCGACGCAGGGTCGTCCCCGACTCTTGCGGCGCTCGCGGGGTTTGGATCATTACAGCATACGCGTACCAAATACGTCGAAAGGACGGCACGATGGCTGCACTCACCACCGGAGACCCCGCTCACGATTTCGAGCTTCCCACCGACGGCGGGGAAAGCCTGCGGCTGAGCGATCTCAAGGGGCGCAAGGTCGTTCTCTATTTCTATCCGAAGGACGACACCAGCGGCTGCACGCAGGAAGCGATCGAGTTCAACGGCCTGCGCGACCAGTTCGCCCGCGCCGACACGGTGCTTCTGGGCATGTCGCCCGACAGCGTGAAGAGCCACGACAAGTTCAAGACCAAGCACGGCCTGGACTTCGCCCTCGCCTCCGACGAGGACAAAACGACGCTGCAGGCCTATGGCGTGTGGGTCGAGAAGAGCATGTATGGCCGCAAATATATGGGCGTGGAGCGCACCACGGTGCTGATCGACCGCGAGGGCAAGATTGCGCGCATCTGGGCCAAGGTGAAGGTGCCGGGCCATGCCAAGGAAGTACTGGCCGCCGCGCAGGCGCTGGGATGATGGTAAAGGCTTCTTAACCTTAAACCTTCTTTATTCGTCTCCGGTTTTCAGCCTTCAGCTCGCCGGATACGGGATGTCCACACCACCACGCCGCGGAACGGTTTTCAGGACCCGCGGCGTCGGCCGGACCCTCCACATCTCCGTCCATTCGGGCCTCGCCGCAGGGGCCGCCGTGCTGGTGCTCGGTGCCTTCGGCTGGTCGTTTGCGGCGACGCATCTTCTGCTCACCGAGCCCGTTGAAGTCTCCCGGTTCGCCTCCGGCAACGAGCGCGCGCTGCACGACCGCATCGCCGAACTGAAAACGGAGCTGGTGCGCGTCACCAGCCGCAGCGCCGTGGAGAAGAAAACGCTCGGAAGCCGCCTTGACGCCCTGCTGCGCCGGCAGGCGGAGATCGAGGATCGGCAGAAGCAGCTCGACGCGCTGGGCGGCGCCGACAAGGACGACGCCTCCCCTGCCCCGCAGCGCCAGTCCCGACTCAACCTCCGCCGGGGCGACGCGCCGCTTTCACTGCGCCAGGACCTCGCCCTAGCCGAAGCCGAGCAGGCGCGGCAGGTGGCCTGGCAGAAGACCCGCACGGCCTCCCTCAATTCGTCGCTCGAATCGCAGAAGACCGCGCTCATCTCCGTCTATGACCGCATCGGCGTGGCGCCGCCGCTGAAGGTGCAGCCGATCGAGGCCGGTCTGGGCGGCCCCTTTCTGCCGCTGCCCCTCGCCCGCCCGGGCTCCGACGAGAACGCCGACCTCGAACGCGTGACGGCGCTCGCCAACAACGTCGCGGACCTGCGCAACGGGCTGGACAGCGTGCCGGTGCGCAATCCGGCGGCGGGCGCGCGCGTCAGCAGCCCCTTCGGCGAGCGCTCCGACCCCTTCCTGCACGAGCCGGCGTTCCACTCGGGCGAGGATTTCGTCATGGCCGAGGGCGCGCCGGTCCACGCCACCGCCGCCGGAAAGGTCGTGTCTGCCGGCTGGGCCGGCGGCTACGGAATGATGGTGGAGATCGACCACGGCAACGGGCTCTCCACCCGCTACGGCCATATGTCGGAGATCGATGTCGAGGCGGGCGCGGAGATCGCGGCCGGAGCGCAGATCGGCCGCGTCGGCTCGACCGGGCGCAGCACCGGCGCGCACCTGCACTACGAAACCCGCATCGACGGCCGCCCGGTGAACCCCGAGCGCTTCATTCACGCCGCCGACGGGCTTTCGCTGGAGAGCTAGTCCACGTCCTCGACGCTGTCGGGGCCGCCGCCATAGACGCGCTGCGCCAAAGCTGCCTCGATGAAGGGATCGAGCGCGCCATCCAGCACGTCCTGCGGGCTGGTGGACTGGGTTCCGGTACGCAGGTCCTTCACGAGCTGGTAGGGCTGCAGCACATAGGAGCGGATCTGGTGGCCCCAGCCGATATCGGTGCGCGCCGCCTGCTCGGCGGCCGCGGCCTCCTCGCGGATCTTCAGTTCCCGCTCGTAGAGCTTGGCGCGCAGCATGTCCCACGCCGTGGCGCGGTTCTTGTGCTGTGAGCGATCGCCCTGGCTGACCACGGCGATGCCGGTCGGGATGTGCGTCAGGCGCACGGCGGATTCGGTCTTGTTGACGTGCTGGCCGCCGGCGCCGCCGGAACGCATGGTGTCGACGCGCACATCGGCCTCGTTGATGTCGATGCGGATGCGGTCGTCGATCACCGGATAGACGTCGACGGAGGCAAAGCTCGTCTGGCGGCGGGCGTTGGCGTCGAAGGGCGAGATGCGGACCAGGCGGTGCACGCCGGCCTCCGTCTTGGCCCAGCCATAGGCGTTGCGGCCCTTGATCTGCAGCGTGGCGCCCTTGATGCCGGCGCCCTCGCCCGCGGAATAGTCGATCATCTCGACCTTGAAGCCACGCCGCTCCGCCCAGCGCGTATACATGCGCAGCAGCATCTCGGCCCAGTCCTGGCTCTCGGTGCCGCCGGCGCCGGAATGGACTTCGAGGAAGGTGTCGTTCTCGTCGGCCTCGCCGGAGAGCAGCGTTTCAACCTGGCGGCTCGCGGCGTCGGCGTTGAGCGCGCGCAGCGCGGCCTCGGCCTCGGCAACCACGCTTTGGTCGCCCTCTGCCTCGCCAAGCTCGATCAGCTCGACATTGTCGTCGCACTCGCGCTCAAGGCGCAGGATGGCGTTGATACGGTCTTCGAGATCGGTGCGCTCGCGCATCAGCTTCTGCGCGCGGTCAGCGTCGTCCCAGAGGCTCGGATCTTCGGAAAGGGCGTTCAGCTCGCGGAGGCGGGATTGGGCGTGATCCCAGTCAAAGATGCCTCCTCAGCAGCCCGACTGACTGCTTAAGCTCTTCTACGAGGTTGGAGATTTCGGCGCGCATGAGTGCTGTGCGAATCCAGTTTGTACGAGGCGCGGAACATAGGCAGAGGGGTCGCGGGTGTAAACCGCGCACGCCCTCCGTCTTCCTGTCTTTCGGCTAGTAGAGGCCGCCGGTTCCCGGTCCCACGCTGCTCGGGGCGCCGGGGCTGACGTCGATGCCGCCCTGCCCCTCGTCCACCGTGCCGTAATTGCCGACCACCGAATAGGTGTCAGGTGGCGCGGTGCCGGGTTTGAAGGCTTCGAGGATCACCTTCTGGTCACCCGGACGGGCGCGCATGCCGGTGGCCAGGTTGACGCGCACGAGCTTGATGCCCGGCGGCACACGGAACGGAATGGCCGGCTTGTCGGCCATCTCGTCCTTGAAGAAGTCACGCACCACCGGCGCGGCGATGCCGCCGCCGGTCGAGCTGCGGCCCATCGAGCGCGGCTTGTCGTAGCCGAGATAGACGCCGACCACGAGGTCCGGCGAGAAGCCGATGAACCAGGCGTCCTTGTAGTCGTTGGTGGTGCCGCTCTTGCCGGCCAGCGGCTTGCCGACATTGCGCAGCTTGCTGCCGGTGCCGCGCAGCACCACGCCTTCCATGATCGAGGTCATCTGGTAGGCGGTGAGGGGGTCGAGGATGCGCTCGCGGTTGTCCTGCAGCGTCGGCGGCTGCTGGCCGCGCCAGTCAGTGGCCTTGCAGCCCTGGCAGACCCGCTCGTCATGACGATAGACGGTGCGGCCGTAGCGGTCCTGGATGCGGTCGATCAGCGAAGGCGTCACCTTGATGCCGCCGTTGTCGAAGGTCGAATAGGCCCCGACCATGCGCAGCAGCGTCGTCTCGCCGGCGCCGAGCGCCATCGACAGGAACGGCGGCAGGTCGTCATAGACGCCGAAACGCTTGGCGTATTCGGTGATGATCGGCATGCCCATGTCCTGGGCAAGGCGCACCGTCATGACGTTGCGCGACTTCTCGATGCCGAAGCGCAGCGTCTCCGGGCCGTAGAACTTGTGGCCGTAGTTCTCGGGTCGCCAGGTGTCGAGGCCCGCGCCCTGGTTGATCTCGATGGGCGCGTCCAGCACCAGCGAGGACGGCGTGTAGCCGTTCTCCAGCGCCGCCGAATAGATGATCGGCTTGAAGGACGAGCCCGGCTGGCGCAGCGCCTGGGTGGCGCGGTTGAACTCGCTGTGGTCGTAGCTGAAGCCGCCGACCATGGCCTCGACGCGGCCGGTGAAGGGATCCATCACCACCATCGCGCCGGAAATCTCGGGGATCTGGCGAAGCTCCCACTGGCCCTTGCTGTCCTTGCCGTCCTTGTCTTTCAGCGGCTCGACGTAGACAACGTCGCCGGCCGCGACCGGGCCCTTGGCGCCGTCGGGCTTCTTCGACGAAACCCATTTCGCCCATTTCATGCCGGACGGGGGAATGGTGCCGGTCTCGCGCTCCTTGGAGAGCGCCCCGCCAGGCTCGCGGCCCGGCTGCAGGCCAATCTCGACGCCCTTGTCGGACACGTCCAGCACCACGGCCAGGCGCCAGCCCGGGACGTCGTGGATCGCCGGCACTTCCGCCAGGGCCTTGCCCCAGTCGTGGCCCATCTCGATGTGCTTCACGGGGCCGCGCCAGCCGCGCGCCTCGTCAAAGCGGACCAGGCCGTCGGAAAGCGCCCGCTTGGCCATTTCCTGGAACTGCGGGTTCAGCGAGGTGCGCACCGACAGGCCGCCCTCATAGAGGCCTTTGGCGCCGTACTTCTCGTAGAGGACGCGACGCACCTCCTCCGAGAAATATTCCGCGGTGTAGACATTGCCGCGGTTGGGGTTCGCGATGGCGCCGATCGGCTCCTTCTTCGCGGCCTCGCCGTCTTCATGCGAGACGTAGCCGTTCTCGACCATGCGGTCGATCACCCAGTTGCGGCGGTCGATGGCACGCTTGGTGTCGCGGAACGGGTTGTAGTTGTTGGGCGCCTTGGGCAGCGCGGCGAGATAGGCGGCCTGGGCGACGTCGAGCTCGTTGACCGACTTGCCAAAATAATTCAGCGCCGCGGCCGCGATGCCGTAATTGCCCATGCCGAGATAGATTTCGTTCAGGTACAGCTCGAGGATCTTCTCCTTGCTGAACGCCTGCTCGATGCGCATGGACAGCAGCGCTTCCTTGACCTTGCGCTTGATCGAGTCCTCGTTGGTCAGCAGGAAGTTCTTGGCCACCTGCTGGGTAATGGTCGAAGCGCCCTGCGGACGGCGGCCGGTGCCGTAGTTCTCAAGATAGGCAAGCGAGGCGCGGGCGATGCCGGTCAGGTCGATGCCGCCGTGCTCGTAGAAATTCTTGTCCTCAGCCGAAATGAAGGCGTTGACCACGCGCTGCGGAATGGCCTGGATCGGCAGGAAAAGACGCCGCTCCTTGGCGTATTCGGCAATAAGGCTGCCGTCGGCGGCGTGCAGGCGCGTCGTGATCGGCGGCGAATAATTCTGCAGCGCCGTGTAGTCGGGCAGGTCCTGGCTCTGCTGCCAGACGAACAGCCCGACGCCAGCCGCGGCCGCGAGGCCGACAATGGTGGCGGCCGCGAAAAGAAATCCCAGAAAGCGCAGCAAAAGTCTCATACGAAGCAAAATGTCCCGGACAGCGCGCACCGACTTGAGCGCCGTTTGTGGATTTTATGGGGCGCTGGCGCAACCCCGCGTTATTGCGAGGCAGCCGGCACCCGGGCCACGCGGGCCCCGAAAAAACTGTCGATGGCCTTCACCAGCGCCGATACCGCCTTCTCGCGCCAGGCTTCGGACAGCATCAGCTTCAGGTCCTGAGAGTTCGACATATAGCCCAGTTCCATCAGTACCGAAGGTACGTCCGGCGCTTTCAGCACCCGGAAGCCGGCTGAACGCACGGGGTTGCGGTTCAGCTTAATGACCCCGCGCACATCAGAGACGATGTCGCGGGCGAATCGCGCGGAGAACACCCGCGTCTCGCGCCGCGTCAGGTCGATCAGGATGCCCGCCACGTCGTCGGGCTCCTCGGTGAGGTCGACGCCGGCGATCAGGTCGGCGCGGTTTTCCTTCTCGGCCAAGGCCGCCGCCTCGCGGTCGCTGGCGCGGTCGCTCAGCGTGTAGATGGTGGCGCCGCGCACGTCGTCGTCGGGACGCGCCAGCGAGTCGGCGTGGATCGACATGAACAGGGCGGCGTTGTGGTCGCGGGCGAACTTCACGCGGTCGCCGAGCGCCACGAAGGTGTCGTCCTCGCGCGTCATCAGGACGCGGTAATGGCCCGTGGCCAGCAGCGCCTTGCGCAGATCGAGCGCGACCTGCAGCACAGCGTCCTTCTCCTGTTCGCCCCCGCGCGAGCGCGCGCCGGAATCGACGCCGCCATGGCCGGGATCGAGCACGATCAGCGGCCGCGTGTCGCTGTTGTCGACGGCAACGGCGGGCGGCGGCTCGGGCGCCGCGGCGGCGCGCTGACGGGTCGCGGCCTGCAGGAAAGCCTCGCGGCTGGTCGGCACGAGGTCGAGGATGAGCACCCTGCCCTCGCCGGCCTCCTGCGTGTGCATTTCCACCTTCACCGGCTTCTTCACGTCGAGCACGACGCGCGAGCGGTCGCGGCCCATCAGGCCGTAGCGGTAGGCGGATACGAGACCCTTGCCGCCTTGCGGCGGCTCGCCGGCGCGGAAGACGACGTTCGGCAGGTCGATGACGACGCGGTAGGGATTGGCCAGCGTGAAAAGCTGCGGCTCGACATCATGGTTGAGCGTGACGGTCAGCACCGTGCGGGAATTGCCGCCCGACAGCGAGGTCGCAGTGGCGATCGCGCCGTCCGCGGCAAAGCCTGGCAGGCAGGTGGCCGCCAGCATCATCGCGGCCAGACCGAGACTCCTCAACACCCCACGCACGCGAGCGACCCCATTTTTTTTCGGATGAGTAATCCCTAGCCACTTCATCGCGTCGGGGTTAGCCGCCTGTTAATTTATCCAGAGATCGCACGGAGCGGCGTTGCGTGGTGACAACAGCGCCCACACGTCCGGCGTGCATTTCGCCGCCGCCACATCACGGCGCCGCTTGTCAAAATGGGCGCAAAGTCCTTATGAATGGGATCGGCTCGTCGAGGGTGTGGAATCACCCGCTCCTTCTCGATGACGGTCCTGGTGTTCCGCGACAGACAGTCGGACCCCGGACTTACCCGGCGCGGCCCTCAATCAGCGGCTGCACACCGGCTTTGCACGGCACCAACCGCCTGCAAACCTGGCCTGGGCATCGGCGCATCGCGCCCGTGCCGCACCCGGCGAGTCTTGCGTCACACCCGCGTTCTGCGCGGGGTACGAGGAACAAAGACGGATGGCATTGGCGAGAGAGCTTCACGGTTTTGTGGATGCGCTTGCCCGCCTGCCTCGCGTCACGCCCCAACCCCTTTCTCTTCATCACACAGAGCGCATGGGCCCAAGGCCGCGCTGCCGGAACGCCAGAGCGTCCTGGCCGGCGCGCCGCCCGATGCGCGGAACCGAGAGTTTTCAATGCCAAACAAGATGCTTATCGACGCCGCCCACCCGGAGGAGACCCGGGTCGTGGTGGTCCGCGGCAACCGGGTCGAGGAATTCGATTTCGAGAGCGCCAGCCGCAAACAGCTTCGCGGCAACATCTATCTTGCCAAGGTAACGCGGGTCGAACCCTCGCTGCAGGCAGCCTTCGTCGAGTATGGCGGCAACCGCCATGGCTTCCTGGCGTTCAGCGAAATCCACCCCGACTACTACCAGATCCCCGTCGCCGATCGTCAGGCCCTGCTGGCCGACGAGGAGCGCCATGCCGCCGAGGAAGCCGAGGCGGAAGAGAATGCCGGCAATAGCGGCCGCGGGCGCGGCCGGGGCCGCCGTTCGCGAGCCCGCAAGAACACTGGCGACACCGTCTCGAGCGAGGTGATCGCGGACGCCGAGGAGGCTTCGGCCGAAGCCGGCTCCGACGAGGCCGTAGAAGCCGTTTCTTCCGACGAGGCCCCGCACGACGACGCCCCCGCCGAGGCGGCCGATGCCAGCCACGACGATCACGACGGCGACCATGCCGACGAGCACTCCGAGAACGGCGACCACGCCGAGGAGCATGTGGAATCGGTCGGCGTCGGCGACGCCATGGAGGAGATGCCCGAGCGCACCAGCCCGCGCCGCGGCCGCCAATACAAGATCCAGGAAGTCATCAAGCGCCGCCAGGTCCTGCTGGTCCAGGCGGTGAAGGAGGAGCGCGGCAACAAGGGCGCCGCGCTGACCACCTATCTGTCGCTCGCCGGCCGCTATTGCGTGCTGATGCCCAACACCGCGCGCGGCGGCGGCATTTCCCGCAAGATCACCAACGCGGCCGACCGCAAGAAGATGAAGGAGATCGCCGGCGATCTCGATGTGCCGGAGGGGATGGGCGTCATCCTGCGCACGGCCGGCGCCAACCGCACCAAGGCCGAGATCAAGCGCGACTTCGAATATCTGCTGCGCCTGTGGGAGACGGTCCGCGAGACCACGCTGGAATCCAGCGCGCCCTCGCTCGTCTATGAGGAAGGCAGCCTGGTCAAGCGTGCCATCCGCGACCTCTACAACCGCGACATCGACGAGATCCAGGTCGCGGGCGACGCCGCCCACCGCGAGGCCAAGGACTTCATGCGCATGCTCATGCCGAGCCATGCGAAGAACGTGAAGCTCTACCGCGACCCGCTGCCGATCTTCACCCGCTTCGGCGTGGAATCGCAGCTCGACGCGATGTTCTCCAGCACGGTGCACCTGAAGTCCGGCGGCTACATCGTCATCAACCAGACGGAAGCTCTGGTCGCGATCGACGTGAACTCGGGCCGCTCGACGCGCGAGCACAACATCGAGGACACGGCGCTTCGCACCAATCTCGAAGCCGCCGAGGAAGTCTCCCGGCAGCTCCGCCTGCGCGACCTTGCCGGCCTCATCGTGGTCGACTTCATCGACATGGAGGAAGGCCGCAACAACCGCGCCGTCGAGAAGAAGCTCAAGGATTGCCTGAAGAACGACCGCGCGCGCATCCAGGTCGGCCGCATCTCGCATTTCGGCCTTCTGGAAATGTCGCGCCAGCGCATCCGCACGGGCGTGCTGGAAAGCTCCAGCGAGGTCTGCCCGGTCTGCGCCGGCTCCGGCCTCGTGCGCTCCACGCCCTCCGTGGCGCTGCATGTCCTGCGCATGATCGAGGACAACCTGCTGCGCAACGCCGGCTACAACATCACCGTGCGCACGCGCGGCTCTGTGGCGCTCTACATCCTCAACCAGAAGCGCGGCCATCTGCGCGAGATCGAGAACCAGTTCGGCATCGACATCCTGTTTGTCGCCGACGACCACCTGCCGGTGCTCGAGCACTGCCAGATCCAGCGCGGCGAGCCGGCCACCGGCAAGCCGAACGTGGGCCTGGCCCCGCCGGCGCCGGAGGAAGAGGACGAGGACGTTGCCGACGAGGCCGCCGAGGCCGAGGAGCGTTCCGAGAGCCCGCGCCATGCCGGCGAGGAAGACGGCAATGGAAACGGCAATGGCCGCCGCCGGCGGCGGCGTCGCCGCCGTCGCGGCGGGCGCGATCGCGAACAGGGAGCCGCCGACGGCTCCGAGGACAACGGCCATGACGCCGAGGGCACTGAGGAGGGCGAAAACGCCGAGCCGGTGCTGATCGAGGCCGTCGAGGAATCCTCCGCTGCCGACGCCGTCGTGGCCGAGGGCGAGGAAACCGCCACCGAGAAGCCGCGCCGCCGCCGCACCCGCGGCGGCCGCCGCCGCTCCGGCGCCGCAGCCGCGGCTTCGGACGAGGCCAATGCTGAGGAGGCCGCCGCCGAAGAGGCTCCGGCCGCGACCGAGCCGCCCTCCGACGTCGAACCGGAAAGCGCGCCTGAGCCGGAAGTGCAGGACCCCGCGGTGACGATCACCGAGGAGGCCGAGGCCCAGGCCCCCGAAGCTCAGACTCCTCAGGAAAGCGCGTCGCAGGCTGAGCCTGCCCAGCCGGCCGAGGACGAGCCCCCGCGCCCCCGCCGCTCCGGCTGGTGGGACCGCCTGCGCGGCTGACGCGCCGGGATAATCAGAAAGTTTGGCGGCGGGCTTGGCCCGCCGTTCTTTTTTTGGCGAGACGCCCGCTTCGCTCTCTCCCGTCATGCCCGGGCTTGACCCGGGCATCCAGAGCCACACCCTCCGGACTCGCCGCCCTGGATTGCCGGGTCAAGCCCGGCAATGACGGAGTATTCGGGCCGTTCGCGGCTACCGGTCCCGCCGTTCCATGAACCGGGTGATGCGGTGGGCGGCCTCGGCCATGTCCTCCTCCGGACCGGCGAAGGAAAGCCGCAGGAAGAGGTGGCCGCGCTCCAGGTCGAAATCCAGGCCCGGCGTCGCCGCCACGCCGCCCTTCTCCAGCAGGTCGCGGGCAAAGGCCGTGCTGTCCTGCGTGTAGCGGCGCACATCGAGATAGACGTAGAAGGCGCCGTCCGCCGGGAGGAAGCTGTCGAGCCCGGCCTTGGGCAGCGCCTCGAGCAGCAGCGCGCGATTGCGGGCGTAAGTTCCGTGCACCGCCTCCAACTCCTCCCGCGCATCCAGCGCGGCGGTGGCCGCGATCTGCGAGAGCGTCGGCGCGGAGATGAACAGGTTCTGGCTCAGCCGCTCGATGGTCCGCGATAGGCTTTCGGGTACCACCAGCCAGCCGATGCGCCAGCCGGTCATGCACCAGTATTTCGAGAAGCTGTTGACGACCACGGCATCGTTATCGAAGCGCAGAGCCGTCTCGGCCACGACGCCGTCATAGGTCAGGCCGTGATAGATCTCGTCAGAGACCAGGCGGATGCCAAGCCGGCGGCAGCACTCCGCGATTCCCTTCAGCGCCTGCGGCGTCACCACCGTGCCGCTGGGATTGGCCGGGCTCATCAGCAGAACGCCGTCCAGCGGCTTCTCCGCATGCGCCTGCTCAATGGCCTCCGCGCTCAGCGCCCAGCGGCTCTGCGGGCCGGTCCCGATTTCCACGGCTTCGAGTCCCAGCGTCTTCAGCATTGTGCGATAAGGCGGGTAGCCGGGGCTGGCGATTGCGATACGCTGCCCGGCGTCGAACAGGGCGAGAAAGGCCAGAATGAACCCGCCCGACGAGCCGGTCGTCACCGCGATCCGCTCGGCCGGAACCTCCATGCCATAGGTGTCCCGATAATGACGCGCGATCCGTTCCCGAAGCTGTGGCAGGCCAAGCGCCTGGGTGTAGCCGATGCGCCCCTCACGCAGCGCCTGCGCCGTCGCCTCGCGCGCGCGCTCGGGCGCGGGAAAGCCCGGCTCGCCGATCTCGGCGTGGACGATGTGGCGCCCCTCGCCTTCCAGCCGGCGCGCATCGGTGAGCACGTCCATGGCCAGGAAGGGAGCCACCTCGGCGCGCCGGGCGGCGGTCAGCGCGCGCGCGATCCTGTTGTCGTCGTCCATCAACCTGTTCCGTTCCGGCGGCGCTCCGCCGCTGTTGCGCCATTCTTTGCGGGCATTGCCAGCGCTATGCCGCCGTCCTCTCCGCTCCGCAAGCCCGCGCGCCCTCTTCGCGCCCTTGCGCGCCGCGCCGCGGTGGCGGGGCTGAGCGCGACCCTGCTCGCTTCCAGCGTGCCGCCCGCCGCCTTCGCGGCGAACCCGATGTCCAAGCTGGTCCCGGTGCGCGATGCCGAGATCGAGCAGCTCATCCGCGACTACGCCACGCCGATCTTCCGCGCCGCGGGGCTCGACCCGAAGCGCATCCAGATCGTGCTGATCCGCGACCTTTCCTTCAACGCCTTCGTGGCCAATGGCCAGAAGATGTTCGTCAATCTCGGCGCGCTGATCGACAGCAAGACGCCCAACAAGCTCATCGGGGTCATCGCCCACGAAACCGGCCACATCGCCGACGGCCATCTGGCCTCGCTGCACGAAAAGCTGGAGACGGCGCAGACGCGCGCGGTCATCGGCATGCTGCTCGGCGTCGCCGTGGCCGCAGCGGGCGCGGCCAGCGGCAGCAATGCGGCCGCGCAGGGCGGCATGATGGCGGCTATCGCGCCGCAGGATTTCGTCCGCCGCGACCTCCTCGCCTATGCCCGCAGCCAGGAACAGGCAGCCGACCAGGCGGCGGTGAAGTACCTCACCAAGACCGGCCAGTCGGCGCGGGGCATGATCGAGATCTTCGAGAGCTTCGCCAGCAAGGACATGTTCTCCTCGCGGTTCCAGGATCCCTATGCGGTCAGCCATCCGATGCCACAAGAGCGCATCGCACTCCTGGAGCGCATCGCCAAGGCGAGCCCGAGCTACAACGCCCCCGACAAGCCGGACTTCATCCAGCGCCACGCTCTGGCGCGAGCGAAGGCTCTGGCCTTCCTGCGCGATGCCGGCGCTGTGCAGCGCGCCTATCCCCTGAGCGACCACAGCCTCGCCGCCCGCTATGCGCGCGCCATCTCGTCCTACCGCTTCGGCGACGTGGACGCCGCGCAGAAGCAGATCGACGGCCTCATCGCCGAAAAGCCCAACGATCCTTATTTCTGGGAATTGAAGGGCCAGGCCCTGCTGGAAGCCGGGCGCGCCCGGGCGGCGGTGTCGCCGCTGCGCAAGGCCGTCTCGCTGGACCCGAGCGCGGCGCTGATCCGCATTCTCCTGGCGCAGGCCATGGTCGCCACGAACGACAACGCGCTGCTCAACCAGGCCATGAGCGAACTGCGGCAGGCGCTTGTGCATGAACGTAATTCGTCTGACGCCTACCGGCAGCTGGCAATCATCTACGGCCGCAAGAACATGTACCCGCAGGCCGATGTCGCCTCCGCCCAGGCGGCCTTCATCGACGGCCGCTACGCGAATGCCCGCGACTTCGCCGAGCGCGCCAAGAAGGGCCTGCCGGTCGGCTCGCCGGCCTGGCTGCGCGCCGACGACATCGCCACCTACAAATCGGCGTCCGCGAAAAAGTGACGCCCAGCCTTCTCAAGGATTGAGACATGACTTCGAACAAAGCCGGCACCATTGCCATCGTCGCCCTCGTCGTGGCGGTCCTGGCCGGCATCGCCGCCCTTCCGCAGTTCCTCGTGGTCAAGCCGGCGGGCAACGCCCCGACGCCCGGCGGCGCCGACTTCGACAAGGCGGTGCACGCCTATCTGGTGAAGAACCCGCAGGTCCTGCAGGAAATGGCGGAACTGCTGCAGAACAGGCAGGAGCAGGCGGCGAACGCGCAGCGCAGCTCGGTCTTCGAAGAGCACCGCAAGGCGATCTACGATTCGCCCAACCAGGTGGTGCTCGGCAATCCGCAGGGCGACGTCACCCTGGTGGAGTTCTTTGATTACAACTGCGGCTATTGCCGCAAGGCCCACAGCGACATCGACACGCTGCTGAAGACCGATCCCAAGCTGCGCGTCGTGCTCAAGGAGTTCCCGGTGCTCGGCCCGGAATCGGTCGAGGCGGCGCGCGTGGCCGTGGCCGTCCACAGCCAGGCGCCGGACAAGTACCTCGCCTTCCACGACGCCCTGTTGTCCTCGTCCGACACGGTCGACGGCAAGGCCGCCCTGGCGGAAGCCCAGAAGCTCGGGCTCGACATGGACAAGCTTTCGGATGCGCTGGCCCAGCCTTCCAACAGCGATCCGATGAAGGAATCGCATAAGCTGGCGCAGCTTCTCGGCATCGATGGCACGCCGACCTTCATCATCGCCGACACCCTGGTGCCGGGCGCGGTGGGGCTTCCGGCGCTGCAGAAGGCCATCGCGAATGCCCGCGCCTGCGGAAAGGCGGCGTGCAGCTGACGCCTAGTTCCACTTCCCCTTGTGCGGCGTCCCGCATATAAGGACGCCAATCCTCCAGCTTAATCGTCAGAAACCACGTCCTGATGACACAGACCGTCTTCGTGCTGAACGGACCGAACCTGAACCTTCTTGGCCTGCGCGAGCCGGAAGTCTACGGGGCGGAGACGCTCGCCGATATCGAACGCCGGGTCGCCGCGCGAGCGAAGACGCTTGGTCTCGACGTGGACTTCCGCCAGTCCAATGTGGAAGGCGTCCTGATCGACTGGATTCACGAGGCGCGCACAAAGGCCACCGGCGTGATCATCAATCCGGGGGCCTACACGCACACTTCGGTTGCGCTGCACGATGCTGTAAAGGCGGTGGACGTGCCGACGATCGAGGTCCACCTGTCCAATATTCACGCCCGCGAAAGCTTTCGCCATCATTCCTACCTGTCGCCGGCCGCCAAGGGCGTCATCGTCGGCTTCGGCAGCATGGGCTATGAACTGGCGCTTGAGGGGCTGGCGAGCCTGATCGGCCGCGCTTGAGAGTTTTGGGAGAAACGACTGTATGTCCAAGGAAGATCGCAACCCCATCGATCATGATCTGATCCGCGCGCTGGCCGAGCTCCTCAAGGAGACCGGGCTGTCCGAGATCGAGATCGAACAGGACGATCTTCGGGTCCGTGTCGCGCGGAACCTGACGGTTTCCGCCCCGGTCAACGTACAGGCGGCGGCGGCCGCCCCCGCGGCGGCTGCGGTCGCTCCCGCGGCCTCCGCCGACCCGGCCAAGCATCCGGGCGCGGTGCTCTCGCCGATGGTCGGCACCTGCTACCGAGCCCCCGAGCCCGGCGCCAAGCCCTTCATCGAAATCGGCGCGCAGGTCCGCCAGGGCCAGACGCTGCTGATCGTCGAAGCCATGAAGACCACGAACGCCATTCCCGCGCCGAAGGCGGGCACCGTGACGGCCATTCACGTCGAGGACGGCCAGCCGGTCGAGTTCGGCGAACCGCTCTGCACGATCGAATAAGGCGGACAGGGCCTATGTTCGACAAGGTGCTCATCGCGAACCGGGGCGAGATCGCGCTCCGCGTCCTGCGCGCGTGCAAGGAGCTCGGCATTGCGACGGTGGCCGTGCACTCCACGGCCGACGCCGACGCCATGCATGTGAAGCTCGCCGACGAGAGCGTGTGCATCGGCCCGCCGCCGGCGCGCGACAGCTATCTCAACGTGCCCCAGCTTCTCGCCGCCTGCGAGATCACCGGCGCCGACGCCGTGCATCCGGGCTATGGCTTCCTCTCCGAGAACGCGCGCTTTGCCGAGATTCTCGAGGACCACAAGCTGACCTTCATCGGCCCCAAGGCCGAGCACATCCGCGTCATGGGCGACAAGATCGCCGCCAAGCAGACCGCCAAGCGGCTGGGCATCCCCGTGGTGCCGGGCTCGGACGGCGGCGTGACGGAAGACGACGAGGCGCGCCGCATCGCGGAAGAGATCGGCTACCCCGTCATCATCAAGGCGGCGGCCGGCGGCGGCGGCCGCGGCATGAAGGTGGCGCTGACCCCCGACGACATGTCGGTGGCGCTGTCCACCGCGCGCTCGGAAGCCAAGGCGGCCTTCGGCGACGACGCCGTCTACATCGAGAAATACCTCCAGAAGCCGCGCCATATCGAGGTGCAGGTCATCGGCGACGGCCGCGGCAATGCGGTGCATCTGGGCGAGCGCGACTGCTCGCTGCAGCGCCGCCACCAGAAGGTCTGGGAAGAGGCGCCCTCGCCCGCGCTGAACGCGCAGGAGCGCGACAGGATCGGCGGCATCGTCGCCAAGGCCATGGCCGATCTCGGCTATCTCGGCGTGGGAACCATCGAGTTCCTCTACGAGAATGGCGAGTTCTACTTCATCGAGATGAACACCCGCATCCAGGTGGAGCATCCGGTGACCGAGATGATCACCGGCATTGACCTCGTCAACGAGCAGATCCGCATCGCCGGCGGCGCCAGCCTGTCGTTCCGGCAGGAGGACGTGGTGCTGCGCGGGCACGCCATCGAGTGCCGCGTCAACGCCGAGAACGCGGCGACCTTCCGCCCCTCCCCCGGCCGCATCACCCAGTGGCACGTGCCCGGCGGCCTTGGCGTGCGCGTCGATTCGGCGGCCTATCAGGGCTATACGATCCCGCCCTATTACGACAGCCTGGCCGGCAAGCTCATCGTCCACGGCAAGAACCGCACGGAATGCCTGATGCGCCTGCGCCGCGCGCTCGACGAGTTCGTGGTGGACGGCATCGAGACCACGCTGCCGCTGTTCCGTGCGCTGGTGCGCGACCCGGACATCCAGGACGGCCAGTACGACATCCACTGGCTGGAAAAGCAGCTCGCCGGAGACACGCTGAGCATCTGAAGTTCCCGTGAGGGGCTTTAGATCATTTGCGGAATTTGACGCGCCGGTCTTCCGGGGCGAGGCTTGTCGTGCCTAGAATGCCGGCATGACGCGTTTCGACGACGCCTTTGTTCAGATTACGCCGGACGTGCTTCTCAAGGCTTATGCGTGCGGCATTTTTCCGATGGCGGAAAGCGCCGAGGATCCGACGCTGTTCTGGATCGAGCCGGAGCGGCGCGGGATCATCCCGCTGGACGCCCTCCATGTACCCTCGCGGCTTGCGCGCACGGTTCGCTCCGACCGTTTCGAGGTTCGCGTCGATTCCGACTTCCTCGGCGTCATCGCCGGCTGCGCGCGCCCGGCGCCCGGGCGCAACAAGACCTGGATCAACGCCCGCATCCGCGCGCTCTACATCCAGCTCTTCGAGCGCGGCAATTGCCACACGGTCGAAGCCTGGCAGGACGGCGAGTTGGTCGGCGGGCTCTACGGCGTCTCGCTCGGCGGCGCCTTTTTCGGCGAGAGCATGTTCCACACCGAGCGCGACGCTTCCAAGGTGGCGCTGGTGCATCTGGTGGCGCGCCTGAAGGCCGGCGGCTATTCCCTGCTCGACACGCAGTTCGTCACCGAGCATCTGTCGGGCTTCGGCGCTTTCGAGATCTCGCGCAGCAGCTATCACCGCCTTCTCGACGAGGCGCTGCAGACCGAAGGGAATTTCCTGGCGCTTGGCCACGAGGTTTCCGGCGCGCGGGCGCTGGAGATACTCGGCCCCAGGGCCGTTTAAGGCTTTAAGGCTTACTGCGCCGCGGAGGCCGGCGGCTGGGCCTTGTCCTTGCCGCCTTTGCAGTCCGTCAGCCAGACATCGTAGATCGGGTGCTCGACCGCGTTCAGGCCCGGGCTGGCAGCGAACATCCAGCCGGTGAAGATGCGCTTGGTCTGCTTTTTCAGCGTAATCTCGTCGACCTCGACGAAGCCGACCGTCTCGGGCCGCTCGGAATCGGGCCGCGTGTAGCAGACGCGCGGCGTCACCTGCAGCGCGCCGAACTGCACCGTCTCGTTCATCTTCACCTCGAAGGAGACGATGCGCGCGGTGATCTTGTCGAGCCCGGCGAAGACAGCGATGGGGTTCTTGATGCGCTCGACGTCCTGGACCGGAGCCGTCGTGTCGGTGGCCGCGCTGCCGGAAGAAGCCGGCGGGGGGGCATCCTGCGCCAGCGCGCCGCCCGCACAGAGAGCAGCGCCCAGAAATCCGGACATCAGGCCGGCGGCAAGAAGGAATCGCACGGTCACAGGCAACCTCGTCGGAAGAACTGCCGCGAAGATCACCGAAAATGTGGCGAGCGGACGGCGCTTGGCGCCGCCCTCACGGCTTTCGAGCTTATTCGCCCGGGGACCAGGCCTCGTAATCGCCCGCGACTTTCGGGCGATGGCCGACATTGAGCGTCGAGCCCCTGGGGCGGTAGGCGTTCGGCGTGCCGGTGGGATTGGAGCGGTGAGGCTGCTCCCATTCGCGCTCGGCGTAGGGACTGTCGCTCGGAGCCTCGTCCCAGGTGTATGTCAGCCAGCCGCGCCAGCCGGGCGGCACGCTGCTGGCCTCGGCCTCGCCGGCATACATCACCCAGCGGCGGCCGCCGGGGCCGCGCTCGCGGTAATAGATGTTGCCGAATTCATCGGTGCCCACGAACTCGCCGCGCCGCCAGATGGCGAATCGCGTGCCGAGCGTGGCGCCGTTCCACCAGGTGAAGATCTGCAGCAGCGTCTTGTTCAAGGTCCGGGCTCCGGGCAATTGCGGGCGGACTATGCAGCGACAGTCCCGGCGTGTCCAGAACCAAGGACGCCCTGTAGCGCGGGATCGGCGCAGGGCCCGAAAAACACGCCATGACGTGCAGTGGAACGAGGAACACCCCCGAATCCCCCGCGTTGATCTGCACGAGGTCGCCCCCGCCGCGGCCAGCACCCGAGACAGGAGCGTGACATGGGACTTTTCTCGAAAGATATCAAAACGATGGACGATTTGTTCCTGCACCAGCTGAAGGACGTGTATTACGCTGAGCAGCAGATCGTGAAAAACCTCCCGACCATGATCGAGAAGGCTTCCAGCCCCGAGCTGAAAGCCGGCTTCGAAAAGCACCTCAACGAGACCCGCAACCAGATCAAGCGCCTGGACGACGTCTTCGCCGCGCTCGGCAAGGAAGCCAAGGGCGTGGACTGCGAGGCCATGGACGGCATTCTCGACGAGGCCAAGAGCATCATGTCCGAGGTCGAGGACCAGGAAGTCCTCGACGCCGCGCTGGTCGCCTCGGCCCAGGCCGTGGAGCACTATGAGATCACCCGCTACGGCACGCTGATCGCGTGGGCCAAGCAGCTGGGCCTGACCAATGTCGTATCCCCGCTCGAACAGAACCTCGAGGAGGAAAAGGCCACCGACGTGAAGCTCACCGGGATGGCCGAATCCCAGATCAACCGCCGCGCCGCCTAAACGCGGATGGCGCCTTCCCGAACAAGCCATGCGGCAGCTGCATACTGGCTGCCGCATCCCCGCGGTTGACGACCGCCCTGCTCCCGGCAAAAACAGCGCGCTCCATTTCCCTCACATGAAGCGGCGCTCCCTGATGGCCGCCGTCCGGCTGTCATGTCGCTCGTTCTCGTCGCCGTTTTTCCGATCTTCGCGCTGGTCGCCGCCGGCTATCTCTGCGGCCGTGCCCGGCTGTTCGGCGACAACGCCACCGACGTCCTCAACAATTTCGTCGTCTACCTGGCGCTGCCGGCGCTGCTCTTCCGCGCCATGGCGCGCTCGGGTTTCGGCGACCTGGCGCATGGCGGCTTCGTGCTCGCCTTCGGCGGCGGCATGGCGCTGACCTTCGCGCTGAGCTTCCTGCTGGAACAGGGCGCCCGCCGCCCTTATGGCCACCCCTTGGCCGACCGCAGCATCGAGGCGCTGGCCGCCGGCTATCCCAACACCGGCTATATGGGCATTCCGCTGTGCCTGGCGGTTTTCGGCGACGCCGGGCTGCCGCCGGCCATCGTCTCGGCCATCCTGACCGTGTGCGTGCTCTTCGCCGTGGCCATCGCGCTGATCGAGCTCGACATCCAGGCCGAGCCGAATATCGGGCGCACCATCGCCAAGGCCACGGTCGCGGTGCTGCGCAACCCGCTGGTCTTCTCGCCGCTCGGCGGCCTCGCCTTTTCCGCCTTCGGGGTGCAGCTTCCCGGCCCGATCGACGGCGCGCTGGACCTGCTCGGCGCGTCCGCCAGCCCCTGCGCGCTCGTCACCATCGGGCTTTTCCTGGCGGAGACGCCGTCGGGCGGGCACCTGCGCGACCTTGTCCGCATGGTCAGCCTGAAGCTCCTCGTCCAGCCGGCCATCACGGCGGTGCTGGCGCTTGGCGTGTTCGACCTGCCGCGGCTGTGGTCGCATTCGGCGATCCTGCTGGCCGCGCTGCCGACCGGCACCGGCCCCTTCATGCTGGCCAAGCTCTACGAGCGCGAGCCGGCCGCGACCTCGCGCGCCATCCTGATCTCGACGCTGCTCTCGGTCGCCACCATATCGGCGTTGATCGCCTGGCTGGAGTGAAGCCTCTCGCACCCCTCGCGGAAAGCTGTATACAGGCGCCCTGAAACCCGAAAACCCGACGATCCGGAGAGTGCGCGCATGAAGATTGGTCTGATCGGTTCCCGCTTCTTTGGCGCGGAAATGTTCGAGCTCCTGCGCGAGCGTGGCCACGAGATCCATGTCGTGGCGCCAGACGCCGAGGACCGCCTGGCGCAGGCCGCCCAGGCCGCCGGCGCCCCGCTGGTGCTGCACACCGGCCGCCGCCGCATCAAGGCGGAAGACCTGCCCGACGGTCTCGACGTCATCGTCGCCGCCCATTCCCACGCCATGATCCCGCTGGATGTGCGCGAGAAGGCCCGCGTCGCCGCGCTCGGCTACCACCCCTCGCTGCTGCCGCGCTGGCGCGGCATCGCCGCGGTGGAATGGACCATCAAGGAGCGCGACCCCATCGCCGGCGGCAGCGTCTACCACCTGACGGACGAGATGGACGCCGGCGGCATCGCCGCGCAGGACTGGTGCTTCGTGCTGCCCGACGACGACGCCGGCAGCCTGTGGCGCCGCGAACTCGCCCCGATGGGCCTGCGCCTGCTGGCGCAGGTGGTGGACGAGATCGCCGAGACCGGCAAATGCGCTGCCGCCGAACAGGACGAGCGCCTCGTCACCCTGGCGCCGATGATCAAGAAGGACGTGGCCTGAGGGCTCGAATTACCGCTGGGACAGCAACGGCCGGGCACCTGCCCGGCCGTTTTCGTTTCGGAACACCCCCCTGCCCGCACACGTTGACCGGGTGACACCCCTGCGCACCGGCCACGAAGGCCTTTCCGCTGCTTTCGGCAGGACGGAAGCGTGCGCCAATCGAGGAGAGAACCCATGGCACATGCCGGCAAGGGAATGGGCAACGAGAAGACCTCGGGCCATGTGAAACCCGGCCGCAGCGGCGGCTTTGCTCAGGACGATCTGGAGCAGATGGGCAACAACCAGCTGCAGGGCAACGACCAGAAGAACGTCCACAACCAGCGCGAAACCATGCCCGAGGAGAGCGACCGCACGGAGGGTGTGGTGGAAAGCTTCGAACGCATGGACCCGAAGACCCGCGCGAAGAAGCCGCACTGAGACAGTTCGATTGTCGAGGAGAAGTGGCGCGCTCTACGGGAGATTACGCTGGGGTACAAATTCCCCTTTGATCGTCAATAACATCAAGAGAATGAGCATCTTGCGGGGGATCAAAATGGGGGATATTTGGGGGAGCAACACTCCCTCAGGTACCCTCTATGCCCCGCAACCGTCCCTCTCCTGGCCGCTATCTCGAATGGCACGGCAACTCGCTCCGAGTTGTCGTCCGCGTCCCGCGACACCTCTCCGCCGCCCTCGGCCGCACCACCCTCAAAGAGAGCCTCAACACCGACAGCGTGAAGTCGGCCGAGACCCTCAAATGGGATGTGATTGCCCGCCTTAAACGGCAGATCAACGGGGCCGCCGGAGACGCCGCTACTGTTCCCGTCCCGGTCCCCCTGAACCCGCGGGCGCAGCGCTTCAAGGAGGCACTCCGCTATCGACAGGCCCGCCGCTCCATTAGCTCGCAGGAAGACGCCGACGCTTTCGACGCTGATTTGGATGCCCGGGTTGAGGAGTTGGCCGAGCGCGAGGGCGAAGACACGGCTGTCGAGTTCTACGGCATCGCTTCCGACAGCGTGACGCCACTGGAGCCCCTCCTCGCCCCTTGGTTCAAGGAGGTCGATATAGCCCCGCGGACCGAGGCTCGGTGGCGGTTGGCCGTAAACCGCTTCCTAGGGTGGTGTGCAGCCAATCAGCGCCCGGCAACAGCAGAAGGCGTCACCCGCAAGACGGCCGGAGATTATGTCTCCTCGGTTCTCTCCAGCCGGGTCCCGACCACAGCCAATCAGGACATAACTGGCTTGTCGGCTTTTTGGGTCTGGCTGGAAAAGCGCGGACATGCCTCCGGCGAGAACCCGTGGCGCGGGCAGCGCTTCGCCAACCGTCGCGGCCCCCGAACAGGCGGCACGGATAGTCGCCCCCGCCCCTTTACCGACGCAGAAGCGGCAAAGCTTCTCAAGGGGATCACGCGCCAACCGATGGCCGATATGTGCCTCTTTGCGGCACTGTCCGGAATGCGGATTGGAGAGATTGCAGAGCTTCGCGTCGGTGACGTATTGGACAGCGGGGTTGTCCAAGTGAGGTCCGGCAAGACCTCCGCCGCGTTGCGGCAGGTGCCGATCCACCCGGCGCTGCGGACGATGCTTGCTGCCCGGATGAAGCTGGGAAACCAGAAGAAGCCAGCCGACGCCTATGTGTTCCACGAGCTTCCCGAGCAGACCTCCGCCGCTCGCGGACGCGGGGCTCCGGTCACTCAAGCGTTCACCCGCCATCGCCGGGCGCTTGGCGTTGACGACACACCCGCCGGGAACCGCCGCTCCCGCGTCGATTTCCATTCATGGCGGAGGTGGTTCATCCGCAAGGCAGTCGATGCCTTGGAAGCGGGCGCGACCGGCTTCACCCCTTGGATTATTGCGGAAGTCGTCGGCCACTCGACCGAGGAAGGGGCTCTACCCATGACTATGGGGACGTATCCTGGCCCTGCCTCGGTGGCAGCGCGGCGGGCATGTGTTGAGGCGGTGAGGCTCCCCGGGAAGACTGCCTTGAGTGTGGCGGGTTGACGCAGGCAAACACCAATCCCTGCATAGGGACGATTCATCCGGGCGATTTGCCTTGCTCGGTCACGGCACGAGGTGCATGAGCGTCCCCGTACAGGGACTAACTTATTGATATTGCTATATTTTCTGTGAACTTACATCTTGCCCCGGCACACCAACGCAGGGGACTGAGATGAGCACCCAAACCAAGACCAACGCTGACGCCGCCCGGAATTCCGCCGTGGAAGAGCGCCTTCTTACGCTTACCGAGCTGACCCTTACGGCGCTGCGCGGAGCGCGGGCGGGTCACGGCTTCCTTGTCGAGAAAATCTGCAAGGACGTGGAAGCGGTCGCACGGGAAGCGGCACGGATCGCCTCGGGAGAGACACCCCTTCAGGAAGCGGACGAAGAGGAAGGGCTAGAGGCCGCCTAAACACCAAACAGCGGGGGCCTCACCTGCCCCCGCCCTTTGAACCCGTTGCTTCGCTCTCCAAGAGAAGCTCAACAAGCAGCCGGATTTTGCTCGCGGCCAGGTTCAGAGCATAGGCAGCGACGGCATCGGGAACGATACGGATTTCGCTTCCCTGCCCGTGTCCTCCGGTGTCGTTTCTGAGCGTGGGAAGGCCGCTCTTCAAAGTGGCGACGAGCTGGTCAAAGGACCGTTCAGCAACGGCAGGGAAGAGCCCGTTCTTTTTGAGAACGTCCACTAGGTCAGAGGCCCGAGCGCCTTTCGGGTATGTCCACCCGCGAATGTCGCAGATCGCCTTCATGGTGCTTTCTAGAGCGTTCAAGGCGTCGACCGCGGCATCTTTGTTCTCACCCGCCTTGTAGTGCTTGTGGGCCGCGAGGAACTCTTCGTTCGCCCCCTTGAAACGCGGGTCTGACAGGAGATTCAGGGCCGGGACCGCCGCTTCGGCAAATGTGAACTCATCGTCAATCCGAAGGATTCGATCGTTCTCAAAACGATACCCGAAGCCTGCTCGGCGGAAGCGCTGGTTCAGTTCTTCGACCGCGGCCTTTGGGGATAACTCTGCGCCGCGGCGCTTCCGGTCATCCTCATCGTCCTTCCCGTACAAGGTTATTGCCACACGAAGGCAAAATTCTAGAAGGTCCAACCATATCGAGAGGCCATCATTGAGAAGGCAGGAACGAATTGAGTCATAGCCGATACGCTCTCTTGATAGAGTAAACTTCCCATGCTCGTTCGCAACAATCTCCTCAATTTGTTTGTAGTCGTTCCTCACATTATAACTGCTATATTCCTCTAGATTATTTCCAATCGTATTTCTAACAATATTCCATACCTGAACACGAAGCATGTCAGGAACCGAGTCAAAGACGAAGACCTCTGGAGAGGGCGCTTGCCGAAACGAGTAAAGATCCCACACGGGCATCGTCAGTCCAATGAGCGTAGAGGCGGAATATTGGGTGAAAAAATCTGAGCCCTTATTTGGATAAGGATAGCTCCACCATACCCCCCATGCCACCCTCTTTGCTGCGCTGTCACAGACGATTTGCCCCACCCCTACCCCACTCAACAGGAGTCTAGATGGCGAAAGGACCGCCACCCACCATTGAACGGACCACCGATCCGGACGGCACCCCGATTGTCCGGGTGTCGCTGCACGGCAAGGGCCATGCCGAGCTGGAGGCCGAGGCCTTCGACACATTGATGGCCTTCGGCTTCTCCCCGTGGATGCACGTCGCGGAGAGGCGCGGAAACGGCAAGATCGTTTCCCGGGAGGTCTGTACCCACCGGGGCGCAAACGCCCGCTATGGCGTCAACCGGGCGCTTTTAATGTGCGGTCCGGGCGAAGGCTGCGCCCACCTAGACGGCAATCCCTTCAACCTCCGGCTGGCGAACCTCAAGAAGGTGCAGTCCCGGCACGACACCGATCCATGGATGGGCTCCGGATACGGATCGAGGCGATTGGCGGAGATCGAGGGCAGGTCCCTAAGCGCCGCGGAGAAACACGCTCCCGATGTCCGGATGCGGTGGCTCCAGCAGGCCCTCATTTCTCGCTAGGCGGAGGCGGGTTGGCGGGAGCCGGGGGTTTCGTAGACACGATACCTCTTGTGCCCTGCATACTGCTTCCGGCCTGCGTAAGCAGGGCTGGCGGTTGCGTTGAAATCGCCCCCGCAGTTTCCGCAGAAGTGCGGCTCGGGGGCACTGTTCCTAGGCTCTTTGGCATTTTCTCACCTTTTGACCGGCGGCTGAGGGGGCGGAGGGGACGGCGATGGTACTCCGCCGCCCGGTATCCCCGGTTTGATGGCGACAGCCTTCGCCCCGGAGGGAAGCGGGGGCGGGTTCGAAATCGCACCCGTCTTCCCGAAGTCTGCATCAGAGCGCTGCTGTTGAGTCTCGATCATCGTCTTTGCCTCTGCGGCAGATGCTGGATTTCCCCCGGCGAGGAAATTCAAACAACAAAACCAAATCAGTAGGACCGTCCCAACAATGAAACCGCCAAGTGAGGCGTAGTTCAACACCAACGTCAGCGTCCGAAAGCGGTTTCCACCACAACGGTACCCGGTCCCTGTGGTGTAGCAATCATCCCACTTCTTTAGCTCGCGCTGCATGTCGAACCAGCTCGTGTGATAGGAAAGAACGTTACAGATTATCGCGACGACGTAAGCCGCCCAAGCCGTCCCCAGCATATATGGATGCCGAGGCGTCCCTGGGCCTATTAGGTTGTCGAGGAATGTCAGCGACAAACCCAACGCACCGCCGGACAACGTGAGGATAGAACGATCGAAGGTTTTGAGTTGATCGTTCGCAAGCTGTTCCAGCGACTTACGATGGTCGAGGTAGACCTGATCGTCGATTTTTGGCGATTCCGAATCGTCCATTGCTTACTCCCGAAGACAAAATATTTCGTTCACCCCCTCTGGTCCAGTTTGCGTCCACTGGGCTTGCCCTAATGGACGTGTCCGCCAACGGCCTCAGCAGCGTCCAATAGGGTGCAGTTGACATTCTGGACACACTCTGACTCAATGTCCGGACCCTATTGGACAGGAGACAGACATGCTCATCGGCTATGCCCGGACCTCGACCACCGAGCAGGAGGCGGGGTTGGAAGCCCAACTGAGAGACCTAGAGGCGGCCGGATGCGGGCGGGTGTTCTCCGAACGCGTTTCCTCGGTGGCAGACCGCCCCGAGCTGTCCAAAGCCGTCGCCTATGCCCGCGAGGGAGACACCATTGTCGTCACTAAGGTTGACCGCCTCGCCCGCGATACCGCCGGCCTCTGGACCCTTGTGCGGGACCTCGACGCAAAGGGCGTTGGTCTCCGGGTCCTGAACCTTGGCGGCGACACCGTGGACACCAAGTCCGCCTCGGGCAAGCTGGTCCTGACGATCTTTGCGGGGTTCGCTCAGTTTGAACGCGAGATGATGCTGGAGCGGCAGCGGGAAGGCATCGCCAAAGCCAAGGCAGAAGGGAAATACCGGGGGCGGAAGCCTACGGCGCGGGCGAAGGCAGCGGACGTTCTCCGGCTGCATCAGGAAGGCAAGACACCGACCGAGATTGCTCGGGAGACCGGCATTGGCCGAGGGTCGGTGTATCGGATCGTGGCGGAGGTGCATCCGGGGTGAGGCACTAATGGCTCCCCTCAGCCCAAAGGCCCTCCCCGGATCACACAGCAGGGCGCTCTTTAACATCGGCGACCAATTACCAGTTACTCTCGGCCTAGGGCGAAGCCCTCCCCCAATGGTTCCCTTAGAGTGTTCTAAGGGGGCCATTAAGGGGGTGCTCAGTGTCTCCCTCCAGTGGGGTGCTCGGCCCCGCAGTCCTACAGGACCTTCTTCCCCGTCCAGGTCTCATAGGCCACGCCCCACATCACACTCCCCACGGCCTCGGCCAACCACACCACCCCCGCGAGGAGAGGAATGGCAAGCCACATCATCGGCCCGGCGAACAGCGAGAGGATCGTGGCGATGACAACGTGGCGGGGGCGGATGGTCCAGGTGTCGGGCCAATTGTCGAACAAGGGGGGTCTCCAGTGCCGGTCCAGCCTCTCGGAATGTCCGGCGAGAGCTAATACTAGTTGCCACCCGCCTATAGCCATGCGCCTAGGATTACACACCTAGCATTTGGCCCCAAAACAATTACCAGTCGCTTCCGGCCTAAAGCCTCCTCCCCGGATCACACATACAGCAGAGTTCCTTCTAGAGGGGCGCTCAACCTGAGCCTATGGGGTGCTTAAAGTCCGGCAGCAATAGCTCTCCGGGATCGACACCCCCACAACCATTTTCTCTGAGATTTTTCACGTAGTCCCTCTTGGTCCAGCAGGCCCCTTGAATTTCCCTGCCTCTGTCTGGCCGTACCTGTCCTTTCGCGTAGTAGCTCTTCTCTCTCATATTTTTCGCGTAGTTATTTCCTGACGATACACAGCCCCCGCGCCCGGGAACTGCGCCCGGCGCAGCAGACCCAAAGCCGTCTGAACCGCCTCCGGTTCACCTCTGATGAGCACGGCTCCCCCATCGTTCTCGTTCCCCTCGCCAAGGATCAAGGCACGGTCACATTCGATCTTGCCGACTTCCATGCACTCCGCGCCGCGGGGTGGACAGGCTCCCTATTCCTCAATGGCCGGTGCGTTCGCACCAGCTCCCCTGACGGGAGGAACAAGGCGGTCGCTCGCCTCCTCCTGGAACCGGAGTCTTGGCAGCGCGTCACCTACCGCAACGGCAACCGCGCTGACCTGCGGCGGGCCAACCTCTGGCTCGTCTAACGCCAGCCCCAACACCACCAGAAACAGGACCAACCCACATTGTCTAACTTCGCCAGCCTCTCCATTTCCGAGCCCCTCAGCGAGGCGGAACTCTCCGCACTTCGGGCCGAGGTGGACCACGCCCCTACACCCGGAGTGTCGGTCAGCACCGGCCATAGCGTCGGCCTGTATTCAGACGGCACTATCGAGGACAACGGCTTCCGCTCCGCGTCGATTTCCGCACCACCCCCGCCCGGTCATATTCGCATCGGAGGCACCATTACCTCCATTGAGGCGGCTCTCGCTGCGGGCCTTATCGACGCCGCCGACATTCCCAGCCTCGGCAAGAATGGTGATGTCGTGGAGCAGCGCCACGCCCAGGCGCTCGCCCAGCGTTCGGCAGACCGCCATATCGCCGCAACGGGCAATCAGGATGCCGACGACCCCAACCCGCTCGACGCGGGCACCACCGCCGCCGTGGATGCCGCCACCAACATCCTGACGGGCTTTGCACAGATGTACGGTGTTGACGCCGTTGAGGGCGGCTTGGCTGCTTCGATCATCTCGGGGGAAGTTCCGGAGAACCTTCCCGAAGGCATGACCGCCGCACAGGCCCGCACCGTCCACGCCGGGTATGTCGCCTCCGCCAATCACACGCTCCGCGAAGTCGGCTCTTCCGTTGGGACTCTCACGGAGATGCTGAACGATCAGGAGCTGGAAACAGTCCGGCGCTCGGTTGTCTATGGCGACACGGCCGGAGTGAAGCACTATGGGCAGCTTGCCCAGGACCGCCTTGCCCGGATGCCTGAGACCAACCCGGAGGCATTCGCCGAATTGATGGCGGGCCTTCCCAGGGAACAGCGCCCGGTGAAGTCCTCGATCGGCGGCTATTACCTCCGCCTGGACAACGGGACCGAGATCGGTTGGGCAACCGCTGTCCGTCAGGGCCGAGTCCGCTTCTAAGAGCCCGCCTTGACCATCGCCATCACCGTTACCCCTGCTGGGGGCGGTGCATTCCACGCCTACCGGGGCAGCGTCGTGGAGGAAGCAAAGCTCCTCTGTACGTCCTCCACTCCGTTCCTGTCCGCCGCTCGGGTCCTGCTATCCGAAGGAGTGGACCCCGCCACCCCCATCGCCATGAAGCACTCTGGCTCAGACGTGGTGTCTCTCCGGGCCACCGTTGGCGTGGCCGCTACCCTGTCTATCCGCGAGACCCGTGGCGGGGACTTCCGGTTCGTCGCCTACCGCCCCTTCCCGGCCTAACAGAACACGCATTCCTGCCGCACCGGGTCCGCCCTGCGGGCCATTTCAACCTGCCCCAGCCTCTTCCATCCCGAAACCTAAAGCGCTGCCCCGTCCAGAACGGGGCGGCGAAGGAGCCCTAATGTCTGACACTTCCTCAGACCGCAATTTGCACCGCGGCCTCTTCTATTTTGATCGTCGGCGCAACGCCCTTTTCCAAATGCACGACCACGCCACCCTCTCGTGGGTATCAGCCTGCTACAGCCGCGCCGAGGCCGTAGAGATCGCTGAGGACTATAAGACCTGGCGCCCCGTCGTTATTCCATGCTTCCGCCTCCGCCGCCGCCCCGGCTTTGTGGCTCGCTGAAGCTCTTCCAGCACTTCTCTATCCCTAGAACCGCCGTCCCGCTTGAGCGGGCGGCGAAGGATCTTCTATGCCCAACTTCACCCCAACGCGTGGCCGCTTCCAAGCCCCGGACATCCGGAACCCTCAGCCCTTCCGCCCGTCCCCGGTCAACAGCAGCACCTATGTCCGCCCGGCGATCCCGTCTGGCGCGGGCAGCAGCGCGGCCCGACTGGCTGACAGCCTCGGCTTCCTGAACAGCTCCCTCGTCAACTACGGCACCTCGGCCGAGATCGCCCGCCAGACCGCCCCGGCACCTTCCCGCTGGACCGGCATGAGCACGGACCAAATCCGCGCTGAGGTCGCCAAGGGCGGGGACGAGGTGTCCTCGGACGCCGCTCAGTCCATGTACGGCGCTCGCGTCGTCGGGGACTTCTCGCGCGACCTCGCCTCCAAGATGGAGACCGATCTCGACAAGATCGGGGGCGACTACGAGGGCTTCGCCCGTGGGTTGGCCTCCGACTACATGAAGGGCCTCAGCCCGGCCGCAGCCAACGCCTTCGCCAAGCTGGCCGAGCCCTACATCCAGAAGGGCCACGCAGCCTGGACCAAGTACCAGACCGAGCGGACCGTCCAGACGATGGAAGAGGGCGCGTCGGTCCAGTACCAGACCATCATCGACACCGCCGAGAAGGCTGGGAAGAAGCCGGGCGAGATCGCCTCGGAGGTCTGGATGGCCCATAAGGCGAACGTCGCCCACCTGCACCTCGACCCGGTCGCGGCCGAGAAGGTGGTCTACGAACTCGCCAAGCAGTACGCCGAGAAGGGCGAGGTCGAGATGTTCGACGCCCTCGTGAACGACGACCGGGGCGGTATCGGCCCCCTCTCCAAGAAGGCGGGCAACCTCGTCGAGGTCGAGAACCTCCGCAAGCAGGCGCTCGCCACCCGGGCGAAGGCCCAGGCGGGCGTTGCCGCCGCGCAGGCCGAGAACGCCTACTTCAAGCAGGGCGTGGAGCTGGCCCGATCCGGGCGCTTCCATGAGCTAGGCGAGCAGGAAATCCCGAACGGCACCGGCGGCACCCGCACGATCAAGCCGCAGGAAGTCGCTGACCGCATGGTCAAGAACATCCGCGCCAGCGTCGAGGCCGGTGTGTTGGACGAGGCCACGGCCGAGAAGCAGACCGCCGAGTTCTTCGAGGTCACGGGCCTCCAGAACCCCGAGTGGAAGCAGGCGCTGAACGTCGGTGCCTCCATCTCGTCCTCGCAGGTGATCGCCTCCAAGGGCGGTCCCGGCAAGCCGGACGCAGAGCTGCCGCCCGCGGCGGTGGACGGCTTCCGCATCTACAAGATGCTCGACGCCAACAGCCCCTCGGTCCTCGCCCGACAGGGCATGACGGAGGACGCTTCCAAGTTTTGGGAGCGAGCCGCCCGCATTCAGGAGGTCGAGGGCATCGGGGACGAACAGGCCCTGATCGAGGCCCGCCGCCGTCTAGGCGAGGAGGCCCGCAACGGCATCCGTATTGACCTGAACATCCATGATGACGAGCTACTGGGGAGTCTGCGGAAACACCGCGACGGTTTCGGCCCTTGGTCTTATCCCGAGGACAATCTAACGGCCTTGATCCCGGTTGTACGGGAGCGGGTCAACGAGGGCTTGCGGGACGGACTAAGCAGAGGCAAGGCCATCGACTCCGCGCTGGGCTGGGTGGACAAGAACTATGTCGCCGTCAACGGCAGCTTGGTTCGGATCACGGATGAGGTGCCCACCGATTTTGCTGAAATGGTCGAAGGAATGCTCAGGCAATACGCCGAGGCATACGGCAAGAACGAGGGCATCGACTCCTGGAAGGACCTGACCATCCGTCAGTCCCCCGGGGAAAGCCGGTGGCTCATCTACAACAAGGCAGCTCGGTCTTGGGCTCGCTCGGGCGATCCTGACGAACGCGCCTTCACTCCCAAGGGAATGCAGCAGTTCCGCGTCTATCAAGCTCGGCAGAAACACGATCTAGATAAGCTGATTGAGGAAGAGGCGAGCAAATCCGCCGATCCCACGCTCCGTCGCATAGGTCTGCGGGCCGAACATAGCATCCGGCAGTTTTTCGGACTTGAAGACGAGCTGCCGGGGACGGACCGCCCGGAGTTCGCTCCGCGCTGACCCCAGCCGCCGACCGGCACCTTTCCAACTTCAACCTGAGCGGCCCTGCCCACCCTGGCGGGGCCGTTCGCTTTTCAGGACCAGCAATGGCGAACTCCTTCAATACCTACGTGGATGCGGGATCCAGCATCCTCATCCACCGCATCACCCCTGCCACGTTCTCATATGTCATTCAGCATAGAGAGCATCTTCTCATCAATACGTCCGCCAAGGCGGTGGCCCGATGAGCGTCATCCCCGGAATCATGTCGGGATACGTCGCACGTCGCCTATATGCTGACCCCGGCGAGCAAACCTATGGGGCAGGCACCTTCTCCATTACCGTCCCCGATTATTGGACCCATTTCACCGTTGAACTGGGTGGTGGCGGTGGCGCTGGCGGTAACGGCCAGAGCGATGCCCACTACTACAATGGTGGCCCCGGCGGCGATTCCTCGTTCAACGGGACGACTGCTGGGGGTGGCAAAGGAGGGGGCGGTGCTGGCGGGTCCAGCGGAGGTGCTGGGGGTGCTGGCGGTATCGCCCTATTCGGCGACGAGCACATCAACGGCGATCCCGGCGCTCATGGCGCTGCGGTCCTCGGCGGAGCGGGTGGCTCTACCAATCACGTACTGGGCGGAGCTGGCGGCACCGGCGGGCGCGAAGCCTCCGGCGGCTCCATTGGTGCAGGCGGTGGCGGGGCTGGAGCTTACTGCAGAAGGCGCTGGGCACGCGGCGAGCTGATCCCGGGTGAGACCTATCAGCTCGTCGTCGGCCGCGGGGGCACCGTTAACGCCTATGGTGCAACCAAAGGCACCAGGGGGACCGACGGCCAAGCACGGATTTCATGGAGCTAAACAGGGAGAACTCCCCGTCTGAGCCCGTCACGGAGTTCGCTCCGCGCGACTGAACCAAGACGGCCCTGCTGGAGCTAACGCTCGGTGGGGCCGCTTGCAGTCAGGCCGCCGGAGATGAAGAGTTGTGGAAAATGCTTAGGAGTGCGGCTCAAAGCCAAGACCTTCGAAAACGCAGAATCTCGGCCGGAAGCGTGATACGAGTGTCACGCCGCTCTAATCGGAAATCAAATAAAGTGTGGGAATACTCATTTCTATCCGCCACGGCCGTTGCTCATTCCGCTTAATTCCTTTCAGCTTTCCGTAGTGATCTAACGGAGACCTTGGCCGTGGCCTCCACACCATTTTCCAACCCCGTCCTTTTTTCACAGCATTTCAATATAGCCCCCGAAACTCTGAGGGCGGCAGGCCTGATCGACCCTTTCCTAACAGTCGATACGCAACTCTTCGTTGACCCGGTCCTACTGGACAAGAGCAGCAACAAGCTCATTCGAGAGGACGCCTACAAGGGGTTTCGAGACCACTTTTCTAATGTCGTTCGACTGCTCGCGATTTCTCGGCAGGAAGGCGATGCAGCGTGGCGCGGGGCGCAGCGTCAGATGAACCTCCGCGAAGCGCCCGCCAACGGCCTTGGATATGGGACGAGCGATCGCCCGGGAACGTCACGCCCGGAAGAGCTTCGGGACGCCATTTTGCGTACCGCCAAGGAGATCGTGTCCCTGGGCGCAGATGACCCTGAAATGATTTCCTTGATGGGTTTTTTCGAAGAAAACGTGGGACCTGACACGATCAGCGACCTCACATCACGCGTGATCCAGCCGCAACTCGCGCGGCTTACCTACGATTTCTGCGCTGCACTCGGCGTTAAGATGAAGACTTCGGAACACACTCCCGACCTTGCCCTGCCTCACTACACCAACGCCAGTGGCAAAGAGCGAGCGCTAGTATTGGTTCCTTCCGACATCGTGCGCGAACTCCCGATAGCGAGAAGTTGGGATGACATCGAAGCGGCAATCAGCGCCAACGCGCGGATAAGGGACCGCGTGAACGCGCTGCTGGCGTCCATCGCGAAGCCCACCGTTGCCGATCGAAAGGATGCGCTTCGAGATGCGGCGATGCAGTCAAAAGAAATGTTTGAAGCGTTCGTTGCCGCCGTCAAAGAACACGCAACATTCTACGATCCCAACATAGACGCGCTGGGATACTATCGCCTCAAGGAAATACTCCAAAGCGATCTTGAGAGCTTCCGGGCCGATCAGAAATACGACGTTTCGAAGGGCATCGACGAGATCAAGAAAGTCGTCCGCGAGACCATTGATCGCTTCGCGCACCACATAGAAAAGGGCAATTTATGGGAGGCACTTTGGATCGATCATAAGCCGAAAAAAGAACGCGCGGCGCAGTTGATTTACTATGCGATGTCGGACTGCTTCTGCGAGGCAAATGGTATTGATATTTCGCCTGAGGCGCACATGGGCGGTGGGCCAATCGACTTCAAATATTCGAAAGGCTACCAAGCCCGTGTCTTGGTCGAGATGAAGCGATCAATCGGCCAAGTAGTTCACGGTTACGAGAAGCAGCTTGAAATCTACAAGAATGCTTCACGCACCGAACACGGCTTCTACGTGATCCTCAACTATGGTGGATTGGATAAGAAGCTAGACACCATTCAAGAGATCAGGCGGCAACGGCTAGCTCGCGGTGAGATAGCATCCGAGATCATTGTAATCGACGCGAGCGAGAAAGCCTCTGCGAGCAAGCGGGAGTGAGGTGCCGACCATATAAATAGGCGCACCCCCAGTATGGGGGAGCACATTGGGGGATAAATTGGGGGAGCAGCCTCCGCCAACCTATTGATTTTCTTGGGATTTTTCGGGATGGCGCGCTCTACGGGAGTCGAACCCGTCTTTTCAGCGTGAAAGGCTGACGTCCTAACCGATAGACGAAGAGCGCGGCGGGGGTCTTATAGGCTGCGATTCCCGCCGAGCGCAACGCCCCATTTCGCTTCGCTCATTGGGAAATCCGCAGAGCCCCCAATTGCTGGGCGATGGCCTGGAAGACCGGCACCAGATCGCTGGTGCTGGAAGGCTGGTAGGCCATGCTGCTCGAGGTGGCGCACCGCACCAGCATGTCCTTGGTGGACGTGCTCGAGACCTGGAAGGCCACGGTGTAGATGGTGATGCCCGCCGCCTTGGCATTGGTGCAGGCTTCCTCCAGCCGGTCGTCCATCGCGTCTTCCAGCGTCGAACTGGAGCCCGACGTGGTGCCGAGGCGGCCCTTGATGGCATAGCCATAGGCCGAATAGTCGGAATGGTTCTTCGACCAGTTGCCGGTGCCGTTGATGGTGTTCTCGCCGTCCGTCATCAGCACGATATATTTGCGCGTCTTGGCATCGCTGTAGGCGGCACCGCCAGTGAACGGCGCGTCCGGCGAGAGCACGCGCCAGCCCCACATCAGGCCTTGGTGGATGTTGGTGTAGCCCTTGGCCACCATTCCGTCGATCGCAGTGGTGATCGTGCTTTTGGTGCTGGTCAGCGGGACGATGGGCTTGGAATTGCACCAGAAATTCGGCCCCTTGTTGGTGGCGCCGGACGAGCGGGTGCTGGGCGTCGCGCCGTTATATTTGCAGGTTCGGCCCTGGGCGTCGCCGGAGGGATTGCTGCCGCAGGTGCCACCGCGGTCGTCGAGATAATCGTTGGCGAAGTCGTCGTAATGGGTGTCGTCGTCCGGCTCGTCGGGCGCGAACATCGGCACGTACAGGGTCTTTGGATCGTCCACGTCGGGCGCGGTGTCGTTGACGTCCAGCGGATAGGGCCGCGTCTCGACGCAGCCGGCCCAGCTCGTGTCCTTCATCTGCGAGAACAGCGTGAAGCGATTGGCCGCCTGGTTGAAATTCTCGGAATGGATCGGCGAGAGGCCCTGCGTGTCCATCCAGGAGGCGGTGGCGTTGGCCGGGCCGACATTGACCGCGCCGGAGAACGGCACGACGCCGACCTTGACGCTCGTGTTCTCGCTCGCGACCTGGAACAGGGAGTCGGTCAGGCTGTTGGCCGCCTCGATCAGCGAGTCGATCTTGCTGCCGGCCATCGAGCCGGAATTGTCCAGCACCATGGCCACCTCGATGTTCTCCTGGCCGAGAACACTGGTGGCCTGCGCCGACAGCACGATGTCCCTGGCGATTCCGAAGGCGCTCATCACCTTCGGCGTGAAATGCGCCGTGGCGCGGAGCGTTAGCTGGCCGTTGCTGGTGTCGAAAGCATCCGGGTCGAGAGCCGCCTGCTCCAGCCCCGTATCCTGAGAGGCGAAAAAGGCCGAGGCCGAGGCGAAATTGCGCGTTGAGGAATCGCGGTTCGCCGCCAGCGCGGTGGCATCCGCCGCCGCCTGCAGGCGGGCGCGCGCGGTCTCGTAGGATGCGGTGTCGATGGCCGCTCCGGCAAAGCCGACGATTGGAATGACGCTCAGCGCGAACAGGGGCATCAGGGTGCCCCGGCGATCCCCCACAAACCGTCTCAGCATGAACGCAAGCCCCACAACAGGAGCCTGCAGGCTAAGCGCTCACTTCTGAAGGTCCCGCCAAATCCGGACCCGCAATTCGGCACGAATTTTTGGTAATTTAAGCGTTGTTTGCGCTGGCTAAAGCGGCGTCCGAGACCCGGAACGAGACACGCTCGCTGCCGTTCCAGCGGTCGATCTGCACGCAGCCCGCCACATGCACGCGCGCGCCGCGCGCCGCGCGAAGCCCCTCGCCGAGCGGCTGGCCGGCGCTGCGGAAGGCAATTGCGCCGGCCGTGGCGCCGTCGGCCGCACGCAGCCGCAGCCGCAGATGCGCCTCACCGACCGGATCGACGGATTGCAGCGTCACGTCCGGCAGCGCGAAGACCGGCTCGGAATTGCCCATGCCGAAAGGTCCGGCGCGGGCGATGTCGTGGACCAGATCGACCGAGAGCGCGCGCGGCGAGAGAATGCCGTCGATCCTGAGCACATCGCGCTTGCGCGCCTCCAGGACGGTTTCCGCCAGCCGCTGGTGAAGAAACGCGGTCAGCGCCTCCAGGCCACCGGGGGGCACGGTGACGCCGGCCGCCATGGCGTGGCCGCCGCCCTTGACCAGAACCCCCTCCTCCACGGCGGCGCGCACGGCGGCGCCAAGATCGACGCCCGCCAGCGAGCGGCCGGAGCCGGTGCCGACGCCGTTGGCATCCACCGCGATGGCAAAGGCCGGACGGTTGCCGCGCTCCTTCAGCCGCGCCGCGACGAGGCCGACGACGCCGGGATGCCAGCCCGCGCCGGAGGCCACGATGACTGGCTCGTCGCCGCCGAGAAACTGCGCCTCGGCCTCGGCAAGGGTGGCCTGCTCCACGGCGCGGCGCTCGCTGTTCAGGCGGTCGAGTTCGGCGGCCAGCGCCTGCGCCTCCAGGTCGTCTTCGCAGAGCAGCAGGCGCGCGCCGAGATCGGCCCTCCCGATGCGTCCGCCGGCATTGATGCGCGGGCCGATGAGGAAGCCGAGATGGTAGTTGCTGGGCGGCCCATCGAGCCGCGCCACGTCGGCCAGCGCCCGCAGCCCGGGACGCCGCCGCTGCGCAAAGGCGGTGAGACCCTTGGCGACGAAGGCGCGGTTGACGCCCTTCAAGGGCACCACATCGGCCACCGTGCCGAGCGCGACGAGATCGAGCAGGCCGAGCAGGTCCGGCTCCGGCCGCTCGGCGGTCCAGAAGCCGCGCCTGCGCAGCACGCGGTTGACCGCGACGACGGTGAGGAAGACGACGCCGACCGCCGCCATATGCCCCTGCCCTGAAATGTCGTCGGCGCGGTTGGGGTTCACCAGCGCGTTGACCTCGGGCAGCGTGTCGCCGACCTGGTGATGGTCGAGCACGACGACATCCATGCCGAGCGCCCGCGCCTCGGCCAGCGGGCCGTGGCTGGTGGTGCCGCAATCCACCGTCACCAGAAGCTTGGCGCCGCCCTCGTGCAGGCCGCGGATGGCCTCGGTGTTGGGGCCATAGCCCTCGAAGATGCGGTCGGGAATGTAGATCGAGAACGGCGCGCCGCCCGCGCGCAGCAGGCTTCCAAGCACCGCCGAAGAGGTGGCGCCGTCGACATCGTAATCGCCGAAGATGGCGACGTTCTCAGCCCTCTCGATGGCATCGGCGATGCGCTCGGCGGCGGGCTCCATGTCGGTCAGCGTATAGGGCTCCGGCAGCATGGTGCGGAGCGTCGGGGCGATGTGCTCGGAAACGGCGTCGAGCGCCACGCCACGCCCGGCCAGCACGCCGGCAAGAAGGTCGGAGACGCCATGGCGCTGCACCATGGCCAAAGCCAGCGTGCGACCGGCATCGTCCAGCCGGCTGACCCAGGCGCGGCCGCAGAAGGACTTTTCTACACCGAGCAGAAAATCCGAATCAGTTGGGGCGGAAACGGCGGCGGCCGGGAACATGGTCGCACCATGCCCCGGCCGCTCGCCAAGCTCAAATCAGGCCTGTGGATCAATCGAGGTGGAACTTCGCCATCTCGCGGTGCTCGGCCTGGATGCGGCGCACGGTGCCGGTGGCGGAGCGGTAGACCACGGTCTCGGTTTCGATGACGTCCTTGCCGAGCCGCACACCGGAAACCAGCGCGCCGTCGGTGACGCCGGTGGCCGCGACGATGACGTCGCCCGAAGCAAGGTCGGAGACGAGGTATTTCCGCTTCGGATCGGTGACGCCCATCTTGCGGGCGCGCTCGACCTTCTCCTCGGTGTCGAGAACG
>Ga0182743_1000605_pt1 | contig 42692 bp, 36 predicted proteins | sample eDN3rd30CKraftOP_FD_128522 | JGI IMG/M metagenome (GOLD analysis project Ga0182743, IMG submission 128522) | Enriched Organic Plus compost microbial communities from Emeryville, California, USA - eDNA 3rd pass 30_C Kraft OP (version 2) (version 2) ... | reverse complement strand
CTTCGACGTCAGGGTTACCCACTGCCGCCGCCTGCTCGGCTACATGTCTCACAGGCATTTTACATGGTGAGCTCCTTTCAGCTCACAAGAGGGACCAGGCTTATCCTGACGCACCAGAGCCGCGGAGGCGCCTGCGTTCGATTCATGACTCCGGCACTTCCAATTTTCCATTATTAGAACACGATTCACACAAGTATCGACGCCAGGATAACATACGAATTTCATTTTTAACAACACGACAAACAACAGAAGCAATACAAACGCGATTGAAAAAGAGAATTACGAGCAAGAATCGATAAAAATATGAACAAAAAGAAAAAAATACAAACAAAACTAAAGAAGAATAAGAAGGAGGAGAAGAAGAAGAAGAAATAAACTAAAAAGAAGAGGATCCCGGGTGAGTGGAATGGAAGTCATCCGTTCGGGATGCTCTGCGGCTCTGCGGCTCTGCGGCTCTGCGGCTCTGCGTGAGAAGGAGTGCACGATGTTATGGGTGAGTTTGCGGGATGCGCCGGGGAGGCGTGCACGATGCTGTCGGCGAGTTTGCGGGATGCGCCTGACAAGGAGTGCACGATGCTGTCGGCGAGTTTGCGGGATGCGCCGAGGGGGAGTGCGCGATGCTACCGACGAGTTCGCGTCTCGTTTCTCCGCGCACCCCGCGCACTCCGCGTGAAACTGGTTTTCCCTTCGTGAACTCGCAGGTGATCCTCTATGATCTCTGCGAGAAACGCTGCCGGCGGGTACAGCGAACTCAGCCGCGTTTCCACCTCACACCACCGGGTGTGTCTTCGATGATGATGCCGGCGGCGGTGAGTTCGGCGCGGATGGCGTCGGCGGCGGCGAAGTCGCGGCGGCCGCGGGCGGCCTGGCGTTCGGCGATGCGCTGCTCGACCCATTCGGCGATGTCCTGCTGGACGTCGCGGGAGTAGGCGCGTGCGAGTTCGAGCACGCCGAGGACGCGGTCGATGCTTGCGACGGCGTCGCGAGCGGCGGCGAGGTCTTCGGGTTTGACGACGGGCTGCGTGTCGAGCGCGGCGTTGGTTTCGCGCACGAAATCGAACACGGGAGCGAGTGCGGCGGACGTGTTGAGGTCATCGTCCATCGCGGCTTCGAAGTCGGCGAGCATGCGCGCGGCGAGTGCGGGCAGGCTCGAGGGCTCCGCATGTTCGGAAATCGCGGTGGCGGCGAGGCGATCGTCGAAGTCCTGAAGGCGACGCACTGCGGCCTTGGCGGTATCGAGCCCTTCGAAGGTGAAGTTCAGCTCCTTGCGGTAGTGCGCGGAAAGCAGCAGGTAGCGAACGGCCGCGGGTGGGTAGCCCTGTTTGAAGAGGTCCTCGATCGTGTAGTCGTTGCCCTTCGACTTGGACATCTTCTCGCCATTGACGAGCAGATGTTTGACGTGCAGCCAGTAGCGCACGAACGGCTTGCCGGTCGCGCCCTCGGACTGCGCGATTTCGTCTTCGTGGTGCGGGAAGATCAGGTCTTCGCCGCCGGTGTGCAGGTCGAAGGTTTCGCCGAGTTCGTTGATGCTCATGGCGGAGCACTCGATGTGCCAGCCCGGGCGGCCTTCGCCCCAGGGTGTGCTCCACACGGCGCCGACCTGGCGGTCGACATCCTTTGCCGCTTTCCAGAGGGCGAAATCGCGCGCGTCCTCCTTTGTGTATTCGTCGGAGTCGACGCCGCGCTCGCGCGTGGCGAGTCCGGCGCCGGAACGCACGTCTTCGATTTCGATACGGGAGAGTTTGCCGTATTCCGGGAAGGAGCCGATCGCGAAATAGACCGAGCCGTCGGGGGTGGCGTACGCGTGCCCGCGATCGATCAGCCGCTGGATCAGCTCGACCATACCCTCGATGTGCTGCGTAGCGCGCGGGTAGTTGTCGGCGCGCAGGATGGCCAGCTTGTCGAGGTCGGCGAAGAAGGCGTCGATCATCGGTTCGGTGACGCGCTCGATGTGCACGCCCTGCTGACGTGCACCTTCGATGATCTTGTCCTCGACGTCCGTCAGGTTGTTGACGAATCGTACCTCGAAACCTTTCCACTCGAGGTAGCGGTGGAGCAGGTCGTTGAAAATGAACGTGCGGTAGTTGCCGACGTGCGGGGGCCGGTACACGGTCGGACCGCAGGCGTAGACGCCGACCTTCGGCGGCGACAGCGGCACGAACTCTTCCAGTGAACGACTCAGCGTATTGTAAAGACGAAGACTCATAGGTTCAGGCCTGGACCGGTCGGGGTTCAGGTTTCAAAGCGGGTTCAGGGCGCATCGCCGGGGGCGCTGCTACGGCTTGCGCGACCGCGTGCGATGCCGCGAGGCGCTCCGCCGGGCGCAGTGCCGCGGGGTTCGCCCGGAGCGGGCGCAAGTGTGGGTGTCTGCTGCGCCTCAGGCAAGGGCATCTGGCCCTCGCCCCAGTAGAGCCGGACGTGCGGCCAGGCCATTTCGATGCCGTCGGCCTCGAAGCGGTATTTGATCCGGCGTCGCAGTTCGCGCGAGACAACCCACTGCTTGAGTGGGAGCGTTTTGACCTGCATGCGGACAACAATTCCCGACTCGGTGAATTCATTCAAACCGAGGACTTCGAACGGTTCGAGGATGAGCGGGTGCCATTCCTCGTCGCGCTCGAACTCCATGCCGATTTCCTGGAGCAGCCGGATCACCGTATCGACATCGTTGCGATAAGAAACGCTGACATCGATAAGGCTGCGCGACCAGTTCTTGGTCATGTTGCTGACGCGCGTGATCTCGCCGTTCGGGATGATGTGGAAGATGCCTTCCGCATCGCGCAGCATGGTGGTGCGCAGCGTAATTTTTTCGACCAGCCCCGCGGTGTCGCCGATGCGCACGACGTCGCCGATGCCGAACTGCCCTTCCAGCAGAATGAAGGTGCCGCTGATCACGTCCTTCACGAGCGACTGTGCGCCAAAGGAGATGGCGAGACCGACCACACCGACACCAGCGAGCAGCGGCCCGATCTGGATGAACGAATTGAGGATGGTCAGGCCGGCGAGTGTGACGATGACGATCAGCGCGATATTGTTGAGCAGGCCGCCGAGCGTCTGGGCGCGCTGTTCGCGAACACGTTTGACGATGGGATCCTCGGTCTCGACTTCGTACGAGACGAGGCGTTTCACGAGCAGCCTTACCCCGCGGTAAACCAGCCAGGAGAGGATCAGGATGAGGACGACGCGGGCAGCGACCATCCCGGCCTGTTCCCAACTGACGATTTCGTTCCAGCGGAAACTGGGCGGTGGCGTCGAATCGGCGGTCGGCGGGAATTGCAACATCACGGCTGGACGAATCGGATCTGGGTGATACGCCATCGTTCATCCTGAAGCGTAAACGCGACGAACACGGTGGTGCGCTCCGGGATGGTGGTACCACGGGCCCGCATGATCCAGTTGATCTCGCCGAAACCGCCGGTCGGGTTGCCCCCCACGATCTTGCTGACCATACGTCGGACCTGCAGCGTCTCGCGCTCATCGAACAGCTTGCGCAGGACGGCTGCGAGCTGGCGTTCGCCCAGCGGTCCCATCGGCCGGCCATCGATGTCGAGCGAAACCCCTCGCTTCGCCGCGAAGCGCGCGAGGCCGTGCGCATCGTTGTTGGCCCAGAGTGCGGCGACCTGATCCAGCACTTCGGTCAGGTCCTGCGCCTTCGCATCCGCGAGGCAGAGCAGCAGCGGAACGAGCAGACCGGCCAGCACACGCATCGGACGGGTGATCATGATGCAGCCGATGAGCTGTGGGCGATCTCGGCATTGATCGCACGCGCAGCCGCCCGCGGATCTGCCGCGGCGATGATCGGGCGACCCACGACCAGGTAGTCCGCACCTGCAGCCGTGGCCTGCGCGGCGGTTGCGGTCCGCACCTGGTCGCCGGCTGCGTCGCCCGCGGCGCGGATACCGGGGGTGACCACGAGGAAACCAGGGCCGTGGCGCTGCCTGATACGAGCCGCTTCGAGCGGCGAAGCCACCACGCCGTGCAGTCCGCTTTCGGCGGCGTGGCCGGCGAGGCGGAGGACTTCCTGTTCGGTTGCGACGTCGCGCCCCCAGACCTCGCCGACCGCGTGTGCGCTCATCGAGGTGAGCAGCGTAACGCCGAGCAGGCGCGGGCCGTGCTCGCCGGCGGCTTCGCGCGCTGCGCGCATCATCGCGGCGCCGCCGGTAGTGTGCAGCGTAAGCAGTTCGACATCCAGCGCGGCCGCAGACTCGACGGCACGCGCGACGGTGTTCGGGATATCGTGGAACTTGAGATCGAGGAAGATGCGCTTGCCACGCGCGCGCAGTTCGCGCACAACGGCGGGACCTTCGAGCGTGAAGAGCGAGAGCCCGATCTTGTAGAACGAGACCTCGTCTCCGAGCTGGTCCGCCAGGGCAAGTGCCTTGTCGGCACCGGGCACGTCGAGTGCTACGATAACAGTCGCCATCTCACAATCAGTTCAGCCGACCCGAGCCGATGAGCTCGGAAATGTGACCGGCCCCGAGAGAACGCCCGCGGGACCGCAGACCAGCAATTACACGCAAAGCGGTACGCGGGTCCGCGAACGTCGCGGTTCCGATCTGGACCAGCGAGGCGCCGGCCAGCAGATACTGTATCGCATCGTCGGCGGTGCGGATGCCGCCCACGCCGAGGATCGGGACTTCTACGCGGCGGCGAGCCTGCCAGACCGCATGCACGCCCATGGGCAGGATGCCCGGCCCGCTGACCCCGCCGGTCCCGTTGCCGAGCGCCGCGCGACGCGAGTCCAGGTCGAACAGCAGCCCCGGGAACGTGTTGATCAAGGTAAGCCCATCGGCGCCAGCGGCCACAGCCACCTCGGCGGTGCGGCCGATGTCGGGCACATTCGGCGCGAGTTTAGCGAGGATCGGCTTGTCGGTTACCGCGCGTACGCCGGCGAGCACCTCCGTCATGAGGTCCTCGCGCGCCGAAAACATCGCTCCGCCTTCCTTGACGTTCGGGCACGACAGGTTGATCTCGAAGCCGACGTATCCGCCAACGCCATCCAGCTCGCGTACGACGGCAACGAACTCCGCTGCCGTTTTGCCGACCACGTTGACGAACACGCGCGCACGCCGCAGTGAACGCTCGAGCCAGGGCAGCTTCTCGCGCCTGAACGCCTCGAGCCCCACGTTGGCGAGGCCAACCGAGTTCATCATGCCGGCGGGGTATTCGGTCACGCGCAGCGGCGGGTTGCCTTCGCGCGGCTCCACCGAGGTCGCCTTCGTGACGAGTCCCCCGAGTTCATCGAGTTCGATGAGTTCCGACAGTTCCTCTCCGTAACCACAGGTTCCGCTGGCCAGCAGAACCGGGTTCTGGAAAGTCGTCCCGAAGAGCTGCTGATCGAGCTTCATCGTCCCCGGATGGTATCGCGCCTGACCGGCTGCGAGCCTTTGCGCAGGCTGTCCGCACGCAGTCGCGTCGAGTCGCGCAGCAGGAGTGTATCGATGGTCAGCAGCATCTGCATGCGTTCCGTGTCGCTACGCAGGCAGGCCGAGCGGACGCTGTCCGCTCGAATCCCGCCAACGCCGAGACTGTCGACCGTGAGCCCGCACGCGATGCGTGTGCTGTCGGCCTGAGCGACGTTGCGCAGGCTGTCCATCACCGCGGTTGCGCGGGTGACCGTATTGTCGCGGCGAACGGCTTCGAGCACCGCGCGTGAACGTAGCGAAACCAGTCCGGTGTTCAAGCGCTCTTCGGCAGAGGCGAAGGCATCCGCGTCGGCTTCACCTTCGATCGCATCCGCATACGGGTTGCCGTCGAAGGTCGCGAGAGTCGAACGAATCCGGGTCGCGATGGAATCGGTCCGCTCGAGGTCGAGCGCGGCGAGCAGCGCCTTGGGCGCCCACACGGTCTTCGGTGCGATGTCCGCATAGGTCACGAACAGCCGACGCGCGAGCATCGGCGCTTTGATGTCGTCCCGGACGAGTTCGGCCGCGGCAAAAATCGCGAGCGGCTGCCCGATCGTGCTGGCCATCTCGAGCAGAACATCCACGGCCTTGATGTTCTGGATGATGAGCCGCGCCTCGCTCGACTGGAGAGCGGGCAGCAGGAGCGCGCGGACCTCGTTCAGTTCCGCCAGTTGATCGAGGTAGGCGAGTCGCCAGCGCGCGGAGCGCAGACGTGCCAGATCGGCGATGGGGCCGGAGGTGCGCTGCACGACCCGGTCTGCATCGTCGATTGCGGATTCGTGATCGCCGGCGGCGTAGGACAGTTCCGCACGGAAAAGCAGCAGCGAGTCGCGCGCGGTACGCGGCCAGTTTGCGCGTTCGACGTTGCCGAGCCAGTTGCGCACAGCCGCGGGCGAGAACGCGATTCCGGCCGCATTGGCGAGCACGCGAATCGAGTCACCGAAACGCCTGGCCTCCGACTGTTCGAGCAGCCGCGCAAACCCGGTGCGCAGCCGGGTGCTGTCACGCAGCGCGAGACCGCTCGTGGTCAGTTGCAGTGCGGCACGGGCGCGCAGGTCGGCGCCGTACTCGTTCGCGCGCTCGAGGTCCGCCCACGCATCCCCGGCAGAGTCGAGTTCGAACAGCAGACGTGCACGTTCGAGGTAACCCAGCCCGCGAATCGCATCGGGTGCGGCCTTGGAGGAAAGCCCCGCATTGAGCAGTTCGAGTGCGGCGCGCGGATTGCCGAGCGCGTACTCCGCCGAACCGAGGTAGATCTGCGCGGCCGCTTTCGTGTCGTTCGGGGGATCGAGTGCAAGCAGCGCGGTAAGTGCGATGCGCGCGGAATCCATCTCGCCCAGCGCATAATGCGCGCGCCCCTGCAGCAGGCGCGCATCGTCGGCCCAGCGGCTATCCGGCCGGCGTTCGGCCATGCTGGTCGCCTTTTCGATGCTCTTGCGATACGCAACCATCGCCGCGGTGCGATCGCCGCGATTCGCCGCTTCCTCAGCCTCGCCGAAAAAACGCTTCGCATTGTACATCGTGTTGAAGTACCCGCACGCCGGAGCGACGCCGAGCGCGAGTACGGCAAGCAGAGAAACCCGGCGAAGGCGGGGGCGTGACATCAGTCCTGCATCCAGAGGTGCTCGTACGAGTCGAAGTAGTTGGCGATCGCATCGGCCAGACTGAACGCGATTTTCTGCTGGAACGCCGATGTGCCGAGCAGCTTCGCTTCGTCCGGGTTCGAGATGAACGCGAGTTCGACCAGCACCGCAGGCATCAGCGCACCCACGAGCACGCGGAAGCCGGCACGCTTCACCCCGCGATTCGGACCGGGGTGCACCTTCGCGATGTGCTGCTGAATCGTGGCGGCAAGATCATTGGAGGCGCGCAGGTAGTAGTCGTTACGCAGGCCGGACAGGATCAGGTCGAGTTCCGGCGCCGCTTCCTTCGGCCGCTCCTCGAATTTCACGACTTCGTTTTCCATCTCGGCGACGCGGCGCTCATCGTCGGTCTGCGCATCGCTCAGGAAGAAAGTTTCGAACCCGCGCGCGGAGCGAACCGCGGAGTTCGCGTGGATCGACACAAACAGCGTCGACGGACGCCCCTTCTTCCACTCGTTCGCCATGTGCGGCCGGTCGCCCAGCGCGATCAGCGTGTCGCGCGTGCGGGTCAGGTGCACCTCGTACCCGCGCTCGCGCAGGTAGCCCGCCAGCCGATTGCTCACCGCCAGCGCCACATTCTTCTCGAGCAACCCGTTCGGCCCCGGTTTGCCCGGATCCTTGCCGCCGTGCCCCGGGTCGATGACCACGATCCGGTTCAGGTTGCGATTCGCCGGTTTGCTCGCGTCCTTCGATGCGGTGCTGGCCGGTGGTGCGGCTTTCTGAGCCGTGGCCGGCGGTGCGGGCCTGGGGGTGGGCCTCGCGGTGTCCTTCGGTGCACTGCTCGGCGGTGTTACCGCTTTTGTCGTGGCCGTTTCCGGCTTCGGCGGTGTTGCAGGCGGCCGCGGTTGCGAAGCTGCCTGCGTGCTGGCGGCGGCCGGCACGCGCGCGAGCCGGTTGTCGGCCCAGACGAGGTTCGGCGCGAGCGCGCGCGGCAACTGGTCCGTGAAAAAACCGCGCGGCACGAGCAGGTCGTCGCCGCGCTGCTCCACCGGAAACGGGAGCTGCAGGAGTTTGCCGCGATGCGTGTAGAAGGGACTGCCAGGTTCGAACTCGACGGTGTCACGCGCAAGGATGAGGCGGAAACGCGATCCGGCGCGCTGGATCTGCGCATCGAGCGAATTCAGCGCCGTAAGCGGATACGCTGCGTAGGACAGCGAGCGATTCGCCGGAACCGCCGCCGCATCCCCGACGCGCAACGGCTGGCCGCTCGCGCCGCCATGCTGGACCAGGCCCGCCAGCACCAGGACCGAAACGACCCGCAGAATGATCACGACCTCGACCGTGACATTGCCCGCTGAACTTCGCGCTCGGCAGATTTCTTCTTCAAGTCCTCTCTCTTGTCGTAGAGCTTTTTCCCACGCACCAGAGCCAACGCGACCTTGATTCTGCCGTTCCGAAGGTACAGTTCGAGCGGCACAAGCGTGAGCCCCTTCTGCTCCGTGCCGCCGATCAGTTTGCGAATCTCCCGCGTGTGGAGGAGCAGCTTGCGCGGACGCACCGGATCGGTGTTCCAGATGCTGGCGGGGTCGTACGGACTGATGTGCATGCCGTGCAACCAGACTTCACCACGATCGACGCGCGCAAACGACTCGCCCAGGCTGGCCTTCCCCGCCCGCACCGATTTCACCTCGGGGCCGGTCAGGGCAATGCCCGCTTCCCAGGTCTCCAGCACGTGGTAGTCGTGCAGCGCCTTCTTGTTCCGCGCAAAGGTTTTGCGGCCTTCCTGTGACATGCACCGGAATGTAGCAGCCCTCACGAACATTGGGCAGCACCGGGTTCGGTGGCGGGTCCGGTGGCGGGTCGGGTGGCGGGTCCGGTGGCGGGTCCGGTGGCGGTTGCGATCGCGTGTTCCGGGTGGGTGCGGCGGCGTAAACCGGGAACCGCGGCCGGGTGCGGCGGGCGGCTGCGGTTGCGGTTGCGTGTTCCTGCTGGGTTCGGCGATGCCGAGAGCGTGACAGCCGGCGGGGCCGACTCCAGGCAGGGTCGGAACAGGCGGGCACAAGGGCACGTGCACGGGCAGGTGTCGCGGGCGCGTTTCCGTCCGGGGGCCGGGGCGTTTAGGGCACGGGCACGGTTGAACGGCAATGCGATTGGGCGTAGGCGGCAGCGAATCGCCCGATCGCGGCATTAACGGAGGCGGGTGGACGATCCACCCCGAATAGGCGGGTGGATTGCCCACTGGCAAGAGCTTCCGACGCGACGATCGGACGATCCATCCGCCTCGGGCTGGTCAACTGTCCACCCGCCAAAAAATCGACGGCGCGTGGGCGATTGAACGGCGGCGAATCGCCCAGCGACGGCTCCGCTGGCGACGCGTGGGCGGTTGGCGGCAGCGAATCGCCCAACCTGTCGACGCCGCCCGCAATGCATGGGCGGTTGACGGCAGCGAATCGCCCAACGTCGGTCCCGCCCGCAAGGCGTGGGCAGTTGAGGGAGTTATCCCAGGCGTTCCTTCTGTTGGCGGCGGATTTTGCGCATCGCGGCGACCTGCCCTACCTCGCCGCCGAGGATGAAAATGATCGACATGTAGTAGACCCAGAGCACGATGATGATGATGTTGGCGAAGTTGCCGTAGGTGGAGTCGTAGCGGGCGTAGGTCGAGACGTACCAGGCGAAAGCCTGCTTGAGGAGTTCGAAGAGGATGGTGGTGAAGGAGGCGGCGTAGAGCGACGTGCGCCAGTTGATCCGGCGGTACGGAAGGTAGCGGTAGATCAGCAGGAACATGATCCAGGCGGAGATGACCGAGATCGTACCGAAGAAGAAGCTTTCAAAAATGCCGAGTTTTCGCAGGCCGAGGTAGCCGATGCTGTAGTCGGTGACGATGCGGACGGCGAAGGTGAGGAACACGTTAATGGCGAAGAGGCTGCCGGCGGCGACGACCATTTTGATGTCGAACAGTTTGCCGCGCAGGATGCTGCGGTCCTGGCCGACGTCGAAGACCTCGCGCAGGGCGGCGCGCAGGGTTCCGACGAGTCGGGTCGAGAGCCAGATCAGCAGGACGATACCGATGGTGGTGAAGCCGGACGCCTTGCCGAGCAGGTCGCGCAGCATCTGGGCGGCGGTGTCCTCGAACTGCTGACTGACGGGGGGGAGCGCCCCGAGCAGGTAGCGCAGGAGCAGGTCTTCGGGGTTGGCGACGGTGCGCTGGAGCACGATACCGGCGATACCGAGCGTCGCGAGCAGCAGCGGGATGATGGCGACCAGCACGTTGAAGGCGATGGCGCCGGCCATGAAGAAGATCTGGTCCTGGTCGGCCTTGTTCCAGACACGCCGGGCGAAGTCGGCGGCGGCTTCGAGAAACGTCTCGTTGTGGGGCGAACGGATGCGGATAGGCCGCCGCCGGTCGGTCAGTCGGCGGTCAGCGTCGGAGGCGCCGGGTCCGGCGGGATCAGAGGCGCGGGGCCCGGCGGGGTCAGAGTTGCCGGGCCCGCGTCCTTCAGAGGGCGAAGTCGTCGTCGACGGAGTCGACATCGACGGCATCCGCCTCGGAGATCGCGTCGACGGGCTGACCGCGGTTGCGACGGGCGGCCTGGACACCGGCATCAAAGCCGGCGCGCGCCTCGCGTACGCGGCGCTCGAGGTCGGCGCGGCTCTCACGAGCGGCTTCGCGTCCGGCGTCGAACGCATCACGGGCGGCGTCGACACGGCCAACGACCTGGGTGCGCACGCCGTCGATCGCGTCATTCACGGATTGCTGGACGTTGCGGACCGCGTCTTCCGCACCTTCCTTCATCCGGCGCACGCCATCGGTGATGCCCTGGCGGGTTTCGCGACCGGACCGGGGGGCGAAGAGCAGGGCGACGCCGGCACCGAGCAGTGCACCGATCACGAACGGACCGAGTCCGCCGCTGCTCCGCTCGATGACGACGTAGGGGAGTTCGTCGCGCTCACGCATGTTTCGAATCGCTCCTCGAAGTGGGTCGGGCGGCTAAACCGCCACGACCGGCTCCTTCATGTAGGCCAGCAGCTTCTGGCGCAGGTCTTTTTCCTTGATCCCAAGAATGCGTGCGGTGCTGGCATGATCGCCAGCGGTGAACGCAAAGGTCTTGAGCGTCAGTCGTCGTTCGGTTTCCTCGAGCGAGGTCCCGATCGGGATGTGCAGCTCCTTCTCGTCCATCGAGAAGTGCTTGGGCTGCAGGTCCGCAGCCTCAATGTACTCACCGCGGCACATGATCACCGCACGCTCGATCGCGTTCTTCAGTTCACGGACATTGCCGGGCCAGCGGTAGATCTCGATGTACTCGGCGGCGCCTTCGCTGAAGCCCTGGATATCCTTGCCCTGCTCCTTGGCGAAGCGCTGCAGGAACTCTTCGGCCAACAGGCGGACATCGCCGGTGCGATCGCGCAGCGGGGGCAACTGCAGCGGAATCACCGCGAGACGATGGTACAGGTCTTCGCGCAGTTTCCCTTCGCGCAACGCATCTTCGATGTTCTTGTTGGTCGCCGCAACCACCCGGATGTCGACTTCGATCTCCTTCTTGCCGCCGAGCCGCCGGAACGCGCGCTGTTCGAGGGCGCGCAGGAACTTGACCTGGATGTCCGGTTCCATCTCGGCGACCTCGTCGAGGAACAGCGTGCCGCCGTTCGCCAGTTCGAAGCAGCCCTGCTTCTCCGCGATCGCGCCGGTGAACGCGCCCTTTTCGTGGCCGAACAGCTCGTTCTCGAGGATCTCGCGCGGGAATGCGCCGCAGTTCAGCGCGACGAACGGCCCGCGCCGGCGGTTCGACTTCTGGTGAATCGCACGCGCAACCAGTTCCTTGCCGGTGCCGCTCTCGCCGACGATCAGTACCGTCGCCGAGGCCGGCGCGACCGCTTCGATGACGTTGTAGACCTGACGAATCTCTTCGGACTGGCCGATCATCTCGCCGAAGCGGGTCAGGCTTTCCAGCCGCTTCTGCAACTGCTGGTTGGCCGTGCGGACCGTGTATTTCTCGAGCGCCTTCGGAATCAGCGCCTTCAGCCGGTCGATATCCAGCGGTTTGGTCAGGTAGTCGTACGCACCATGGCGCATCGCCTCGACCGCGGAATCGACCGTCGCCTTGCCCGTGATGATGATGACTTCACTGTCGATGCCGTTTTCCCGCATTTTTGCGAACAGCTCGAGGCCGTCCATGCCCGGCATCTTGAAATCGGCGAGCACGAGACCGTACTCACCGGACTGTACCGTTTCCCACGCCTGATTGCCATTCGTCGCGGTGTCGACGCTATACCCCTCCTCCTCGAGCAGCATCTTCAACCCTTCGGCAATGTGCTTCTCATCATCCGCAATCAACAGCTTCGCAAATGGCGGATGCTGCGCCTTCGGGGTCGGGGTTGCCGGCTTCCGCGCCGGAGTCGTGGGTCGTCGCGATGTACTCAAAGCCCTGTTCTCTTGAATTCAAGTTAGCGCGAGGCTGGAAGCACCAGGACCGCGGCCGCCAAAGCTCCCGCCTGACCTTCCTCCATTTCCAGCCGACCCCCCGCCCGTCTCGCCAGCCCGCCCGCCTGCTCCAGCAACTGCGCGGTCCCGGTATCGTCACTGACGGCGAGGGCTTCTCCACCCTCCAGCCATACCCTTAGCTGAATCTCCTCCCCACTGCAGTCTCCGCGCAACCGCAGTTCCGCACCGCTCCGAATCGCCGCAGCCAGCCCGATTTCGAAAAGCTGGAGCAGCGCAAACCGGGCATTTTCAAGCCCGTGACGCAGCAGGCACGACTCCGGCGCAGGTTCATGTACCCAGCCGACACGGGCCTGCTTCGTCCGGACCTCGAATAACCCGGCCAGCCCGAACAGTTCACCCGCCGGACTGCTTTCCGACCCGTCCTTCAACGGGCGCAGCAGCAGGAGCAACTGCTCCAACAGGCCGTGCAGCCGGTGGATTTCCTGCTCGACCACATCGCCTCGCTCGAGCGCCGCCTCCTGCGCTCCATGCTCCACCTTCCGCCGCATCACCTCCAGGTTGATCAGCATCGAATGGAGCGGATTTTTGATCTCGTGAGCGAGGTCGTCGGCGAGTCGGCTGATCAGGCCGAAACGCCAACCATCAAGGGTCAGATCGGACTGCGTCGAAATTGGTGTGTTCACCGTTGTTATCAGTTGCGCTGAAAACGTGCGTTCTGGCCCATGCAGGTTCTATTCCTCGGCGTCCATTTGCGCGACTTCGGCATCGACCAGCCGCCAGTACAGGTCCTGCAGACGCGCGGCGGCGCTGTCCGCACCAATGGCGAGGGTACGGCCGTCGAGCATCGTAAATGGGACCACACCCGAGGACGTCATGGTGGCGAAGATTTCATCCGCATGGTCGAGCTCGGAGCGACGGTAGCGCCCTTCCTCCACCTGGAAACCGGCCTGTCGGGCGAGGTCGAGGATGATGCTGCGGGTGACGCCCTCGAGAATGCCGGTGTCGAGTGCGGGCGTGCGAATGACGGAGCCCACGCGCCAGAACACATTCCAGGTAGGTCCTTCGGCAATGAAGTCATCACTGGAAAGCAGGAGCGCATCGTCGCAGCCGTTCTCCTCGGCCTCGTAATGCGCCAGCAATGCGTACGGGCGGCCGAGCCCTTTCAATGCGGGCGGAATCGACTCGGCGGCGGGGCGGCGGAAGCTGGCGGTGCAGATGGCCCAGCCTGCGGCGGCACGGTCGCGCCAGCCGGGTGCGACCGGGTTCAGGACCGCGATCACGTTTCGGGGGCCGGAGCCAATGCGGTGCAGGCCGCGGCCGCCGGGCCCGCGCGTGATGGTGATTCGAAGACCACCTTCAGCGAGCTGGTTGCGTTCAGCGAGCTGGTAACCGACCTGTTCGAGGTGTTCGAGTTCGGGGATATCGAGGCGCATGATGTGCGCGCTGTTGGCGAGCCGTTCGAGGTGCTGTCGGAACCGGAAGTAGTGGCCGTTGTGCAGTCGAGCAGTTTCAAAGACGCCATCGCCAAAAAGCAGGCCGCGATCGCCGATCGGGATCGTGGCCTGCTCCGCATCGATGTAGGCGCCGTTCAGGTAGACGATGCCCATCAGAGTATTCGCCTTCGGGTTGTAGAATCGGTTGCAGGTGGCTGGAAGCCGGTGCGTCCCATGAGTCCGTAGGTCAACTGCTTGCCGAGTTCGACGCCGGGCTGGTCCAGCGGGTTCACGTTGTAGAAGCCACCGCCGTACACGGTTGCGATCTGCAGCAGCATGAAAAGCTGGCCGATGGTGTGGGCGTCGATGCGCGGCAGTTCGATCGTCATGTTCATGCGACCGCGCTGCGTGAGCGCGTGGGTGGTGGCGACACGTTCCGCATCGAGCAGTTCGCCGAGTGTGTGGCCGCCCAGATAGGAGAGCGACCCGGTCTGCGCGTAGAGCTGTGGAATCGCAACGTCGGTATCCCAGTCGCGCGTAGCCAGGAAGGTGATCGTCTTATCGAACGGGCCTTCCATGTAGAGCTGCACCTGCGAATGCTGGTCGGTTGCGCCACGCGCCTTGACCGGGGTCGGCCCGGTGAAAACCTGTTTCCCGCTCCGGTCGGATTCCTTGCCGAGGCTTTCCGCCCAGAGCTGACAGAACCAGTCGGCAATGGAATAGAGCCGATCGGAGTACGGCATCATCACGTGGATCGGCGCACCCCGTTCCGTCTGTGCGAGGTACTGCAGCGCCGCGTAAATCGCGGCAGGGTTCTGCTCGAGCCGGTCGGTGTCGCAGCGCTCGAGCATACGAGATGCGCCGGCGAGCAGTTCGCGGATATCGATGCCGACCAGCGCGGCCGGCAGCAGCCCAACGGAGGACAACACACTGAAGCGACCACCGACGTTCGCGGGCACCGGCAGCGTGGCGATATCCTCCGCGGCCGCGAGTTCGCGCAGGACACCGGCGCTCGGGTCGGTCGTGAACAGCAGGTGACTGCGGTAGCCCTCACCGAGCAACGCTTCGAGTTTCTGCCGCACGATCAGGAACTGCGCCATGGTCTCGGCGGTTGCGCCGGATTTGCTGACCACGTTGAACAACGTAGTGCGGAAGTCGATGCGATCGAAAAGCTGACCGACCGTCGCCGGATCGATGTTGTCGAGGACGTACAGCCTGGGCAGGCCATCGCGCGCGTCGAGGTCGAGTTCGTTCCAGTTGCACTTCAGCAGTGCCTGTTGCATCGCAATCGTGCCGAGTGCGGACCCGCCGATCCCGAGCACGACGATGTTGCTGAATTTCTGGCCTTCGGTGTCCGCAAAGAGCTGGATCTTGTCAGCCAGTTCCGTCTGATACGGGAGTGCGTAGAAGCCGAGCTCACCACTTTCGCGGCGCTGCACGACGTCGCTGTGGATGCCCGCGAAGCGTTCAGCCAGACCGGAGAAGCTGCCCTCCGGGATCCCATGTTCCCCGACCGCATCGCCGAGCATGTTCGTATAGTCGAGCGTGATATCCTGTGCACTCATGATTCGGGTACCGTGATCTCGAGTCCATCGTATGCGGGAAGAATGCCGGGTGGCAGCCGCTCGAGCAGTTCCTCGTGCGTGACGCGATGCGTCAGGTGTGTGAGGTAGGTGGTTTCCGCACCGAGCTCGCGCGCCGCTTCAATTGCTTCCTCGATGTTGAAGTGGGTCGGATGGCTGCGACCGAACCAGAGTGCGTTGAGCACGAGCACGCGCACCCCCTGCAGCCGGTCGCGCGTGCTGTCCGGCAGCAGTTTCGCATCCGTCACGTAGCCGAGGCCGTTGCAGCGGAAGCCGTAGACCGTGGTATCGCCGTGCGGCAGCGGCAGCGGCCAGAAGTCCATGCCCGCGACACGCACGCTTTTTTTCGGGTCGAAGCTGTGCAGTTCGAGGTCGACTTTGGGTCCACCCACCGGTCGATACGTCTCGTCGAAGATGTAGTCGAACTTGCGACGGAGGAACGCGGCGTTCTGCGGGTCCGCGTAGACGCGCAGCCGTTTGCCGTCTTTTACGGAGAACACCCGCAGATCGTCGATGCCGTGTGTGTGATCGGCGTGGCCGTGGGTGAACCACACCGCGTCGAGGTGTTCGACCTCGGCACGCAGCAACTGCAGGCGCAGTTCGGTCGGGGTGTCAATCAGTATTTTTGTGCTGCCATCGTCGCTCATCAGCAGAGCGCCGTGGCGGGTGCGCTGGTCGCGGAAGTCACTCGAGGTGCACGCCCTGCATCGGCAGCCGATCACCGGAATGCCGAACGATGTGCCGGTCCCGAGGAATCGCAGCCTCAAAGCTCTTCGACCCTGAGCGAGTTGGTCGTGCCTTTGACATGGAACGGCACACCCGCGGTAACGACCACGCGCTGTCCGGGTTGCGCGAGTTTGTTCTTCAGCAGGTACTCGCGTGCGCAATCGAGCATCGCCGTGTAGCCGGGCTCTTCGCGGAACATCACGGGGTGCACGCCCCACACCAGTGCAAGCTGACGCCAGGTTCGTTCGTCATCACACACGCCGAGAATCGGCACGTTTGGCCGATAGCTCGAGACGAGTCGCGTCGTACCGCCTGTGGTCGTGAAGGTGATCACGGCCGGCGCACCGAGCAGTCGCACTGCCTCAACCGTTGCCGCGGCGATCGCGTGTTCGGTCGGCGTTGCACCGGTGCGCAGATGCTGGAACCCTGCGATGTCGTAGTTCGGGCCTTCCTGGAAGGCCGGCGTCTGTTCGATTTCGCTGCCGATGCGAACCATCGCTTCGACGGCAAGGAACGGGTACTTGCCGGCAGCCGTCTCACCGGAGAGCATGACGGCATCGGTCCCGTCGAGCAGCGCATTCGCGACGTCGCTCGCTTCAGCGCGGGTCGGCCGGGGATTCTCGATCATCGACTCGAGCATCTGCGTGGCAGTGATGACCGGACGCCCGTACATGTTCGCGAGCTGGATGATGCGCTTCTGCGCGAGCGGGACCTGTTCGAACGGGAGCTCGACGCCGAGATCGCCGCGCGCGACCATCACCGCATCGGTTGCGGCGAGGATCTCCTTGATGTTCTCGAGCGCGGTGTCCTTCTCGATCTTTGCGATGATCAGCATGCGCTTCGGGATGCGGCTGCGCAGATCGTGGATGTCCTCGGCGCGCTGCACGAACGAAAGGCCGACATAATCGACATCGTGTGCAATCGCAAAGTCGAGGTCGACCAGATCCTTCTCTGTGAGTGATGGCGCACTGACGCGCACACCGGGCAGGTTCATGCCCTTATGTTCCTTGAGGATTCCGCCGCGAATGACGCGACAATGCACGCGAAGGCCGTTCAGGGCCTCGACGCGCAACTCGAGCAGGCCGTCGTCGAGCAGGATGCGATTGCCGACCGCAACGTCCTGCGCAAGTTCCGGATAGGTTGTGGGGATCTCATCGCCGTGTGCATCGTCCTCGGGCGCGAGAACGACCTTCGTGCCTTCAACCAGGCGAAGCGGCTCGGGCAGCGCACCGATCCGGATCTTCGGGCCGCCCAGGTCGGCCAGAATCGCCATTGGCTTCTTCATATGCGCGGAAGCTTCGCGCGTCCATTCGATCGTCCTGGCATGCTCGTCGTGCGAGCCATGCGCGAAGTTGATGCGCACGACATCCACGCCGATTTCGGCGAGGGCGTGAATTTTGTCCTGTGCCCGGGTAGCCGGGCCGACGGTTGCAACAATCCTGGTTCGCAATGGCTCTACTCCACCCTGATCAATCCCCGAAAACAACTTCACCACCCACAATGGTAGCACGAACCCGAAGCTGGAGAAGCTCGGGCCCGCGCAAACTCAGCGGGTCATCACTCCAGACGGCCAGATCTGCCGGAGCGCCGATCGCCAGTGTACCGGCCAGCGGGTCCGCGCCCGCGGCGATCGCGGCGCCAGTCGTGTAGCCGCGCAAGACTTCCGCCATGGGAATACACTCCTCCGGATACCAGCCGCCTGCCGGCTTCGCATCGAGGTCACAACGCGTCGCTGCGGCGTAGAAGGCCAGCCGCGGATCGACCGGCTCGACCGGTGCGTCCGAACCGAAAGCAAAGGTAGCGCCGGCGTCGAGCAGCGAGCGAAACGCATAGGTCGCACGCGCACGCTGCGCTCCCCAGTGCCGGTCGGCGGCTGCCCAGTCGCTGATCAGATGCGCGGGCTGCATCGACGACACGATGTTCGCGCGTCCGGCGAAGGGCTGCAGGTCCGGCGGACAACACTGCACGTGTTCGACGCGGTGCGGCAGGTTCGGGACCTGCACGGCCGGGTCGGTCAGCACTTCGAACGCGAGTTGAACCGCCGCATCGCCGATCGCATGCACGGTACTCGCGATGCCACCGTGCGCGGCACGTTGCACAAAGTCGCGGAAATCTTCGGCCGACAACACCTGCACGCCGCGGTCCTCTGAACCTTCGTAGGGCTCGCGCAGCCATGCGGTGCGCGAACCGAGTGCACCATCGAGGAACATCTTGAGCGCACCAATGCGGATCCAGTCATCGCCGAAACCGCTGCGCAGCCCGAGCGTAAGCGCGCCATCGAGTTCATCCAGCGCGATGTGCTGCAGCACACGCAGCCGCAACCGATCCTGTTCACGCAACCGTTGAAGCACGGGAAACGGTCGCGGTTCGATCAGGTGCACGCCCGGAAACGAGTGGATGCCGGTGATGCCGTGACGATGCAATTCGGTTTGCGCATCGACCACGAGCGCCTCGACCTCGCGCTCGGAAGGCTGCGGCATGACACGCATGACGAGCTGCGCCGCGTTTTCAAGCAGCATTCCGGTTGCGGCGCCGGCATCGTCATGCACAATGCGGCCACCCGCAGGATCGGCTGTGGAGGCGTCGATTCCCGCGAGTTCGAGAGCCCGCGTATTCACCCACAGACTGTGCATGTCATGACTCTGGAACGCGACCGGCCGGTCGGGGAACACGGCATCGAGTGCGGTACGATCCGGGTAGGCGCCTCCCCAGTGGTGCGGATTCCAGCCGCGACCGTGCAGCCAGCCGTCTGGATGGTGCTGCGCGAAGTCCGCGGCCAGCCCGACGGCTTCCGCGATGGTCCTCGCGGAAGCAAGATCCGCCTGGCGACGCGCAACGGCCCACTCGGTGATGTGGATATGCGCGTCGGTCAGGCCGGGCAGGATGGTCGCGCCGGCGAACTCGAGCACATGCGCATCGGGCGCCTCGCGACGAAGTCCATCGAGGGCCCCGTGCGCGGCGATCCGGCCGTCCCGGATCAGCAGGGCCGGCTGGTCCTGCACCGCGGGAGAGAGCGCGATCAGCCGCGCGCCAGCGACGATGGTCGGCCGTGACATCATGCTTCCTGACGGATGGCTGTGCGGATGGGAGGTGCGGCGCACATGCGCCGAACCTGCGGAACGCGTACCTTGCAGCGGGCGTGCAGACGGGAGCGATTGTTTCCTACATGCACAGGTGAAATCCTACGACACAGCGCCGTTTCCGCGCAAACGGCAGAGAGATTGCGACGTCGTCGAACATGCACTACGTCCAGACGCCTGGCGAACTCGCCGACACCGCGGCGAGCATTCATGGGGAGAACCTCATCGCGGTCGACACCGAGGCCGCCGGTTATCATCGCTACCGTGATCGTGTGTGTGTGGTGCAATTGTCCACCCGCCGCGAAACCCATGTCATCGATGCGCTCGCGCTCACCGAACTCGCACCGCTCGCCGCTATCCTCGCCGATCCCGCGATCGAGGTCGTATTCCATGATGCCGATTACGATCTGCGACTGCTTTCCCGCGATTTCGGCCTGAGCGTACGCGGCCTGTTCGACACGAAACTCGCCGCACAGTTCCTTGGCGAACCCGCGTTCGGCCTCGGTGCGCTGGTCGAGAAGTACCTCGGCATCACACTCGAAAAAAAATTCCAGCGCGCCGACTGGGCACAACGACCACTGCCGCGCGAACTGCTCGAATACGCCGCCGAGGACACGTCGCACCTCCCCAACCTGCGCGACCGCCTGCGCAACGCACTCGTCGACAAGGGACGACTGCACTGGGCCGAAGAAGAGTTCCGCATCACCGAACTCACCCAGCACGTCCAGGCCGAGGATGGCAACGCGTTCCTGCGCGTGAAAGGCGCACGCGACCTCGAACGCAGGCAGCTCGCAGCTTTACGCGAAGTGCACCAGGTGCGCGAGCGCATCGCAAGCGAACGCGACGTCGCGCCGTTCCGCGTCATCACCAACGACGCGATGCTCGAAATCTCCCGCGCCCTGCCCCGCACCACCGACCAGCTCATCAAACTCAAAGGCGTCCCCACGTCGTTGGTCGACCGACGCGGCAACGACTTGCTCGCCGCGGTCGAACGCGCCCGCGCACTCCCCGAAGCTGAACTGCCGTCGTTTCCACGCCCGCCACGGCGGCCTCCCCCCGACCCGGCCTTCGACACCCGGCTCGACCGCCTCCGCGCCGGCCGCGACAAGGTCGCCGACCGGCTTGGGCTCGACCGCGGGTTCCTCATGCCCCGCGCCCAGCTCGAGGAAATCGCACGTAAACGGCCGAAGAACGCCGAACAGCTTCGGCAGATCGGCGGCATCCGGGAGTGGCAGATCGAGGCACTCGGGGCGGTGCTGGTGGAGTGACGCTTCCCTCCCGGGGCGGCTTGTTATGCAGGCGCGGGAACGGCCGATAGCGAAAGCGTTTCGCCGGGGCGAGACTGGTCTGAGGGCGGGACACCGACGCGGGGAACGGCCGATAGCGAAAACGAAAGCGAGAGCGAGAGCGTTTCGCCGGGGCGAGACTGGTCTGAGGGCGGGACACCGACGCGGGGAACGGCCGATAGCGAAAGCGAGAGCGTTTCGCCGGGGGCGCGACTGGTCTGAGGGCGGGACACCGACGCGGGGAACGGCCGATAGCGAAAGCGAGAGCGTTTCGCCGGGGGCGCGACTGGTCTGAGGGGCGGGACGCCGACGCGGGGAACGGCCGAAAGCGAAAGCGAGAGCGAGAGCGAGAGCGTTTCGCTGGGGCGGATGCCGCAAAGTGCACAACCGCGACGGAGCGGGCTCGCGTGGTAAGTTGTGCCGGGTAAGCCTTGTCTTTGCGGCGTTGAACTTCCCAGCCGCTGCGCCAGCGCGCGCGTATGGGCGATTTTGCGGTTTGTATCGGGCTAAGGTCCCAGTCGCGAAGCGTCCGCCGTGACGGTTGGGGGATTGGGCGGTTCATGGCCGTCCATTTCCCCAAACGCGCCGAAATCGACGGCGCGTGGGAAATTGGACGGGGCCCACCCACACCCACACCCACACCCATACCCATACCCATACCCATACCCCTCGCCCCTCGCCCTCGCGCCTTGCCCTCGTCCCCTCGCGCCGACGCCCGCGGCCCGCCCCCAAACCGCAGTATCTCGCCGCTGCGACTTTGCACCATAAAGTACTTGACAACCAGCCCGAGACCGGGCATCGTCAATGGTATGAGACCTGTGCGACTCGAGCCGTCCGACAGCGAACCGATCGCGCTGCACCAGCGGGCGATCAACGACCTGCGCTACATCCGCGAGACGATGGAGCGCGCGGGGGAGTTTACCGCAGTGCCGGGGTGGGGCGGGGTCGGGATGGGGACAATCGGGGTCGTGGCGGCGTACACGGCGGCGAGGCAGGGGGATGCGGAGCGCTGGCTCGCGGTGTGGCTGGGCGCGGCGGTGCTGGCGATTGCGGTGGCGACCTGGTCGATGGCGCGGAAAGCCCGTCGGGCGGGCATCGCGCTGCTGGGCGGCCCCGGGCGGAAGTTCGCGCTGAGTTTCCTGCCGCCGGTTGTGGCGGGGGCGGTGCTCACGATCGCGCTGTACCGCGCCGGCATGGTCGACTGGCTGGCGGCGGTGTGGCTGCTGCTGTACGGAGCGGCCGTGGCAACCGCCGGGACGTTCTCGGTGCGAATCGTTCCGGTGATGGGTCTCTGCTTCATGGTGCTTGGCATCGCGGCGCTGTTCGGCCCCGCATCCTGGAATGACTGGCTGCTCGCTGCCGGGTTCGGCGGTTTCCAGATCGGATTTGGCGTCGCGATCGCGAGGAGGCACGGTGGCTGAGCCCGCCCGGCGCAGAACGAACGATGAGGAGGAAGCGATGCCACCCGCCGCGGACAGGAAGGTGCGGCGGCGCAGCCGCGCCAATCCGGTCGAACTGGACCGCATCATTCACGAACGGGTCCGGCTGGCGATTGTCAGCGCCCTCGCCGTAAACGAGACGCTGACCTTCAACGAACTGAAGGCGCTGCTCGACACTTCGGACGGCAACCTCAGCGTGCATGCCCGCCGCCTGGAAGATGCGGGCTACATCACGTGCGATAAGTCGTTCGAGGGTCGGGTACCGCGCACGGAATACCGGCTGACCCCCGAGGGCCGGCAGGCACTGCAACGCTACCTCGACCACATGGAAGCGCTGATCCGCCGCGTACGCGAACCGTAAGGCGTGGCCATTTTTTTTGCGGAGGTACTTTATGGCACAAAGGTCTTTGTCACCGCTCGACAACACGATCGAAGGAGCTCGCATGAAACGTCTTCCCGTGCCCGCGGGGGTGGTCTGTGCCGCTGGGCTCATGCTCGGAATCGTTGGCGACGTGCTGCTGCGGGCGGAGGGTGAGCCGGCGCTGAACCTATTCCTGTTCATCAAGCTGTGTGTGATCGCGGCGCTGGTGCTGCAGCATCGTGCGGGGCGGGTGGTGAGTGGCGAAGGGCAGTTGCTGCTGGGGATTGGGGTGCTGTTTGCGGCCACGCTGGTGTGGCGGGATGCGCCGCTGCTGAAGCTTACAGCGCTGGCGGCAGCGGCGGTCGCGCTGGCGCTGCCGGCATTCCGGGCGGGGGCGGCGTGGGCGCGATGTGCCGGGATCAGTCAGTACATCATCGGGATGGCGATGGCGGGTGTGCACGCGGGCTTGGGCACGATCCTGACACTCGCGGCCGTCGACTGGGGGCAGTTGCGCAACGAGTCGAACCGCAGCGTCGCAACGCGGCGTGCGCTGGCGACGGCGCGCGGCGTGTTACTCGCTTTGCCCGCGCTCGCGGTGTTTGGCGGGCTGCTGATCGCAGCGGATGCGGTGTTCGCGGATCTGGTAACAAACACACTGCGGGTCGACCTCGAGCTGGTCGCGAGTCACATCCTGGTGACCGGTTTTCTGGCGTGGTTTGCGACGGGGGCGCTCACCGGGTTTCTGCGTGGCACGAGCAAGGTGGTGCCGGCGGGGTTCGCGCCGCGTGGAGGCGTACTCGGGATCGGTGAGATCGGTGTTGCGCTGGGGCTGATCTCGCTGTTGTTCGCCGTGTTCGTGGTCGTGCAGTTCCGTTATCTGTTCGGCGGCGCGGTGCTGGTCGAGGTGACGCCGGGCCTCACGTACGCCGAGTACGCGCGACGCGGTTTTTTCGAATTGCTGGCGGTTGTGATGCTTTCGCTGCCGCTGCTGCTGGTTGCGGACTGGCTGGTCCGACGTGACTCGACGCTGGGGGTGCGAGTCTTCCGCGTTGTAGCCGGTGTGCAGATTGTGCTGCTGCTCGCGATTGCAACGTCCGCGTTGCAGCGGATGCGGATCTACACGCAGGCATACGGCCTGACCGAAGACCGCTTTCACGCGACTGCAGTGCTGCTGCTGATCTGTGCCGTGCTGCTGTGGTTCGCTGTAACAGTGCTGCGCGACCGGCGGGAATCGTTTGCGTTCGGTGCATTGGTCGCAGCTTTCCTCACGGGCGCCGCACTCGTGGTGGTCAATCCCGACGCGGTGATCGCCCGCACAAACATCGACCGCGCGTTGGCGCAGTGGAATGAAACGCCCCCGTCACAAATGGCTGACGCATCGCAGCAGACCGAAACATCGCCGCAAACCGCAATATCGCCGCAAACCGAAACATCGCAGCAGACCGAAACATCGCAGCAGACCGAAACATCGCAGCAGGCGGGAGCGGCGCCCCCGGCGGATGCCTCGCAGGCGTCTTCGCCGCCGATGCCATCGCACGCTGGCGCGCTGGACGTGGTGCATGCGACATCACTGAGCGCGGATGCGGTGCCGGTTCTGATCGAGCGGTTGCCGGAGTTGGAGCCGGTTGCGCAGTGTCGGATTGCGAAGCGGCTGCTGAAGCGGTGGGGGGCGGAGAAGGAGCTGCCGCTGCGAAGCTGGAACTGGTCGGTTTCGCGGGCGAAGCACCTGATTGAACAGAACGAGGTTGCGCTGCAAGCGGCCGCCGCAATTGACTGTAAGTCCTGAACGGATAACGGAAAGGCACGTCCATGAACCGCACCATTGCGCGGGAACGCCCGATCGGCGCAGCGCAGCCCCTGTTTTCCTGGCTGGACTTCAAAGTTGGTTTCCGGATGCTGGCGCGGTATCCGGGGCTTACGGTGGTGAGCACGCTGGCGATGGCGGTCGCGATTGCGCTCGGCACGCTCTACTTCGAGGCGATCAACAAATGGCAGAACCCGCGACTGCCGGTTTCGGATCCGGGTCGAGTCGTCTCGATTCGCAACTGGGATGTGAGCGCGGTCGCGGCGGAAGGGCGCTCGCTGTACGACTTTGCGCTCTGGCGCGAGCAGGTCAGGACGATCGACCCGCTCGGTGCCGCGGTGATCTTCGTGCGCAATCTCGCCACGGAGGACGGGCGAGTCGAGCCGGTACGGGGAGCCGAGGTGACTGCCGGTGCGTTCCGGCTGATGGGGACGGCGCCGCTGCTGGGCCGGACGCTTACGGAGCAGGACGAGCAGGCGGGGGCGCCGCCGGTCGTGGTGATCGGCCACACGTTATGGAAAGCCCGGTTTTCGAGTGATCCGGCAGTGCTCGGTCGTGTGGTGAAGCTGGGCACCAGCACCGCGACGATTGTCGGGGTAATGCCGGAAGGCTTTGGTTTTCCGGTGAGCGAGCGGATCTGGGCGCCTTTGCATATCAACGCGGCGACGCTCTCGCCCCGCACGGGCGCGTCCGTTTCGATCTTCGGGCGGCTCGCGCCAGGGCGATCGATCGAAGAGGCGCAGACCGAACTCGGGGCCATCGCAGCGCGCGTGGCGAGCGAGAATCCCGAAACCCACAAGAGCCTCAAACCTCGCATCACGACATACGCGAAGCCGATCAATGAAGGCGGTCCGTCGCTCCTGATCAGGAACATCCTCTATATCGTGAACGGGATATTCCTGATGCTCCTGGGGATCATCTGCGCAAATGTGGCGACGCTCGTATTTGCGAGGTCCGCGACGCGCAGTTGGGAGCTCACCGTGCGAAGTGCACTGGGTGCGAGCCGGTGGCGCATCATCCGCCAACTGTTCATCGAAGCGCTGGTGCTGGCCGCCCTGGCGACCGTGCTGGGCCTTGTCCTCGCCCGAATTGCCCTGGGTCGCGGGCTGATTCTGCTCGCCGGGACCGAAGGGCTGCCCTTCTGGATCGACCACAGCCTGTCCTGGAAAACCGTGCTGTATTCGGGAGTGCTGATGCTGTTCGGCGCGGCCATCGTCGGAATTCTGCCGGCGCTGCGCGTCACCCGGGTCAATGTGCAGGATGCATTGCGCAGCGAAAGTGCGGCGCGTTCGGGGCTGCGCTTCGGCGCGTTCTGGACCACGGTCATCGTTGTGCAGGTCGCAATCACGGTGGCCTTCCTGCCGCTCGCCGCGGGCGGTGTCTACGAGTCGAACCGCTTTCGGCAACGAGCGGAAGGCATAGGTGCAGAGAATTATCTTACCGCGGCCGTTTCGATCGATCGCGAAGACCACGGTGCGGATTCAGCGGCGTTTGCCGCACGCGCGCGACTGGGGTTCGATGCGCTGGAGCAGCGGCTGCGTGCGGAGCCGGGAATCGAACAGGTCGCCTTTGCGGATCGGCTGCCGGTCATGGACCAGTTCAAGTACGGCATCGAGGTCGATACGCTTGCCGGCGCACCCACAACGGGGCTACGCACCAGCACGCTCGTGCACGTGTCGCCCGGGTTCTTCCATACGTTCGGCACGTCCGTGGTGGCCGGGCGCGATTTTGTCCCGGCCGACTTCGAGACGCGGCGTGTGCTCATCGTAAACCAGTCGTTTGCGCGGCATGTATTCGGCGACCGAAATCCGATCGGTCAGCGGGTGCGCATCGTGAGCGGCGAAGTCGAGCGTGCGACCGGCGAGGAGTGGTACGAAGTCGTCGGGATGGTGAAGGACTTCGGCTGGCAGTTACCACGTCCGCATGAGCAGTCCGCCATGTATCGACCGACGCTGCCGACGGCTGAGGCGCCCGGCAACCTGGTCATGCGCGTACGGGATCCGGAAGCGTTCGCGAGTCGGCTGCGGAACCTTGCAGCGGAAGTCGACCCGACCATACGGCTGACAGCGATCCAGCCGCTCGCGGAGGTCGGGGGCGGTGAAGCTCAAATAAACTGGGCGCTGACCTCGGTGGCGTGGCTGGTCTCGTTCATCGTGCTGCTGCTGTCTGCCACGGGGATCCATTCGCTCATGTCGTTCACGGTCGCGCGACGGACGCGGGAGATCGGCATTCGTATCGCGCTCGGGGCGAGCCCGGGGCGCATTGTGACCGGCATCTTCTCCCGGGCATTTGTGCAGATCAGCGCAGGGGTACTCGCGGGCAGCGGGCTCGCTGCCCTGATGGGGCTCGGGTCGATGCGCGAAATCCTGGTCCTGCTCGCCGCCGACGCGGTGATGCTGCTGGTGGGGCTGGCAGCGTGTGCGGTGCCGCTGCGGCGCGCGCTCTCGATCGATCCGACGGAAGCGCTCAGGGCCGAAGCCTGAGCGCGGCTGCCACAATCGTCGGCCGTTGTCGGCTCCGGCTCGCGCGGGAATCGGCCATCCCGCGCGAGACTACGCCTCCGGTCACAGCTTTGCCTTGCCGACTCCGCGCACGCACGGCAGCCACAGCGTGAACACGGAACCTTTACCGGGCTCGCTCCACACCGTGATTTCGCCACCGAGTGCGCGGGCAACGAGGCGGCTGATCGCCAGGCCGATACCGGCGCCTTCCTTGCCTGGTTCGAGCCGGGAGAATTCCTTGAAGAGCATCGACTGTTGCTCCGGGGCGATACCCGGACCTGTGTCTCGAACTTCGGCTGTCACCCATTCGCCGGGGCCGGGCGCGTCGGCCCCGCTACGAACGCCGACCGTCACAACCACACTTCCCTGCTCCGTGTATTTGACGGCGTTCGACAGCAGGTTGCCCAGGACCTGACGGACGCGGGTCGAATCGCTTTCGATGACGGGTATGTGGTCCGGGAAGTGGAATTCCATGCGCAGCCCCTTCTCCCGCGCTTTTGCGCTGTACTGCACCCCTGTTTCGCGGACAGCATCGATCAGGTCGACCGGCCCCCATTTGATCTCGACCTGTCCGGTTTCCGCGCGCGCCAGCGCGAGCAGATCGGCAATCAGCTTCAGCGACGAGGCAATCGCCTCTCGAGCGCGGGCGACGTACGCTTTCTGACCCTCGTTGAGTTCCGAAGGGATTCCTTCCATGAGCAGCCCGAGGAACCCATCGGCCGCGCCGAGCGGGTTCTTCACGTCATGCGAGAATCCTCGCATGAGGCGGGCGCGACTCGCCATGATCCGCTCCAGTTCTTCGCGGCGCTTCTCGGACTCCTCGAGCAGGTGGATTCTGCGGAAGGCGAGGGCCGCCAGGTCAGCAAAGGTCTGCGCGCGCCGGAGTTCATCGGGACTGAAGGGGGGCTTCTCATGGTCGCGCACCAGGATGAGTGCACCGATCGGTTCGCCGCCGTCGACCAGCGGGACGGCCAGCGCGCTGTCGTCGGGGTGCAGCCGGACGAGATCCCTCGGGAGCTGATGCTGCGCGTCGGCCAGGCGCGGGACAACCAGCGTCGTGCGGCCCTCGATCACCTGCTGGGCGAGCGATCCGCGGTACGGAATCCGGCCGCCGCTCGCCGCGACCGCCCTCCCTTCCATCGCCACGATGATGACCGCGTCGGTACCAATGTCGAGTCGCTCGATGAAGGCGCCGTCCGCATCCGTCGCTGCGAGTGCGTTTCGGGCAATTTCACGCATGACCTGTTCGGTCGTCGAACTGGCGACGAGGACAGCCGTGGTTTTCCGGAGCGCCGCTTCCTCGCGCGCCCAGCGTTCTGCCTCGGCGCGTGCGGCCTGCTCGCGGCGAAGGCTTTCTTCCAGGTCGGCCTCCGCGGCTTTCATCGCAGTGATATCTTCGAGCGTACCGACGAACCCAACCAGTTGCCCGTCGATCCGGATCGGGGCCGCACGGCCACTTACCCAGACCACCCGGCCATCCGGATGCAGAAACCGGTATGTCTCACTCCATGGAGCCCTCCCGGATGCCGCTTGCCGCCAGTTGCGCCGGATTCGTTCACGATCGTCGGGATGAACCGCCTCCAGCCACTGTGCCGGATTCGCCTCCCTCAGGATAAACCCGTGGATTTCCTCGGCTTTGGGATTGTAGAAGACGGGATTTCCATCGGCATCCAGGATATCGATGCCGAGCGGGGCCGCCTCGAGCAGCGCATGCAGCCGCGCTTCGTTTTCAATCGCGCTGCGGATGCCGTTTTCCAGCTCGGCCAGGTCCCTGCGCCGGGCAGTGACATCGGTGCACACCCCAAACACGCAAACGCCGCCAGCCGCGGAGGTCGAACGGCCGCCCTGCAGGCGCAGCCAGGTCAGCGTGGCCTCTGAAGAGCGGACCCGGAAGTCCAGATCTACCCGGTGGCCATCGGCAGCACACGCGCGTAGCGCCTCCTCGACGCCGGAACGGTCGGGCGTATCGATGCATTGCAGGAACACATCGAGCGAATGCAGGTCACGATCCGGCGGAGGTCCGAGTTGCTGACGCAGTTCCGCGGTTGCTTCCAGGCGGTCCGCACCGACGTCCCAGCGGAATGCACCCACACCCGATACCGTCAATGCTCTAGAGATCCAATCCATTGCGCACGCGCATAGCAAAAACCGCGCGACTCCGGTTTGGGCACGTACGGCTCGCCCGGGCGGCGGGTGCCACATCCGGGAACGTGGCGGGGTAACCATTGTCATCGCAGGTTGGTTCACCCGGCACGGATCCTATGACCACTCGCCGCAAAATCGCGATTGTTTCGGCAGGCGCGTTCCTCGTTGTCCTGCTGCTGCTCGTTGTGGCACCGCTCGTCCTGCGAGGCCCTGTCGAGGCGCGCGTCAAACGGGCTGCATCCGACGGGCTGCAGGCACGTGTCGATTGGCAGCGCCTCGAGTTGGGGCTGCTGCGCAATTTCCCCAACCTGACGCTTCGTCTGCACGACCTGAGTGTTGCGGGCGTGGAACGATTCGAGGGCGACACGCTGCTGGCGGTACCGCGCTTCGCGCTCACGCTCGACCTGGGCAGTGTGCTCTCGGCCGTGCGTGGACGCGGTCCGCTGGAGGTTCGATCGGTCGAGGTCACGGCGCCGCGGGTGCGGCTGCTCGTGCTGGAGGACGGCAGCGCCAACTGGCAGATCACGCAAACAGACGGGCCGGCCGAGCCTGAATCGGGCCGCGCACTCGAGTTGAGCCTCGAGCGCCTCGCCCTGCGCGATGCTCGGATCACGCTGGACAACCGTCAGTCCGGGCTGGTGGCGAAGGTTGCGGGGCTGGACCACACGCTCCGTGGCGATTTCGCGCAGCAGCGTTTCGACCTCGAGACCAAAACGCTGGCGGACAGTGTGTTCGCGCAATTTGCGGGTGTGCCGTACCTGAACGACGTGCGGGTCGAAATCGACGCCGCGATTGCGGCGGACCTGGCGGAGCGGCGCTTCACCGTCCGCGACAACCGCGTGAGCATCAACGACCTGCTCCTGGCGGCAGAGGGATCGGTTACGGCGCGCGACAGTGCGGTGGGTCTCGACATTCGATTCAATGCGCCGGATGCGGACTTCAAACAGGTTCTGTCGCTCGTTCCGGCCGTATACGCCGAGGACTTCGCATCGCTACAGACCGAGGGGCGCGCGTCGGTGAAGGGTGAGGCGCGCGGTGAACTGGGGCGCGGTGTATTGCCCGCCTTCACGATCGATGTCGATGTTGCGGACGCGATGTTCCGCTACCCCGACTTGCCGCTCCCGGCCCGCGACATCTCGCTCCACCTCGCGCTGACGAACCCCGGTGGAAGTGCGGATGCTTCTGTGCTGAACGTCGACCGGTTCCACCTGGTGCTCGGCGATGATCCGGTGGATGGGTCGCTGGTGCTGCGCACACCGCTTTCGGATCCGGATATCGATTTCCGAGTGGCCGGTCGGGTCGACCTGGCCGACATCCCGCGGACCGTGAAGCTGCCCGATGTGCAGGAGCTCTCGGGAGTCGTGCGCGCAAACGCGGCGATGCGAGCGCGGCAGTCGGATATCACGGCGAAGCGTTACGACCGCGTCAGCGCAAGCGGCACGATCGACGTGCAGCAACTCGCGGTGAATACGGCCGCGCTGAAGCAGCCGGTCGCGATCGATCAGGCGATGCTGCGACTCACGCCACAACGCGCGGAACTGGCATCGTTCCGCGGTCGCGCAGGTTCGAGCGATGTGCAGATGACGGGCACGCTCGACAACATCATCGGGTTCATGCTGGGGCGCGAAGAACTGCGCGGCAGTGCCCGCATCGCGAGCACGCGCTTTGACCTGAACGAGTGGCGCTCCGACGATGAAATGAAGACGATTCTCGTGCCCGCCAACATCGACTTCGCACTCGACGCGAGTGCCGACACGGTGCGGTTCGGCACACTCGCGCTGCATGGCGCAACCGGCAAGCTGCGCATCAAGGATCGGCGCGTCACGCTCGACAACTTCCGCACGAACGTGTTTGGCGGCGCAATCGCGGTGAACGGCTGGTACGAAACCGCGGACTCGCTCAAGCCGGAATTCGACCTGAAACTCGCATTGTCCGAGATCAATGTCCCCGCCGCATTTTCCGGATTGCGCACGGTGCAGGCGTTCGCGCCGATCGCGCGTTACGCCGAAGGCAAGGCATCGGTGCAGCTCGAACTGAATGGCGCGCTGGGCGAGGATATGCTGCCGGTGTTCTCGCAATTGAGCGGACTCGGTTCGCTCGTGACCAGCGGCCTCGTGCTGCGCGATTTCCCCGGCATGAATCGCCTGGCGGACGCGCTCAAACTCAACCTCCTGCACAATCCCGGGTTCAAGGATCTGAAATCCTCTTTCGCAATCCGCGATGGACGGCTCGTGGTGAAGCCGTTCGAGGTGCGACTCGGCGACCTCGCAATGAACGTGAGCGGCTCGAACGGTATCGATCAGTCACTCGCATACGACATCGCGCTGCACCTGCCGCGCCGTGTGCTGGGGAATGAAGCGAACAATGCGGTGCGTGCGATCGTCGACCGGACAGCACGGGCCGGGTTCGACCTCCAGGCCGCCGATGTCATCACGCTCGGCGTGAAGATGGGTGGTACGTTCACCGATCCGTCCGTGACAACAACATTCCGGGATGCCGCGCGCGGTACTGTGGCGAATGTCGCAAACGAGTTGCGCGCCCAGGCAGAGGCGCGCGCAGACTCCGTTGCCGAGGCTGCACGCGCCGCCGCACGCGCTGAGGCAGAACGGCTCCTCGCCGAAGCGGAATCACAGGCGAACGCCATCCGCGAAGAGGCGCGTGACATTGCCGAGAAGATGCGCAATGAGGCGAAGCTGCGCATCGATTCGCTCGAGGCGAAGGCCAGCAGTCCGACCGCCAGAATCGCGGCTCGGGCGGCGGCGGACCGGCTGCGCCGCGAAACGGACTCCCGTGCGGACGCGCTCATCCGACAGGCAGACCTGCGCGCCGATTCACTCATGGCTTCCACACGCAGGCGCGTCGCCGCGGACACCGTACACACGCCCTGATCGGTTCGACCATCGGGCGATGCCGCTGCGGTCCTGATTCCGGTAAAATCCAGGGTGACAAGGGACCGCACCGCCACCGATCCATGGTTGCCCTGCGATTCGGTGCCCCGAGCAGAACCGGAGCAGGATCGATGCGTTTTCCGCAACTCGGCTTTCCCGGCGTAGCCATGGTCGCACTGCTGTGCGGCGCGTGTGCCTCCGACAATGGCTGGTCGTATCCGTCCGGTACTCCCTACGACTACGACTGGCAGGCCGCCTGGGGCGGGACCTGGGAAAACTACTTCTGGAACCGTACGCCGTTCGAAGGCTACACGATCGTACACACCCCGGCCTACGTCGGGGAACGCTGGGAGGACCTGACCCTCAGGGCCCAGGCGCGACGCGATCGCGATCCCGCGCCGAATGCCACCTCAATGGGCGGCACGCCCCGTTCGCGCCAGACGACAAGTTCGCGCGTGCAGAGCTCATCCTGTGACGCAGGAAGGGACCCAGCGCCGACCCCGCATACCTCCGAGCCCGCAACTTCTGAGACGCGGCGTTGGGCGAGCCACAGTGCGCCTCGGCAGGCGGGGGGCGCGTGTCGAGCGGTTTGCCCGTGGTGTCTGCGCTGATCCGTTAACCGGCGGAAGTTGTTCATGCAAGTTCGCAGCGCCGGACCCGCCGCCGGAAAGTTTTCTGTGTCGCTCCCCGCAACTTTTGTTGTTCATACAAGTTCGCAACGTAGTGCGTGGTCGTTGGCGTGCCTTCGGCAATACCGGTGGATGAGGAGTTCCCGCGGACACGCATCGCACTGGCGCTTTCTGTATTTCGCCCATACATGTGGCGGCGCCACAAGGACAGCCGCGCGCTTCCCATCCAGGTGCCGACCTGGTCAGGTGAGACCCTGGTAAGGTGCGACCCTGGTGCTTGGTCAGGTGCGACCCTGGTGCTTGGTCTGCGAGGGCAGCGCTCGGCGCTTCAGCGCGTCTGTGACGGGAGATCTGGACGCTTCAGCGCGTCCGGTTAATGCGAAGGGTGTTTGCGACCGAGCGGATGAGTTCGCTATCGACCTGGGTCGGCTCGAGCGTGGTTGGCGGGCGGATTAGCAGCACTGCGTGACGCGCGGCAGGTGCGTTTGCGGAGATGTTGAAGGCGAAGAACGGGCCGCGGCCGCTTTCGGCGGTGATCGTTCCCGAGCTCGGCTCGACCGTCTCGTGCTTCAGATAGAACACTTCGCCTGTGAGGCCGGTCTGCGTTTCGAAGGGCATCTGCTGCTGAAGATCTGTGCAACGCAGCGATGTACGCGGGCTATCGGCGGCGCACAGGGTTCGTGCACGATCGGCGACAAACTCTTCGTACGGCATCGTGTCGGAGTTTTCGGCGAGGAACACACCGGCTTCGAGTGCTGCGTCGAAACCATTCTCCGTTTCCCGCCCGACTGCGACGTGATCGGGCGAGTAGACGTGCAGTTCGAGTGAGTCCGGGTACTCGAAGCTGTAACCGTAGACGGAGTTGCTGTACTCGACGGATGCGGCAGGCGAAGGTGGTGTGTTCGTGCAGCCGGTCAGCAGCGCGATACCCGCAAGAACTCGCGACGCAGGGGCGGCACGAAGTCTCGGCGCTGCGTGGGCACAACGCCTCCTCGCTGCGTCGGCAGAACGCCGCAATACAGGGGCATCAGAAAAGCGCAGCGCTGCGTCGGCCAAACATCGCGCAGCAGAACGCGTCGTCATGAGCGGAGTCGTGTCCAGAGCAGGATGATGCCGCAGCCCGAATTGAGCCCGCTGAACTGCTGCGGGATCTGCGAGGGGCGTCGATAGATCTCGATACCGGCGAGGTCGCTGGTCGCGAGCAGGCGGTCGATTGGCGTGGCCTGGGGCCCGGAGGGGTGAGCGAGCGCACCGTCAATGTACACCGCCGGTCCGCACAGCCCGACGCCTGCCCCGCCCATGCCGAAATTCTCGCTGCCACGGAACCACACGTAGTTCTCGCCACCGGGACCCGGTCGTACGCTGATGCCGGGCCGGTTACGGATCAGTTCGGACAGGTAGCGTTGGTTGCGCTCCTGGATTTCCGCCTGATCGATGTAGATCCCGTTGTTGAATTTCATCCGGTTATAGAAGCCGTTCTGGATCAGGTCCGGGGATCGCCCCGGTTCCGCTTTCACGGTTGCTTCGACGGGGTCCAGTCCGATAGGTGCGGGGCTGAGCGAGATGAGGAACTCGGTGAATGTCCCTTCTTCGATGTCGACGCGACGCGGCTGCGAGGCTTCGTAGCCGATCGCCTGCGCGGAGATCATGTGTCCGCCCGCCGAAAACTTGTCGTATTGCGCCGTGCCGGTCGAATCGGTTTCCAGGTACATCGGCGTACCGTTGGGCCGTGTGATCGTGATTGTGGCGCGGGGCAGTGGCGTGCGAGTGGTCGCATCGTTGACCTGGATGCGCATCGTGGTCTGCGCCTGGACCGAAGTCGCACACGCGAGAAGAAAGAAGAACAATGCTTTCATGTAGTTTTACCTCCTGACCACGTGTCTGGTCACGAACGTAACCGCGTCCAGAGCAGTACGACACCGCAGCCGCTGTGGGCGCCACCGTACTGCTCGGGAATCTGCGACGGGCGCCGGTAAATCTCGATGCCGACCAGGTCATCGGTATTTACGAATCGATCAATCGGGGCCGGGCTTTGCCCATCGGATTGGAAAACGACCAGCCCATCGAGATAAATGGATGGGCCGCAAGTTCGGACGCCGGCGGAGCTGAATCCAGGCATTTCGCTCGCCCGAAACCAGAGCACCTGCTCGCCACCAGGTACCCGTCGCAGGTTGACCCCCTGCTTGCTCCGAATCAGGTCGGATACGAGCCGCTGCTTCCGCTTTTCTATCTCAACCCGGTCGACAAAGATCCCGTTGTTGAATTTCATGCGCTCGTAAAAGCCGTTCAGCTTGAGATCCTCTGATTGCGGAGCTTGCGGGGTCGCGGTTGCCTGGACCGCATCGATGGAAAGAGGCGCAGGGCTGAGCGAGAGCAGAAGGTTGGTGCTGGTTTCTGCTTCGACGTCGACCTCCCGCCCGGAAAGCGGCTCATATCCGACGGATCGCACGGAAATGGTATAGGTCCCGGCGCGCAGGTTCGAGAAAAGCGCCGACCCGGTCGAATCCGTTTCGGCCCGAAGCGGAGTCCCGCCCGATCGATTGATCGTCACTACAGCCGCCGGTACGAAGGTGCCGGAGGTCGCATCGGCCACGTTCACACGCAGCGTGGTCTGCGCCTGCGCGGTTGTGGCGCATGCCAGCAGCAATAGCAGCCCGAATCGCATGGGGGCCTCCCCGGTGATATGCCCGTAAGTCGCTTGAGTTGTACGAATAAACCGGGGTTTGACTTAACGTTCCGTGACGTCCCGGTTACCCCTGCCACGGATCAAAGCCGAAGGTCAGGTACTCGTTCGCTTTCCCGGTGATCGACTCGGCTGCTTCGTCGAGTTGCTGGAGCACCGCTTCGCTCTCGCCCGCGCCCTGGGCGGCCTCCCGGATCGAGACGAGCAGCGGCTTGATTTCCCTGGGCTGCAGCAGAACATAGGCCTGCGGCTGCGGCTCCTCACCGCGGGCCAGCAGGACGAGATCGACGAGGTCGGTTTCCTGCGATATCTTCCACGCGTCCGCGGTTTTCTTGAGCAGCTTGTCGGCGGTTTTGACATCGGAATGCATGGCGCGGACAAGCTTCTGCGCCTCACGATCGGAGCCGCCCTTCTGGCGCGACAGCCGCCGGGCAAGAGTCTCGGCGCCATCGCCCTCGCGGCGTTCGGCGGCCCTTGTGAGGAGTTCGCCGACGTAGGCGTAGATGCCGAGAACAAGCGGCACCGGATCGAGCGCAATACGCATCGTTGGGACGCTCCCTGACGGTGACGGGTTGACGTAGTGCTCGCGGGCAAGAATGTTGCCCGCCTGCGATACTGGCAAGAACAGGAACATGCGACGGGCCCCGAACGAGAGCCCGCACTGGAATCGAGGAGGCGGAATGCGCGGTTTACTGCGCGTTGGTTTGGCTGCAGGTGCGTTGATCATCGCGACCGGGTGCAACGGGTTCCCGCGGACGATCCCGCTGACCCAGGCAGAAACGAAGCCCGAGAAGTACCCGACCTACACGATGTCGCCGGCGGTCAACTTCGTCGCGACCCCGGGACAGCGCTGGATGCCCGTGCCGGGCACACACCTCTATCCGCAGGGCTTCCTGCTCACCCCGGTAGCGGACGGCCTCTCGCGGCTGACCTGGGACCAGGCACCGTTCGACGTGCTGTTCGGCGGCGCGGGTAGCCGGACCACCTACGAAGAAGTCCGCTAAAACAACCTGAACATGGCCGCTGCCGTCGACGCAGCGGCCCGGCTACCTGACGGTGAGACCGAGGTCGTTGATGATCTTCTGGTAGCGTGGTTCGGTGCGGAACGGCTTGAGCAGCGGGTGGATGATGAGATACGGGTAATTCGCGTCATGACCTTCGGCGAATCCCTCTTCCAGTGTCTGCAGCGTTTTCTCGCGGTCGCCGAGGGCGGCGTAAAACAGGGCAATTAGCGACGGCGGCTGCGTGCGTGCGATCCGGGCGGTGGCGGCCAGGGCATCGTTGCGCATGCGCGGGTTCTGCAGCCCTGCGATGAACTGTTCGACGTCCTGCCGGTGCCCGAAAAGCGCGGCCTGTAGAGCGGACTGGGCGACATCGTAGCGGCGGACCATGACGGCGGCCATCGCCAGATTGGTCTGGGCAAGCGCGAGGTTGGGATTGGAACGGGCCTGTGCCTGAAGCGCGCGGAATGCCGCGGTGTCCCCGCTGACCAGCAGCAGGTAGGCGCGAACATTGAGCGCCGCGCCGGAGAGCGGATCGAGCTCGAGCGCGATATCGAGTTCACGTCTTGCTTCGTCATAACGGCCCTGCATCATCAGCGCTTCGCCGTACCACTGATGCGCGGTCGCATAGTTCGCATTGAACTTGATGGCGCGCTTGTAGGAGCGCTCCGCACTCGAAATATCCCACTGGAAATTCTGCGCGATCTGTCCGAGTGCGGCGTAGGCTTCGCCGAGATTCGGATCGAGGGCGAGCGCGCGTGCCGCGGCTTCGCGTCCGCGATCCAGCGCCGAATCGATCGGGAACGAACCGAACGAGGGCAGAACCGCATACGTCTGCGCGAGACCGGCGTGTGCGAGCGCGAAATCCGGGTCGCGCTCAATCGCGCGGGTGAAATGGATAAGCGCCTGCATCAGGTCCTGTTCGGTACGGCGATTCCAGTTCTGCAGGCCGCGCAGCCACTCGTCGTAGGCTTCGGGACTCGAGGACGCGCGTGCGCTCCGCGTGCTGCCCTGGAGTTCGAGTTCCAGCGCTTCGGCGATCGAAGTCGCGATCGAATCCTGGATCGCGAAGATGCTCGCCACCTTGTGCGTGAACGTGTTGGACCAGAGCGTCTCGCCCGTGACCGCGTGGGCCAGGCGCGCACTGACCCGAAGTTCGTCACCTTCGCGGCGGACACTTCCCTCTACCACCGCCTGGACCCCGAGCCGGTTCGCGATATCGCCGATCGGTAGGTTCTGGTCCTTGAACGCGAAGGACGAGGTGCGCGCCGATACGTGCAGGCCATCGATGTTGGACAGGCGGTTGATCAGTTCCTCAGCGACGCCATCGCTGAAGTAGCCCTGGTCGCGATTCGGACTCAGGTCCGCGAACGGCAGTACGGCCAGCGACTGGATTGCAGTATTTGCGGCAGTGCTCCGGGCCGACTTTCTCCCGCCTTCATGCCCGAACGGAAGCAGGGCGGCAAACCCGACCAGCGCAACCAGGATCCCGAGCCCGACAAACCCGGCCGCCTTGCCGGCCATCCGGTGGTCCGATTCGCCTGGAGGCGACAGGTCCGACTCGGCGGCCAGGTCGATTGTACGCTGCAGCCCCTGCGGCGTGATGTCGTAGAACCAGGACAGCAGGACAACGATCGGCAGCCCGACGATCGCGGCAATGACCACGATCTGCGGAATTCGCTCATTCCATTCGAGCAGCGGAACGATGGTGGCTGACGACTCGATCAACGCCCACGCCGCGACGAGATACAGGCCGGTCACGCGAAGAACATGACGGCGCTGAAGTTCGCCAATAAAACGACGCAAGCTCACGTAGGTGGCTATCCTGTTTGTACCAGTGACATTCTCGGGGGCGGGAGCCTCAAGGCTTTCGAATCTATGCCTTTCCGCTGACACTGTCACGCCTCCAGCTTCCGATCCATACCGCTTCGACACCGGCCCGCGGGGCACGGTTGTATGGCAGAAAAGCCGGCGGCATCGGGCACCAATTTCCGTCAGGTGCGTATACAGCAGAGTTCGGTTCAATGCCGACCGGAATTGGGTGTCGACGCCCGTGTTGGAAACGACCTGAACGGGTCGTTCTGGAGGATTCATGAAGTACCCGCGAAGCAGCGGGTGGACAGCGCAGATGCTGCGGGCCCTCGAGTTTGTGCGCCCGCATCGCGCGTCCACAGTTGTTATCCTGATCCTGGCGCTCGGCGGTGCAGGTCTGGCCGCCCTCGAGCCGCTGGTTCTCAAGAAAATATTCGACGACCTGACGAGTGGCGGTGGAATCCGCCCGCTCGCCATCGGCCTTGCCCTGCTGCTCGGCGTCAATGTGATCCGCGAAGTTGTGGCGGGAGTCGCCAACTGGCTTGGCTGGAAGGTGCGGCTATCGATTCAGCACGGCGTGCTCGAAGCTACGGTCGAGCGGTTGCACACGCTGCCCGTCAGCTTCCACCGACGCGAGGGCGTGGGCGCAACGATGACGCGGGTCGATCGAGGGATCACCGGTTTCGTCACCGCGCTCTCCGAAATTACCAACAATGTGCTGCCAGCGCTCGCGTATCTCGGCATTTCGGTGCTGGTGATGCTGCAACTCGACTGGCGGCTTTCGCTGCTGGTGCTTGCCTTTACACCGATCCCGGCGCTGATCGCGGCGAAAGTCGCACCCGAGCAGATCGCACGCGAACGTACGCTGCTCGAGCGCTGGACCCGCATCTACTCGCGCTTCAACGAAGTGCTGTCCGGCATCGTCACGGTGAAGAGCTTCACGATGGAAGAGGCCGAGAAGCGGCGCTTCGTCGAGGATGTCTACGCGGCGAACCAGGTGGTGGTGCATGGGGTCGGTCGCGATTCCGTGAGCGCCGCGGCGAAGAACTTCGTTGCGACCTTCGCACGATTCGCGGCCCTCGGCCTGGGCGGCGTGCTGGTCGCGCGCGGCGAAATTACGGTCGGCAGCCTGGTTGCATTCCTCGGCTACGTCGGCGGACTGTTCGGCCCCGTGCAGGGACTCACCAACGTGTACCAGACCCTGCGCAAGGCCGCGGTTTCGCTCGACACGATCTATTCGATTCTCGATGCACGCGATGCACTCGGCGATGCGCCGGACGCGCGCGTTCTCGACGAAGTGCGCGGCGAGGTCACCTTCGACGCTGTCAGCTTCGGCTACTCCGCGGAGCGCACGATCCTGAACCGGGTCAGCCTGCACGCACACCCCGGCGAGATGATCGCGCTGGTCGGCCCGAGCGGCGGCGGAAAGAGCACGATGATGGCGCTGCTGCAGCGACTCTACGACCCGCAATCCGGGTCGATCCGCGTCGACGGCCACGACATTCGCAGCATCCGCCAGCGCAATCTGCGCAGTCACATCGGCGTCGTGCTGCAGGATGCCCTGCTGTTCGACGACACGATCTACAACAACATCGCCTACGGCCGACCGGGCGCGAGTCGAAAGGAAGTCGAAGCCGCTGCACGCGCAGCCAACGCGCACGACTTCATTAGTACGCTTCCGGAAGGCTACGACACGATGGCGGGCGAACGCGGTGGCCGGCTTTCCGTCGGTGAACGGCAACGCGTCGCCATCGCCCGCGCACTGCTCAAGAACCCGCGCATCCTGATCCTCGATGAAGCGACCTCGGCGCTCGATGCCGAATCCGAAGCACTCGTGCAGGATGCGCTCGACAAGCTGATCGAAGGGCGCACGACCTTCGTAATCGCGCATCGGCTCTCAACCATCGTCGACGCCGACCGGATCCTCGTGCTGCACGGCGGCAACATCATCGAGACCGGCTCGCACGACGAGCTGATTCGGCGCAATGGCTACTACGCATCGCTGGTCGGGAGGCAGACGCGGAGGTTGATCGCATCGTGATCTTTTGAGGCGTGAACGTTTTTGAGGGCGCGGAGAACTGCCGAAAGCGAAAGCGATAGCGAGAGCGAGAGCGTGTCGGGGGAACTGCCGATAGCGAGAGCGAGTGCGTGTCGGGGGAACTGCCGAGAGCGAGAGCGAGAGCGTACTTGTTCTACCAGCCTCGCTGCCAGGCGCAGAGGAACCGCTCGCCAATCCTGGCTCTCTCCCAGCGGTCCCGCGAGACCGTGCATTCCGCTCGGTCGGTTGCTATAAGCAGGTTCGGCTCCCGCTTGGCCATGACCACCTTGTGATCGACGCGCGTGCCGCGGGACTCGCCCGGTTTCGGGCGTAATCCCGAACACGCGAGCAGCGCGAGCATGATGACCAGCACCCCGCATGCAAGAAATCTCCGCATCATTCCTCACCCTGCCGGGAAACGGATGATCCCGAATCTTGCCCCCTCGGCCGGAAAGGCGCCAGTCTCCGCGCAGAACTCCCGCGTATTGCCCAATCGCCGCACTCGACTCGCCGAATGGACGGATGTGCGGCGCACCCACACCCACACCCACACCCACACCCACACCCACACCCACACCCACGCCCGCGAAACGCCCCGAAAACGCTTCCCTTGACGTTCTACGGAAACCGGTTGCAGCTTCCCCTCGTACTTCTACGGGAAATTGGCGAATGAAGGTTGATCTGCTACAGGGAACACTCGACATGCTGATCCTGAAGGCGCTGACCTGGGGGAGCATGCACGGGTACGGGATCGCGAGCTGGCTGGAGACGATGACGGAATCGGCGCTGAAGGTGGAGGAGGGCTCGCTGTACCCGGCGCTGCATCGGCTGGCGAAGCGCGGGTGGGTGAAAGCGGAGTGGGGCGTGTCGGAGAACAACCGGCGCGCGAAGTACTACACACTGACGGCGGAAGGACGTCGTCAGCTTGCGAATGAGGCGAAGAGTTGGGATCGCTTCACACGCGTGGTAAGCCAGGTGATGAGTGCGCAGGCTGTGTAATGGAGATCACGTGATGACGCGGTCAACTGCGAGCGGTTCACAGTACCGGGCGGCGAGGCGTGCGTGAGCTGGAAGCCGGACCGGTATGGTCGGTTGCGGTCGCTGTTGTGGCGGCCGTCGCTGGATGAAGAGGTACGCGAGGAGCTCGAGCATCACCTCGCCGAGCGCATCGCGGCGAATGTTGCGCGCGGCATGTCGGAGCAGGCAGCGCGTGAGGAAGCGCTGCGCCGCTTTGGTGATGTCGAGAAGTTCGCGCGAGAGACGGTTGAGATCGACGAAAGTGTGCTGAGGGAGGCGAGGCGAATGGAAGTGGTGGATACGCTTCGGCGGGAGCTGAAGCAATCGATGCGCGGATTGTTGCGCGCGCCGCTGTTCACGATTGTCGCGATAGTTACGCTGGCGCTCGGTATTGGCGCGAGCACGGCGGTCTACACGCTGTTGAAGGCCGTGGTGCTGAATCCGCTTCCCTACCCTGCGGCCGAGCGGCTGGTCCTGATCGACCATGAGACGCCGGGCCTTGCCGCCGGCAGTAGCTGGTCGCTGTCTTCGGCGTCGTACTTCCATTTCCGTGAGCGGATGCGCACGGTGGACCAGGTGGCCGTGTTCTGGGCAAACACGGCGAACCTGCGAGCAGAAGGCGAAGCGATTCGCGGCACGGGTGTGTGGGTGAGCGCGAATCTGCTGGACATGCTCGGTGCTCGGCCTGTGCTGGGTCGGCTGCTGACCGAGTCGGACGATCAAGCGGATGCGCCGCGCGTTGCGGTGCTGGGCCACGATTATTGGCAGTCGGAGTTCGGCGGCTCGCGCGATGTGCTCGGGAAAGTGCTGGAGGTGAACGGCAACCCGACCGAGATCGTCGGTGTGCTGGAGCGCGGCTTCATGCTGCCCGAGCAGGAAGCCGATGTGCTGGTGGCGCGGCGACTCGATCCCGCGGGGCCGCATGTGAACTGGCATCACATGACCGGCATCGCGCGGATGAAGCCCGGGATGACGCTGGCTGCGGTGCAGAGCGAACTCACGCAGCTCACGGTCGAACTTCCCGAGCAATACCCCCAGGTGTACAGCGAGGGGTTCATGAGCGATACGAAGTTCTCGACGCGCGTGCAGGATCTGCGCGAATCGATCGTGGGTGAACTCGCACGTGTGTTGTGGATCCTGCTCGGCTCGGTTGCGGTTGTGCTGGTGATCGCGGTGGTGAACGTCGCGAACCTGTTCATGGTGCGCGCCGAGTCGAGGCGCAACGAACACGCAATACGCAGCGCACTCGGCGCGGAACGCGCACACCTGTTCGTGCAGTCGTTCAGCGAGTCGATGCTCATCGCCACAATTGCCGGCGTGCTCGGGACCTCGCTGGCGTACATCGGGTTGAAGCTGCTGATTGCGTCAGCGCCGAGCAGTCTGCCGCGCATGGAGGAAGTCGCCCTCTCGACCGAACACGTGCTGTTCGGCTTCGCGCTGGCGATTCTGGCGGGGCTCGCCTTCGCGCTGTTCCCTGTCATCAGACGGCGGGTCGATTACGGACCGCTGCGTGAGGGTGGTCGTGGGCTCACGGCTTCGCGCGTGCAGTTGCGTGTGCGCGCGCTGCTCGTCACCGCACAGATCGCGCTTGCGGTTGTGCTGCTTGCCTCCGCGGGTCTGATGCTGCGCAGCTTCCAGGCGATGCGCAGCGTCGACCTGGGCGTCGACCCGGAGAACGTGCTGACCATGACGGTCACGCTCCCCGGGCGCGATTACCAATCGCAGGAAAAGGCTGCGAACTACTGGCGTCGACTGACCGAGCAGGTCGAGGCGCTACCGGGTGTCGTACGGATGAGCGCGAGCAGCGGCATCCCGGTCGCGTCGGGCATGTCGTGCGCCGT